>Ga0172367_10002036_pt1 | contig 28460 bp, 28 predicted proteins | sample Lak10m_FD_114542 | JGI IMG/M metagenome (GOLD analysis project Ga0172367, IMG submission 114542) | Freshwater microbial communities from Kabuno Bay, South-Kivu, Congo - kab_022012_10m | ecosystem: Environmental > Aquatic > Freshwater > Lake | place: Democratic Republic of the Congo: South-Kivu...
CCAATTTGAGATGTGCTTATCGGTAAGAGTGAGCATCGTTTCTGCGTATGAGGAAATCTTGCTGATGTGAAATGGGGATTGCATAAGGCGGCGATGGCGCAGGTGAATCGGCTCTTCATTTGTAAGTAGGCCCGTTCCTAAAACTTTGCGCATCCGTTCAAAGCCAACGCCCTTGATAAAACTATGTTGTTTGCTAACCGTGACTTCATGAACCATCTCGGGCGCAAAGGCGCCGTAGAAGAGTTGTCCTCCCAAGAAGAATGAGGTGAAGTCGCCGAATTGATCGCGGGCGCTTCGAAGAAAGCCTGGGGTGTCCTTCTGGAATTGCAAAGTTAAAAGTGGCGAGCGCGGCCCTGGGGGAATCTCACTCTTTACCGTTCGGCGCTTAAGCGGCGTAGGAATCGGGGCGTATTCAGCTGGCCTCGGAGCGGTAAATGGGGTGGTGGCCATGGGGCACGGTAGGGCGGGGTGTGTCTCTAAGTCATTAGAACAAATGTTCGGTAGACTTTGGGTTGATAACAGCTCCTAGCTGTTAGCCCAACCAGAGCGGTTCCACACTTCCGCCCGAGATCACTCAGGCCGTCGGTGGTAGTCCGTACCTTCTGGACCAACTAACGATAAAGAGAAAGGCAAGACAAGTGGCTAAACCCGCTAAAGATCCAACTGAAGAAAATAAGAACCAACCAGCCCCTGAAAAGCAGAAGGCCCTAGATACCGCGCTTGCCCAGATCGAGCGTCAGTTTGGCAAGGGCTCTGTAATGAAGATGAGCGAGAGAACCTCACAACCAATCGAGGTAATCCCAACCGGCTCAATCGCTCTCGATGTCGCCCTCGGAATTGGCGGCCTACCACGCGGAAGAATCATTGAAATCTTTGGACCTGAATCCTCCGGTAAGACAACTCTGACGCTACATGCGATTGCAAATGCGCAACGCAATGGTGGAATCGCTGCCTTTATTGATGCCGAGCATGCCTTTGATTCTGAGTATGCAAAGAAGCTGGGCGTTGATATCGATGCGCTACTTGTCTCTCAACCAGATACTGGTGAACAAGCACTTGAAATTATGGACATGTTAGTTCGCTCCGGCGCACTTGATTTAATTGTGGTCGACTCGGTTGCGGCTCTTGTTCCACGCGCTGAAATTGAAGGCGAGATGGGTGATTCTCATATGGGTCTACAGGCTCGTCTGATGTCACAAGCGCTCCGCAAAATAACTGGCGCACTTAGCCAATCAAAGACAACTGCGATCTTTATCAACCAGCTCCGCGACAAGATCGGCGTTTTCTTCGGCTCACCTGAGACAACTACTGGTGGAAAAGCCCTTAAGTTCTATGCCTCAGTCCGTATGGATATCCGCCGAATTGAGACCTTAAAAGATGGCCAAGAAGCGGTTGGAAATAGAACCCGCGTTAAAGTTGTGAAGAACAAGATGGCGCCCCCATTTAAGCAAGCAGAGTTCGACATCCTCTACGGTGTTGGAATCTCTCGCGAAGGCAGCTTGCTAGATCTCGGAGTTGACCTTGGAATTGTAAAGAAGTCCGGCGCTTGGTTCACCTATGAAGGCGATCAACTTGGACAAGGAAAAGAGAACTCTCGTCAATTCCTTATCGATAACCCAGATCTCGCAAATGAGATTGAGACCAAGATCCGTAACCATTACGCAACTGCCGATATCGATCCTGCTCTAGTTGCGGCGATTGATGAAGCTGCTGCTGATGTCGAGTTCTAAACAACTCCTTGAAGAAGAAGTAGCGAGCGACCCCTACCAAGTAGGAACGACGATTGCGCTTAGCGCGCTTGGCCGTCGTGCGAAAAGTAGGGGAGAGCTCCTCACTCTTCTCAAGAAGCGAGGTATCGCCGAAGAGGTTGCCAATGCAGTTCTTTTCCGTCTTCAAGAGCAGGGTTTTGTCAACGATAGAGAATTTGCCCGATATTGGGTTGAGTCTCGTCAACGCACCAAGAAAGTCTCTCGGAGGATCATTATTGGTGAACTTCGATCCAAGGGGATTAAAGATGAGATCATCACCGAAGCGACAGCAGAAATCTCTGATGAACATGAACTCTCTCTCGCGATGGATTTTGCGACGAAGAAATTGCGCTCAGTTTCTACAGTTGAAAACGCAATCGCCTATCGCAGACTCCACGGCGCACTAGCAAGGCGCGGATTCTCCGGCTCGGTCATCTCAAAGGTTCTCAGCGAATTAGGAATAGCACGTAGATAAAGAGGTTTTACTCGCACCGTTGCTCTCGAGCGCTGGGTAAACTATCCCGATGCGGATTGCCCGGGAGTTCCCAGCGTCGAAAGAACTTGCCGCACTTCTAAAATTCGTCAGCCCATCTGGATTCCAAAGAAGCGCCGCCTCGTCGCAGAGCACGAGCCTTCACAAATCCAGTTAGCGCAACGCTTTTAATTCATCCATGTCCATGTTGGAGAGCGGTACAACAAATCTTTCGATGGTTGCCGCATTTCGCGAGAATTTGCGACAGCTACCGAAGGCATTCTCGTGGACCGCGCTCCTCTCAGGTTTTCTTGTTGTTTTTGTCTCCACTACTGGACCGATTGCGATTCTTTATCAAGCAGCAGATGCCGGAAATCTCTCTCTTGCGCTGACAGATTCCTGGCTCTTTGCTGTTTTCCTTGGCTCTGGCCTCTTTGGACTTATCCTGACACTGCGTTACGGAATTCCCATCATAGGTTCTTGGGCGTCAACAACAACCGCTCTTCTAGTAAGCGGCCTGGTAGATCACACCTTCTCTGATGTGATTGGTGCCTACTTTGGCGCATCCATTCTTTTGATGATTGTGGGATACGCGGGCATATTTGATACTTTGATGAAGGCCATCCCACACGCCATCATTATGGCGATGTTGGCAGGAGTCCTTCTGGTCTTTGGAACCCATATCTTTACCTCTACGAAAATCAATCCGATCTTGGGGATTTTGATGGTGGGATCGTATTTTCTGGCCCGTGTTCTCAAGCTTCGCGCACCACTCCTTGCAACTTTTGCAATCGGCCTTATTACTGTGATTGCTCAACAGAAAATCAGATTACCCGCCGTCAACCCAGAGATAGTCTCTCCGGTCTGGACGCCACCAACTTTTAGCTTTGGATCATTCGTCACATTGGCGATTCCGATATTCCTTGTGGTCATGACAACGCAGAACGCCCCAGGCCTAGCTCTGTTGCGCGCTGCGCATTACCAACCTCCTGTCAATCAAATTGTGCATTTCGGTGGCACCTTGTCATTGCTGGGAGCGGGTTTTGGTGGCGCCGGGGTCAATCTCTCTGCAATGACAGCGACAATTGCGATTTCGCCCGAGAGTGACCCGAATCCAAAGACTCGCTATTTTGCCGGGCTCTCTGCGGGTTTTGCTTATTGCCTAGCTGGGTTCTTTGCTGGCATTTTCTCTACTTTCTATGGAGCTTTTCCACTCGAGCTCACCATGATTCTTGCCGGTTTAGCGTTGCTGCCCGTCATCACGGGGGCCTTAGTCGATGCTCTGGAACAAAGAGATTTTCGGGATGCTGCTGTCATCACATTTCTGGTGACAACATCTGGAGTAGCGGGGTGGGGAGTGGGTGCGCCGTTCTGGGGATTACTCGCTGGCCTTGCAGTTCACAGAATTAATGTGATTCGCGTTCGACGGAAGCACCGCTAGCACCGCGGAGGAAGTCAAGATCGGCTCCAGTATCAGCCTGCAGTACATGGTCGATATACATTCTTTGCCAGCCACGTTCTGGATCGGCATAGGAATCTTCGGAGACTTTCGAAAGTGGCCGAGCGCTTAATTCTGCATCACTAATCTTTATAGTGATGGTGCGAGCTGCAACATCTAACTCGATCAGATCGCCTGTTTGTACTTTGGCAAGTGGACCGCCAGCTGCCGCTTCCGGAGCGACATGAAGAATGACAGTTCCATATGCCGTGCCGCTCATTCGACCATCGCAGATGCGTACCATGTCAGTTACCCCTTGAGTGATGAGCTTTCCGGGAATCTTCATATTGGCAACTTCGGGCATACCGGGATAACCCTTCGGTCCACAACCACGGAGAATAAGGACTGAGTCAGGTGTGACATCTAGATCCGGTAGATCAATGCGCGCATGAAAATCTTCTATGCTCTCAAAGACTAAAGCGGGCCCAGAATGTCGAAGTAGATTCTTACTTGCAGCAGCTGGTTTAATGACAGCGCCATTCGGTGCGAGATTCCCACGCAAGACCGCGATACCGGCCGATTTTTGAAGTGGTGATGAGAACTCACGGATGACATCAGAGTCGAAGATTGCACCCTCTCCAATAGTGGAGGTGATTGATGCACCGGTAACAGTGATGGCCTCTGGCTTGAGCAGCGGCTCAATTTGTTTTAACAATGCACTTATTCCGCCGGCGCGATGAAAGTCTTCCATTAAGTATTTGCCCGAAGGTTGGAGATTTACGAGGAGGGGAATCTGAGATCCAATATGGTCGAAGTCATCCAGCGTGAGATCAACCCCGAGCCTCCCAGCAATAGCAAGAAGATGCACGACTGCATTGGTAGAACCACCAATTGCTGCCAGTGCAACGATGGCATTTTCAAATGATGCACGCGTCATAACATCGCTTGGCTTGAGATCTTCTCTGACCATAGCGACAATCCTGCTTCCTGATCTATGGGCACTTTGAAGTAATCGGCTATCAGGAGCCGGTGTACCGGCGACGCCGGGCAGTGTCATACCGAGAGCTTCAGCCATGATTCCCATCGTTGAAGCAGTTCCCATCGTGTTGCAATGCCCTCTTGATCTGATCATTGCCGATTCGGATTCTAAGAAGCGCTCCTTACTCATTTTTCCTGCGCGCACATCTTCACTCATACGCCACACATCTGTGCCACAGCCGAGTCGCACTCCTCGGAAAGTGCCCGTCAACATGGGGCCGCCAGGAACAACAATGGCTGGTAAATCAACAGAGGCCGCTCCCATCAGAAGCGCTGGAATTGTTTTGTCACAACCACCCAAAAGTACGACTCCATCAATTGGATTAGCTCGCACCATCTCTTCGGTTGCCATCGCAACCATATTCCGCCAGAGCATTGCCGTCGGTCGTACGAGAGTCTCACCTAGAGACACCATCGGAAGGTTGAGTGGAATTCCGCCTGCTTCCCATATTCCATTCTTGACGCTCTGCGCTATCTCGTTGAAGTGAGAATTACACGGAGCGAGATCTGAGGCCGTATTTAAGATTGCGATTTGCGGCCGACCATCAAAGGCCGAATCTGGATTTCCCCGTCTCATCCATGCCCGATGTATATAGGCATCGCGACCATCGCCTGAATACCAATGCGAACTCCGCACCTATCGCACTCCCTTTATTCTTCTATCGTGAGCATAGCCGTGTAGTAAATGCTTCGTCTAGCATTGTCATTCTTATGAAGGCATTCGTCGTCCATTCGCCGCGACAATCAAGTATCGAAGAGGTCGCTGCTCCCGTTGCGCGCCCCGGTCATGTAATTGTCAATGTTGCACGCGCCGGAGTGTGTGGCACCGATGTGGAGTTCTTCAATGGTGATATGGCTTACTTCGAGACCGGCGAAGCCAAATATCCGATACGACTTGGGCATGAATGGTGTGGAACTATCTCAGCATTAGGGGAGGGTGTCGATCGCCGCTGGTTAAGTAGACGTGTCACGGGTGACACCATGCTTGGTTGTCAGAGTTGCAAAAGGTGTCGTTCCGGTCTTCAGCATGTCTGTGCTGATCGATTTGAAATTGGAATTCGACATGGTTGGCCCGGAGCGCTCGCTGAACAATTAGAAGTTCCTGTCTTTGCACTTTATGAGCTGCCAGATTCTATAGATGACACCGTCGGTGCATTAATAGAACCGGGCGGTAATTCTCTCCGCTCAGCCCAAGCTGCGCAGGTAGCGCCGGGAAAGAAGATCTTGGTCTGGGGAAGCGGCACGATTGGATTACTCACAGCGCAATTTGCTTTGGCGATGGGAGCAGAAGTTCACATTGTGGGTAGAAACGAGGCAACATTATCTCTGGCTCGCTCCCTTGGTGTTCATGGCTCCCATCAAGAATTTCAGGAAATCGATGGCGGTTTCGATGCGATTATTGATGCGACTAATAGCGCAGCAATTCCAGCCGAAGCTTTATCACGAGTTGAACCTGGTGGCCGAGTTGTTTACATCGGAGTTTCTGGCGAACCAAGTCGTATCGATACTCGAGCTCTCGTTCTCAAAGATGTCACTGCGGTTGGAATTCTCTCTGCTTCACCTGGGCTCAAGGGAACAATCGACATCTACTCTCGTGGTGAAGTCGATCCACGTCCCATCGTTGCAGCGACTGTTGGCTTGTCACGAACAGCCGATGTGCTCTCTGGTGCTCATATTGAAGGCGCAAAGATTGGCCCTAAATTTCATATCGACCCAAGTATCTCCTAATATGCAGATACGTGCGATTTCAGATGTGGTCTCTGACTTGGGCGAAGGTCCTCTCTGGGATGACCGAACCGGGGAAGTACTCTGGACTGATATCACTGGAAAGAAGATTCATCGCACAAATTTAAATTCGGGCTCGACCGAATCCTTCTCCATGCCGATGATGATTGGAGCAATCGCTCTCTCGCATGACGACAGCTATGTTGCAGCTACCCAGACTGGTTTTGCTTCAATTTCACGTTCGGGAGTGCTGACAACAAAGAATTCTTTTCTCACACACGACTCTCGGATGAATGATGGAAAAGTTGATCAACGTGGTCGGTTTCTGGCCGGAAGTATGGCTCTTGATTTTTCTCAGGAGCGGGGAACCTTATATTCCTTTGATGCAAACGGGAAAGTTCGCCCACTCTTAGAACGCTTCACGCTCTCTAATGGAATGTGCTGGAGTAGCGATGGGGAATCCTTCTTCTTTATTGACAGTATCCCAGGAACACTCTGGCGTTATCGATATGACATTGAGAGAGGTGAAATTTCATCAGGCAGCGTGCTGATTAGATTCGATAGTAGAAGTGGCGTTCCAGATGGCATGTGTATTAGCTCAGAGGGATTCTTAATCATTGCGTTCTGGGATGGCAGCCGGGTTGAGGTTTTTGACCAGAATGGAATTTCTCAACAGAGGATTCACCTTGAGGTCCAGCGCCCAACTTCATGCACTTTTGCAGGTTTTGATGGTAAAACACTGATTGTCACCTCCGCTAGCGAGGGTATTGATCAAAGTCGACAACCTTTGGCAGGTAAGACAATCGCAATCACGGGTACGGGGCTTAGCGGAGCACCGTCTCATCGCTTTGGTTGAGCAAGGAAAGAGGCAGTCATCTGAATCGATTTGAGTTACCCGATCATCTTTATCAAGGCTTCCGATAGCTCCTTCGATCCCTTGACCCCGACTCCTGCCCTCTCCTACTATCCCTGCCTGTATACAAAGTGGAATACGACCACCGGTGTCGAGAGGAAGTAGCCCCGTGGATTTTGCCGAAGGAGTTCGTCAAGGCCAAATTCGAGATCGGTATCTCATTGCACAGATTGAACGGGAAATTGCAGCTGTCGTCGGCGTGGAGAATGTCAACACTGACCAAGCGACGCTCCATGAACAATCTGCAGATTGGTCCTGGATTTGCCAATATTTACGTTACAAATCACTCCCACTTCCCCACGCCGAACTTTATGTGAGACCAGGAACGGCCTCCGAAGTTGCTGAAGTATTGAGAATCGCGTGTGATTACAAGTTTCCCATTGTTCCTCGTGGCGGTGGTTCTGGCACTCAAGGTGGAACTGTTGCCATTTATGGCGGAATTGCGATGGATCTCCGCCGGCTCAATAAAATAATTGATATCGACGAAGTGAGCATGGTTGTTACCGCCGAATCAGGAATTGAAGGCCCCGAATTAGAGAAAGTACTTAATGCGCGTGGTTTAACAATGCCGCACTATCCCGGCTCATTTCACTTTGGTGCAACACTGGGAGGCTATCTCGCAGCGCGTGGATCAGGCGTTGTCTCCACAAAATATGGAAAAGCCGAAGATCTTGTGCTTCAACTGGAGGTTGCGGTACCGCCAGGAAAACTTATTGAGACAATGAGAGTTCCAAGTCATGCATCAGGACCAGGAATCATTCAAGCAATTGTTGGCTCAGAAGGAACTCTGGGAATCATCACGAAAGCTGCGATGCGAATCGAACGTATTCCAGAATCCATGGAGTTCCTCTCCTATGGATTTAAGAATATTTCGGAGGGAATCGAAGCTGCCCGTCGCATCATGACCGATCGTTGGCACCCGGCAGTCATTCGACTTTACGATGAAGCAGATAGTGCAAAATTATCTAAGTGGCTCAACCTTGGCGTTGAAGGTGTCTTACTTGTCATAATGTGTGATGGCAGAAAAGAACTTACCGAACTTGAAAGTCGCGAAATTGCCCGTCTCTGCGAATCCGTCGGCGGTAAGTCCTATGGACCAGAAGTCGGAAAGATGTGGTGGGACGGCAAATACGAGCCATTTAAACATGGAAATATCCCTGCTCCGCCTCAGATTTTCGGCACAACAGATACCTGCGCCCGATTTGAAGATCTAGAGAAAATCTATTGGGCCAAAAAAAGAGTGATTGAAGAAGGTTTTGCAGAGTACAAGGCCCGCTACACCGCTCACTTTTCGCATTGGTTCCCGTGGGGTGGAATGATCTATGACCGCTTCTATATTGACAATGGTCCAGAGGATCCGGCAGAGGCGATAGCCCTCCACGATCGTGTCTGGGATGCTGCGATCAAAGCCAGTCTCGATAACGGCGGCTCGCTCAACGAGCACCATGGAGTGGGGCTCAAACTCGGACGCTTCATGCGACTACAGCATGGCGCCGCATTCGATTTACTCCTCGGAGTAAAAGACGCATGGGATCCGGATGGAATCCTCAATCCAGGAAAGCTTGGATTTGGACCACCAAAGAACAGGCGTCACTAAATACCCAACGATTCTTTTTGAAAGGAGAATCATGCATCTATCTATGCACAACTGGATGCGCGCAGAACCACTTAAGGTAACTGTTGCTCGTCTTGCGAAGTATGGCTACAAGAGCATCGAGATCAGCGGTGAACCAGAGCAATATGGCCAGAATGGGAGCAAAGACACCAAGAAACTTCTTGATGACTACGGTCTCAAATGCTGGGGTTCCGTGACGTTGATGCTCGGTGAACGAAATCTCGTTGCTGCAGATGCTGCCAAACGAGCTGCTTCAGTGAAATACACGAAAGATTGCATCACTATGGTTAAGGAACTTAATGGACATGAGATGACCATTGTCCCTGCCACCGTCGGCAAGATAGTTCCAGATTCCACTCCGGAACAAGAGTGGAAGTGGGCAGTGGAGAGTATGAAGGAGATTTACGAACATTCAGAGAAGGCTGGCGTCCGTCTGGCGATTGAGCCATTGAATCGATTCGAGACTTACTTCATCAATCGCGCTGAACAAGCCCTCGCGCTTGCAGAGGCCACTGGACCGAATTGTGGCGTCTGCCTTGATGCTTTCCATATCAATATTGAGGAAGCAGATTTGTATGAAGCGATTCGCAGCACCAAGGGTAAATTAATCGATTTCCACGTTGCAGATAACAACCGTATGCCAGCTGGTCATGGCGATTATGACTGGAAGAAAGTTGTTTCGACGCTGCAGAGCATTGGTTATGACGGCGCCTTGACTGCTGAATTCGTCGCCCCCATCGATCGCACTCCAGCAAACCACTACAAGAATGCCCTTGAGACCAACTTCGATAATGTCGAAATCAGCCCAGAACAGCTCAAATTCATTATCGATCACGGTTCTAGCATCTTGACCGAGTCTTTCTATGACTGGCTGGTGGAAGAAAACGCCAAGACACTTCTTCCATTGATCTAACGAATCTCTCCCATCGTTAGCCACATCCAACAGTCGTGACGAAGTCTGTCCTCATCATCGCAACCTGCGATACCAAAGGTCCGGAGGCTGCCTATCTTCGGGATGGTCTAAATCGTCTTGGTATAAAGACCAAGGTGATTGATACCGGAATTCTGGGCGAACCACTCGAGATCTCTCCCGATATCACTCATGACCAACTTGCAGCAGTTGGAGGATTGACTCTTACAGAGTTACAGAACTCGGGAACTCGCGGTCGAGCCGTGGAACGAATGAGAAGTTTCGTCATCAAGAAAGTTAAGGAGTTATCTGATGAAGGTTCTGTCCTAGGCGCCATCGGGATTGGTGGCGCCGAGGGATCGGTCATGTCGGCCGCGGCATTGATGCAATTGCCCATAGGCGTGCCAAAACTTGTCTTGTCTCCGATCGCATCAGGGAGACACGAATTCGGCCCACTGGTAGGAACGAGCGATATGTTTGTAATGCACACAGTGATCGATATTTTGGGACTCAATCACATCTCTAAAACAATCTATGACAATGCGATAGCGGCAATGGCGGGTTTAGTTGCGCATGGACACCAACTTTCCGTACCTCCTACAGGGAGTAAATATGTTGCAGTAACCATGCTGGGCAACACCACTACAGCTGTTATGGCGTTGAAGGATGTGTTGGCAGAATCAGGATACGAAGCAGTTACTTTCCATGCCAACGGCGTTGGTGGTCCGGCAATGGAAGAACTTGCAGAGGCTGGTCAATTTGTTGGCGTTATCGACTTCACGCCATCAGAAATTGTTGGGCTGCTCGTCGGCGGTATTCATTATGGAGGTCCCGAGCGCATGAAGCGCGTCGGACCACTTGGAATACCCCAGATTCTGGTTCCTGCCTGCGTTGATTTCTCGGTTCATCACACCACATCGATTCCCGATGAAAAACGGAACCGTCCTATCTATGACCATAATCCGGAGTTTGCTCTCGCGCGCTGCAACCATCAAGAGATGGGTGCAATCGGAGCTTATTTCGCTGAATGCGCCAACACTTCAACTGGACCAGTTCGTGTAATCATTCCCGGGGAAGGCTTTTCGATTCCCAATGTTCCCGGCGGAGTTTTCTGGAATCGAGCTGCCGATATGTTCTTTGAATCAGAGCTTCGTTCAAAGATAAGTCCAGACATCCCAATCGAGAAGCTTCCGTTCCACGCGAACTCCAAAGAATTTGGAGTCGCAGTTGCAAAGAGCTTTCTAGAACTCGTTGCGACAAGTAGTAATAAGTAGTATGAAAATCAGTCGATAGGAGAAGAAATGACAAGTTACATCACACCGCCTCGGAAAGTTCCACACCTCACCGAGGGTGACGAAGATTTCCGAAGTAAGTTCCGATCATGGAATATGGCTGATCTTTCTTATATCGACATCAATGAATATTTAGCTTTCAAGGATGTAGTTCTAGTGCCGATGGCAAGCACGGAGCAACATGGCCCACATTTGCCGCTATACACCGACACCATCACAGCTATCGAAGTTTCAGCCCGCGTATCTGAGCAGATTGGAATCTTTCATACGCCTCCGATCTGGACCGGTTATTCACCTCAACATATGTATGGAGCGGGTCAGGGGCGAGGGACCATTACTGTGCGTGCGGAAACTTTGAATAACTTGATGTACGACGTTGCTCGCTCCTTGATACACCACGGCTTTAATCGAATCATTTTTGTAAATGGTCACGGTTCCAATATCAAAGTAGTTGACCCGGTCCTTCGTAAGCTTCGCTATGAAACGCACGCTCTTATTGGTTTTGTAAAGCCTTATATGGAGCGTTACACCGGAATCCTTGCGGGCTTGATGGAGAACCCACCGGAGGAGACTCCCGGATGGCACTCAAGCGAACTCGAGACCTCCCAAGATATGGCCTGGAACGAGCATCTAGTCCGCATGGAACGAGCGGTGGATACCAGGGCCCATGTTCCAGAGTTCTTACCCAAGACATTCTCGAAGAATGATGGCATGCCCGATGTTGAGTTTGAGGGTTATCAATACTTCCAGTTCCCTATGGATCATCATGAGTTTGTCGAGAACGGAATCATCGGCAATCCCATGCGCGCTACAAAAGCAAAGGGTGAAGAGGCCTTTCACCGCTACAGCACTCATGTTGCCAAAGGTGTCCTCGAACTGATGAAAGTTCCTGTCAATGTCATCAATCGAGAGTTCTCGAATCGAGTCTGATCGAAGATGACTAAGCGAAGTGGTGTGACGACAAAGCTAGATTCAGCACGTTCGCATCCGCGCGCCTCTGAATCTTTGGGTGATGATGCATACGAATGGTTAATTGCGGCTATAACTTCATTCCGAATTCCAACGAATTCTCAGATTTCAGAGAATAAGTTGGCCGCAGAATTGGGTGTTAGTCGTACTCCAGTCCGAGAGGCGCTTAAGAGATTAGAGAACGAAGGATTGGTCAAGCGAGGCTTGGGGGGAAGCTTCGTTGTTGCCATGTTATCTACAAAAGATGTCGACGAGGCTATCGATTTGATGGTGCTCTGCGATACTTATCTATTCCAACGCGCGGCGCAGAATATTGATAGCTCAGGTCAAGAGATCCTCGCTGAAGCGGCAAAGAAGATGTCTATGGCTGCAGTAGCGCGAGATCGCGAAACATGGATGGAGCACGACCAAATATTTCATGAGTGCATCATGCGCGCTGCTGATAACAATGTGATTGCGGAGGTATCTCGAGTAACCCGTCGCCGCATCCAGCGGTTCTGGGCTCGTTCGATCACTGGTGCTCGAGACCTAGTTTCCTGTTCAGATGAGCATCGCGAAATTGCCGAAGCCATCACTGCCCAGGATATGGCTGCCATCCAACGCACTGTCGACAGCCATCTAAGGCATCTTCGAGAGAACATGTATGAGATTGTCGAACTGATGGCTCCGTTCCTAGGGGATCAGTAGAGATGAATATTGAACAGACCATTGACGAAGGACTAGGTGGTGGACTTATATACGTAATGAGTTTCGACGCGCCACAAGCTCGCCGAGAAGAGGAGGAGAAATGTCTCAAACGTTGCGTGTCGCGATGATTGGCTATGGATTTATGGGAAAGGTTCATTCCCACGCGTGGCGAACTGTCAATCATTTCTTTCCCGTCACACCGCGAGTTGAGATGACAGTCATTTGTGGTCGGAGCGAAAAAGCCCTGGCCGAGGCCTGCGAACTCTATGGCTGGAGTGAAACCGAGAGAGATTGGAAAAAAGTCATCGCGCGAAACGATATCGACATCATCGATATCTGCACTGCTGGTGATACCCACAAAGAGATTGCAGTTGCAGCTCTTAAGGCAGGTAAACATGTAATTTGCGAGAAACCACTAGCAAATACGGTTGATGAAGCGAACGAGATGGCAGCAGCCGCCGCCGCAGCCCACTCCTCATGCTCAATGGTCGCTTTCAATTATCGACGCGTGCCTGCATTAGCAATGGCGCGAGCCATGATTCAAAGTGGCAAGTTGGGAACGATTTATCATGTACGCGCTAACTATCTCCAAGATTGGATTATTGACCCCGAATTCCCACTTGTTTGGCGACTTGATAAGAGTGTTGCCGGCTCTGGCGCCCTCGGGGATATTGGCGCTCATATCGTTGATGCTTCTTATTTCCTTACCGGGTCAAAGATTACTTCCGTAAGCGGCCAGATGAAGACCTTTATAAAGGAGCGACCGCTTCCGGCGGCCTACACAGGACTCAAAGCTGGTACTTCAAGTGGTCGTGGTGAAGTGACCGTTGATGACACGGCAGTCTTCACAGCGAATTTCGATAATGGCGCAATCGGCTCTTTTGAAGCGACGCGATTCGCTGCCGGACGAAAGAATGCCATGTCAATTGAGGTGAATGGCTCGAAGGGAAGTTTGTACTTTAACTTTGAAGATATGAACGAGTTACTCTTTCATGATCACACAATCGAATCTTCACAAGCAGGTTTCCGGAAGATTTTGGCTACGGATGGGGCTCAACCATATGTCGCAGCGTGGTGGCCACCAGGCCACATCATTGGTTACGAACATACCTTCACCCATGAAGTCTTTGATTTCATCACCGCGATTAAGAATGGAACGCCAGCAACGCCATCGTTTGCTGATGGACTCTATGTTCAGAAAGTTCTCGACGCCGTCGAGAAAAGTTCTGCAAATAAAGCTCAACTCACCGAGATCAAATAGAAGGAGAAAGCCATGCCACGTCCCGTCACACTCTTTACCGGTCAATGGGCGGACCTACCATTTGAGGAGATGTGTCGCCTGGCCTCCTCCTGGGGATATGACGGCCTAGAGATTGCCTGTTGGGGCGATCATTTCGAAGTTGATCGGGCTCTCAACGAGCCTGGCTATACCGAGAGTCGCCACGCCATTTTGAAGAAATACAACTTGAAGGTCTACGCGATATCCAATCACTTGGTGGGTCAAGCCGTATGTGATCATCCGATTGATGAGCGACATAAAGGAATCCTTCCTTCGCGATTGTGGGGAGATGGAGATCCAGAAGGCGTTCGTCGTCGCTGCGCTGAGGAGATGAAGAACACCGCTCGTGCTGCGGCCAAGCTTGGCGTCAAAGTTGTGGTTGGTTTCACCGGTTCATCAATTTGGCATACGGTCGCGATGTTTCCGCCAGTGCCACCCGCCATGATCGACGCTGGTTATAAGGACTTTGCCGATCGTTGGAATCCTATTTTGGATGTCTTTGATGAGGTAGGGGTCAAATTTGCCCACGAAGTTCATCCATCAGAGATTGCTTATGATTACTGGACAACAGTTCGCACCCTGGAAGCCATCAACCATCGCCCTGCTTTCGGTCTTAATTTTGATCCGAGCCACTTCATCTGGCAGGACCTAGATCCAGTCGGGTTCCTCTGGGATTTCAAAGATCGCATCTACCATGTCGATTGCAAAGAATCGAAAAAACAACTCAATGGAAAAAATGGACGACTCGGTTCACACCTCCCTTGGGCAGATCCCCGCCGTGGCTGGGACTTCGTCTCTGTTGGACATGGCGATGTGCCATGGGAAGCATGCTTCCGAATGTTGAATGCAATTGGATATGACGGGCCTATTTCTGTCGAATGGGAGGACGCGGGTATGGATCGTCTTATCGGCGGTCCAGAATCTCTCGAATTTATTCGAAAGATGTGCGCTATCGAACCACCAAAAGCATCATTTGATGCTGCATTCTCATCTGGTAACTAGAAGAGAAATTACAGCTTTAGAAAGTTTCGCGCTCGGTTAGAAACTCTAACTTTCTAACCGAGCGCGAGGGACAATCTCACGGATTGCCGCCTCGCTAATATCTCCCATCCTTGTAATCACAACGTCCACGCCGGGAAGTGAAATCCAAGTAGATTTTGCTTGAGTCCAAGAATCATCTCCCTTGATGGCCAGATGAAAATTCTCCGCAATAGGTGCGGGGAGATCTTTCAAATCAGCGAGAACGGTGCGGTCCTGTTGCGCAACGCTTTCGACCATGATGGGAGAGAATGCCAATGGTCCAACTTCTTTGCAGGCGCCTACCAAGAGCGGATGTGTAGCTTGGGTAAAAAAAATAGAATCAGGAAGTCTTCGAGAACCAAATGAGTAACGTAAATGCGGAAGAGTTTCTCGCTCCGCGATTAAAGGACCGGGCCAATGTCGTTCCAAGAGGCGGATCTGTTCAGATGTTAGGGCGCCACAGAGCGATTCCACTTGTTCGTAATTTGCAACCAAGCGCCCCAACGGCGTTTGTGGGTCGATGCCTTTGATCTCCTTGATTCGACTCACGGCGAATTCAGATCTTCCATTAGCGACGAAGGCGTAACCATGAGCGATAGGTGCGACAATGAGTGCATCTTCTTGGAGCGCTATTGCAATCTGTTTGACAACCTTCTTACGAGCTGGAGCACTCGTCAATCCGTCAAGTGAGATCGTCAACACTTAGACGATTGTAATAGCCTAAGCTATTAATTTGTCCAACTAATTACGTCCGCGATAATCTGCCCTCATGAGCGAGGGCGAAACAGTCACTGAAAAGTCCAGAGTTGCAATTCTTTTCGGTGGCGCGAATAGCGATAACTATCGTTCATGCCGACAATTTAATGACGTACTGGCGGCACTTCAGAAACGCGAATTTGAAGTAGGAGCGGTCGGTATCACTCTCGAAGGCGCTTGGGTTCACTTTAGTGATCTCGTCGCTCTCTCGAAATCTCTTATGGAGAAAGATTTCGAACTTACAAATGAAAGTGCAGCTGCGGTTGCGGGCGCGGAGATAACAGATTTTCCGCCACGAGTCTTAATCGCTTACGACGTTGTCTTTCCGCTGGTGCTTGGCGCACCTGGATCAGATGGTCGACTGGCTGGGCTCTTTGAGAGCATGGGGGTTCGTCTGGTTGCATCGGATTCACTCGGTTCTGCTATCGCATCTGACAAATCCACAATCAAGCTATTACTCGAGGCTGTTGAAGTTGTGACTCCAAAGCATGTCGTCGTTCCAGATAAGGCATGGCGCCGAGATGCTTTGTCGAGCGTTGTGCGTGCGGCTTCTTTGAAACTCCCCATTGTCATAAAGCCTTGTCGTGGCACCAATGGTGTGGGAATTACCATCGTACGTTTCCCCAGAGAGATGAAAGACGCAGTTGCAATCGCTCGCAGATTTGATGGCCGTTTTCTAGCCGAGGAGTATCAAGAAGAAGGCCGGTACTTGGAATGTGGAGTTCTCGAGGATTCAGAGCGACGCAACTTCATCAGCTCAATTGTTGAAACCAAAGTAGAGGATGGCGGGATATTCAATTACATCACCCGATCGAATCCATCTAAATATACACAAGAAATCGCAAAGGATCTCTCAGAAGAAATAATAAAGAACATAAAGGAAACCGCAGAGAAAGTCTTTGAGGCCACCAAAACGTCTGGCTACCTTCAAGTTGAGTTTATTTTAAACAAAGAGAACCAGCTGCTCTTCCTGGAGGCCAATGCTCATCCTTATCTAGGCAAGGATGGATCCTTTGCTAAAGGTTGGCTTGACGCAGGATTAGAGTACGAAGACATCATCTACGCCCCAGTGATAGAGGCGCTTAAGCGTCCCCCTGGGATGATCTAGAGCAATCAGGCACCAAAAAACCCTCTATAACCAGCCCGAAAAACGCTCGAAAATCCGCGCGCGCTCCAAGCGCTTCGCCCCACAAACAATCCATGGCAGTTCGGCAGAGCAGCATAAGTTGATGCGTTTTCGACAGAGACAGAGCCGCCATAGAGAATAGGAGCTCGCGACTTTCCACCTTTCTCCAAAGCTTCGGCGATAATCTCTAATGCGCTAGCAACGTAATCTGGATCAGCCGGTTTTCCTCTCGCTCCAATTGAGAAAACAGGTTCATAAGCCACCAGTAGAGGGGTCTTGATTTTCGAAAGTGGCCGAAGTTGTCGATGTAGAAATGTACGTAATTTGTTTCGATCTTTCATTAATCGACTCTCGCCCAAACAGTAGAGAATTCTCAGTCGCGATTGTGCGGCCAGCTCAAGTTGAGCCTCTACGGCATTCTCATCATCAAAGAATTCACGACGCTCAGCGTGGCCGATCATGACCAGATCAGACCGAAGAGATTTCAGAAGCCGAGCCGAAACTTCCCCAGTGACATCGTGGCCGGATGTTTCCGAGACCGTCTGATTCCCAATCCATAGTCGAGAACCCGCAGCTTGAACTTTCAAGGAAGTGAAAAGTGGCATGGAAGGAAGAAGAAAAATCTGAGCATCCTTAAATTCTGCTGCGAGACGAAGTGCGGCGGTAGCCACCGCATTATGGGAGGCTACGGAGAGATCACGCTTTGTGTTGGAACCAAAGTAGAACAAAATGTCACATCGCTCGTAGAGGTTTAAATTGCAGCTCCACTTTCATCAAAGAGAGTGATGTCATCGCTGTCGATTGTGGTCCAAACTTCTCCGGAGATCTCCTTACCCAGGGCATGGCTAACGCGCGCCTTGAGCAGCAGACCGGCGTAGTCAAGGTCGAGCAAGAACTGACCGCCAATTCCAAGGGACTTACGAAGAACTCGAGCAGAGGTGGCGCCTGGTGTTTGCTTGGTAGAGACTTTGACCGCTTCTGCTCGGACGCCCAAAACGGCTACCTCGGCGGCGCGAACACCAACCTGAATCGACTGACTGATCAAAGAAGGGGAAGTCACAGCCGTTGCGGTGCTCTTGAGGTGCTTCTTTTCAACGAAATTCATGCCTGGATTGCCCAAGAACCAGCCTGCAAATTGGCTCGCTGGCTTAACGTATATCTCCGCTGGGGGAGCGCATTGAGTGATGACGCCATCTTGCATCAGAGCGATCTGATCCGCCAAAGTCATCGCTTCGGTCTGATCATGGGTTACATAAATGATGGTCTGCGAGAGACGTCCGAAAACTTCCTTTAGCGAGCGCTTGAGCTCTAATTTGGCAGTGATATCAATATTGGTAATGGGCTCATCAAAGAGAATGATCTTGGGCTCGCGAGCGATGGCACGCCCAACTGCGATCTTCTGTCGAGTTCCATTATCGAGTTCCTCGACGAACTTGTTGAGCGAATCAGAGATTCCCAACAACTCCGCCACACTATGAACTCGGTCGTTGATGACCTTTGCATCGAGGCCCTCGGAGAGCAGAGGTAGCTCGAGATTACGCTTGACGCTCGTTCCACGATAGATGACGGGGTATTGGAAGACCATTCCCAGATTTCGACGGCGAGTCGACACACGTGTGACCTCAAATTCATCGAAGAAGATGCTGCCTTGTGTTGGCTTCTCGAGTCCAGCAATCATGCGCATCAATGTAGTTTTGCCACAACCGGAGGGGCCAAGGAGAACAGTGACAGAGGAACGTGGAATCGTAAAAGTAATATCGTCGACGGCGTTGAGAGATCCAAAGCTCTTCGTAAGATTCTTTAGATGAATATCAAACAAGGCTCGCTCCTTTTCCTATACTCCGCTGAGTTGAAGCACTGAAAATCATGATTGCTTCGGGCTTCACCGAGATTGAAACGCTCGCAGCGTTCAAGAATTTAAGCGCCTCTGAATCAGTTCGAGAGACGACGGTGATGATTTGAGTACCAGTAGCATCTAGGTAGGCGACAATCTCTGAGCCAAGGTTCTCAAGCAAGGTAACTTGAGCATTGAGAGTGACCGAGCCAGCATGCTTTCCGAGCATGACTGCTTCAGGTCGAACGCCTGCAAGAGCCGAACCTGAAGCACCTTTGACATCTGTTTTCACCGAGAAAACCGACGATTGGAACGTGCCGCTCTTGAGTTCGCCAGGGATGACATTGGCCTCCGGGAAGCCAAGGGTGGTCAACGATGCCAAGTGATGCGGCCTGTCATACAAATCGGTTAAGGGGCCCTGCTCAACAATCTGACCGTTGGAGAGAATCAGAACTGTCTTGGCTAGCTGAAGTGCTTCGAGCGGATCGGAAGTGACATAGACGAACGTGACACCGAGTTGCTCTTGGGTTAGTCGCAGATCGTCGATAAGTCGTTCGCGCAATTTGAAATCTAATCCAACCAGCGGGTCATCGAGAAGATAGACATCTGTGGCTTTAGCAAGACCTCGTGCAATAGCGACTCGCTGCTTCTGGCCACCGGAGAGTTGGTTTGGCTTCTTCTCTAGCAGATCTGAGATCTTCAACAATTCAGCGACGCGAGCGATAGCTTCGGACTTAACTTTCGTTGTGGCCTTGATGAGATCTAACGGATATTCAATGTTTTCTTGAACCGAAAAGTGTGGAAAGAGAGCAAAAGCTTGAGGGATGTAGCCAATATTTCGGGAACCTGAATTGGTATCCGTAACATCCTGATCGCGGACCAATACTTGCCCTGCATCAACGTCCTCGAGGCCCATGATGCATCGCACCAAAACCGACTTTCCATTTCCAGGTTTTCCGCAGATGACGGCGAAATCATTCTGAGGAATTGTGAAGTGGAGGTCGTTGAGAACGCTCTTCTCGCCGAAGGCCTTAGACAGGCCGACAACACGTAACGATGAATTTGTCATCATAGAGTCCTATTTCACTCGTCCGAGGTTGACGAGGAATGGCGTAATGGCAATCGAGATTGCAAATACAACTGCGACAATGAGAAGGTAGATCAGAATTCGAATCAGTGACTTTCTTGCACCCCATTCCGGTTTGATATTTCCGATTGCTACCTGTAGCGGCACGAAGAGGCAGAGCGCAACAAACCCGACTGTGTAGATGCTGTGAGTAAAGCTTTGGGCAACCAGAAGCAGAGATCCGGCTAGGGCCCAGATTAAGATGAATTGCAGTCTGGCACCAAAGGGCAATTTTGCGCTCATCAGACCTCACCTCGAACTGTTCCGAATGTCAGCCCCACGAGGAGGTACTTCTGGAAGAAGTAGATGACTAGGGCCAAGGGGAGAACGTAGAGGGTTCCGATGGAGGCAACGAATGACCAATCAACTTGGCCACCTTTGGTTATCGACGTGAAGAGTCCAACCGGAATTCCGTAGGTCTTCAAGCCTCCGAGCTGGAAATTAAAAAGGAATTCATTCCAAACAAAGATGATATTAAAGACGAACGCGGCGACCAATCCAGACCGAACTTGGGGGAGAACAAGCTTGAACATGATGTGAGCACGGCTAGCGCCGTACACCAAACCAGTCTCATCAAACTTCGAAGAGACGCCATCGATAAACCCTTTCAGGATCCAGACGGAGAAGGGAATGGAGAACATCGTGTAGAAAATGATCAGACCTACGAAGGAATCTTTGAGTTGGAGAATGTTAAATAGTTGGAAGAAGGGAATAACAAATGCCGCGGCCGGTACGAATCTTGTCGATAGCAGAAGGAACATGAGGAAGTCAGTACCCGCAGGTTTGAAACGTGAGAATGAATAGGAGGCAAGGAATGAGACGAAGATGGCTAAGAAGACTGCGATGAACGAGTAGATGACGCTATGGACGAAGTAAGCCAATGTGTTGGAGAACTGGAGCGCATCCAAAAGATTACTGAAGGTTGGAACAAAGAGGAATTTAGGCGGAATATCGAGAACTGTATTCTTTGGTTTGAGAGCTGTCGCAATAATCCACGCGATTGGGAGGAAGAAGATAATGGCGGTGACCCAACAGGTGATGGTCAGGGTTATTTTGGTTGCCTTCTCGTTACTAGGCTTCATGACGATTTCTCTGCTCATGCAGATTCCTCGGCTTTCTTACGAGCGTTGAGAACATAGAGATAAATGGCGGTCAATGCGATGGCGATAAAGAGCAAGAAGACGGAGACCGCTGAAGAATAACCGAGTTTGAAAGATTTGAAGGCAAAGCGATAGAGCGAGAGCGCGATCAATTCCGTTGTATCTCCAGGGCCCCCATTGGTCATGATGTAGGTCAGATCCATGGTCTTAAAGGCATCGATGGAGCGAAGGAGAATGCCCAACATGAGAATGAACTTGGCGTGTGGCCAGATGATGGTCGTAATCTGTCGATGAATGGGAAGCCGATCAATAGATGCAGCTTCGAGCTCTGCCTTCGGAACCGAACCCAGAGCGGCAAGTGTCATCAACGCCATGAATGGCGTCCACATCCAGGTATCTACAACAATCAAGGTTGGGAATGCCAAAGATGAATTGGTTAGAAAATCCGTGCGCTCAAAACCAAGTGAAGTGATGAAGTGGTTGATCACACCGAATGTGGGATCAAGCATTAACTTCCAGAAAAGCGCCGTTGCAATTGGCGTTACAACCATAGGAGTAAAAAAGAGAGTGAGAGCGAGGCGACGGCCTGGCATCTTGTCGTTCTTCCAGAAAAAGACGCCAATCAATATGCCGAGAAGAGTTTGAAAGATGACGGCAATAATGAGAAAAAGGAAGGTCCGAGATACTGAAGCGGAGAGCTGCTCATTTTTAACAAAGTCGAGGTAATTTGTAAGTCCATTAAATGATGGTGGCTTATAGGAAGTAAGGGTGTAGTCATAGAAGCTCAATCCCAACATCCAGAGCGTTGGGAGAATACTTAGTAGAGCAAAGAAGATCAGAACCGGTGTGAGAAGGAGCCAACTGATGCCCCGATTTTTTTTCGAGGTGCTCTTTGGTTTCTCTTTTATCTTTGCTTCGAACTCAATCGTTCTAGCCGACATTTTCCCTCCTTCACAATCGAAAAACGCGACAGGTTATAAGAGAAGTTGTCCTAACCCCCGAAGGATATTAGGACAACTTCAATTGTCTTAAACTAGATCTTCAGCGAATCTACATTGTCTGGTGGAGGAGTATCTGTCCGTCCAGCCTTGAAGAGAATCTGCTGTTGCTTTGCAGCGGCATACTCAAGAGCTTCTTTTGCAGTCTTGACTTGTCCGGTTGCATACCCGTTAAACGCTGCCTGTTGTACGGCGAGCATTTCAGCATATTCAGGTAGATGCCAGAAGTCTTGTGAACGTCCTTCTTCGAGCATGGAAAGGAACGGTTTCACGTAGTGAGCTACTTCTAAGTACTCAGGATTTGCAGCACCTTCGGCGCTCCATGGAAGTCCACCGTTTTCCTTGATGAACTTATCTTGAGTTTCCTTGGTGTACCACCACTTGAGAACGTCGACAGCAACACGCATGTGATCATCATCGTTGAACGCGTTGATCACCCATGGCTGACCACCCATCGCACCGATGAGTTGTCCATTCCACTTTGGAAGTGGGATAGATATGACTTTGTCGGCAGGGACCTTGTCAGATGACATGAACTTACCGACTGCCAACCATTGCCAAGCCGAGAAGGCCTTGCCTTGGACGAAGAGGTCGATCATGTCGCCGATACCGAAGGCCGCAAAGTTTGCAGGCTGATACTTCTTCAAGCCTACGAATTGCTCCATAGCCTTCTCGTTCTCAGGTGAATTGAGAATTCCGTAAACATTGTTTGTCGCAGGATCCCAGATCTTTCCACCTGTCGAATATGCAAATGGATAGTAAGCGCAGCTGAAGAAGTCATACTCCTTTGAGTACATCAATGCTGTTCCGTACATACCTTTTGCTGGACGGTGGAAGAAGTCAATGATCTCAACCAAGGCGTCGAACTCTATATTGCTTAGTTCATCGTAGGTCGATGGAAGATCTTTGCCAGTCTTTTGTTTAAAGGCCGCTTGCTCTTTTGGATCTTCGAGCATGTCCTTTCGAAGGAAGATACCTTGTGTATCTGGCATCTGTGGGAAGCCCCAACGAGTGCCGGAACCATCGGGGTAAACCTGATAAGTGTTTGTTACCAACGAGGAGAATGGCTCGATATCGAGTTCGGGGTTCGCCGCGAAGACATCATCTGCCTTGACGATCCAGCCTGGCTCAGAGAGTGCACCCAGCCACTGTGAGTCAACGATAAGCAAGTTGAACTCTTGTGACTGCGATGCGAGAGTCGGAGCTACCTTCTGGAAGAGTTCACCGAATGGTGCTTCAGCGAACGTAATCTTGTTGACGGTGTATCCGAAATTGTCCATCGCATACTTTTGGAAGTCTGCCCATTGTGTTTCAGGGGCAGCGCTTGGAGGCCAACCTCCAATGCGGGAGTAAGCGAAGTCAATTGTCTTACCTTTCATATTCTCCGCATTACTTCCGTAAAGCGGACTGTCTTATGCTATTGAACCTGAATCTCCGCCATTGCTACATGCGCTGAGTAGGCCAGATAGTGAGACTGCTGCACCCGCAGCAACTCCACCCTTAAGCAAAAGGCGACGATCAATTGTCTTATCTAGAATTTGTGACAAGAGGACTCCTTTTGTCTTGTAGATACTTGACGCCCCATTTGGAGCGACAACCGAAATTCAAGAGCATGGGCAGAAGAGAGTCAAGCGTTTTAAGAAGATTTCTGGGTCTATTCCAGAGCCGCCCTTCGCGTAATTCGCCCGGTGGAGGTAGCCTCGGTAAGGGAGTCCGAATGGTGGGCGCGCCCTTGACAGAGGAAATGTGGGTCTATGCGAATTGTCGTTGGCTGCGATAGCAATGGGGTTGCGCTGAAGGATGCCTTGGTTGGGATTCTCCGACAAAATTCGCGGGTGTCCAGCATCGAAGATTTGGGCGTAAAGAGCGATGATGATGCAACGGTCTACCCTGATATTGGTTTTGCGTTAGCTAAGAAAATCTCACAATCAAAGGCTGATCGTGGACTGCTGATCTGCGGGACTGGCATTGGGATGGCCATCTCTGCCAACAAGGTGCCTGGAATTCGGGCAGCAACTACTCACGATCCCTACTCCCTAGAACGTGCCATCCTCAGCAATGATTGCCAAGTTATCTGCATGGGTGCCAAAGTCATCACGCGCGAGAATGCCGAGAAGTTGATTTCGCAATGGCTTGATTATGAGTTTGATGAGAAGAGTCCATCGCATGCCAAGGTTGAACGCATCAACTTACTTGAAGCTGAGAACCGAAATAACTGAACACCGATCGAGAAGGAAGGCTGAGAGAAGAGATGAGTAAAGGAAAGATTGTTTTTCCTATCGCCGATGGCGTTGAGGATCTTGAGTATTGGGTAACAAGAATGCGACTTGAAGAAGAGGGTTACACCGTTCGCAGTATTGGCTTGGCGAAAGAGAATATCGTTGGAAAGAACGGTCTTGTCATTCCGGTGGAAGAGATTATCGGTGAGAGTAAATCAAGTGACTTGGTTGGAATTGTGCTCGCCGGCGGCTGGGCGCCGGACAAACTACGTAGATATTCAGCAATCAACGATCTCATTGCAACTCTTAATGCCGAAGGTAAAGTCATTGGAAGCATTTGTCACGGCGGGTTATTAGCCATTTCCGCGAAGATTGTGGCCGGTAAGAAGACCACCGGATCGCTCGGCATCAAGGATGACCTGGTAAATGCCGGTGCAACTTGGGTTGATGAATCGGCTTTCACCGAAGGCAATTTGGTTTGGGGTCGCGTCGTAGCGGACATCCCGAATTTTTGTCGCGAACTTGTTACAGCATTGGCAAAGCAGAGGAACTAAGCGCTCGCAATTCCTTCTGCAAAACCTTGGAGCACTATCGCTAGCGAAGTTGCCCCCGCATCTTGATGTCCGGCTGCTCGGTCTCCCAAACGCGCTGCTCGGCCACGTTTAGGAACGAGATCTTTCGTGGAGATAGCGGCTGCAAGAGCTACTTCACCTGTCGAAGTGAGTGCATCATTGAGCGAGCCATTCTGTGAGGCAAGTTTCTTAATGTGATCAACAGCGGGAAAGAAAGAATCAAGCATTGTTTTATCGCCCAACTCGGCCCCACCGAGAGTCTTCACCGATTGAGCCATGGCTTCATAGACCAGAGCCCAATCTGCAACATGATTGAGATCGTTTTTCCCTTGGACGGCTTTCGCTGCTGCAGCGAAGGCAGCCTCATAGAGTGGACCGATGGTTGCACCGACTTCATCGGCATATGCATCAGCCGCAGATTGGAAGACGTCAGCAGGAAGAATTGAATCAGGCAGATTCTTCACGGCTCGGGTGACAGCGCGCATTCCAATGGTCATGGAGACGCCATGGTCGCCATCCCCAACAGCGCCATCGAGTTCGCAGAGATAGTCCTTGTTGGATTCGACCTTAGCCGCAACATGGAGGAGTGTGTGCGCAACTTTTTTGCCATCGATGTTGGACATGTGAATCTTCCTTTCTAGGACGGAGAGCTCTCGTGACTAATTCTTCTTATACATACACGTATTGATAACTGAATTCTCTATCAAATCGTGCATCTCGGTATCAAGGCGCATCAGGCTGACAGAGGTTCCAGCCATTTCCAGCGCTGTGACTTGTTCACCAACATGCTTGAAGCGAATCTTTATTTTCTTGGCATCGCAGATTGCTGCAACTCGTCGATAGACGACGTAGAGCTCCTCTGCTGGTGAGCCCCCTAAGCCATTGACCAAGAGCGCTACATCTGACCCTTCAAAATCAAGATCAGCAAGGATTGCCTCCATCATCTCGTCAACAACTGAATCGATGGAGCGAATCTTCACTCGTTTGATTCCTGGCTCACCATGGATTCCGAGTCCAATTTCCATCTCATCATCGGGAAGATGGAAGGTTGGTTGACCGTTTGCAGGGACGGTACATGAGGTTAATCCAACGCCAACAGTCCGAGTATTTGCGTTTGCTTTTCGGGTGACGGCAACAACATCTTCGAGCGGGGCAAGTTGCTCGGCCTTTGCTCCGGCGACATGCCATACGAGAAAGAGTCCACCGATGCCACGTCGCTTTGCCGACTCTGCTTTTGGAGAAGAGAGCACGTCGTCATTGAGAACTACGGAGTCGACCTTGATTCCCATAGCGCGGCATTGATCTTGAGCTTTGTCGAAGTTGATGCAATCGCCTTGGTAATTGCCGTAGGTGTACATAACCCCAGCGCCAGAATTAACGGCAAGAGTTGCCTCAACAATTGGTTTTGCTGGCGGCGATGCAAAAATATTTCCAAAGGCGGCGCCATCTGCCATTCCTTTTCCAACATATCCTGCGAAGGCAGGGAGGTGTCCTGAACCGCCGCCAACAACAATCCCCACTTTTCCAGGAATCGGAGATTCCACTCGGGCGATGGAGCGTTTACCGACGGCTTTAACAATGTGGTCGTTGGCTTGCACAAAACCTTCAAACATCTCGTCGACTACTTCAAATGGATCATTAATGAGTTTCTTCATAGAAGTAATCCCTTCAATAGCGACTGCAGAGTGAGAGGAGGGTAAGGGCGCTCCGAAAAGGGGTCAAGAGATTTGATCACGCCTCGAGTAATGAATCTGATCAATCACGGAGCGGAAGCGTGGGAGTCGCAGCGATAAAAGCCATGGTTGACTCAAAATCGACTATGCCGGCGTCAGATCCCAAGCCGGATGCCACCAGGGAACCGCAGGCGCTGCCGAGTCGAGCTGATTCTTCCATCGACATCTTTCGAGCAAGACCTGCAATAAACCCAGCGCTCCACGCATCGCCGCAACCAGTGGTGTCAACAACGCTTACCTGAAATGCGGGCATACGAACTCGAGAACCGTCAGCTCCGACAATCAAACTGCCACGCGCCCCCATTTTCAGGACGACATTTTGGGCGCCAGCATTGATGAAGAATTCACAGATCTGATTTAGATCTTTCATTCCTGTGATCATTTCTGCCTCCTCGAGGTTTGGCATGAAAAAATCGAGATACGGCATACTGGGCAGAATCTTCTCTGCCATGCGATCTTGCTTAACTCCCAAAATATCCATCGTTGTGACAGCGCCTGCTGCCTTAGCAAGCTTTAGAGTCTTCACGGTGTCTTCGCCATCAAATTTCGGCATCAAGTAAAAACCTCCAACGTGAACGAAATCTGCTGCGGCAATCACGTCTTTGGGCATATCTTCAAATGTCAGGTGTGCATTCGAGCCCATCACATGAAGCGCCGGTCTTTCACCATTAGGGCGAATCGGCAACATGGTGCCTGAAGTTTGTACACCGTCTTTTCGAACCATGTGTTTCGTTTCAATTCCGTAGCGATCAAGGATCCCAATCAAAACACTGCCCATCTCGTCATTTCCAACAGCGCCAACGGCAGTGACATCACATCCAAGTTTGGCTAGGTCAACAGAAGTTCCGGCAGCAGTTCCGGCAGCTGTAATCCTGATTTCATCAATCAATGCGATGCCTTGACCCGGCGGGATCTCTGATACATATCGCCCGAGGACATCCAGGATGTGGACTCCGATGGAGACGACTCTTGCCATCACATACCTCTCTTAATAAATGCCCAGATTGTTCATATTACCCACTCCTGGTCAAGCTACGATAGTGGTGTCGCTACGGTCGCCACGCATCGGCGACCAAAGGTAAAGTTTCACAAATGAAGGGCGCTCCTACCTATGTAATTCAGACTCTGGGCTGCCAGATGAATGTCCACGACTCAGAGCGGATCGCAGGTTCACTTGATGCTGCTGGATACACACCAGCCCTGGAGGGCCAGGACCCTGATTTAATTGTCTTTAACACCTGTGCCGTTCGAGAGAATGCAGATAACAAGCTCTATGGACATTTAAGTTTCCTTGCCCCGACAAAGAGAGCCAATCCAGATCTACAGATTGCAATTGGTGGCTGCCTTGCTCAGAAAGATAAGGGCAGCATCATTAAACGTGCGCCCTATGTTGATGTTGTTTTTGGAACTCATAATGTCGGTTCCCTCCCAGCGCTCCTTGAACGAGCCCGAATTGAGCAACGATCTCAGGTTGAGATTAAGGAAGCGCTAGAACATTTCCCATCAACCCTCCCAGCTCGAAGGCATTCAGCATTCTCGGCTTGGGTATCGATCTCAGTTGGCTGTAATAACACCTGTACTTTCTGCATAGTTCCACAACTTCGAGGCCGCGAGAAAGACCGGCCGAGCGATGCAATTCTTGGCGAAATCCGCGCCCTCGTTGATGAGGGAGTAACTGAGGTAACTCTCCTTGGACAGAACGTAAATGCTTACGGCGTTGATTTTGGCGACCGGGAAGCTTTTGCAAAGTTGCTCCGCGAATGTGGCAAGGTCGATGGGTTAGAGCGAGTGCGCTTTATGTCCCCACATCCACGCGATTTCACAGATGATGTAATCGAAGCGATGGCCCAAACTCATAATGTGATGCCGCATCTTCATATGCCCCTTCAA
>Ga0172367_10002037_pt1 | contig 28455 bp, 23 predicted proteins | sample Lak10m_FD_114542 | JGI IMG/M metagenome (GOLD analysis project Ga0172367, IMG submission 114542) | Freshwater microbial communities from Kabuno Bay, South-Kivu, Congo - kab_022012_10m | ecosystem: Environmental > Aquatic > Freshwater > Lake | place: Democratic Republic of the Congo: South-Kivu...
GAAGGCGGTCGGAAAGCGGTGCTCGGGGGCCAGGCGATACCCCACCGACAGCACGGCACAGTGCGCCAGATGGCTCAAGTGGCGGCACAGCACGTCGTGCGTGGCGATGCTGCCAATGGTGAAGCCACCGCCGTGCAAATACACCAGCACCGGCTGCGCCTCGTCAGCGCTGGCATACAGCCGTACTGGCAACTCGAACCCGTCGCGCGTTGGCAAGGTGAAGGTGTCGACCCGGTGCAATTTCACCGGCGCCAGCTCCAGCACGCCCGCGCCAAGCTCATAAGCGGTGCGTGCCTGTTGCGCGCTTAGGGCGTGCAGTGGCACCTGACCGGCGCGCGCCATGCGCTGTAGCACGCCTTGCATGGCGGGAGTGAGCAAGGCGCGGGGGTTTCGGTGACTCATCGTGGTGTGTGATCTGGTGCTATGCCAAGCCCCAATGCTAACCAAGCCACGTGATACCGTCAGGTTTCACCGTCACAATGGATAGCCGCGCCAAACTGATCCACGCTAGGCTATGGCTGTCAGCGCGCGCAGGGGTATCTGGCACCAAGATTGCTTTGAATTCACCAGTCCGCAAGACAACAGATCATTTATTTTCGAGACCTTCGCATGTCCATTCACGCCGCTCTGAACCACATCACCCATTACCGCTACGACCGCCTGGTTGCACTCGGGCCCCAAGTGGTGCGACTGCGCCCTGCGCCGCATTGCCGCAGCAAAGTCATCTCGTATTCGCTCAAGGTCGAGCCTGAAGGCCATTTCATCAACTGGCAGCAGGATCCGTTTGCCAACTATCAGGCGCGCCTGGTGTTCCCCGACAAGACCAAGGAGTTCAAGGTCACGGTCGACCTGGTGGTGGACATGTCGGTCTATAACCCTTTCGATTTTTTTCTGGAACCGGAGGCCGAAGATTTCCCGTTCAGCTACGAGGCCAACCTGAAACAGGAGTTGGCGCCCTACCTGACGCCCGAGCCGGTCACGCCGCTGGTGCAGGCATTTCTCGACAAAATCGACCGTACCAAGCGCCGTAGCGTGTTGTTTCTGGTGGATCTGAACCAAATGGTGCACCGCGCCGTCAACTACACCATCCGCATGGAACCCGGCGTGCAAACCCCCGAGGAGACGCTCAGCCTGGGCTCGGGCTCGTGCCGCGACTCGGCCTGGCTGATGGCCAATCTGTTGCGCCATTGCGGTTTGGCGACGCGTTTTGTGTCTGGCTATCTGATCCAGTTGAAGCCCGACGTGAAAGCCCTGGACGGCCCCAGCGGCACCGAGGTTGACTTCACCGACCTGCACGCCTGGTGCGAGGTCTATTTGCCCGGCGCCGGTTGGGTCGGGCTGGATGCCACCTCAGGCCTGTTGGCCGGTGAAGGTCACATTCCGCTGGCCTGCACGCCGCAGCCTTCGGGTGCGGCGCCGATCGAAGGCTGTTCCGACAAATGCGAAGTCGAATTCGCCCACCACATGCAGGTGACGCGCATTTACGAGTCACCGCGCGTGACCAAGCCCTATACCGAAGAGCAATGGGCGGCCATCATGGCGCTCGGTGAGGCTGTCGACGAAGAACTGGTGGCAGGCGATGTGCGCCTGACCATGGGTGGCGAGCCCACCTTTGTCGGCATCGACGACCGCGATGCACCAGAATGGAACACCGATGCCCTCGGCCCGACCAAGCGCGGTTTTGCCACCGAATTGGTGCACAGGTTGCGCCGCGAATACGGGCAAGGCGGTTTCCTGCACTTTGGTCAGGGCAAGTGGTATCCCGGTGAGCAGTTGCCGCGCTGGGCGCTCAACATCTATTGGCGCGCCGACCATGAACCCGTCTGGCGCAACCCGGCCCTGTTCACTGACGAGCGCACACCGACGCATTACACCAGCGAGGACGCACGGCGCTTCATCCAGCTGCTGGCGGTCAAGCTCGGTGTCACCGGTAAATTCATCCAGACTGCGTTCGAGGACACCTGGTACTACCTCTGGCGGGAACGCCGTCTGCCGGTCAATGTCGACCCCTTCGACTCCAAGCTCGACGACGAAATGGAGCGCGCCAGATTGCGCCGGGTCTTCGAGCAAAAACTCGATACGCCGGTCGGCTACGTGCTGCCGATCCGGGTCGCGGGCTTCGATGACAGCTACGGTGCCGCCTGGACCACCGGCCCGTGGTTCCTGCGCGACGAGCGCATGTACCTGATGCCCGGCGACTCGCCGATGGGGCTACGTCTGCCGCTGGACTCGCTGCCCTGGGTCAGCGAAGCCGATTATCCTTACCTGATCGAACAGGACCCGTCTGTGCTGGTGGGCGACTTGCCCGGCTATGCCACGGTGGCTGGCAAATACGCAGGCGCCACGGCTTGGGCTCCGCATTCCACGGCAGCCGGGTATGTGGCAGGGAGCATGCCGACACCCGAGGCCAGCCGAAAATTCCAGACCGTCACCGATTCTGCCCACTCGTCAACCGCCAGTCAGGCGCAAAGCCGGCTTCAGGCAGAACCGGCAGACTTTGTCCACGCCCCCGAGGACCCATTTGCAGCCCAGTGGGCGCAGACACCCCAGGCGCATGAGTCGGCCCACTGGATCACGCGCACCGCGCTGTGCGTCGAGGTGCGCGACCCGCGTCGCGCCAGCGGCCCCAAGGTCGAGGCCGTCGGTGAAAAATCGGGTGTGTTGTACGTTTTCATGCCACCACTGGAAAAGCTCGAGCATTACCTTGACCTGCTGGCCGCGGTCGAGGCCAGCGCTGAAGAACTCGGCATGCAACTCGTGATCGAAGGCTACCCGCCGCCACGCGACCCCCGTTTGAAACTGCTCAGTGTCACGCCTGACCCGGGCGTGATCGAGGTCAACATTCATCCCGCGACGCACTGGAAGGAGCTGGTCTACAACACCGAATTCCTGTACAACGCCGCCTTCGAGTCGCGCTTGAGCGCCGAAAAATTCATGACCGACGGCCGCCACACGGGCACCGGCGGTGGCAACCACTTTGTCATGGGCGGTGCCACGCCGGCCGACAGCCCGTTCTTGCGCAAACCCGAACTGTTGGCCAGCCTGCTGCTGTACTGGCACAACCACCCCAGCTTGAGCTATTTGTTCAGCGGCATGTTTGTCGGGCCGACCAGCCAGGCGCCCCGTGTCGATGAGGCGCGCAACGACCAGCTCTACGAGCTCGAAATTGCCATCGAGCAAATCTACAAAAACCGCGAAATCCATGGCCAGTCGATGCCGCCGTGGCTGATCGACCGCACCCTGCGCAACATTTTGATCGATGTCACTGGCAACACGCATCGCAGTGAAATTTCGATCGACAAGATGTACTCGCCCGACTCGGCCACCGGCCGCCTGGGCTTGCTGGAGCTGCGCGCTTTCGAAATGCCGCCGCACCCGCACATGAGCAGCGTGCAGCAGCTGCTGCTGCGCGCGCTGATCGCCCGTTTCTGGAAAACGCCCTACCGGGCGCCGGTCACGCGCTGGGGCACCGAATTGCACGACCGCTTCATGCTTCCCAAATTCATCGAGATGGACTTCCATGACGTGATGACCGAAATGCGTGCAGCAGGTTTTGCCTTTGACGACAGCTGGTTCGCCCCGCACGTCGAGTTCCGCTTCCCGCTGATCGGCTCGGTCTGCTCGGCCGGCATTGAGCTCACCTTGCGCTGCGCGCTGGAGCCCTGGCATGTGATGGGCGAAGAAGGCGCACCCGGCGGCACCGCGCGATATGTCGATTCATCGCTGGAGCGCATCGAGGTGCGCGTGACCGGCCTCAACGAAAGCCGTTACGTGGTCACCTGCAATGGCCGCGCCCTGTCGCTGCAGCCCACCGGCGTGGTCGGCGAGTATGTGGCTGGCGTGCGCTACAAAGCCTGGAACCCGCCGAGCAGCCTGCATCCGAGCATCGGTATCCACGCGCCGCTGACCTTTGACATCGTCGACACCTGGATGAAGCGCTCGCTCGGCGGCTGCCAGTACCACGTGTCGCATCCGGGGGGGCTGAGCTACGAGACGCTGCCAGTCAACGCCAACGAAGCCGAAAGCCGGCGCCTGTCGCGCTTTTTTGCGATGGGTCACACGCCGGGTCTGATGCAGGTGCCGCCCGCCACCATCGACGTTCCCGCCAGCCGCGAGTTTCCGTTCACGCTGGACTTGCGGCGTGGATAACGCTCAGCGCCGCGGTGCGATCTCTGACGCGTAGTCGTACAGCGCGCCGAGGATGGCCTCGTCACGCTCACTGGCCGTTTCGGCCAGCTTGTCGAGTTCTTCGAACAAGGCGTCGAGCGTCAGCGCCCCACCCTCGCCGTCAAACAAGCGCGCCGCACGGTGGGCTTCCCAGCGCTGGGCTTCTTCGGCGCTGAGGCTTTGTGGAAAATTGCGGGCGCGGTAGCGCCACAGTAGTTCCGACAAACGCGCGTCTTCGAACGCAGGCCGCGCAACGGCGAGTTCGTCCGGGCTGCAGCGACGCAAGTCGTCGAGGCGGCGGCGATCTGCATTGCTGACAAAACCGCCATACAGGTCTTGATCGACATCGACCGGCGCGCCTGGAGGCCGCGCAAACACCTGGGTCCAGATGGCGCTCATGTCGGGCAAATCGCGGGCGCATGCCGCGTGCTGCAACTGGGCCGCCAGATCGATGCCCCAGCGTTCGGCCATCACCGGACTCAGCACCTTGAGGTTGCTCATCACCATGGGCGACTTGTTGAGGTGCACGGACTTGACCGGCAGGCGTTGCACGCCTTTGGGCAACTCATCGCTCTTGGTGAACAGGCGCAGGCGGATGTGCTCGGCATTCAGAACGGCCAGCTCCGTCGGATCGAAGGCCAGGTCCCAGGCCAACAGCTCGTTTTTGTTGGCTGGGTGCATGGCCAGCGGCCACATCAGCGCCAGACAGCCGCGCTCCGGGGCGAACATGCCCGAGATGTGCAGAAATGGCCGCGCATTGGTTGGTGAAGTTGGCAAGCCCAACTCGGCCATGACACGGTCTTTTTTGTGCAACCCAAAACAGAAGTCGAACAGCTTGGGCTGCGCGCTCTTGACAAGTCGGGCCAAAGCGATGGTGGCCTGCACGTCGCTCAGGGCGTCGTGGGCTGACGCGTGCAGCAGGCCGTTGGCAGCGCTCAGGTCGGTCAATTTGAAGCTCGGTTTGCCATCGTCCTTGACGGGCCACTGGATGCCATCCGGGCGCAGCGCGTAGGCGGTGCGCACCACATCGAGCAAGTCCCAGCGACCGCAGTCGTTTTGCCACTCGCGCGCATAGGGATCGATCAGGTTGCGCCAGAACATGAAGCGCGTGACCTCGTCGTCAAAGCGGATGGTGTTGTAACCCACGCCGACGGTGCCGGGTTCACTGAAAGCCTGCTCGATTTGCGCGGCAAACCGGCATTCAGGCAGACCCTTTTCGAGGCATTCCTGCGGCGTGATGCCGGTGATCAGACAGGCCTGCGGATCGGGCAGGAAGTCATTGGCGGGCTGGCAATACAGCATGACCGGCGCGCCCACGGGCTTGAGTTCGGCGTCGGTGCGGATGGCGGCAAACTGCGCTGGCCGCGTTTGCCGGGTATTGGCACCAAAGGTTTCGTAGTCGTGCCAGAGAAAAGTGTGCATCGGCGTGTCGATCGGGTCAATCGGTTTTGGGCTTGTCGCTGTGCGAGACGTCATAGCCATCGGCCACGTAGGCCGGGCCTTTCATGAGCCAGACGACCATGCAACCGAAAGACACCGTGAACACCGCTGTCCAGATCAGCACCACCAGGCCGATCATGCCGAAATCGAAAAGCTGAACACGGCGTTCGATCTCGGCTGCCGTTCCCTGGGTGTACAACAGCCGCGCCAGCCCCGACAGCAACACCGGCAACAGCGTGCCCAACAGCAGAATGCGCGGCATCATGCGCAGCAGGCGCAATTCGAAACCGTAGGGCGTACGCTGGTAACCGGGGAGTTTTCTGAGCCAATTCATGGTGGGCAAGTCGGGTTGTCGAGGCGCTACAGCCATTTTTGCATGAACTGCGCTTGCCCCATGGCCGGGTCGAGCTGGTAGTTCTCGAAACCCAGCCGCCGGTACAGCTTTTGCGCCGAGGCATTGCCTTCGAGCACCTCGAGCGTGAGTTTGCAGGCGCCGCGCCCACGCGCGAGTTGCTCGACCAGCGCCAGCATCTGCTCGGCCACGCGCCGGCCGCGGTACGCCGCCAGCACCACCACATCGTGCACATTGACCAGTGGCTGGCAGGCGAAGGTGGAAAAACCCTCGACGCAGTTCACCAGGCCCACCGGCTTTCCCGTGGCATCAAAGGCCAGCACACTGAACATGAATGGCCGTGCCGCCAGCGCTTGCGGCAGGTTGGCGCGGGCAAAGTCGGACAAGGGCTCGCCGCCGCCCATCGGGTCGCGGGCATAGCCGTCGAGCAAGTCGAGCAGCGAGCGCATGTGCTGCGGGTCGGCGTAATCGGCCTGGCAGAGTGTCAGATGAGCAGCGGCTGTCATGGGAGCCTCAGGCGCAAAGGGTGTCGGCAATGCGCTGGGCGCAGGCCTTGGCCTGCCCCGCATCGCGCGCCTCGACCATGACGCGCACCAGCGGCTCGGTGCCACTGGCGCGAATCAGCACGCGGCCGTTCTGCCCCAACTCGGCCTCCACCGAACGCGTCTCCGATTCGAGCCTGGCGCTGGCGCGCCAGTCCTGCCCGGGCTTGAGCCGGATGTTGATCAGCGTCTGCGGAAACAGCTTGAGCTCACCGAGCAACTCCGCCAGCGGCTTGCCGATGCGAACGCACAGTTGCAGCACCTGCAGCGCAGAAATCAGCCCGTCACCGGTAGTGTGCTTGTCGAGCGCGAGCAAATGGCCCGAACCTTCGCCGCCGAGCAGCCAATCGTTTTTTTCCAGTTCTTCCAGCACATAGCGGTCACCCACCTTGGCGCGCACCAGCGGCACGCCGCGCGCCCGCAAGGCCAGCTCGACCGCCATGTTGGTCATCAGCGTGCCCACCACACCCGGCACACGCTCGCCGCGGCGCAAACGGTCATCAGCCATCAGGTACAGCACTTCGTCGCCATTGAACAGGCGGCCGTCGGCATCGACCATCTGCAGGCGGTCAGCGTCACCGTCGAGCGCCACACCGAGGTCGGCACGGTGCGCCTTGACGGCGGCAATGAGTGCCTCGGGATGGGTGGCGCCAACATCCTTGTTGATGTTGAGTCCGTCGGGCGCACAGCCGATGGCGATCACTTCGGCACCCAGTTCGTGGAACACCTTGGGCGCAATCTGGTAGGCCGCGCCGTTGGCCGCATCCACCACGATGCGCAAACCCTTGAGCGTGAGGTTGTTGGCAAAGGTACTTTTGCAAAACTCGATATAACGGCCTGCGGCATCGTCGAGACGCCGCGATCTGCCCAAGTTGGCGGAATCCACCCACACCGGATCCTGACGCAGGGTGGCTTCGACGTCGCGCTCCCAGGCATCGGGCAGCTTGCTGCCCTGGGCGCTGAAAAACTTGATGCCATTGTCGTCAAACGGGTTGTGGCTGGCGCTGATGACTACGCCCAGCGATGCACGCTGCGCCCGTGTCAGGTAGGCCACGCCCGGCGTCGGCAAAGGCCCGAGCAGCACCACATCGACACCAGCGGAGTTGAAACCGCTCTCCAGAGCGCTCTCGAGCATATAGCCGGAAATGCGGGTGTCCTTGCCGATCAGCACCGTGGGCTTGGCCTCGGTACGCTTGAGCACACGCCCGACCGCGTGCGCCAGCTTGAGCGCGAAGTCGGCCGTGATGGGCGCTTGCCCGACGGTACCGCGAATGCCGTCAGTGCCAAAAAATTGCCTTGTCATTGTTCTGCCCTCACCCGATTTCTGGTTCAAAGAGCGACTATCTTAGCGCCGCCAACACATGCAAGGCCTGCACGGTTTCCTTGACGTCGTGCACCCGCAGCACCGCGGCGCCGCGCTCGGCAGCCAATACCGCGGCTGCCAGGCTTGGCGCCAGCCGCTCCGAGGCGGCCAGAGTGGCACCTGGCATATTTGTTGGAACCATGCCGGCCAGCGACGACTTTCGCGACCAGCCCGCCAGCAACGGGTAACCCGCCTGCAGCAACTCGCTCTGGCGCGCCAGCAAGGAAAAATTTTGCGCCACGGTCTTGCCAAAGCCGATGCCGGGGTCGAGAACGATTCTGGCCTTGGCCACGCCACGGGTCAGCAAGGCCTGCGCCGACTGTTCCAGAAAGCTGCGCACCTGTGGCACCACATCGCCCTGCATGGGTGTCAGCTGCATGGTCTGGGGCTCACGGTGCATGTGCATCAGGCAGACGCCGCAGGCCGGGTGTGCCGCCGCCACGTCGGTGCCGCACAGCGCTTGGGCACCAGATTCAGGGTCGCGCCAGCGCAGTGCCCAGATGTCGTTGATGATGTCGGCGCCCAGTGCCAGCGCAGCCTGCATCACGCGCGGCTTGTAGCTATCCACCGAAACCGGCACCCCCATGCGGACTGCCTCGCGCAGCACCGGCAGCACGCGCGCCAACTCTTCCTCCAGACTGACTGGCGATGCACCGGGGCGGCTGGACTCGCCGCCGATGTCGAGGATGTCAGCGCCGTCGCGGATCAGCTGCTCGCAGTGCCTGAGCGCGGCCAGTGTGGAGCCATGCTCGCCACCGTCCGAAAACGAATCCGGTGTGACATTGACGATGCCCATGACTTTGGGGCTTGTCAGCTCAATCCGATAGCGACTGGTTTGCCAATACATCCGGTTGCCGCGTGGTGGGTGGAATAAAAAACGGGGCCACAGCCCCGTTTCGGATAGGTCCTGCCTCAGGCAGCGTGGGGTGCTGCATCCGGCTTGACCGCAGGGGTGCCACCACTGCCGGCATCCGACGAAGCTGGCGGCACGCGCGGCGACCAGTCCTTGGGCGGGCGCGGCGGCTTGCCCGCCATGATGTCGTCGAGCTGCTCGCCGTCGATGGTTTCCCATTCGAGCAGGGCCTTGGCCATGGCGTGCATCTTGTCGCTGTGCTCTTCGATCAGGCGACGTGCCAGCGCGTACTGCTCGTCGATGATGCGGCGCACCTCGGCATCGACCTTCTGCATGGTTTCCTCGCTCATGTTGGTGGTCTTGGTGACCGAGCGGCCGAGGAACACCTCGCCTTCGTTTTCGGCATAGACCATCGGACCCAGCGCGGCGGTCATGCCGTAGCGCATCACCATGTCACGAGCGATCTGGGTGGCGCGCTCGAAGTCGTTGCTGGCGCCGGTGGTCATCTGGTTCATGAACACTTCTTCGGCAATGCGTCCGCCGAACAGCATGCTGATCTGGTTGAGCATGTATTCCTTGTCGTAGCTGTAGCGGTCCTGCTCGGGCAGGCTCATGGTCACACCCAGCGCACGGCCACGCGGGATGATGGTCACCTTGTGCACCGGGTCGCACTTGGGCAGCAGCTTGCCGATCAGCGCATGGCCCGACTCGTGGTACGCCGTGTTGCGGCGCTCGCCCTCGGGCATGACCATGCTCTTGCGCTCGGGGCCCATCAGGATCTTGTCCTTGGCCTTCTCGAAATCCTGCATCTCGACGGTGCGGGCATTGCGTCGTGCGGCCATCAGCGCCGCCTCGTTGCACAGGTTGGCGAGGTCGGCACCGCTCATGCCAGGCGTGCCGCGGGCGATCACTGCGGCGTTCACATCAGGGCTCAAGGGGACCTTGCGCATGTGCACGTTCAGGATTTGCTCACGGCCACGGATGTCGGGCAGCGTGACATAAACCTGGCGGTCAAAACGACCCGGGCGCAACAAGGCGGCGTCCAGAATGTCGGGACGGTTGGTGGCAGCCACCACGATCACGCCGACATTGGTCTCGAAGCCGTCCATCTCGACGAGCATCTGGTTCAGGGTTTGCTCGCGCTCGTCATTGCCGCCGCCCAGACCGGCGCCACGCTGGCGACCCACCGCGTCGATTTCATCGATGAAGATGATGCACGGTGCGTTTTTCTTGGCGTTGTCGAACATGTCGCGCACCCGCGAGGCGCCGACACCGACGAACATTTCGACAAAGTCGGAACCCGAGATGCTGAAGAACGGCACCTTCGCCTCACCCGCGATGGATTTGGCGAGCAGCGTCTTGCCGGTGCCCGGAGGTCCCACCAGCAGCAAGCCGCGCGGAATGCGGCCGCCAAGCTTCTGGAACTTGGCCGGATCTTTCAAAAAGTCAACGACTTCCTTGACCTCCTCCTTGGCTTCATCGCAGCCGGCCACGTCGGCAAACGTGACACTGTTGGTGTTTTCGTCGAGCAGGCGTGCCTTGCTCTTGCCAAAGCTGAAGGCGCCGCCCTTGCCGCCACCCTGCATCTGGCGCATGAAATAGACCCAGACACCAATCAACAGCAGCATCGGGCCCCAGCTGACCAGCAGCGTCATCAGCAGCGAGCCTTCTTCGCGCGGCTTCACGTCGAACTTGACGTCGTTGGCGATCAGGTCGCCGACCAGCCCGCGATCGAGGTAAGTGGCCGTGGTGCGAACCTTGCGGTCATCGCTGGTGATGGCGATGATCTCGGTGCCGCTCTGACCTTCCTGGATGATGGCGCTCTTGATCCGGTTGCCGCGAACTTCCTCCAGAAAATCGGAATAACCGAGGTAGCCGGCCCCGGCCGCCGGACGCGTGTCGAATTGCTTGAAGACGGTGAACAGCACCATCGCAATGACCATCCAGACCGCAATTTTTGAAAACCATGGATTGTTCAAGCCAGACTCCAGTAAAGACGCTATAGATCAAACACCAACGCAGTGGCGCCAATTCTAGGCGGTTCAGGCAGCGCTGCGAGCGGCCCCCGGCGCAGCAGCCACAGCGAATGCAAGGAAATCATCGAGTTTTCAGCGTCATGCCGATCAAAAAAGTTTCAGCTGACTTGTCGCGTGAGGCTTTGGGCTTGATACGCTTGACCGTGACAAAGGTGTCGCGAAAGCGCCGCACCAGCGTGTCGTAACTGCCGCCGTGAAACACCTTGGCCACCAGTGCGCCCTCTGGTTTGAGATGCGCTTGTGCGAACTCCAGCGCGAGCTCGATCAAATGCTCCACACGTGCCGCGTCGGCCGAGCTGATGCCCGACAGGTTGGGCGCCATGTCGGAGATCACCACATCGGCCAGATGCCCGTGCATCTGCTCGGCCAGCAAGGCCAGCACCGCGTCTTCGCGAATGTCACCCTGAATGAACTGCACGCCTTCGATCGGTTCCATCGGCAACAGGTCAAGCGCGATGATGCTGCCGTTGAGTTCGCCCGCGGCGGCGCCGCCACCGATAGCCGATTTGGGCGACAGTCTGCGTCGCACATACTGGCTCCAGGCGCCCGGGGCCGAGCCCAGGTCCACCACCAGCTGACCCGGTTTGATCAGGTGCAGGGTTTCGTCAATTTCCTTGAGCTTGTAGGCCGCGCGTGCCCGGTAGCCGTCCTTTTGAGCCAACTTGACATAGGGGTCGTTGACGTGTTCGTTGAGCCAGGCTCGGTTGACCTTGCTGCTTTTAACTGCTGATTTCATAAAAATAAAGTGCCTTGCGGTCGCCGATAATACGGCTATGTCCCAAATTCAACTGACTCCCGCGCAGCGCAAGGTTCATCGCGCCGATGCCCACCACCTCGACCCCGTGGTCATGGTCGGCGGCGATGGCCTGACCCCTGCGGTCAAAAAAGAGGCCGATGCGGCACTCAATGCCCATGGTCTCATCAAGGTGCGCGTCTTTTCCGATGACCGCGCCGCCCGCGAAGCCATGTTTCAAACCCTGGCCGACGAACTCAATGCTGCGCCCATCCAGCATATCGGCAAGCTGCTGGTGCTGTGGCGCCCAAGACCCGAGCGCGAGAAAGCCGCTGACGAGGAGCGCATGCCCGGCCCGCGCGACGTCAAGGTGCTCAAGTTCAGCACGCGCGGCGGCCAGCGCCCCGAGGTCAAGACGCTGCGCGTGCTCGGCAACCAGCGGCTCACATCAGGCGGCCAGGTCAAACGCGCCAAGCCCAAGCAGGTCAGCGTCAAGAAACGACGCAGCCAGAGCTGACAATCAGCGCTGCCCTCAAGGCCACAGAGCTTTTTCGTGCAGACCGAAGTCTGCCATGGTCGACTGAAGCCGAACACGCAGAATATCCAGGCTACACCGTTTCAACCCGCTTTGCGGGTCAAGTTCCAGAACGTCAGCCCGGCACACAGCCACTGCAACGCAAACATCGCACTGCCCACGCCGTGCCACAGGCGCAAATTCTCACGGCTGATGATTCTGGGGGCGACGGCAAATTCCGACAGCAGCGCCAACAGCACGCCAAGCATGACAAACACGAGCAAGGTGCGCCCCGCGCCACTTCCGGCTGGCGCCGCGCCGGGCCGGTGAATCAGCAACAGCAGCACACCGCAACCAGTGCTGAGCCAGGTTTGCGCGGCGAACAACTTCGCCGCCATGGCGCCCGCCATGGCCAGCGTCGGCAAATTCGCAAACAACATCGGCACCACCAGCGCACCCAGAGTGCTCAGGCTACCCCACCACAAGGCGGCCAGCCAAGGCGACAAGGTCTGAACGCGCGTGCTCATCAGAGGTAGCTGACCGACACCACTTCGTAATGGCGCAAGCCACCGGGAGCCTGCACTTCGACCTCGTCGCCCTCTTCCTTGCCGATCAGCGCGCGCGCAATCGGGCTGTTGATGTTGATCAGGCCAAGCTTGAGGTCAGCCTCGTCTTCGCCAACGATCTGATACCTCACCTTTTGCCCGGAGGTATCGTCTTCGAGCTCCACCGTGGCGCCGAACACCACCCTGCCATCGGCATGCAGGTCGGCCGGATCGATGATCTGGGCGGCCGAGAGCTTGCCCTCGATCTCCTTGATGCGACCCTCGACAAATCCCTGCTTGTCCTTGGCCGCTTCGTATTCGGCGTTTTCGCTCAAATCACCCTGCGCGCGCGCCTCGGCAATGGCGCTGATGACCGCCGGGCGCTCAAACGCCTTGAGCTGATGCAGCTCGGCCTTGAGTTTGTCTGCACCACGTTTGGTAATAGGAAGGGTCGCCACATCAAGCTCCGGGAAAAAATAACATCACAAAATGAAACCGCCGAACGTTGCCGTCCGGCGGTATGGGTTGAATTATGCCGCGAATATCTCGCGACAAACAACAGGTTCAGGGCCGTGACAAAAGCGCGTGCATGTCCTGCACCGAAATGACATCCAGCGCATCCATGTAGCGCATACCTTCCACGGCAGCCTCGGCGCCAGCGATGGTGGTGAAAGTGGTCACCTGGGCCAGCAGCGCCGAAGTGCGGATCTGACGCGAGTCGGCAATCGCGTTACGGCGCTCTTCGACCGTGTTGATGACCAGCACGATCTCGTTGTTTTTCAGCATGTCGACAATATGCGGCCGACCCTCGGTGACCTTGTTGACCACAGCGCAGGGAACGCCGGCCGCGTTGATGGCCGCCGCTGTCCCCTTGGTCGCCACCACCTCGAAGCGCATGGCGGCGAGCGCTTTGGCCAACTCGATGGCGGTTGGCTTGTCGCTGTTCTTGACCGATAAAAACACCTTGCCGGAGGGCTCGCCCTGTGCGGTGAACGGCCGCGGCAACTTGCATCCCGCGCCCAACTGTGCCTTGACAAAAGCTTCGCCAAAAGTCTTGCCAACGCCCATCACCTCGCCGGTTGACTTCATCTCGGGGCCCAGAATGGTATCGACACCCGGGAACTTGACAAACGGGAAAACTGCTTCCTTGACGCTGAAATACGGCGGATTCGCCTCGGCGCCGATGCCTTGCGCATCCAGCGTCTGGCCAGCCATGCAGCGCGCAGCCACCTTGGCCAGCTGCACCCCCGTGGCCTTCGACACAAACGGCACGGTCCGGCTGGCACGCGGGTTGACTTCCAGAACAAAAATGACGTCTTGCCTGACCCCGTCCTCGTCTCTTTGCTGGATGGCAAACTGCACGTTCATCAGTCCGACCACGTTCAGCCCCTCGGCCATGGCGGCGGTCTGGCGCTTGAGTTCATCGACCGTGGCCTGCTTGAGGTAGTAAGGCGGCAGCGAACACGCCGAATCGCCACTGTGCACGCCAGCCTGCTCGATGTGCTCCATCACGCCGCCGATGAAGACGCGCCCGCTTGCATCGCGCACGGCATCCACGTCGCACTCGATGGCATCACTCAAAAAGCGGTCCAGCAACACCGGCGAATCGTTCGATACCTTGACCGCCTCGCGCATGTAGCGCTCCAGGTCGCGCTGCTCGTGCACGATTTCCATCGCGCGACCGCCGAGCACATAGCTCGGGCGCACCACCAGCGGGTAGCCCAGCTCGGCGGCCTTTTCCAGGGCCTGGGCTTCGGTACGCGCAGTGGCGTTGGGCGGCTGGCGCAACTTGAGCTGATGCAGCAGCTTTTGAAAGCGTTCGCGGTCTTCGGCGGCGTCGATCATGTCGGGACTGGTGCCGATGATCGGCACGCCGTTGGCCTCCAGGTCGAGAGCCAGCTTCAAGGGGGTCTGGCCGCCGTACTGGACAATCACGCCACAAGGCTTTTCCTTGTCGACGATTTCCAGCACGTCTTCGAGCGTCAGCGGCTCGAAGTAGAGCCGATCCGAGGTGTCGTAGTCAGTCGAGACGGTTTCCGGATTGCAATTGACCATGATGGTTTCATAACCGTCATCGCGCATCGCCAGCGCCGCATGAACGCAGCAGTAGTCGAATTCGATCCCCTGGCCGATGCGGTTCGGACCGCCACCGAGCACCATGATCTTCTTTTTGTCGGTGGGCGCGGCTTCACACTCGCCGCCCTCGGCTTCGTAGGTGGAATAGAGGTAGGCGGTGTTGGTGGCGAACTCAGCGGCGCAGGTATCCACCCGCTTGTAGACCGGGCGCACGCCCAGGGCATGGCGACGCGCGCGCACCGCCGTGTCGGTGGTCCTGAACTGCTTGGCCAGGCGCCGGTCGGAAAAGCCCTTTTGCTTCAAGGCACGCAGCGTGGCCGCGTCGATCGCGTCCAGTGCCGTGCCCACGGCGGGCTGCGGCAGGCGCTCGATTTCCAGCTCGATCTTGACGATCTGCTCGATCTGCACCAAAAACCATTTGTCGATCTTGGTAAGCTCGAACACCTCGTCCACACTCCAGCCAGCAGCAAAGGCGTCACCCACGAACCAGATGCGCTCGGGCCCGGGTTCGCCGAGTTCGCGTTCCAGGATTTCACGATCCTGGGTCTTCTCGTTCATGCCGTCCACGCCCACTTCGAGACCACGCAGGGCTTTCTGGAACGACTCCTGAAACGTGCGGCCCATCGCCATGACCTCGCCCACGCTCTTCATCTGGGTGGTCAGATGGCTGTCGGCCGCGGGGAATTTCTCGAAGGCAAAACGCGGCACCTTGGTGACCACGTAATCGATGCTGGGCTCGAAGCTGGCGGGGGTAGCACCGCCGGTGATCTCGTTCTTGAGTTCGTCGAGCGTGTAGCCCACCGCCAGCTTGGCCGCGACCTTGGCAATCGGAAAGCCTGTGGCCTTGGACGCCAGCGCGCTGGAGCGGCTCACGCGCGGGTTCATCTCGATCACCACCATGCGGCCGTCTTTGGGGTTGATGGCAAACTGCACGTTGGAGCCGCCGGTATCGACGCCGATCTCGCGCAGCACCGCCAGAGAAGCGTTGCGCAAGATCTGGTACTCTTTGTCGCTGAGCGTCTGCGCCGGCGCCACAGTGATCGAATCGCCGGTGTGCACGCCCATCGGGTCGAGGTTTTCGATCGAGCAGATGATGATGCAGTTGTCCGCGGTGTCGCGCACCACCTCCATCTCGTACTCTTTCCAGCCGAGCAGCGACTCCTCGATCAGCAGTTCGTTGGTGGGCGAGGCTTCCAGGCCACGTTTGCAGATCACCTCGAACTCTTCCGGGTTGTAGGCGATGCCGCCACCCGTGCCGCCGAGCGTGAAGCTGGGTCGAATCACGGTGGGAAAACCCACGCCGCGCTGCACGTCCCAGGCCTCAGCCATGCTGTGGGCAATGCCTGAACGCGCCGAGCCCAGCCCGATTCTGGTCATGGCATCCTTGAATTTGAGGCGGTCTTCAGCCTTGTCGATGGCCTCGGGTTTGGCGCCGATCAGTTCCACCGCCTTGCCCGTGGCCGCACCGGTGTACTTGTCCAGCACGCCGTTGTGCCAGAGGTCGAGCGCGCAGTTCAGCGCAGTCTGGCCACCCATGGTCGGCAGAATCGCGTCCGGGCGCTCCTTGGCGATGATTTTCTCGACCGTCTTCCAGGTAATGGGCTCTATGTAGGTCACGTCGGCCGTGGCCGGGTCGGTCATGATGGTGGACGGGTTGCTGTTGATCAGGATGACCTTGTAACCCTCCTCGCGCAGCGCCTTGCAGGCTTGCACCCCGGAATAATCGAACTCGCAGGCCTGGCCGATGATGATCGGGCCTGCGCCGATGATGAGGATGCTTTTGAGGTCGTTACGTTTTGGCATGTTGAAGGACTGCTCTCTTGTTCGATCAATTCAGGTTGGCGGTGGCCAGTTTGGTACCAAACCACAGAAACAGGCCACCGACCAGGCTCGACAGCCCGGCCGACAGCTTTTTGCGCCGGGCAAAGCCCTGCGCCAATCTGGCCCCGGTGACGATCAATACCGACAAATAGAGGGCGCTGAAGGTCATCAGGATGGCGCTCAGAATCAGGAATGGCACTTCGGGATGGGCATAGCTGGTGTCAATGAACTGGACAAAAAACGACAGCAAAAAAAGAATCGCTTTCGGGTTGAGCAGGCTGATGACCAAGGCGCGGCGAAAAGGCTTGTGCAAGTGGGTCGCGTTGACCACGGCCCCGGAACGGCCTGCGTCAGTGCCGTCCCGCGAGGCCACAGCAACCGCCGCGAGCGTCTCGGGGCGCTCGCGCAAACTGGCAATCGCCGCGCGCAGCAAGTTGAAACCCACCCAGGCCAGATAAGCGGCGCCCACATACTTGACCACCATGAACATGGCCGGGTAGGTGCGCAGCACACCGGCTGCCCCCAAAGCCGTGCACAACAGCAAAATGGTGTCGCCGACAAAGACACCGTATGCGCCCTGAAAACCGGCGCGCACGCCCCGCGCCGTTGCCACCGACAGGACGTACAACGAATTGGGCCCGGGCAGCAGGATGATGCCAAAAGCGCCAATCACGTAAGTCCAGATATCGGTCACGCCGTAAAAGCTCATCCGCGCGACTCCATGGCCGCCACGAAGCGATCGAACAGGTAGGCAATGTCGTGCGGTCCGGGTGAGGCCTCCGGATGCCCCTGGAAACAAAACGCCGGTTGGTCCGTGCGCGCCAAGCCTTGCAGCGTGCCGTCGAACAAGCTGATGTGGGTGGCACGCAGATTGACCGGCAGCGTCTTTTCATCGACCGCAAAACCGTGATTCTGGCTGGTGATGCTGACGCGCCCGGTGTCGAGGTCTTTCACCGGGTGGTTGGCTCCGTGGTGACCGAACTTCATCTTGAAGGTCCTGGCGCCCGAGGCGAGCGCCATGATCTGATGACCCAGGCAAATGCCGAAGGTCGGGATGCCGCTGTTGATCAGTTCGGCGGCTGCCGCAATCGCGTAGTCACAGGGTTCGGGGTCACCCGGGCCGTTGCTCAGAAAAATGCCGTCAGGCCGGCGCGCCAGCACATCAGCCGCCGGGGTCTGCGCCGGCACCACGGTCACGCGGCAGCCACGCTGGGCCAGCATGCGCAGAATGTTTTTCTTGACACCGAAGTCGTACGCCACCACATGAAAGCGCGGGGCAGTCTGCTCGCCGAAACCGGGCTGGTCAGCGTGCTGCGGGCTCGACAGCGCCCACTCGGTCTGGCGCCATTCGTAGGCCGTCTGGGCGCTCACCACTTTGGCCAGGTCCATCCCCGCCATGCCGGGTGCCGATCTGGCCAGCGCAACGGCACGGTCGATCGTTGCCTGCGTCACCGCTTCACCGTCTGACAGTGCCAGAATGCAGCCGTTTTGCGCGCCCTGGGTGCGCAGCCGACGCGTCAGTTGGCGCGTGTCGATGTTGGCAATGGCCACGGTACCCTGCGCGCGCAAGTAGGCATTGAGCGATTGTGTGCAACGGAAGTTGGATGCCAGCAAGGGCAAGTCCTTGATGATCAGTCCGGCGGCGTGAATCCGGTCGGACTCGATGTCCTGCGCGTTGACACCGTAATTGCCGATGTGCGGATAGGTGAGCGTGACGATCTGCTGGCAATAGCTGGGGTCGGTGAGGATTTCCTGGTAGCCGGTCATGGCGGTGTTGAACACCACCTCGCCGACTGTGGAACCTGCAGCGCCGATGGAATGACCTGAAAAGACCGTGCCGTCTGCGAGCGCCAAAATGGCCGGTGGGGTGTGACCCTTGAGAGACAAAAGCACTGGGTTCTCCGAGATGGTTACGGGTACGCCCACGCACGCAGGAATTGGCTCCTGAAGCGACTGCTGACTGGGATGGGGCTGGACGGCTGCGATGAGCGTACGCGGGTGCGAAACTGGCCATAATTATAGCCTAGGGACAACCCCGGAGGCTGGGCGGCAGCGCGCTCTGCTACGTGTCCCCCGCCCTGCGGGCTCCTCCTTTACCTGCAGCGCCCAGACTCCCGGGTCAAGTGTGCGCTGGCGCTGGCGTGCAGGCAAATGGCAGCGGCGGCGGCCACATTGAGCGACTCCTCGCCGCCGGGCTGGGCAATGCGCATATGGCCACTCGCGCGCGCTTCGAGTTCCGCGCAAACGCCCTGCCCTTCATGGCCAAACGCCCACGCGCAGGGCCACGGAAGCTCCTTTTTCAAGAGCGCCTGATGCAAATCGCTGCCGCGATGCGAGCTGGTCACCAGCAGCGGCACCGTCAGCCTGGCCACCAGATCCAGCTGAGCGCCCTCGATCAGTTGCAAGCCCCAGTGCGCGCCCATGCCGGCGCGCAACACCTTGGGCGACCAAAGCGCAGCCGTGCCTTTGAGCGCGATGATCTGCTTGAAGCCGAAAGCCGAGGCACTGCGCAGGATCGAGCCCACGTTGCCGGCATCCTGAACCCGGTCGAGAATGACGGTGGCAGCATCTGCCTGAAGCGCCGGTGCCGGAGCCAGGTCGAAAACGAAACCCATGCGCGCGGGCGACTCCAGCGTGCTGACAGCGTCGAACAGCTCGTCTGCAATGACGATATTCTTCACAGCTGCACGGGTGTATGCCGCAGCGGCCAGGCGCCAATACGACGCAGCAAACACGCCGATGGCAGGCTGCACCCCTCGACCTTGGGCTGCGCGCACCAGATGGTCACCCTCGGCCCAGACGCGCTGCTGCTTGCGGTAGTCGGTGCTGCCGTGCGCGAGCCGCTTGAGGTCTTTGACGAGCGCGTTGTCGCGCGAGCTGATGTGCAGCACCTCGGGCGCTCTCATGGCGTCGCCCCCTGCAAAACGTGTGTCACCGGCCTGAAGCTGGTGCGGTGCTCGGGACAGGCACCGTGCGCTTGCAGGGCCGCCAGATGCTGCGCCGTGCCGTAACCCTTGTGCCGGGCAAAACCATACTGGGGATACTGTTGGTCGAACTCGGCGCACCAGCGGTCACGCGTCACCTTGGCCAGAATCGACGCAGCCGAAATTGCCGCCACCAGCGCGTCGCCCTTGACGATGGCCTCGGCGCGCATCGGCAGTTCCGGCACGCGGTTGCCATCGATCAGCACCAGCTTCGGCGCCAGCCGCAAGCCTTCGACAGCCCGGCGCATGGCCAGCAGCGTGGCTTGCAGGATGTTGAGCGCATCGATCTCCTGCACGCTGGCTTGCGCCACGGCAAAGCACAGCGCCTTGGCCCGGATTTCGTCGAACAGCAGCTCGCGCCGGCGCGCCGTGAGCATTTTGGAATCGGCCAGTCCCCTGATCGGCTGCAACTCGTCCAGAATCACGGCCGCAGCGACTACCGGGCCGGCCAGCGGGCCGCGACCGGCCTCGTCCACCCCGGCGATCAGGCCGTTCACCCCGAAGTGCAGGGCCAGCCTTTGCATATTGGTGGGCAGCACGCCACGACGGCCGCCAGGGCGCGACTGGCGCGTCTTGCGCGGCGCTGCGCTCTGGCGGCTGCCAGACTTAATGCGGGACGAGTTGCGCGATGGCATGGGCAGCGAGTTGCGGTGTGTCGCGCTGCAACTCGGCGTGCAGCGCAGAAAAGCGTTGTTCAAGCGCGTGTATTTTCTCAGGCTCATGGGCCCGGGCATCCAGCCAGCGCAGAACCTCTTGCGCCAGCGCAGCGGGCGTGGCGGCCTCTTGCAGCAATTCGGGCACGACAAATTCGCGGCACAGGATATTGGGCAGGCCGACCCAGGGTTGCAGCCGCTTGCGCCGCATCAGCAGCCAGGCCAACGCACCCATGCGGTAGGCGATGACCATCGGACGCTTGAACAGCGCCGCCTCGAGCGTGGCGGTGCCGCTGGCGATCAGCGTGACATCGCAGGCGGCAAGCACGGTGTGTGACTGGCCCGCGACGACTTGCACCTGAGCGGCCATGCCGCTGGCAGTGAGTGCCGCCATGACCTGCGCCTGACGGTCAGCCACCGCCGGGACGATGAATTTCGTACCGGGCCGGGCCTGCCGGATCAGCCGGGCCGCCTGAAAAAAGTGCCCGGCCAGAAAGGCAATCTCTGACGCACGGCTGCCCGGCAGCAAGGCCACCACCACGTCATCTTCGGCGAGCCCCATCGTGGCGCGTGCCGCCGCCTGGTCAGGCTGCACCGGAATCACGCTGGCCAAGGGATGGCCGACATAGCTGGCGGCAATGCCGTGCGTTGCGAGCAGGGCCGGCTCGAACGGGAAAATGCACAGCACATGGTCAGCGCTGCGCTTGATCTTCTCGACCCGCTCGGGACGCCAGGCCCAGATCGACGGGCAGACAAAATGCACGGTCTTGATGCCCTGGGCGCGCAAGGCCGCCTCCAGGTCCAGGTTGAAATCAGGCGCATCGACACCGATGAAAACGTCAGGACGACTTTTCAGCAGGCGCGCCTTGAGTGCATTGCGAATGCCGAGAATCTCCCGGTAGCGACGCAAAACCTCCCAGCCAAAACCATGCACCGAGAGCTTGTCGTGCGGCCACCAGGCCTCAAAACCGCGCTGCGCCATCTGCGGGCCGCCAATCCCGACCGCCTGCAAATCGGGCCAGCGCTGCTTAAGGCCGTCGAGCAGCAAACCGGCGAGCAGGTCGCCAGACGTTTCACCAGCGACCAGCGCGGCGTGCATGGGTCACGGGAAGTCTCAGCGCACAATGCCGCGCCGGGGCGACGTTTGCGCCAGGAACGACAGCATCAGCGCCACGTCGGGCGCTGATTCGGGGTGCGATGTCACCAGCTCAGCAATGCTGTCCTGCGCGGCTTGCAGCGTCAGGTCACGCCGGTACAAGGCCTTGTGCATCGCCTTGACGGCGTTGATGCGCTCGGGCGAAAAGCCGCGTCGGCGCAAACCCTCGAAATTCATCGAGCGTGCCACCGCCGGCTGCCCCTCGCACATGACAAACGGTGGCAAGTCGGCCAGCAGCACCGAGCAGATGGCGGTCATGCTGTGGGCACCGATCCGCACGAACTGGTGCACCATGGTAAAGCCCGCCAGAATGGCCCAGTCCCCCACATGCACATGGCCAGCCAGCGTCGAATTGTTGGCAAAAATGGTGTGGTTGCCAACCTGGCAGTCATGCGCCAGATGCACATAGGCCATCAGCCAGTTGTCATCACCCACCCGCGTCACACCCGCATCGCCCGGCGAGCCGATGTTGAAGGTGCAGAACTCGCGAATGGTGTTGCCATTGCCGATGACCAACTCGCACGGTTCACCCGCGTACTTCTTGTCCTGCGGAATCGCCCCGAGCGAGGCAAACTGGAAAATACGGTTGTCGCGGCCGATGGTGGTATGGCCCTCGATCACGCAGTGTGGCCCCACCGAGCTGCCAGCGCCAATTCTGACGTGCGGACCAATGACGGTGTAGGGCCCGACCGTGACCGTACCGTCGAGCTCGGCCGCCGGGTCGACGATGGCGCTGGGGTGGATGACGGTCAAGGCAGCGTCCTCAAGCGATCTTGCGGAAAGCGCAGGTGAGCTCGGCCTCCACGGCGACCACGCCATCGACCGAAGCACGCGTCTGGAATTTGAAGATACCCGCTTTTGAGCGCAGCAGGGTCGCCTCCAGAATCAACTGGTCACCGGGCTCCACCGGTCGCTTGAAGCGCACACCCTCCATGCCGGCAAAGTAATAGACGTTGTCTTCGGTGGCACCGGAGTCCATCGCGTCGAAGGCCAGCAAGGCAGATGCCTGCGCCAACGCTTCGAGCATCAGCACGCCCGGCATCACCGGACGATAAGGAAAGTGGCCTTGAAAAAAGGGCTCGTTGATGGTGACATTCTTCAGCGCCTTGATGGTCTTGCCCTTGTCAATCGCAATCACCCGGTCCACCAGCAGGAACGGAAAGCGATGCGGCAACTTGGTGAGAATTTTGTAGATGTCCATCATGGATTTCCTTGGTTTGAATTTTGTCGGGCGCCGAGCTGGCCCTCGAGCGCGCGGATCCGCTCGCGCAGGTGCGCCAGCTGCTTGAGTGCAGCCGCATTTTTTTCCCAGGACGCGTTGTCGTCGATCGGGAAAATGCCGGTGTAGAGCCCCGGCTTGTTGATGGAGCGCATGACCATCGAGCCGGCCGAAATGTTGACCCCGTCGGCCAGCGTCAAATGGCCCAACACATTGCCGCTGCCGCCGATCGTGCAGTGGGCGCCAATGGTGGCGCTGCCCGCCACGCCGGAACAGCCCGCCATGGCGGTGTGCCGGCCGATGTGCACGTTGTGGCCAATCTGGATCAGGTTGTCGAGCTTGACACCGTCTTCGATCACCGTGTCTTGCAGGGCGCCGCGGTCGATGCAGGTGTTGGCACCGATTTCCACATCGTTGCCGATGCGCACAGCCCCGAGCTGCTCGATTTTTTCCCAGGTGCCCGCGTTCGGCGCAAAACCAAAACCGTCGGCACCAATGACCACGCCCGGGTGAATGAGGCAGCGCTCGCCCACCACGCAGCGTTCACCCAGTGTGACGCGTGACTTGAGTTCAGTGTGCGCACCAATCACGGAACCGGCCTCGACCACGCACAGCGCGCCGATGCGCGCACTGGGATGAACCCGCGCTTGCGGGTCGATCACGGCGCTCGGATGAATCAACGGACCGGGCGGCACCGGCAGACTTTTCTTCCAGAACTGCGTCAGTCGGGCAAAGTACAAATAGGGCTGATCGGTGACGATGCAGGCGCCGCGGGTGCTGGCCAGCGCCAGGAACTGAGGACTGACGATCACACACGATGCCAGGGTGGCGGCCAGCTGACTTTGGTATCTAGCCTGGGCGAGAAAGCTGATTTGGCCCTTTTGAGCGCTTTCCAGCGGGGCCAGGCCATCGATCAGCAGGCTGGCGTCGCCGTGCAACTCGCCACCCAGCGCGTCGACAATTGAACCTAAACGCAGGGCCACTGGCCTCGAGCCTTCGAACCCGGATTACTTCGACGGCGCGGAATTGAGCGCTTTGATGACCTTGTCGGTCATGTCATGCTTGGGACTGACGTACACCGCATCCTGAAAAATAAAGTCGTAGTTTTCGGCCACAGCGATTTCCTTGATGACCTTGTTGGTTCGCTGGATCACCAACTGCAGTTCTTCGTTTTTACGCGCGTTCAGGTCTTCCTGGAACTCGCGGCTCTTGCGCTGAAAATCGCGATCGAGTTCGAGCAGTTCCCTCTGGCGCGCCTGGCGCTGGGTTTCAGGCAAGGTAGGCGCATCGCGCTCGAACTTGTCAGCCAGAGACTTGATATTGGCCTTTTGATCCACCAGTTCTTTCTCGCGCTTGGAAAACTCCTGCTCCAGCTTGGACTGGGCGGCCTTGGCCGTGGATGCCTCCTTGAGAACACGCTCGGTGCTGATGAAACCCAGGCGCAACTCCTGTGCCTGGACCGAAGCGAAGGCCAGTCCGCAAAGCGTCAAGGCACATATGTGGCGAAAAAATTGGTTCATTAGAAACTTGTCCCGATCTGAAATTGCACGTTCTCGATTCTATCGTTTTCAAAGGAGCGCAGCGGTCTGGAATACGCCAGTCGCAGCGGTCCGATGGGCGAAATCCAGCTGATGCCGACGCCGGCTGACGAGCGCAAGTCGTTGGCGTTGGCGTTGATGAGGGGCAGGCCCTGGTCGGGTCCGGCAATCAGGCCGGCATCCCAAAACGCATATAGGCGCAAGGTACGGTCATTGCCCGCCCCGGGGAAGGGCGCCAGAATTTCCAGGTTGACATTGAATCTCTTGTCACCCCCTACATTGGTGCCGTAGATATCCACGGGTCCCAGGCTTCCCTGCTTGAAGCCACGGACAGACCCCAGCCCGCCGCCAAAGAAATTCTTGAATACCGGGTATGTCCTGTTGCTACCGGAGGCCCCAGCGCCAATATCGACGTTCATGGCTGCGGTGAACTGCTTGCTCAGTGGCACATACTGCTGGAACTGGTAAGTGGCGCGCAGATACCTGACGTCGCCCGCGAACGACCATTCGGCATTGGCGCGCTGGAAACGCCCGCTGTTGGGCGCCAGCGAACTGTCGCGACTGTCACGGGACCAACCCACCGTCAACGGCACCGCCAGCGTGGGGGTGCCGTATTCGTCGACAAAATCCTGGTAGGACTGGGGCAAGGACAAGCCCTCGACGATTTCGGTGTTTTCCAGAGCCAATCCGAAAAATACGGTGTCCAGTTCAGAGAATGGCACACCAAAACGAATGCCCGCGCCGGCGGTTATCAATTCGTAATAGTCCGCGTCCTGGTAGGGACGGCTGGTCCGGTAATACAGATCGAGCGTACGCGATACGCCATCTTCGGTGAAATAGGGATCGGTCGTGTTGAGTACCACCAGGCGATTGAACTTGCTGGTGTTGAGTTGGAGGCCGAGTGAGTTGCCCGAGCCAAACGCATTGTCCTGTTTCAGGCCGAACGTGATGCCCAAGCCATCACCGCTGGAATAACCCGCGCCCAATGTCAGGCTGCCGGTGGGTTTTTCAGTGATATTGACGGTCAGGTCCACCTGGTCCGGCGTGCCGGGAACTTCCTGGGTTTCAACGGCAACTTCGCCGAAGTAGCCCAGTCGGTCGACCCTGTCGCGTGACAGGCGTATTTTTTCACCGTCGTACCACGACGCTTCCATCTGGCGGAATTCGCGTCGCACCACCACGTCGCGGGTCCGCGTATTGCCTGCCACGTTGATGTTGCGAACGTAGACCCGGCGCGACGGATCGGCTTGCAGCACCAGGGCCACGCGGTTGTTGACGCGGTCGATCTCGGGCAGGGCTTGCACCCGCGCGAACGCATAGCCGAAATTGCCGAAGTAGTCAGTGAACGCCTTGATGGTCCTGGCCACTTCTTCGGCGTTGAAGGCCTCTCCCGGGCGAATGGCCACCAGGGATTTGAACTCGTCTTCCTTGCCGAAGTACTGACCGGCCAGCCGGACGCTGCTCACCACATAGCGCTCACCCTCCGAGACATTGATATTGATACCAATGTCGGTCTTGTTCGGCAGGATCGCTACCTGGGTCGACTCGACCTTGAATTCAAGGTAGCCCCGGGTCAGGTAATAGGAGCGCAGTGTTTCAATATCGGCATTGAGCTTGGCGCGCGAATAGCGGTTCGACTTGGTGTACCAGCTCAGCCAGCCACCGGTGTCAAGATCGAACAAACCACGCAAGGTGGATTCAGAAAATGCCTTGCTGCCAACGATGCGGATCTCGCTGATCGTCGCCGGCTCGCCTTCGACCACGGTAAAGGTCAGGTTGACCTGATTGCGCTCGATCGGCGTGACCGTGGTCACCACCTGCGCGGCATACAGGCTGCGGTTGATGTACTGCCGCTTGAGCTCCTGCACGGCACGGTCGAGTTGGGCCTTGTCGAATGGCCGGCCGTCGGCCAGACCGATATCGCGCAGCGATTTGACCAGCACATCCTTGTCGAACTCCTTGGTGCCGACAAACTCCACATTGGCCACCGTTGGGCGCTCCTCGACCACCACCACCAGCACGTCGCCGCTCACTTCGATGCGCACGTCCTTGAACAGGCCCAATGCAAACAGGCTCTGGATTGCGGTCCTGCCCTTGTCATCGTTGTAGGTATCGCCCACCTGCACCGGCAGAGAAATGAAAATGGTACCCGGCTCGACCCGCTGCAGACCCTCGATGCGGATGTCGCGCACCGTGAAAGGGTTGACGGCCCAGGCTGCCTGGGCTGCAAAGAGCAGCGATGCAAGCGCGGTGAGTGTGTTGAGACGAAATCGATTGAATTGCATTTTCAAAACCAAAAAAAGACGGTCTGCGTAAACGCAGTGCCATCGCTAGCCAAACAAACGGGAAATGTCGTTGAAAAGCGCAATCGACATCATGAGCATCAGGATGGCAACGCCGCCTTGCTGCAGGCGTTCCATCCAGGCATCTGAAACCGGTCGACCCGTCACACCCTCCCAAAGATAATACATCAGGTGTCCGCCATCCAGAACCGGCAAAGGCAGCAAATTCAACACCCCCAGACTGACGCTGATGAGCGCCAGAAAGATCAGGTACTGGGTCAGCCCCAGGCCCGCCGACTTGCCGGCATAGTCGGCGATGGTCAGTGGGCCGCTGATGTTCTTGACCGAGGCTTCGCCGACCAGCATCTTGCCCATCATCTTGAGCGTGAGCGTCGAGACATCCCAGGTTTTCACCAGCGCCTGCCAGATGCCATCGAACGCGCCATGGCGCACCAGCACCAGCTCGGGCGGTGCGCCCACATAGGCGCCGATACGGCCGACGGGCTGGTCCTGCTCGAGCACGACCTTCGGCGTCACACTCAGCTGCAGGCGCCGGCCCTCGCGCAAAATGGTCCAGAGCTGGGTCGCTGCCACCTGATTGCCCGCAGACTGGCGAATCAGCTGCCGCAACTGCTGGCCATCATGGATCGGCTTGCCGTCGACCTGGGTGACCTCATCACCCGAGAGCAAGCCTGCCTGCGCCGCGGCCGAGTCGGGCAGGATGTCACCGAGCACTGGGCGCGTCATCGGGCCGATCAGGCCAATTTTTTGGAACATCCGGGCATCGACATCATTGCTGTCCAGCCCGGAGAGCCCGAGCACGAACTCGCGCTCACTGGTGGCGGTATCGCCCTGCACCCAGAGCCTGACGTCCTGCCCCTCCAGCGCGCCGCGGGTCAACTGCCAGCGCAGGTCTTCGAATGAGCGTACCTCGACGTCGGCTTCGCCGTCGAGGCCGGCGCGCAGCACCCGCTCGCCGCCGACCAGGCCCGCCTGGCTGGCGATGGAATCGGCCACCGGCGGTGCCAGCAGCGCCGCGGGCAATTGCACACCGCTCCAGTTGACCACGCTGTACAGCAGTACCGCCAACAGCAGATTGGCCAACGGGCCGGCCGCGACGATGGCCGTGCGCCGGCGCAGGCTCTGGGTGTTGAAAGCCAGATGGCGCTCGGCGGGTGGCACCGGCGCTTCACGCTCGTCGAGCATCTTGACAAAGCCGCCCAGCGGAAACAAGGCCAGCACGTAGTGCGTGCCGGATTTCCTGGATTGCCACTGCAGCAACGGCTTGCCAAAGCCGATGGAGAAGCGCAACACCTTGACACCACAGGCCACGGCCACCCGGTAATGGCCATACTCATGCACGGCAATCAGCAGGGCAATGGCGACAACGAATGCAATGAAGGTCAACATGCGATCAGCGCGTCAACGCGCCAGGCGTGCCACCACGCGCGACGCCGCATCCCGGCTCAGCGCGTCGAGTTCAAGCAGGTCTTGCAGCGACCCTGGTGCGGCAGGCTGCACGCTGGCCAGGGTTTCCAGGTTGACGGCGTGCATCTGGTCGAAGCGGATCTGGCAGGCCAGAAAGGCTGCCACCGCCACCTCGTTGGCGGCGTTGAGCACCGCCGTGCTGCCCGCTGGCGCAGCCAGCACAGACCAGGCCAGCGCCAGACCCGGGAAACGCTTTGCATGGCCATGCTCATCGAGCGATTCAAAAGTCAGGCCAGCCATGGCCCGAAAATCGAGCGCACTGGCACCCGAAGTCATCCGCTGCGGCCAGGACAGACCGTAGGCGATGGGCACCTTCATGTCAGGCGTGCCCAGCTGTGCAATGACGGAATGGTCGAGGTACTGCACCATCGAGTGGATCACGCTTTGCGGATGGATGACCACGTCGATTTGATTGGGTGCCACGCCGAACAGGTAGTGCGCCTCGATGACTTCGAGCGCCTTGTTCATCATGGTCGCCGAATCGACGGAAATCTTGCGCCCCATGACCCAGTTGGGGTGGGCGCACGCCTGGTCGGGCGTGATGTCGGCAAAGCTGGCCGGGTCGCGCTGGCGGAACGGCCCGCCCGAAGCGGTCAGGATGATTTTGTCGATCTGCGCCGCCCAGCTGCCTTGCTCGTCGGGCAGCGACTGGAAGACAGCAGAGTGCTCGCTGTCGATGGGAAGGAGCTTGGC
>Ga0172367_10002038_pt1 | contig 28453 bp, 31 predicted proteins | sample Lak10m_FD_114542 | JGI IMG/M metagenome (GOLD analysis project Ga0172367, IMG submission 114542) | Freshwater microbial communities from Kabuno Bay, South-Kivu, Congo - kab_022012_10m | ecosystem: Environmental > Aquatic > Freshwater > Lake | place: Democratic Republic of the Congo: South-Kivu...
ATTTTTAGGTTTACCATTCAACATAGCATCTTATGGTTTACTACTTGAAATAATTGCTAAATCAGTTAATATGGTACCAGATGAATTGATTGGTAATTTAGGTGATGTTCATTTATATTCAAACCATATAGAACAAGCAAAAGAACAAATCGGTAGAGAACCGTATGAATTACCTACATTAAAAATGATGAAGACTGATGAGTTCTTTAAAGAATTAGGTAATGATTTATCATTGATAACACATTTAGATAACACAGACTTTGTAATTGAAGGGTATAAATCACACGCAACAATAAAAGCACCTTTATCAAATTAATCATGGCGAATAGAAAGAAAGTTAAGGTTAGATTTCCAAATGAATATTTTTTTGATGAAATCGAATTAAATATGGATGAGTTTAGACCAGAAAAAGAATTTAATGACCAAATTTTTGGTTGGTATGGTGATATCTACATTTCGATAGAAAAAGATTCACTGGAAGAGTAAAAATAAATTAAAAACTAAATAAAAGCACTATAATGGTGCTTTTTTTATTTTTGGCAATATTTATTAGAAAACAATTTACTATGGCAAGAAATAACGATATATATAGTATTATAGTACCAGCCACGGCACCTAACTTAACAGCACACACATATACTGAGATATATGGTGGAGATGCTGGTTGTACAATAGCTATTAATGGTGTAGTTATAGATATTGGTGCAGCATCAAGTATTAATTTACACATTAGAACAGTTAGTGGTGGAACTGGTTGTTATTTATTGGGTGACCCAATAAATGTATATACTGGAAGCCCTAATGTATAAAATAACCAAAAAATTAAATTATAATATGAAAAATAAACAAATAATCAACCCAATTGGTCTTAAAGGTAACGAAATACATGAGCGTCAATTATCTCTTATGGGTATTAAACCAATTAACGAAAGTGAAAATAAAGGCAATCACGCTGTTGAATTGACTAAAATTGGTCCAGATGGTAACGCTTATGCTATTATCAGAGAAAACCATGAGTATTATATTAAAAGAACTGACAAAACAACTGGTTTAATGTTAGAAGATTTTAAATATATTGGTGGTTTACAAAACAAAAAAAATGAAGCTTACCCATCTTATGCTAAAGCTATTAAACAATTAAATTTAAAATTTAAATCGTTGGCTGAAGCTTATAACAAAGGTGGTGATATTAACGTTTTTGAAGATGATAATTTATTGGAACATCATCCGTTAAAAGCTGACCAAGCATTGTCTGCATCAAAAGGAATTGGTGATAACCAAGAATATGTTGTTGACAAGAAAGGCGCACCATTATCAAACAAAGCAAAAGAAGGTAAAGAAGAAGGTCAATTTGGTGACAATATTGCCGATAAAAAAGTTGCTGATGAGTTTGAAAAAGTTAACGAAGGTTTTGGTATGGGCTTCACTGGTGAAGGTAACTTACACGGTAATAAACCTATGAGTGAATACGATGAAAAAGCTATGCAAAATTTCATTGACCAATATGGTGAAGAAAAAGGTAAACAAGTTTATTACGCAACAGCAAACAAAGAAGATAGAGACCCAGAAACATTTAAGAAAAATGAAGGTATGACTTCTTTGGGTGATGATGTTGAATTAAATGAATATGAAGCTGCTATTGAAGAAATGATGGCTAGATATGATGAAGCTAAGTTTCCAGATTTAACTGGTGATGGTGAAGTTACTAGAGCTGATATTCTTAAAGGTAGAGGTGTATTTGAAGATGAAGATGTTGATTATACTATGGGTAAACATGATGACCCTAATCAATTACCTAATCCACCTAAAGAAATTAATATACCAGAAGAATTACATGGTGGTCAACATGAATTGGATATCGATAAAGATGGTGATATCGGTTCTGATGACTTGAAAAAAGTTAGAGCTGGTGCTTTAGATGAAACGCATTATGAAGAATCTATTGAAGAAGCTATCAAAAGATTAGACGCACTTTTAGAAGGTGAATTAAAAAAAAAAGCTCTGAAGTAAACGAAGAGACAAAATATAAGCTGAAAGTTGATGTACCAGCTGCACCAGCTCCAGCGGAACCTATTTCCGAACCAGCCGATGACGCTGGTTTCGGTGATTTTGGGGGTGAAGAAGAAGCACCAAAAGATGATAAACCGTTTGATGACGAACCATTTGATGCTGGTGTTGAAGCTAACGAAGAAGAAGACCCAAAAAAATTCATTGAACAGCTTACTGGAAAATTAGGTCAATCTTTAAGAAAATATACTGAAGAAAGAGGTGAACCAGATTTTGATTTGGAAAAATTCGCTATTAATTCTTTAATTTCAGCAACACATACAGCTGAGATGGATGAAGAAGACAAAAAAGATATAATCAAAAAAATAAATAATGCTGGTGATGAGGATAATGAAGATAATAATTCCGATAATCAAGATGATACCAGCGATAATTCTGGGGACTTTGGCGACCTTGGTGATGGCGATGGTGGTAATATTTCAAATGATACCGCTAATAATGAAGAGGGTTTACAAGAACTTTCAGTCTATGAGGCTAAAATGGATAACCTATTCTTAGATGAACCAAAAAGAAACAATATGTTTCAACCAAATTCAAACGACATTTTAAAAGAAGGTGGTGATGGCGAGGCACCAACTAGATATATGTTCTTCAGTAATTTAGAACAAATGAAAAGACAATGTGGTTTATTATTAGATTTAGATGAAGGTCAAATCGAAGCAATATTAAACAGTGGTCATGATTGGGCTGCTGACCATATTGCAGAAGCAAAAAACAATATGGACCAAGTATTTGATTTCTTAATGAACGAAACAAAGGATGAGGACGATGAATATGCTGAATGGTCAAAACCTATGGAAGTTCAACAAGACGTTCCAGTTTCTAGCGAATTAGCTTACCATTTACAAAATGAAATTGCGTTGGGTGAATCAATATTTAGATATGGTTCAGATAAATTCTTTTCACTTATTAAAGAAGTTAAAACATTATACAGCAAAGGATTAATAACATTGAATGAAAATGATGCGTTTATTGTAAACGATTTTGATTTAGGTTATTTACAAGTTGGTAATGATAAAATTAAAATGAATTTTATTTTTGAAGAGGTTGAGGCTGAAGAATTAAATGAAGCTGAGTACCAAGGTAAAAAAGTAGAAATAGGTAAACCTAAAAGAGGTGGTTCTAAAAAATTCTACGTTTATGTTAAAAACCCTAAAACTGGAAAAGTTAAAAAGGTATCGTTTGGTGCTAAATCTGGTGGTGGTAATTTAGCTGTTAAGTTAAAAGACCCAAAAGCTAGGAAAGCATTTGCAGACAGACATAATTGTGAACAAAAAAATGATAAAACACAAGCTGGATACTGGTCTTGTCGTTTACCAAGATATGCTAAATTATTAGGATTATCTGGTGGTGGTAGATTTTGGTAAAAATTTATAAACTATGGGAAGAATTGAAAAACAAAAAAGATTATTAATCGAGCGCAAAAACAAAAGTGTTTTAGGTCAACCAGAAATGGAATGTCCTAAACCCACTCAAGATTTAGAACTAAACACTAACAATAGAGATGCTGCTATTGAAGAAAAACATATTCAATATGGACCATTGAATGTTGACGAACCAGCTGATTTTTGGGAAAAAATAGCTGACCATTGGAATACTACTGTTGAAGCAGCTAAAAAATCAAAATGCGGTAATTGCGTAGCGTTTGATATCTCACCTAGAATGGTTGATTGTATGCCAGGACCAGTATCTGATAAAGATGGTAGATTAGGTTATTGTTGGATGCATAATTTTAAATGTCATTCTGCAAGAAGCTGTAGAACATGGGCCAAGGGTGGACCAATAGAAGAAGATTCAATATCTTATAAATGGCAAGAAAAAAAAGATTAATATGAAACCTTATAAAGATAATAAAAACGGTAATATTATAAAAAGAGTTTTTGATGCTAATGTTGATTCAAATGAATTAACATGGCACCAAGACCACGAAGATAGAATTGTAATTCCAATCAATGAGAATGATTGGAAATTGCAGTTCGATAACAATTTACCTATCGAACTATCTAAAAATGGTGAATATTTCATCCCAAAGAACACATTTCATAGGGTAATTAAGGGGTCAACTGAGTTGGTTGTTGAAATTATCGAAACTCAATTTGATGAAGAAAGTGAGTATGAAGTTGTTGTTTTGTATGAAACAATAGAGGAAGGTCGTAAAAAGAAAAAGAAGAAAAAGAAAAAAGATGCTTGTTACTATAAAGTAAGAAGTAGATATGATGTATGGCCATCTGCCTACGCTTCTGGTGCTTTAGTTAAATGTAGAAATGTTGGTGCTGCTAATTGGGGTAATAGTACAGATGAGTCATTTGGCGATGATTATGAACCGAGTTTAGAAGAAGAAAACTTAGAAGTTTATGAAGCGAAAAAGACTGATTTCTCAAAAGAAAAAAGCAAAGGACTTCATGGTTGGTTTGAAAGACAAGGTGGTAAAGGTAAATCTAAAGGTTGGGTTGATTGCAATACGTGTAGAAAAGACCCTAAGACTGGAAAGAAAAAATGTAAAACATGTGGTAGAAAAGAAGGCGAAAAAAGAGCTAAATATCCAGCATGTAGACCAACACCAGCATCATGTGGTACTAGAGGCAAAGGAAAGAAATGGGGTAAAAAATCTGCTAATGAAGACTTGAATCTATCAGAAAATTTTAGTATATTTGATAAAAACTATTTAGCTATGAAATTACATGAAACATTCGGACATGATGCTGAGCCAATGATAGAGCCACAAGTGACACCAAAACCAAAGGTTGAACCTAAACCAAATGAAGTGCAACCTAATATTTCTCCAAGTAGAAGAGATAAACCGTTTCTTCCTATGCCAGAAGTAACACCAGACCCAAAAGCTATTAAGTAATGAAGGATTTGTTTTTAATATATGTCAATAAAATAGGTAAAGATTACAAGGAAAATTACTTGTATGAATTTATATTTTCGGACACTATTCAAAACATAGATGGTGAAGATTGGGACACCTTTCCAGCTTCTGGAAGGCCATCGGCACCACATGACCATTATATCAAAAAAGTTGGTAGATTAGAGTCTGAAATTAAATTTGATATGGTTCAAGATAGTGACACTTTTGCTGTTTGGGATGCTGTGGATGAGGTGATTGCGTTAGCTTGGGAAAACATTAACGCATATGATTCTTATCCAGAAAAAAGACTTTGTTTTAAATTTGGTGAACCATTAAATGAGGTTGAAGCCAAACTATATGAAAAAGACCTAATATTACAATATAATAAACAAAATCATGAAAAACAAAAATAAAATAAACGAGGGTGATAAATTTGAATTGAGGGTGACACAAGATGATTTAAAAGACCCACAAACAACACAAAAATTAGCTGCGTTACAAAAGACGAATAAAAATTTAGAGGTAAAGTTATCAAAAGATAATGATACTCAATCAATATCTGATTTGTTTGAAACTGATGCTGTTATTGAACCGCAAGACCAAGCAACAATAAAATATTTATCTAACGTTAAAGATGTGAATACTGGCGAGGTGTCAAAACCATTCACAATTGCTGATAAAAATTATCAAATGATTAGAGGTATCCACCCTAATGGTGAAATAGGTATGGCTGTTTATTGTTTAGATGATATGGATGACAATGGTAACAATATCATACATAGTATTGATGAGTTTGAACAAAAAATAGCATTACCAATGAAAGAAACATTGGAAATGGAAGTTGAAAAACATAAAAACGACACCTATGAAGGTTTTAAACATTATTTAGTTAATAAACAAACAAACGAAGTAAGAAAATTTAAAACTATTGAAGAGATGCTTTCATGTAACAAAATGGAAGAAGAAGAATACATGAATGTTGGTAGATTTAAAAAATACACAAATGAAAGGTTATTCGGTGCTTCTAGAAGAAAAATGGAAACGTTAAATGAGGTTACCCCAACTGGTGAAGAATCAGATGAAGAAATGAATATAAAAGCTAAAAAATTGATGGACATGATATCAAAAAGAATACCTAAGAATATCATAGACACAATTAAAACACCGATAGCACAGAGAGAAGTTATCGCAGCTTTTGCTGAAATGATTGGTGTACCTAGAAATGGTTTATCTGGTTTGATAAACGGATTGAAAGATATTTCAAAACAAGAACCGACTAATGAAAATAAAATCATAACTAAAAATGAATTATTAGAGTCGGTTAATAAAAAAAGAAATGTTATAAAAACAATTAAAGTAAAAGATATAAAATAATGGCTGATTATAAAAAAATAGCTGAAGAGGCGTTAAGAAAATCTAAAATGGGTAAACAAGTGGGTGTTACTAAACCACTTAATGAAAACGTATTATACCCAGAGGGATTATCAGAGAGAATGCACCCAGAATTAGAAAATGACTTGAAAGAAAGAAAGCATTCATTGGGTAAACACCCTATATTTCCAGAAAGTCAAGATTCAACATTTGAGGAATCGGTTATGGGTGAAAGATTCACTGAAGTTGTTAATAGGTACAAAAGAGCGTTTGAATGTGATTCAATAGACAATAGAAGTTTAATGAGTAATATGATGCCATTGGTTTATGAAACTATTGGTTTAGAGACAAAACACAGAAAAGAACTTGTTGAATTAGCTGTTAAAATGATTAGAGAGGAATATAACATGAGCGAAGATGTTGTAGAGATTAATGCTGAATTGACTGATAACATTAACATGCAAGGTACAAAGAAAAACCCTAAACCAGTTAGGGTAGAAACCGAATTTGATAATCATGATGCTATGGTAAATGCTAATAAAGAAGTTTATAAACGTAGGTTTCTTAATGCAATGACACAAGGTGCTGCTAAAAAATGTAGTCACATGTTTCATATGGTGGATGATGAATTAACTGGTATCGAACCACGTTTAGCTAACAAATACACTAAAATGATGGCTGCTGCTGATTACATGTATTATGTGATACCTAAAATGGAAAACGGTGTAAATGGTGGGGTTGTTAGAGTACAATTCCCAACTGCATCAAACCCAAAAGCTGTTATTTATGCTCAAGCAATGGTGTTTCCAGTACTTATACATGAATTGGTAAAAGGTGTTATGGAATTATTGTCAGCGCATGGTTTACCGAAAGACAGAAACACTGGTGAATTTGTTATAGGTCAAGCTGATTTCTTAGCTGCTGAACCATGGGATATGAGAATGGGTCCTGGGTTATGGGGTAGATTTACAAACGCTATTGAACCAGATGATTTTGAATTGAAGCACCACATTTATAGTGAATTAGCCGCTTTACCAGTAGATGAATTTAATGTTAAAATGAGAGAAGTAATGGCTAACACTAAAGAAGGTAAAAATATTGTAAAAGAAATCGCTAATAGAGTTAGAAAAGAACTTACTGAAGAAGAATATTATGAAGCTATGAATAAAATAGATACTTACGAGAGTAAAAATTCCGATGATTATTCCGATGGTGAAGGCTTTGATTTTGATGAACTTATAGGTGGTTCTGACGATGATGATTCCGATGATGACGATGGTTTTAATTTTGATGAATTATTTTAAACAAATATAAAATAAATAATGTTTAAAGGCTCCATTTGGGGCCTTTGTCATTTGAAATAAACGTTTTTACGTGATTTCAGCATATTTATTAATAAAAAGAATAATAATTATGCTGACAGTACAAGAAATATTTAAGGAATATGCTAGATGTTTGACAAATCCTATATATGCCATTGAGACTTATTTGGAAACATTCGATAAGACTCAAGAAGGGTTTGTTCCTTTTAGATTATTCCCAAGACAGAAAGAGATTATATCAGCTTATGAGAAACATAGATTTAACATTGTAACCAAACCTAGACAAGCTGGGGTATCAACAACAACAGCTGCATATATGTCAATAAAGGTTGGTTTTGCGGATAAAGATAACCCAGAAGCGATTCTAATCATTGCCAACAAGCAAGAATTAGCTTTCGAGTTCTTGGCTAAAATTAAAGACTTTTTAGGTCAATTACCTAGATGGGTATGGGGTCATGAATATTATGGTAACGCTAAAAATGAAAGCAAATCAATATTCCTTACAGACTCTAAAAAAGAAATTAAATTACCTAACGGTAGTCGTGTAAAAGCGGTTGCTACATCGAAAGACGCATTAAGGGGTTTTACACCTACATTCTTAATAATGGATGAGGCTGCATATATCGATAACGGTGCTGAAGTGTTTGGTGCTGCTCTTACTGCATTGGGTACGGGTGGACGAGCAACACTTATTTCAACTCCAAACGGTATGGATGCGTTATATTACAAAACATACGACCAAGCTAGAAACAAAAAGAATAACTTCAATATCATTGAAATGAAATGGTATGAAGATTTACGTTACAACAAAGATTTGCGTTGGGTTAAAGGTGATGATGTAGAACCAGAATATGAATTTACATTTGCATCTTATAATGCTCGTATAGCTGAAGGTTGGAAGCCAACTTCTTCATGGTATGAAGAAATGTGTAGAGGTATGAACAACGATGCTAAAATGATTGCACAAGAGTTAGATGTGTCATTTATTGGTTCTGGGGGTAACGTTATTAACGAAGAATATATTGAATTCCATGAGAAAACAAACGTTAAAATACCAAAATATACAGCTGGTTTAGAACAAGAAATTTGGGTTTGGGAAGAACCACAAGAAAACCATCAATACATAATGGGTGTGGACGTTTCCAGAGGTGATGGAGAAGATTCATCAACAATTGTTATAATTGATTTCACTACAATGGAACAAGTTATGGAGTATCAAGGTAAGATACAACCAGATTTATTAGCTCAAATAGTTGAGGAATACGGTGATTTATACAAGGCATATACGGTTGTCGATGTAACTGGTGGTATGGGTGTATCAACTGTGTTAAAACTATTAGAATTTGAATATAAACATTTGCATTATGATGATTCAAGTGGTAAAATATTATCTGCTAGGCAAAGAGAATTGACAACACACAATAAACAAAACAAAATTCCAGGTTTCCACGCAACAAATGTGCGTCTACCAATGATTTCAAATTTAGAATATAAGATTAGAACAAATGCTGTTAAGATACGTTCTAGTAGAATTATATCTGAAATGAAAACGTTTATTTACAAAAACGGTAGACCAGACCACATGGAAGGTTACCATGATGATTTACTTATGTCATTGGCAATGTGTTTATGGGTTATGGAACATTCATTTAAAAATTTGGAGAGATTAGAAAAACAAACAAAAGCAATTTTGTCTAGTTGGATGTCATCATCTAACCCATTACCAACAAAAACAGTAGTTAATCCAGTAACAAAACAAAAGGAAACAAAAATAAATCCAGACCATAAAGCATATCGTAATGTTCAAGACCCTAGAGGTGAATATGCGTGGCTGTTTGGAAGAATGAAATAAGATAAATAAAAATGGCAGTAGGTAGAAAAGTATTTATGCAAAAGAACATTGGTTCTACTTTGTATAAATGGTCGCCAGAACCGACCAACTATGATAAAAAGGTTAAAACAAACAAAATAAAAGATTTTTGTAACGCAATAGCTGGTTCACAAGGTGAGGATTGGATAAGCACTTATGTTTATGACATATCTGTTGTTAACTACGAACAAGTTAGATTAGCATACGTTGAGTGTGGGTATGTTGAATAACTATTTAATTTATCAATTTAATGATTATATTTCAATAAAAATAAAATATGGCTAAACAAAATTTAACAATATTTCAAAGGTTGGGACAAGTTATCAGTCCAGACGGAATTAAACCAAAAAAACAACCTTCGGTACAAAGATACAATATTGGTAACGGTGAGTTACTAAAAACCGATAATAAAGCTGATTATGAAACAGCTAAGTTACAAGCGCAACAAAATAAATACTTAGGTCAAGTTTGGAAAAAGGTTGAAAACGGTTTGTTCCAACAATCAATAAACTATGAAACAACACGTATTGGTTCATATTCTGATTTTGAGGCAATGGAGTTTTATCCAACTATTGCAGCTGCTTTGGATGTGATGATGGAAGAATCAACAACACTAAACAATCAAGGTAAAATGCTTAACATTTATTCGGATAGTAAACGTGTTAAAACAATATTGGAAGATTTATTCTTCAACAGATTAGATTTCCATACAGCATGTCCAATGTGGACTAGAAATACATGTAAATATGGGGATAATTTCGTTTTTCTTCATATTGATGGCACAAACGGTATTGTTGGTGCTAAACAAATGCCTAACTACGAAATGGAACGTAGAGAAAGCGGTTTATTCGATATGATTAGCGGTAGAGAATTAAATAGTCCAGAGATTTCTGCTGGTGATAAAGTTAAATTTTTCTGGAGAGGTCGTGATGTTGAATTTAATTCTTGGCAAATAGCTCACTTTAGATTGTTGGGTGATGATAGAAGATTACCATATGGTACTTCTGTTTTAGAGAAGGCTAGACGTATTTGGAAACAGTTGTTACTATCTGAAGATTCAATGCTTGTTTATCGTGTGACTAGAGCACCAGAAAGACGTGTGTACAAAATATATGTTGGTAACATTGATGATGCTGATGTTGAACAATACGTGAATGCTATTGCTGACAGATTTAAACGTATGCCAATTATTGACCCACAAACTGGTCAAATCGATTTACGTTATAACCAATTAGCTAACGACCAAGATTTCTTCATTCCAGTTAGAGATGAATCCGCACCTAACCCAATCGATACATTGCCAGGTGCATCCAATCTTGACCAAATTGCAGATATTGAATATCTAAGAAGTAATTTATTTACCGCATTACGTGTTCCTAAACCATTCTTGGGTTTTGAAGAAGCAACTGGTGAAGGTAAAAACTTAGCATTACAAGATATCCGTTTTTCTAGAACGATAAATCGTATTCAGCAATCTATTTTACAAGAATTAAATAAAATAGCAATCATTCATTTATATTTGTTAGGTTTTGAAGACGAGTTAGATAATTTTACATTAACATTAAATAACCCATCAACACAAGCTGAAATGCTTAAAGTTGAACATTTACAACTTAAAGTTACATTACTTAAAGACGCTGTTGCTGATATTGGTAATGGATTTGGAACTATGTCATGGACACGTGCACATAGAGAAATTATGGGTTGGTCAGATGATGAGATTAAACAAGATTTACTTGAACAACGCATGGAAAAAGCAGCTGCTGCTGAATTGGCGAATACTGCTGCTGTTATTAAACATACTGGTATGTTCGATACTGTTGATAGAATTTATGGGGATTACCAAGCTGCCCTTAATGGTGGCGGTGGTGCTGGTGCTGAAGGTGGTGACGAAGGTTCTGCTGGTGGTGGCGGTGGAGGCGGCTTCGGTGGAGGCGGCTTCGGTGGTGAAGATTTAGATTTTGGTGGTGAAGGTGAAGCTGGTGCTGAAGAGGCTGCTGGAGAAGAAGGTGCAGCCGCAACAGAAGCTGGTGGTGAAACTGGTTCTATTGAAGCTGCTGCTGGTGAACCAGTTGCTGAAACTATAAAAAGAACTGAAAAATTATTGGCTGAACAAAGAAATATATTATCTAATAATTTAACACAAAGAGCCAACAAGTATAAAAACAAATATGTTGATATATTGGTTGAGACTATAAAACCAGATAACACTTCAAAAGTTGAGAAAATAAAAATATACGATAAAAATCTTAAAATAAACAAAGAGATTGATAACATAATTGACGATATCGATAAAATGTTGGAAGAATAATCTTTTTTATTTCAGATAAGATATTTATAATAAAAAATTAAAATGGCTAAAATAGATATTACAAACACCGTAAAAAACTTTGGTAAGATAAAAAACGCATACAATGAAATACTTGTAGAAAGCGTTATTACTAAAAGCAAAGATAAAAAAGATTTGTTTAAATCTTATGTTAAAACTATAAAAGAAAATGAGATTTTGAAAAATCAATTTTTGATATACGATTTGATTGAAAATAAAGTTGAACCTAACGAAACAAAGGCTAAAATATTTTTAGATGAGTGTTTGAGTATCATGTCGGAATATAACACATCTGAAATTTTAAAAGCTAATAAAAAATTAGCTGAAGGAATCATTTGGGAAAAAGAGTACGAATACGATAAAAAAGATTTGCATGAAAATATTTCCATTTTGTTATGTACTGGTAAAACATCTAAAACTATTGAATCAATAGTTGAGGCTAAATCATATGTTATTAACTACATAATGAGTAATACTATAAAAGAAAATCAAGAAGGTTATGGTTTACCAAATAGTGTTGTATCAAAAATAATGGTTGAAAAATACAACGACAAATATTCATCTTTAGATGAATCAGAAAAACAAATACTTAAAACTCTTATTGATTCAGATGATACTACTAAAAAAGAAGTTTACTCAAACACAATTAGAGAATGTATTGATTTGATTAATGAAAAATTAAAAGAATCTGATTTAGATACAAAAGACAGATTACTTCGTGTAAAAGATAAATTATTAAATGACAAACAAGAAATCAATGAGGATTATCCAAAAAATATATCTAAATTGGTTGAATTGAGAGCATCGTTAAAAACGAACTAAGGGTATTGACTTTCTCCTGGATTTTTATTATAATTAATAAAAAAAAATATGAAGACGGGAAAAGAGGTAAAAACAAACATTTTTAAAAATTATAACGTAACTTTTGGTAGCGTTAATAATAAAAACCCTAAAGCGATTTATATAAACATATCTTCATGGGCTGAGCCGATAGATGATGATAACGTTAATTATACTTCAAGTATTAGGTCACTTAACAAAAAAATAAAACAAACATTATTTAATGTTTTTGATTCAGATAATGAGTGTTTGTTTGATAAACAGAGAACCATAGTAGATTTAGATATTAGGGAATCTGGAATAAGATACGGTAAAAGAAGTTTTATGAGTTGTGAGGTTACATTGTATCTATTTAACGAACATTCAATAACATCAACATACATGAAAGAAAATTTAGAAGTGTTGACTGATTATTTGATTAAAAATGTTTTTGAGAATAACAAAACGTTCAAATTTAATAAGAAAAAAAATTAATTAAAGCCCCGTATGGGGCTTTTTTTGTTATCGGAATATATTTATATCTATAAGCAATTAATTATGGATATGAATTATAACAATATAAAGGTACTTAAACGTGGTCAAAGTGGGTTTGGTTATTTGATTGAACATGATGCTGGATATATTAGTCCAGACGAACCAAGAAACCAACCTTTCATTAATGAAATTAAAAAATTAGAATCTGGCAAATTAGTAATTGCCGAACCTCTTATCGTTTATGTAGTATTACAAAAATACGGTATCCTAAATAGAAACGGTAGGATTTATCCAGAAGCAGTACTTAAATCACAAGACAAAATTTATCAACAAGCTATACGTGAACGTAGGGCTGTAGGTGAACTAGACCACCCAGAAAGTTCTATAATTGCTGGTGATAGAATATCACACAACATTATTGAAACGTGGTGGGAAGGTCACACACTTATGGGTAAGATGGAAATCATTATGAGCCCTGGGTTTGTTAATTATGGTATTATATCATGTAAAGGTGATGATGTTGCCAACATGTTAAGAAACAGAATTAAGATTGGTGTATCGTCACGTGGGGTAGGTTCATTAAAAGAAGGTAAGAATGGCGAACAAATAGTACAAGATGATTTTGAGATTATTTGTTGGGATGTTGTTACCGCACCATCTACACCAGATGCATGGATTGGAAGAAGTGCAGAAGAACTAAGACCATACGTTGAAAATGTAGAAGTGAAAAAACCATTATTAAAAGAAAATCTATTAGATGATTTAGATAAATTTTTATCTGAATAATAATTTTTTTTTGATAAAAATGATTTTTCGTTAAAATACACATATTTATTAACAAATGAGGATAAACTCATAATTAGCTATTATAAAAAATATTAAATTAACATAAAATGGCAGAAAAAAAATCAATACTTGAAGAAGCACTTTTGGATATCACAAATATTCAAAACGCTCTCAATGCTAACACAAAAGAAATACTTCGTTCTGTAGCGAAAGAAGAAATTGACGGTGTTGTGAAAGAATCTTTATCCGAAAAGATTTATGAAGAAGAAGATGTCGATACTTTAGAAGAAACATCTCACGCTGAACACGAAAAAGCTGAATCTAAAGAAGAAAAAAAAGCTGAACACGAAAAAGGTGAAGAGAAAAAAGAGAAATCTGAAATGAAAGAATCTAAAGAAGATGTCGAAGAAGAAAAAATGAATGAAGGCATGTACGAAGAAGGTATGTACGAAGAAGGTATGTACGAAGAAGGTAAGGGTGAAGAGTCACTAGAAGAACTTGACATGACTGGAGCTTCAGACGATGATGTTATCGCTATCTACAAAAAATTAAGTGGTGATGATGAAATCGAAATTGTTGGTGATGAACTTCACTTAAACGTAACAGAACCAGGTGAGTATATCGTAAAATTAGATTCACTAAATGATGTGGATGACACTGATGAGTTAGATATCGATGCTGACGAAATGGGTGACGAAACTGATGATGTTGAATACGATATCGAAATGGATGATGAAGACGAATCTGAAGAGGGTTCTGAAGAAGAAGGTGAAAACTTAGATGTTATTGCTTCTGACGAAGAAGAAACTGAAGAAGAAGATGAATTAGAAGAAAACATCGGTAATGTAAACGGTGCTGCTGGTCACCAAGGTCAAAGAAGACATGGTTCTTCACACTTAGGTTACGGTAAAAAATCTGTTGACGGTGAAAAACTTGAAGAAGTTCAAAAAGCTAGACAAATAGTTTCTGAAACAGCGAAAAAATATAACAGCTTATTAACTGAAGCTAAAAAATTAAAAGTTGAGAATGAAGAATTCAGAACAGCTCTTAAAGAATTTAGAACTAAGTTAGTTGAAACGGTTGTTTTCAATAGTAATTTAACTTATGTTACAAAATTATTTATGGAACACTCTACAACAAAAGCTGAAAAACAAAACATTATAAAAAGATTTGATGAGGAAGTAACTAACCTTAAAGAGTCTAAAAAACTTTACAAAACTATTGCAAACGAATTAGATAATAGAAAACCGATTGCTGAGTCAGTAGAGAATAAAATCATTAAAGAGGCGGCTACAAGTACTTCTAAACAATTAAACGAAAGTACTGCGTATGTTGACCCATCAACGAAGAGAATCATGGATTTGATTAACAGAGTTGAGAAAAGAAAATAATAACCTTATAACAAAAAATAAAAAACAATTATGTCACATTTATTAACATCTGGACAAGTAGGTAACATCGGATTAAACCACATGAAGGCTATCCGTTTGGAAACTCAAAACAAATGGGAATCATTAGGATTCTTAGAAGGTCTTAGAGGCCACGTAAAAGAAAATATCGCTCAGTTATATGAAAACCAAGCGTCTTCATTATTAACTGAAACTACGACAGCAACAAACTCTGGTTCATTCGAAACTGTAGTTTTCCCTATCGTAAGACGTGTTTTCTCTAAATTATTAGCTAACGACATTGTGTCTGTACAAGCTATGAACATGCCAATTGGTAAATTGTTCTACTTCGTACCACAAACTTCTAGCCGTGTTGACGGTTCTGGTGTTGCTGGTTCTGATTATAACACAACAGCTGCTTCTGATGTTTACGGAACTACATATTCTGCACACACATCATTTGCAAACACTGGTATTCCTTCATGTGTATTACCATCTGCTGGTACATGTGCTGTAACACAAATGGAAGCTAAAAACTTGTATGATATATTCTACAATGACGGTTTATTCGATAACTCAAAAGGTACATTGACTATCCGTACTCACTCAAACGTTCCTAAATTCGCTTTAGATTCTAACGGTAACTTCAACGCAGCTTTAGCTGGTGCTGGTACTTTAGCTACTGCAACTGACGGTTCAGTAAGAGAAATCATCGTTGCTATCTCTGGTTTTTCACCAAGCAACACAAACAAACAAGTATTAACTGGTGCTGATGGTAACCAAATGGATACTGAGTCATTCTTGGCTTCATTACAAGTTGTTACTACTGGTAACATCTTAGATAAAGATGGTAACGTTATCGTTGCTGCAAACAAATCTGTACCATTCAGAGTTGTAACTCAAAGATACGGTAAAGGAATTGTAGACTATACATCATTAACTGATGCTACTGGTTCTATCTTCTTAGCGTTAGACGTTACTCACCCAGTTGGTACAACTGCTACTGGTGCTGTTGCTGCTGGTACAGCTACTTATGATGGATATGTTGGTGCTTCTGCAACTACTGTATCTGCATTCACATTCAACGCTGCTTGGGCTGAATATGCAACATTAGAACTTGAAACTGAAATGGGTGAAGTATCATTCAAATTAGATGAAGTTGTTGTATCTGTTGAAGAGAGAAAATTAAGAGCTACTTGGTCTCCAGAATTAGCGCAAGACGTTAGTGCATTCCACAACATCGATGCTGAGGCTGAATTAACAGCAATGTTATCTGAGCAAGTTGCTGCTGAGATTGACCGTGAAATCTTGAGAGATTTACGTAAAGCCGCTGCATGGCAATTACGTTGGGATTACAACGGATGGAGAAAAGCTGCTACATCTGCTAACCCATACACACAAAAAGAGTGGAACCAAACTTTAATCACAAAATTAAACCAAATCTCTGCTCAAATCCATAAATCTACGTTAAGAGGTGGTGCTAACTTCATCGTTGTATCTTCAGAAATTTCTGCTATCTTTGATGATTTAGAATACTTCCACGTATCTGATGCTAACCCAGAGCAAGACCAATACAACATGGGTATTGAAAGAATCGGTTCTTTAAGCGGACGTTACCAAGTGTACCGTGACCCTTATGCACCAGCTTACTCAGTAATCATTGGTCACAAAGGTAAGTCATTGTTAGACACTGGTTATATCTACGCACCATACGTGCCGTTACAATTAACTCCAACAATGTACAATCCATTCAACTTTGCCCCAGTTAAGGGTATTATGACAAGATATGCTAAGAAAGTGGTTAACAACCGTTTCTATGGTCACTTGAGAGTTGACGGTGTGGTTACATTCAACCCTAACGAATTAAGATAATCTTAATTTAAAATAAAACTTAAAAGGCTAGAGCAATCTAGCCTTTTTTGTTTTTATAGAGATATTTATAGATATGAAACTAAGTGAAATTTTTGATGAATTATTTGAAGCTAGAGTAACCATAAATGATACTAAAAATCTAGCCGTTATCTTTCTTAGGGACGATAATATATTCTTACTTATTGATACTGAATACGCTGACCCAAAAGGATATATTGGTTTTGGTCAGACACTAGGTGATGTATATGGTATTTATGGTGCATATGCTGAAAAAGGCTATGGTCCATTATTATATGAATTGGTAATGACTCACGTATATCCGAAAGGTGTTACAATGTCCGATGATTCATCAACGAGTGAGGAAGCGATGAATGTGTGGGAAAAATTTGCTTCCAGAAATGATGTTGAAAAGAAACCAATAATCAGAACACAACAAACCGATAAAGAAGAATGGTTTGATAGCATGTATGGTGATGACCCAGAACAAGATAAATGGATTGATAGAGGTAGAGAATTACATAAAACACAATTCATTTACACTCTAGGTAAACCAAAATTAGACGCACTAATATCTAAAGGTGATGAATTTTTTAAAAAACACCCATCATTAGATGTATGGCATATGATTTATAGTCTTGAAAGATAGATTCACTTCAATCCTTCATCATATTTATTTTTATTAGAGGAAAACTCTTCTCTAAAATTTTCAACCATTTCTGGTAAATTAAGAAAATAACTTCTAACGTGTTTACCTAAATCCATGTCATTAGGATATTCTTTAACCAACTTTTTAATATCCATCAACGCTGCTTCTAATAATTCTTTTTCTAGATTTTTCATAACAATATTTTTAACAAATGTACAATAAAAAAACCGAGAATACAAATCCTCGGTTATTTTTATGTGTTAACTCGTTAATTTTATTTATGCTTTTGTGCCGCATTGACCACAAAATATTTGACTTTTTAGATATATTCATTATATTTATAATAAAAAAAATATGTTATATAATTATAATTTAAAATTTTTTGATGAAATAAATGAAGAATCATCATATTTTATTGGATTACTATTTGCTGATGGTTCAATAAGTGATAAAGGAAAAATAACATTAAATCTTTCAAAAAAAGATATTGAAATTATTGAGGTATTTAAACAAAAATTAAATACCAACAAACCTATTTTTTCAGTCAAAAAAACTAATTCATTATCTTTTAGTTTCCAAAATAAAATGATTTCAGAGCAATTAAAAAATTTTGGTTTGATTCCAAATAAATCTTTAATTTTAAAATTTTCTGATAAAATACCTAATAAATATTTAAAAGATTATATTAGAGGTTATTTTGATGGTGATGGGTGTGTCTCCATTACCAAAAATAAACACACATCTAGTTTAAGAGTACATTTTGTTGGTACTTATGAAATGTTAGAAGGAATTCAAAATGTTTTGATAAAAGAATTAAATATCACTAAAACAAAGATTAATCAATTAACTAAGGGAAAAAATACTTTTCAATTTGAAATCAGAAGAAAAAATGATATAATTTTGTTTAGAGATTTTATTTATTACAATAATTGTATTTGTTTAACTAGAAAAAAAGAAAAATTTTTCACCCAAATTGAATTGAAACATGATGGTACTTTATTAACTTCTAGACATAAAAATATTTGTTTTAGAAAAAATAGAAATAGATGGAGAGCAACTTATTATTTAGAAGGTAAAAGAAAAGAAAAAAGCTTCAAATCTGAATCTGAAGCTTTAAACTTTTTAGAAAATTTGTAGTTAAACTTTACCACCACACTGACTGCAATATTTGTGACCTTTTCCTAATTTAGCACCACAGTTTGTGCAATATACTTTTACTTGCAAGTCTTCAACTGTGTTTATTTTTTGTGATATTGGTAATAATTTATATTCCACACTATGGAAAGGGAAATTATCAAAATCTTTACTAACTGTTGTTAATTTTTGATTTGAATCAGAACCTTTTTCAACTCTACCAGTTTCAATTGATTTAGATTTCTTAGCAAAACTTCTAGTAGGACTTGATTTAGTCACTGGTTCGCTTTCTAAGTTAAGACTATCTAATGTAATTGAATTACTTGTAGGTGTAATATTAGCATTATAATAACTGGTAGAAACTGACGTTAAATTTAGTGTACCACTAACACCATTAACATATCCAGTACCGCTAGAACCAATTGGAACGCTATTTATGGACGGACTACCATATATAACTGGATTCATTGGTAATGAACCATAACCACCATAATATGGTTTTGATTCACGATAAAAACTAACTTTGAAATCACCGTTGTTTTTTATAGCTTCTTTTACTTCTTGAGTGTTTGATACTTCATATGTATCAAATAAGAATTTTTTAGCAACATCGATATATCTATCTAAGAAAACACGTTGGCCTGGGTTTAATACCAATCCACCTTGTGAGATTTGTTTCCCATTAAGCTCGATTTTGGTTAAAATAACGTCCGTAGTTGGATTAAATAATTCAATCTGGAACTCTGTACCAGATTTAAGATAATACGTTGGCAAATCGCCCGTATTCTTGTAGACTTTAAGTCTTGATTTGTTTACAGCAATATTTGCTGAAGGCACAGATGGTGCCGCAGAATAATTTAAATACATTTTATTAACTTTTAATATTTGTTATTATTGTACCGATACCTTTGCTGCCTTGACAGCTCTAAACCGTTTTTAATGGTCGGGACCAATACTGTGAGTTAACACAATAATAAATATATGCAAAAATAGAAAAGGGTCAAGTCTATTGACCTTTTCTTAATTCAACTTGACTAATAATATCGAATTGTAACACACTTTTTAGTGTTGTTGTTTCTAAATTAGAAGTAACTAAAATATCTAAGTAATAAGTGTTTGGTATTAAACTATCGGTATCCAATAAGAAATAATAGTGAGTGTTAGTTTTTTCTAATGGTTGGAAATCAATAACAGTAAATTCTGGTTTACCTTCAGTTACGTATAAACGATATTTAATATCGTCTATAAGTTGTGATTGTTCAACAGTATAAGGTATTCTAGCTGAAACTATTACTTTTCTTATATCACCACGTTTTATTTTTTCATTGTTTTGAATACCAGTTACTGTTACAGCAACTTTTTTAGGTAACGATGAATCATCACCAATATTGTAATATTGAAAAGAATCTTTAAGCACAAAATCTAATGAAATATTTGGTCTAGAAACACCGTTAATTGATACACCAGTCCAAACATCATTAAACATAACACAATCATTATATGTTGATGGAACAAATAAATCTATTGAGTAAACACCTTTTGTTATATGTTTAACATCTGATGACGTATATGCTGAAAATAAAACATTGTCGTTATCGTAAACATTAACGCTAGGTATGTTATCTAAATTAGTAGGGTTACCACCCACATTAACGTATAGGTATAATTTGTTGTGTTTTTCAGTATAGAAATCATATCTATCATCTTTTATATGGTTATCATAAATAGTTTCAATAAATGGTTCATAAAATGTTTGAGTATTGTTTGTAAAGAAACCAACGTATTGTGGAACAGCTGTTTGTAAATCTTCATAAATTTTATCATATGCAATACCTAAACCATAGTTCGTGTTTCCAGTCAATACACCATTAACATAATCAGTAATGTCCATTTCTAAGTTTTCATTACCTTTGTCAAAGTGTTGATAAGTGATTGTAATAGCACTAGGTGAACCAGAATAAACTCCAGAACCACCACTCCATTCAATACCAGTTTGTGACCTAACCCAATTTGATGGCCCATTAAAATAAGCTGGGTCACCATATACCAATAAAGGTTGTTCATAGTCATAACCAACACCATTATCCCATTCTTGGTCAATTCTAAATAATATCAAATTAAATGACGTTGTTCTTAGTTTAGAACCCATGTATGTGTTTAATAATTCTTTATCAAACGCACCCGTATTTGTCATTCTAAGAGTATGTTTTAATTTAGTTAAATCTGGGAATGTACCACCAGAATATAGTGATTTTAATTTAGTCTCATCAAAGTGAAATAAAAATCTACTATAAGTATGTAGGGCATCTGAACCACCATAAAATATTTCACTTATAGGGTTTAAACCAGTATTAATGTTTGAGTTATATACAATCGTATTGTTTTTATCGAAGTATGTGCGTATTACCATTTTAGTTCTTTTTATTATAAATATCTAAAAAGATTAATTAATACGTATGTTTTTAGATAACATTCTACTTTCTAAGTCTTCAGCTTTAGCTCTTAAAGCACCAATCGCTTGAATATTACCAGACGATGCTAAATCAGTTGCTGGGTTACCGTTACCATTGTGTACGTGTGAAAAGATGGCGTTCTTTAATAGTTTTAAATATTCCAATAAAATATCACCAAACGGAACTTGATGAGCTTCAGTAAGAATTTTATTTAATTCTTCATCATTAATCAACATCTCATTGTCTAGTGTTATTGTTGGGGTACCATCTTTATGTGTTAATAAATTTATTTTATTAGCAACAATATTAGTTACAGTACCTTTTTCTGTTTGTTCTGGGTTTGACACACTAGGATAAGTAACATCATTTTTAATTTGAATAAATGCTTGTGTTTTATAATTAAATTGTATTTTAAATTCATTCGATGTTGATGGTTCAAATTTACCAGCTCTAATTACAACTTCATTCTTTTTTTGTGTTATATCCGTATTAAACCTACCTTGAATTGAAACCTCATCAGCTTTAGGAAACACACCGATTAATTCTGGTATAACAAAATTAGTTGTGTCTCTGGCAGTAACAGCTCTATCTGGCTTCCTAGATGCAAAAGTAAAAGGTCTTTGAGGTGACTGAGAATCGAAATCATCATATTCTAGTTTGTTTAATTGTGAAATAACTGGACCAAAATAAAATCTATCAACTCTTTGTTTTGTTTTACCAATTACAAGTACCCAAACCATTTCACCTACTTTAGGTATTATAGATAAATGTTTTGGGATTAATGGAAATGCATAACCTAAATCATCGTCAAGTACGTTGTTATCACCACCAACGTTTTGGTTACCAAAAACCCTAACTCTGATTCTACCCATACCATATTCATCTTGTATAGATACAACTTTACCCATTTTGATGTATTCAAAGTTGTCTTGTTTATATAAACTTTGACCACCATTTATCCAAACCTTATCTGTACCGTTATTTCCCATTATTCACCTTTAAGTCTTTTAACCAATATTTTATTAGCTCTATCAAATCGTTGTTCTATTTCAACTAATCTGTCGTAATCTTTTATCATTTTTAATTTAATAGCTTCATGGTCAGCTTCCATTTGTTTAATCTCAAATAAAATCTCATTATTTGTTTTTGATTCAAATTCGTCTTTTTGTTTAACTTCTTCCATAGTATTAATTTTTATCTAATTATACCAGAACCAATACCTATTGTTGTTGTAAAACCTTGAGATACAACTGGTGCACCTAAATTACCAACACCAACAGTAGATACTGAGGTTCCTGGTTGGATTGCTACGTTAACAACTGATTCATATAGTAACGCATCAATTATTTCTTGTATTCTAATTAACTCCATTGATTCTTCAACATTATCACCATCGGCAAACACGTTACCAACTTGTCTACCAGATTTAGATTGTTTAGAAATAATTCTAGCAGCAATTTCTTTTGCTGATAGGCCTGGTCTTAGAGCACCACCAGTTAAAATCAAAGGTGGTGGTAATGGTGCTACTGGTGCGTTTGGTATAGCAAACGCTGTTGTAATAATGTTTATAACACCAGTAATTGTAGATATATCAAACTTCACATTAATCCTTTTATAGTATTAAGAGCTACTGGTGGTATCCCAACTAAACTTAGCATTTGCAATTTTGTGAATAAACCTTTTTCTACCGCTTTTTTAATAGCCCATTCAGTAACTAGTTCTTGTATTCTTTTCATTGCAATCGCTAATAGTATTCTGATAATCATACCAGCAATTCTTTTTATTATTTGTTTAAAAAGTTTTTTATTCTTTTTAATAAAATCAACCCCATCAACATAAGTTGCTGTTGGTCCATAAACAATTTTGTAATTTATCAAAAATATCATAACAATTTTTGGTGATAATACTATACCAACAATGACTTTAATTAAGTTATTGATTATTGATAAAAAGAAATTTAATTTAACACTTACTTTATCTGTTGGGTTACCAACTCTGATAGCACTGGTATTAGCCATGGTTTCTAAACCATTTGCTAGTTTTGCTTTTTTATCTTGTTGTGTTATTGCAGTTGACATTGTTTCAGTAAAAGATGTAAGTGTTGAAACTGGTACTGAACTATCAATCGTTTCACTAGTTTTAATTTTAACAATACCTCGTTGTCTTTCACTAGAACGTTGTTCTATAACAAGCATTTCATCGTTTGAAAATTCAAAAAACCCATCACTGCTTGAGTCACCATCTTTTGTGTTGATGTCCTCGTCAACCATTTTATCAATGATTTTATTTATTTTTTCTTCTTGTTCTAACTGTTTTCTAGTTTTTGAAATACTAAATGAAATTGAACCAAAAATAATCTCTACTATTCTACTAACAATGTTATCAATATTAAACAATGTTAATGAATCTATAAAATTATTATTTAGGTCATTAAGTGTTTTTGTATTATAAGTTGAATTAGCTTTGATGGTTAAACTATTGTTTGGTCTAGTTGATGTACCTATTGAATTGAAAGTAATATCAAACATGTTTTTCCATGTATAAGTAGTACCGTCAGCTTGTATCACACCAGCTAAAAATGTATTAAAATCAGTTGAATCAGTAAGAGTTGGAGTGACATCGTTATATAATAATTTACCGACTGGTGAGTCTGGTTTTATTTTAAACAAATTAATGAAATCTATTTTTTTAACTTCTATTACAATACCACCACCAGTTGATTTGATGAAGTCTGGTAGACTAGGATTAACACCACAACTAACAATTGATTTTAATTCGGTTTTAAGGGCTTTTTTAATATCTTTCTCAATCTTACCCAAAGAGTTTGTGATAATCTCTACAATCGCATTTACTAGCGCAATAGTTCCTATTAAAGATATAATAATATCCGTTAAGAAATTAATAACATCTCCTTTATTATTAACCGATGAGAATGATGACTTATCCTTAAATTTAGGTAAGCCACTAGTTGCGGTTTTTAATGCGGCAATTTGACCAAAAACTTTTTTCTTACTATCAACTACTGACATGGTTAATCAATTTCGTTTTCTAAATCATTTTCAACATTATTATTTTTAATCATCTCTCTAATAGATTTGAAATCGTTTAAAGATGCAGCACCATTAGTTCTTTCACTAATAGCTGCTTCAGCATCACCACGACTTTTAATAATATCGCTTTGTAATTTAGCTAATTCTAGTTTGATTCTAATTGCCGAATCTTTAACTTTTAATAAGTTACCTTTTTCTTTAGCAATTTTAGTCAAATCGTCAACATCTACTGGTACAGCACTAGCAGATAGCTCATTAATAGTTCTTTGAGCATCATTTATTTGTAAACAAGCATCATTATAGGTTTCTTGCATTAACCCTTCTAATGATTCAGAGTTGTTTACTTTTACGTCTTGTTTCTTTTTTCTTGGCATGATTTCTAGTTTTACTATAAATACCTAATAATACGGTTTTATTGCAAATTTTATCTACAAACCATGGTTTTTTAGTACCTCGTAAAGTTCTTTAAACCTTTTCATCGCTAACCTAATATCTTTAGTTGATAGGTTAGTGTAATTTCTCATGGTTTCTAGCACTGAATTTTTATTATACTTTGAACCCCCGTCCATCGAGTCAAATGCTGTTTCCCAATTATCTAAAATGTCAATTAATGCGTAACCTACTTTTTTTTCGTTATCACTTAACCTCTTTTTGACTGGTAAATCTTCATCATCTAACTCTTCTCTTATGCCATCACATAATGATTTAATAAAATCATCCATTGATGTAGTTTCGTTGTCTATAACATAAGTTAAATCTGGTCGTTCTTCCAAATTGTCAGACATATCTTCGTATGATGTTGTCTGTTTCATATGTTTTTCGTCTTTAATAAGTAATCCTAAAATATAATTTTTACTTATTGTCCCAAAATATGAATAAGCTTTTTTCCCTCGTCCTCTTTCAAACTTATGTACTTTTGTCATAAGAAAGGAGACCGTATCGCTATGCAGCTCTTCAAACGTCTCCCCTTTCCTATATAATTTGTACCTTCTAATAATCGATTCTATCATTTTATCGAGTGGAGCTTTTAACCACTCGTTAAAAATTAGATTCCTTTCTGCTTCGTCTTCTGACTCTAAAAAATTAATAACGGCTTCTTCTTCATTTGGACCAAAATACATATCGTTTTTTCTTTTGCGTCCTCGTTTATTCACCTTTTATTAATATTAAGCTTCATATGTTATTTTTCTATCGTTAGGGAAATAATACTCTTTTTTAGCTTGTGCTAACCACCATTTAGCCTCTGCTGGGTCTAAGGTTTCTTTATAACTAGCGAATAAAGAGCCACTTCTTTGATTTATATGTTTGTAACCAAATCTTGGTATAACCATTACTCTAGCATCTTTGAATGTCATACGTAACAAGAACTCATAAATGAAAGTTAATTTGATACTAGGTTTAAAGCCACCAAATTCTTCATAAATCGATTTTTTCATCACGATACCATCAATATTAAAGTTCTGGTATGCTAACAATGCGTTGTTATCTAAAATACCTAATTCATCAGAGAAACTTTGAGCCCAAACAGCTTCATTTGTGAACCCTAAAAATTGATTGTTTGAGTCAACATCGATTATAATTGGCATAAAGATATCTACATTAGTGTGAGCTTTTTTGTACTCAACAACATTTTTAAACCAAATTTTAGCGTATTCATCATCAAATTCTAATATTGAGAACCATTCTGATTTACATACTGAAACACCGTAGTTAATTTGTGTTGCAAAATCAGTTTCACCATCGTTTTCAGCGATAACCACAATCTTTTTTAAATCACCAAAATCAGCAGCTTTAACTGTTTTGGCTGTTTCACTTCCTTTAGGTACAACAACTATCAGTTCATCTGGTCTAACCGTTTGGTCAGCAACACTCTGTACTGCGTTATTGAATAAAATTTTTGTTTCTTCGTTCAATTCATGAACTGGTATAATAACCGAAATATTTGTTTTTTCCATTTTTATAATGTTTTAATTAAGCGTTAGTCGTTTCTAATTCTTTTTGAGCGTTTTCTAAAGTTTCTAAAGAAATTCTCATTTCATTAATTCTATTTTCAAGCATCGTTGAGTAAGCTGCAATTGCTTTTTCAACTTGTTTTTCTGATGTGTATGAACCTTTAGTTTCATTTATAGCATCAGTTAAATCACTAGGAACTGAATCTTCTAACCAAACTTTTAAATAAGTTGCAATTAGTTCTGGGATGTTTAATGTAGTGTTAGTCCAAACACCATTTTGTTTTATGATAACATTTCCGTCAGCATCAACATTTTCCATCCATTCTGGAATCATGTTAGGCATTTTACCAATAACTGGGGTGTTACATTCAATAGCTTCTAATGGGAATGTACCAAATCCAGATTGGTCATCAACCCATACAGCTAAACAAGATTTAGCTAATTCATTAGCAAATTGTTGTCTAGGTAAACCTCTCAACTCTTTAAATGTAATCCATTTATAGATTGGGAATTGTAAATAAAATGATTTAGCGATTTTAGCAGCGTCACCTTGGTTTCTTGTTAATATCGAAACAACTGGAATTTTAGGTTTTTCGCTGTCTTTAAAGTAAGATGGGATTGATACTGGGACAACATGTGTGTTGATAGATGGGAATAAAGTTTTCAAGTAATTAGCTTGTTTATCTGACGTTGTAATAACGTCATTGAAACCGTAATCAACATTCCATCTTTTACCGATTTGTAATAATTCTAATAAGTAGTCGTAACTTTGTGAGAAAACAACTTTTTTACATGGAAAAGTTTTAACTTGGTCCATAATATTAGAGAAGATTTCTGGGATAACAATAAAATCAGCTGGGCTAATATTTAATTGTTGACCTTCAATCGATACGTGTGGTAATGAAGCGTATTCTTCACCTAACCAATCAGCAATACCGTTACCTTCTTGGTCACCTCTTAATTTGTAATCATTTTTTTCGTGTAGGATTGAAGCTTTGAAACCCAAATCATTTAAAATTTTAACATGCTCGTAAATGTTTGCAATACCAGCAGTTGGGTTACCTTTTGTATCCAACGTAAAAAAGTATAAATTAAAATCTTTTGATTCTAATTTTGCTAGAACTTCTTTAACTTGTTTAATTTGTTCTGCTACTTGTTTTTTTTGTTCTTCCATTTTGTTTTATTATTTAATATTATAATGTTATTCTTGTTCTTTTAATATTCCGTAATTATAAAGTGTATTAAATGCTATTTTGTAAGATAATGATGTTTTTTCTAAAGCTCTATCAGCACCCAATGTATCGTCATCTGTTTCTTCAGTGCCATCCATTAATATTTCTATCATTAATCTAACCATTTCATATTTGGCACCATCGATTTCACGACCTCGTTCTCTAGTAACTTCAGTTATTTCACTACCAGTCATTTTGCCTTCAGCATCTAAATATGCTTTTTCTTCACGGTCAACCACTTTATCTGTTGGTTCTGCACCAACTGGTTTTATTGTTTTTTCTAACGCATCCAAATCTATGTAATAGATGCTACCACCGAATTCAATCATATTAGTTTAGTTCTTCGTAAGATGTTATTTTAGTATTCAATATTTTTTCACGCAACTCTTCATCTCGTATAAAGTCTAAGATTGAGTCGATTTCGTAATCAGATGGCGTGGTTTTATTATAAGATGCGTTAACTTTAACGCTTATTTTACCAGAAGGTTTTGAATCGAGAGTTTGTGGATTTGCAGTAATCAATACATCAACGTCATCCCATTTATCAGCATATGTTGTCACAAATTTTAAATTTGTTGCACGACAACCAGTTTTAGATAAAAAGAAAAATGTTGATGGAATACTTTTTTCCACTTCTCTACTAATTAGAACGATTTCATGTTCACCGTCATCAGCGATTTCCGTTAAAAAAGAATTAAAATGGTTCATTAGACCATCTGACAATTGGTCAGCGTGACCAAAAATTTCTAGAGGGGCTTCTAAATATAGAAACCTATTAAGTTTGTTAGTGTCTTCAAACTCAAAATGGTTGATTAA
>Ga0172367_10002039_pt1 | contig 28444 bp, 27 predicted proteins | sample Lak10m_FD_114542 | JGI IMG/M metagenome (GOLD analysis project Ga0172367, IMG submission 114542) | Freshwater microbial communities from Kabuno Bay, South-Kivu, Congo - kab_022012_10m | ecosystem: Environmental > Aquatic > Freshwater > Lake | place: Democratic Republic of the Congo: South-Kivu...
CTGCGATCCGGACCGCGATCGCCCGCCTCATCTCCCAAAGCATCGGTTTTAGTCTTCAACATCGCGCCGAAGCCGTGGATCACGCATTGGCTTACGCGCGCGACATGGGGGTTGAACTGGCAGACCGATTCGTGGGGATGTATGTCAATGACTGGACGGTAGACTACGGAGAAAAAGGCCGTGAGACCATCCGGAGATTTTTGAAAGCCGGGGTTGATCGAGGGCTTCTGCCAAAGGCTCCAGAGCTTGAGTTTGTTGAGGTTTAGTCCAACGTGACCCAGCGACTCTCGCGGTCCGAAAGCACGGCAGCATCCATCACACGCTGAGCCTTGACGCCATCAGCAAACGAAGGACGACAGTCACGCTGTTCCAAAATCGCCCGAATGAACTCCACGTCTTGGTCGTAGCGGAACCCCACCAAGGGATCGGTCGCGTAGGGGTCGCGAGAGGACCCTGGCCAAGTCAGAAATTCCTTGGGAACCGAGAGAACCTCCAATGAAGACCCACCTTTGCGACCGCGACGGATTTCGAAGGGGCGCCCCAACTCGTAGATGAGGGTTCCTTCGCTTCCGTTGACTTCGCAGAGATCCCGACTCTGTCCCCCTTCCCCCCCGCCGGTAATGAGCTTGGAACTCTCCAACACTCCAGTAGCTCCGTTGGCAAAATCTCCCGTGATGGTGACCCAGTCGTCGAGATCCGAAGGTTGCTCGCCACGGGTCGGAATGAAACGCTTGAGTCGGGCCACGACACGCGAAAAGTTCCCCATGAGCAGGTGAGCGAAATCGATGCGGTGGGAAAGCATATCACCCAGTTCCCCTGTGCCGGCCATGCTGGCGACCTGACGCCAACCCAGCGGACGACTACCCCAATCCTGGAATCGTTGAGCCCGGAAGTGGTACGGAACCCCAATGCAACCCTCCGCCACGAGATGCGAGATATAGCGCATGGCGGGCACGAATCGATAAGTGAAGGCGGTCATGTGCCGGACCTGAGCTTGGACCGCCGCCTGATGCATCGCGGAGGCATCTTCTGCGCTCATGGCAATGGGTTTCTCGCAGAGCACATGCTTCCCAGCGGCCAGAGCGGCGAGCGCGATGGGCGCATGAGAGATGTTCGGCGTGGCGATAATGACCGCGTCCACCCCCTTGTTCTGAATCAACTCCTGGTAGCGCGTGGTCGTCAAAGCAACCCCGGTCTTGCTAACCGCCCGGGCGAGCACGGCAGGATCGGCGTCGCAAAGACCAACGACGTGGGCATGTCCGCAAAGTGCTATGCCGGGGAGATGATTCGCCAGCGCAATGCCTCCACAACCAATCAATCCAATTCCAATCTGATTTTTCATGCTCTCAATAGGATCTGTTACACAAAGAAAAAGGACGGCAGTCCACCTGCCGTCCTCACAAACCTAGGAACTCAAGCAAACCTCTTCGCAAATGGGTCTAAACCTTGACCCACTCGCCACTCTTGGCCGATTCCTCAACCGCCTCCAAGACACGTTGATTCTTGAGACCATCCTCGAATGTGGGTTGGACGGATTTCCCATCCACCACCGCATCGACGAAATCAGCGATGGTGTGAACGAATGTATGCTCGTAGCCGATGATATGACCAGGAGGCCACCACTGCCCGACGTATGGATGAGCACCGCCCGGTTGAGTCACCAAAATGTCGCTGAACCCTTGGCGGTCGGCAGGTTGTGTATTGTCAAAAAACTTCAACCGATTCATGTCTTCGAAATCGAAGTGCAGCGATCCCTTCGATCCGTTGATCTCGATCTCGATATGGTTTTTGCGTCCCAAGGCGAAGCGGGTAGCCTCAAGATTTGCCAAGGCTCCGTTCTTAAATCGACCAATGACAAGAGCGGCGTCATCCACGGTCACCTTCCCCATCTTCTTGCCTGCCTTCGCGCCGAGCCCATCCCCCTTACCTGACTGGTCCATCAACGGGCGTTCCTTAATAAAGGTGTGCAGAAGCCCGGTGACATCCTTGAACTCACCGACGAGGTAACGAGCGAGGTCGATGATGTGAGCGTTGATGTCACCATGGGTTCCGCTGCCGCTCACGCCCTTTTGAAGCCGCCAAACCAATGGGAAGTCGGGGTCGACAATCCAATCCTGGGAGTAGCGTGCGTGATAGTGGAACACCTGCCCGATGGCGCCCTCATCGATCATCTTTTTCGCTTGGGCGATGGCGGGAATCCGGCGGTAGTTGTGACAGACCATGTGGACAATCTTGGCCTTCTTCACGGCATCGAGCATCTCCTGACATTGGGCGACAGTGAGCCCGAGTGGTTTCTCGCAAAGCACGTGTTTGCCCGCTTTCGCCGCCGCAATCGCGATCTCAGCATGCGAATCGTTTGGCGTGTTGATGTCGACAATATCAATGTCAGGCGACTCGACGACGCTACGCCAATCCGTGGAGGCGTTGTTCCAACCGAGCTGAGCCCGGGCTGCCTCAACGCCTTGGGCATCGCGACCGCAGATCGTATGCATCTCGACGTTGGCTTTGAGTGGAAAGAATCGAGGGGCTTGGCGCCATGCGTTTGAATGGGCTTTGCCCATAAAACGATAGCCTATCATCCCAACACGTAATGTCTTGGACATAGGAGAAACAGATGTTGAATTAGCTAGGTCGGCCTTTATAGTGACCGCCATTTGGCAAGTCAACGAATGATATGCAGATACAGGTGTTAAGAACCAAGATCCACCGCGCTTGCGTGACCCAAGCCAGCTTGGATTACGAGGGAAGTCTAAGCATCGATGAGGCGCTCATGGAAAAAGTGGGGATGGTTCCTTACGAACGCATTCTCTGCGGCAATTTGGCAAACGGGAATCGATGGGAGACCTACGCCATTAAAGGCCGAAGAGGGTCAGGCGACATCATCCTAAACGGAGCCGTCGCGCATCTTGGAAAGCCCGGAGATCGCCTCACGATTATGAGTTTCACCGGGATCGAGGAGTCGATGGCGGCCACTTGGCACCCGAGGGTCATTGCTCTGAACGAAACGAACCAGATCGTCAGCGAGCGCCAATGAAGCTCCGGGACATCGCAACGCTCGTAGGCGGGCAAATCATCGGCGACCCGGATTTAGAGGTCAAAGGATTCGCACCAGCCTACGCAGCAAAGCTTGGTGAACTCACGTTTGCCGAGAATGAAAGTTACTTTCGACTCGCAGACCAGAGCGCGGCATCGGCCATCTTGGTAGACGCACTTTTCTCAACCAGCGAGAAAGCGTTAATCCTCGTCCCTAGCGCTCGGATTGCGTTCGCCAAAATCCTGCCTCTGTTCTTTCCTGAACCCGAATTCCCTGCAACCCGCCATGAAACCGCAGTCATCGCGACCACTGCGGAGATCGATCCGACCGCCCACATCGGGCCCTGGGTTTTCGTAGGAGAAAAAGCCCGCATCGGAGCCAAGGTGGTCATCGAAGCTGGCAGTTACGTGGGAGCCCAATGCAACGTGGGCGCAGGCTCGCACATCTTCCCCCGGGTCACTCTCTACCCCAACACGTCGATCGGCCAACGAGTAAGGCTTCACGCGGGAGCGGTGATCGGTTCGGATGGATTCGGTTACGTTCTGGATGGCGGGGCCCATCGCAAAGTCCCCCAAGTCGGCCATGTGATCGTCCAGGACGATGTGGAGATCGGGGCCAACACGACGGTGGACCGTGGCGCGCTGGGCCCGACGGTGATCGGGCGTGGCACAAAAATCGATAACTTGGTTCAGCTCGGACACAATGTGGTGACCGGTGAACACTGCATCATCGTGTCACAGGTGGGGGTCGCCGGCAGCACGAAGATGGGGAGCTACGTGACCATCGCAGGGCAAGCCGGGATCGCCGGACACCTCAAGCTCGGGTCACGCACCACCATCGCCGCCCAATCTGGTGTTATGAACCATATTCCCGACGGCGAGAAGTGGTTTGGGTCGCCCGCTCGACCGGATCGGCAAATGAAACGACAACTGTTGGCGATGCAACAGCTGCCAGAATTGATTCGACGCGTCGCAGAACTGGAACGAAGACTACTCGATCGGGATTCATTGGAAACCAAACCCATCGAGCAGGATGGTGCCCCTGAAGTCCCTGTCGCACGTGAATAAACAGAAAGAGTGTCAAATGTTGATTGACTCGGAACATGGGTTTGATAGTTTCCTCGGCCTTTGATGCGAGTTTTTGAGATTGTTGTCTGCTGATGAAAACATATTTGCCGAAAATCGATGTGCAGAAGCGCAAGTGGCACGTGGTTGATGCTGAGGGAGCCGTGCTGGGCCGCTTGGCTGTCCGCGTCGCCGACGCCCTGCGAGGGAAAGACAAGCCTACCTACACCCCTCATCTGGATGCTGGGGATTTCGTAGTGGTGATTAACGCCGAGAAGGTCGTGGTCACCGGTAAGAAAGAGACTGAGAAGCTCTTTATGACTTACTCGGGGTGGAAGGGCGGAGAGAAATATACCTCCGTCGCTCAAACCCGCTCCAAGAATGCCGAGAAACTCATCCTGCACGCGGTCAAGGGCATGCTCCCGAAAAACCGCCTCGCAGATCGGCTCCTAACCAAGTTGAAAGTCTTCAACGGCCCTACCCATACCCACCAAGCCCAAAACCCCACCACCTTGGCCGTCTAGTTCCGAGTTGCTGAGTAACTAATCCGATTTATGGCTGAAACAGTTGAATTTGTCGCCACAGGCCGTCGTAAGACGGCGGTCGCCCGTGTCAGGATTGCACCGGGCACAGGGAAGATCGTCGTCAACGGTCGCACGTTTGAGAACTATTTTTGCGTGGAAGCGCAACGACTCTTGGTTTCCCAACCGCTGACCATTACCGATTCGGTTACCAAGTTTGACATCCGGATCAATGTCGAAGGGGGCGGCCCCTTCGGACAAGCGGGTGCGGTTCGCCACGGCATCGCCCGGGCGTTGCTCAAGTATGACGCCAACCTGCGTCCCCCGCTCAAAGCCGAGGGCCTCTTAACTCGTGATCCTCGTATGCGCGAACGTAAGAAATACGGCCAACCTGGCGCGCGCAAGCGATTCCAATTCAGCAAGCGTTAATTCTTCCGCGCGATTCAATCGCGAGGTTTTCAGGGGCGGCCTACCGTTGCGACGGGGCCGCCCTTCCCTTTTATACATTGCCCGTTCGTTATGTTCCGCTCCATCAAAACAGCCATCGTCGGTGCCTCAGGTTACTCCGGTGAGGAATTAGTCAGGTTACTGCTACGCCATCCCTACGCGGAACTGACAGCCGTCACGTCCCGTCAACAAGCAGGACAGAGCGTGGCTCAGGTTTTTCCTCGTTTTGCAAGCCACCCACGCGCGCGCGCGCTTCGTTTCAGCGAGCCGAATACAGACCTCCTCGCCAAACAAGCAGAGATCGTGTTCCTCGCACTTCCTCATGGCGTGGCTGCCGAGTACGCGATCCCTCTGCTCGACCAGGGCTGCAAGGTGATTGATTTGAGTGCCGACTTCCGACTGCGGAGTGCGGAAGTGTATCAGGAGTTTTACGGCCACGAACACCCCGCCCCCGCCCTGCTGAGCTCTGCGGTATATGGGCTACCTGAGCATCGCCGAGACCAAATCAAGACCGCGACTCTAATCGCATCTCCCGGCTGCTATCCCACGAGTATCCTACTGCCTCTCATTCCCCTGCTGAAAGCCAAACTCATTCGGTGCGAGGACATCATAGTGAACTCGATGAGTGGAGTGAGTGGTGCGGGTCGAAAGGCCGAACTCGACTACTTATTCGTGGAGTGCAATGAAAGCGTCCGAGCCTATGGGGTGCCAAAACACCGACATCTCTCTGAGATCGAGCAGGAACTCTCTGCGGCTGCAGAGACCCGCGTGATCGTCCAGTTCACCCCGCATCTCATTCCGGTCAACCGAGGCATTCACACCTCCATCTCCGTACGCCCATCCAACAACGTGCGCTCGGCGGAGGATGCTGCCCAATTATCACAATCGATTCAGGAGGTTTATAAAAACTCCTACTCCGCGGCCCCATTTGTTCGGATCTTGGAGGGTAAGGCCCTGCCCGACACAAAGAATGTCGTGGGCACCAACACGCTCGAATTGGCATGGAGAGTAGACCCACGCACCGGCAGACTCCTGCTGTTGAGTGCTGAGGACAACATCGTCAAGGGTGCCAGCGGCCAGGCGATCCAGAGTTTTAACATCATGAACGGATATCCGGAGACCGCAGGCCTCGAGTAACGCCAACCCCAGTCCGGTCGGTCCGCTACATCCGCGGGCCCTTAATCGTCTCTACCTTGGTGATCACCCAGTCTCCAGCAAGTTTCTCGAAACCCAACCGCAGCAGCACCAGTGAGTCTGGCCCCCTTGCTCCAACCCTGACCGTAGCAGCCACTTCGGCGGAGGCCTGGGTGCTCCCGCCCTGAAGAGTCACCGCAGTCTGAGGGAAAGTGACGGAAACCACGCCGCCCGCCCCGCCTAAAGCCAACGCGCGCTGCAAAAGATCGTCCCGCCCTGTCAACGTGACACCCCCCTGATCCAAGCCGTCGATGATCACCACACAGTTCGTGTCGAACATCCCAGCCAACTGGTTGATCCGGGCGATGCGGACCAGAGCAGATTCGGTTGGAGGATAGTTGGCCCGACGTTCGAGCTTGGTGAGAAGCTTCTGAATGCGGCTCTTGTCGCTTGGAAAGAACGCCTGCGCGAGGAGCCAGCCCAAGGCACCGACAACCACCAGGGCAACAGCGATGCGCAACAATCTTACCACAGGATTCTGCCTATGATGTCGGCAGCTTTGACTTTGCCGAAGGTGTGGTTCTCTTGATCCATGGTACGATTGTCACCGATGACCACATAGTCATCTTTCCCTAACTCAGTCGCGGCGATGTTCCATGGTCTCTCCCCTGATAGATAGGGCTCCCGAAGTCGTTCCCCGTTGACATAAACAACGCCCGACTGAATCGCGATCCGCTCGCCAGGCAGGCCTATCACACGCTTAAGGTAGAGCACTTGGAGTTGGTCCGAGGCTCGCACCCCAACGACGTCGCCTCGTCGCGGCGGATGAGAACGATAAGCGAGACGGTTCACAAAGTTGACCGCACCGTCCTTATAGGTCGGTTGCATGCTAATCCCGGTCACACGAATAGGGGCGAGAACCACCTTAAAGAGGATGAAGCTTCCCAAGACCAAGACCAGGAGGCGGATCAAAGTGAGCTTGGGGTTTCGACCGAGCACAAGACGCAGCCAGAGCGGTGGAGCGGGATCGGTGGTGGCGGGTTCCATATTCAAAGGAAGGCGCGTGATGGATCGTTGATCTTAGTCCCGGGAAGCTTCGACCAGCGCGTCCAAAACCAGCTTAGGGGTGAGAATCACCGGGAGTACGATCGGCGGGACGGTTGTGTTCTTTGGAAATACTATTACGAGTGGTACCCCTGCCCTTTTGTAGCGCTGTAGCTCAGCCGCAATTCGAGGGTCTTCATCGGTGAAATCACCCAAAAAGGCCTGGATACCCAACTCGCGAAGCTTGGTTCGGGTTTGGGGAATCTCAAGACTCGTCTTCTTGTTCACCTGGCAATTCAGACAGTCATCCGCGGTAAAATCGACCAAGACCGCGTGCCCCGCGTCGCGCGCCCGTTGAACCGCCTCAGGGCTCCAAGGCTGCCAATCAATCCCATCCGATCCCTCCTTTAAACTGTTCGCGGAAAGTTTTGGTGGAGGAACTCTCCAGTTCAGTTGCCCCTCGAGGATTCCCACATACCCGCAAAGGAGCACGGCACCCGCGATCGCAGCTGCAAGACCACGCGCCTTGCGTCCCTTCTGAACGAACTCCCCGTACACCCAAGCCGACATCGATAGAATGACCAGGAACAACCCAAGCCATAGAACGCCGCTCTTTCCATATCTTGGCGCGGTGAACCAGAAGAGCCAAACGGCGGTGGCGAGCATCGGAAATCCCATTGCAACCTTGAAGTGAAGCATCCAAGCCCCCGGCCGAGGAAGCCATCGGAGAAGCCGGGGATCCCAGCAGAGAATAACGAATGGGAAAGCAAGGCCGGCACCCGCGACCAAAAACATGAGAATCGTGATCGCAGCAGGCTGTGTGAAGGCAAACGCGAGTGCAGCCCCCAAAAACGGAGCCGTGCAAGGAGTAGCGAGCACGGTTGCTAGAACCCCATTGAAAAAGGCTCCTCCTAGCCCTTCTTTGGACGTGAGTTCGCTGGCTGCCCCCATCACCCCCCCGTGCAATGTAACCTCAAATACCCCGAACAGATTCAGAGCCACCAACGCAACAACGATGGTCAGGACCACGCGAAACATCTGGTTCTGTAACGCCATCCCCCAACTCGCAAGGCCACCCGCGCGCTGTGCACCGATGGCCAACAGACTCAAGATCAGAAACGATGCCAAAACCCCAAACCCATAAGCCAACCCCATCGCACGCACTCGCCGGGGAGACTCCTGACTCTGGTTCACGAAACTCAGAACTTTCAACGCTATGACCGGCAAAACACACGGCATAAAGTTCAGGATAAAGCCTCCAATGAAGGAGAATACTAACATCAACCCAAGGGATTGGGAGCCCTGATCACTCGTCGTACCCGCCGTCGATCCAGACGCTCCGATCAACGCAGAGGACTGGCTTTTAGCGGGTCCAGAGGAACTGGGAACGGTCAGGGTCAGCTCATGTGCCTTTCCTCCAGCAATCACCAGCAGTCCACGGATCGAGGTCGGCACCACAGCGTCTATGAGCGTTAGTTTTTTGCGAAGTATGCCAACAAGCGGACCCCCGGAGGACTTCGACCACTCCGAAGCTCCACCCACTTCAATCCCTTGGTCGGCATAGGGAAAGAAATCGAAACTCTGGGAGGCTGCGGGGTCCGTCCATTCCAATACGAGCTGGCGTTCTTCCGCAGCCGCCCCAGCCTCAAGGCGAACTTGAACCGTCGTGTTGCTAGCCGGCTGCGGAAGCCTCCCACGAGCCTCGTCGAACACAGCTCCGTGGGGGCCGACAACCGCCGAATCTGCGAGCCGAACCGTCAGCTCAAGGTCCTTCTTTCCTTTGATACACATCTCCTGACATTCCTGCCAGGAGACCCGAGCTTTAAGGGTCACGTCACCCAAGGCCGCAGAGCGAGGAACGCGAATTGAGGTGAGCAACGTTGCGTCCCCGTGGAGGATGTAGGTTGTGATGTCGGAAACGACATGCTTCTCCGGCACAGGCCACTCTAGCGGGCCAGCCTCCCAGCCCGCAGGGAGCTCCCATTCGATCTTCGTCGCCTCACCCGCATCCCCGGGGTTTCGCCAGTAGGTGTGCCAGTCCTTCGGGGGGTGGATTTTCAAGGCCACTGGGATCAGCTCGCCCGGTCGGGATTGGAGGTTCCCGAGCAGAAGTTCGACCTGGGTTTTGGCTGCGGCGAGCAGCGGGCTCCCAGCTATCGAAAGGCACAGAAGGAAACCGAACAACAAGAGTCTCATTTTAATAGTAGATGCCCTCGTGACTGTTTCGTTCGAGAAAGAGTTACACGAAACTGGCTCGCCCCGATCACGGGACTCGATTTGCTCCAGCGGAAGAAGTATAGTTGGCCCCCACGAAAGTGTCTATTCAGGAACCATCTCAATCCGTGCCCCCTGCTCCAAGGTCACACGGTGCCAACTCTTACGACTGGCTGACGACTGGCGACCAAATGTTCGGCCAGATGCTCGAAGCCATTCGGAAGGCTAAGAGGTCGGTGCGCTTCGAAACCTACATTTTTGAGGACTCGAGCATCGGTCGGGCATTCAGAGATGCACTCGGCGAAGCGCAAGCACGCGGGGTGGCCGTTCAGGTTCTCTTGGATGCCTGGGGCTCCAATGCACTTCGAAACGACTACTGGCGGGATCTCGAGAACCATGGGGGCTCGTTTCGATGGTTTAATCCGCTTTCTCTACGAAGCCTGGGAATCCGCAATCACCGGAAGCTGATGGTGATCGACGACTCGGTCTCGTTCATTGGGGGGTTCAACATCGCCCCGGATTATGAGGGGGACGGAGTCGCACGCGGGTGGAGGGATCTAGGCCTACGAATCGAAGCCCCGATCAGCGCGGATTTAGCGGCATCGTTTGATGAGTTGAACGGGATGGGTGACGAACGAATGAAGCCCTTTCCGCGGTTTCGAAAGGCTTTGCAGCGCCGTTACATCGAGGGTCCGGAAACTGCGCTGCTGTTGAGCGGCCCAGGCCGAGGCCGAAGCGCTTTCGAACGGGCTCTCATCGCAGACCTTCGGCAGGCTAAGGAGGTAAAGATTGTGGCGGCTTATTTCTTACCCACAAACCGTGTTCGCCGTGCGCTCCATCGTGCGCGCGCCCGAGGGGCGAAAGTGACACTGCTCTTCCCCGGCCGATCGGATGTCCAGGTTTCACAACTCGCAAGCCGCAGCTATTATCAGTCCCTGATGAGAGTTGGCATGGAGCTTTATGAGTATCAGCCTCAGATTCTCCACGCGAAGCTCGTGGTGATGGATCATTGCGTCTACGTGGGCTCAGCAAACCTGGATCGACGCAGTTTTCGCATCAATTTCGAACTCATGGTGCGCTTCTCCGCGGCCTCGGTTCTGAGCCATGCGAATGCCGCTTTTCAGGAGATCCAGTCCCACTGCCTACGAATTGATCCGCGCACATGGAAGCAATCGCGGAGTGTTTGGAACCGACTCAAGGAGCGATGGTCCCACTTCCTGCTGGCCGGCATTGATCCGTTCATCGCCCGACGACAATTACGCACGCTCAAATAGAACCCTGTCGAAGCTCAACGAGGCGTGGCGTGGCGACTCGGGTGCCAGGCTGAGCAGATCGATTTCGACAGTGCAGTCGCCGAGCCGGACCTCAAGAGCTTGGCCGCTTCACTCCGTCGGTACAATTAACCGACGCGGTTCATTGACGCGAGGAAGCGGGATGCCTATGGTGCACAGTCTGTGCAGATGTTTAGAACGTTATGATGACCGGAGCCTCAATTCCCAAACCCACCGCCCCTGCCATCCGGCTCGGGGACGAACGGTTGATCCGAGTAACCTCTTCAGCGGCAACCAAAGTGGCGACGCTGCTCAACCGACAGGGAAGGCCGGGAGGTGTCTTGAGAGTTGCGGTGGTGGGCGGGGGATGCTCAGGCCTCCAGTATAAGATGGATTTGCAGGACGCACCTGCGGTGAGAGACATTCTCGTGGAGACAGGCGGCATTCGAGTGGTGGTGGACCCGAAGAGCGCGTTGTATGTCACAGGCTCAGAACTGGATTATAAAGACGCGTTGCAGGACGGAGGCTTCAAGGTCAACAACCCGAATGCGGCAACAAGCTGTTCGTGCGGTGAAAGCTTCAGTGCATGACGATCGACTACTTCGCGCTCTTTGGCCTGAAGCGTCATCCGGTGGTTGATGAAGCCGACCTCAAAGACCGCTTCATGGCCCTGTCTCGCGAGGTGCACCCCGACCAACGCGGCACAGAAGCTGTGGCTGATAAAGGCCTACAGCAGCCGAACTTCGAGGAGGTCAATGCAGCCTTCCAATGTCTGCGCGACACCAAAGAGCGGCTGGAGCATCTGCTGGAACTCGAATCGGGAACCAAACCCGCCTCCATCCAAACCATACCCAATGATCTAGCTACCGTGGGAGCTGAGGTCATGATGTTCTGCCGCGAAGTCGACGCCTTTCTGCGAACCAAGACCCCAAATCCTTCCCCGATGATTCGTAGTCAGGAGTTTCGAGCGGGGCTTCAATGGATGAACAAGGGTGACACTCTGTCGGCTCAACTCTCACGGATCGAAGCGGAACTCGAAGTGAGCCTGAATGACCTGGGGCAAAAATGGCCGAGCGGCGCATCCGATCGGTCAAATCGTAAATCCCTAATGGAAGCCCTGGATCGAACGTTTCGAAAAGCGAGCTACCACCGCAAATGGTGCAAGCTGATCAAAGAAAGACAGTTCCAGTTGGCGCTTTAGTTTGGAACCGCTCGCGTTCGTCGGGTCCGCCGGCGGTCGATCCGCTCCAGCTCCTCCAGTTTCCTAGAATGAGCGTCTGGCATTGTTTGTGCTTTTGTTAAGACCATGGAACGGATCGAACATTTCTTACCCAGAGATGCAGAGGTCCTCTCTTACCGCCCTGCTTTCATGAGTGGGGCAACTGATCCTATCTTGAGCCTACCATTAAGCGCCGGGGTGCAAGCCCTGGCGTCCTACTGAAATTGGGTTGGCTGGCAGTTTGTCACTACGAATTGCCAGCCACTTCTTTTGTTAAGTCCCGTCCCCTCCAAGCCGCTCGCCCTCCAGCCCAGCAACGCGACCGTCGAGCAACTCAATGACCCGGAGAGCGCGTGAGGCGACCCGAAGATCATGGGTGGCTATCACCAAGGTCATTCCGCTCTCGGCTCTTAGCTCACACAACAGGTCGATAATCTCCCCGCCCGTTCGAGAATCCAGGTTACCGGTGGGTTCATCGGCGACAATCAAGCGGGGTTGATTGATCAAGGCCCGGGCGATCGCCACACGCTGCTGTTCTCCGCCGGAGAGCTCGGTGGGTCGATGATCCAAACGATCTCCGAGGCCGACCCGACCTAAGAGTTCGCGCGCTCTTCTCGCCGTGGCCAAGGAGTCGCGCCGTGCCAACCGCGCAGGAAGGCACACATTCTCAACCGCATCCAACTCGGGAAAGAGATGGTATGACTGAAAGACAACTCCAACCTGCAGGTTCCGAAAGCGAGCGGCCTCGTCGGGGGACGATTTCGAAAGGTCAACACCACCCACCCTCACGGTGCCGGAGTCGGGCATGTCCAATCCGGCGATCATGTGAAGAAGGGTGCTCTTGCCTGCACCGGAGGAACCCCGAAGCGCCACAAACTCTTCACGCTTGACCGTCAGATCGATGCCTCGAAGGACCTCGAGTTTTCGAGGCCCCATTTGGTAGGACTTGCGAAGCGCGGAAACCTCAATGAAGCAAGGCTCAGATGGTTGTGAATCACTCATGCCGAAGCGCCTCCACGGGTTTGAGCCGACTCGCGTTCCAAGCCGGAATGAACGCCGCCGCCGTGCAGATCAGGAGGGATGCCCCACAGATGATCACCAAGTCCGACGTCACCACGAGAGCCGGTAATTCCTTAAAGTTGTAAAGTGATTCGGGGAACAACTGAAACCCAGTGACCTGGCGCATGAACAAAAGGAACTCGTTCCGATAAGCGACCGCGAGACGGCCCAAGAACAAGCCAGCGACCACGCCAATCACACCCACAAAAAGACCCTGGCTCAGAAACAGCACCAAAACCTGTTGGTTGGTAGCTCCCAAAGCCTTGAGCATGCCGATCTCGCGCGTCTTTTGGACCACGAATGTGATCAGCGCGCTCGCGATGCCGAAAGCCGCCACAATCATGATGAAGAAAAGCAGGTAGAACATAACCTGTTTCTCCACCACCAAAGCCTCGAGCAATTCGACATTGTCCTCCATCCATGTCGAGATCTCGTAGTCCAGACCGAGGGTCGACTGCAGTTCGCGTCGTACCACAGCAGCGCGGTCGGGATTGGTGAGTTTCACCAAAAGTCCGTGAACGGATTCTTCAAGGCCATACAGCTTTTGAGCATTCAAGAGCGAGGTGACCACGAACATTTCGTTGTACTCATAATACCCCACGTCAAAGATCCCCTTGATCTCAAATTCATCGGGAAGCACTGCGGTCTCCTCACCCTCCTCCCGACCGCGCTCCATTTTTTCCATGGTGGCCACCGAGAACACGGCGATGAGATCGCCCACCCTCAGCTTCATTTTATGCGCGAAAGCCTTTCCGACGAGCACCCCGTTGTCCTCCAAGTTGAAGGACCCGCTGATGATGCTCGAAGGGATACTCGACACCAGTTGCTCTTCTTTTGGATCGGGCAAACAGCCCCGAACCACCGGTGCCATGACGCGCGGGCGACCTTCAAAGGGTTGCGTTTTCACCATCACCTGCCCAAGAACAAACGGAGAAGCGGAGACCACTTCGGGATGTCGAGCGATCTGGCTCACGATGGTTTCATATCCTTTGAGCAGTTCGTCTCGGTGATAAACCTTAAGATGGGCGTTAAAACCAATGATCCGATCGCGCAGCTGCCGATCAAAACCTGTCATCACGCTAAGAACCACGATCAGGACAGCCACCCCAAGCATCACCCCGATCACACAAATCAGCGTGATCGCGGAAACGAACGTACGCTTCGGTCGCAGATAGCGCAGAGCGAGAAAAAACTCGAGTGGGAGGCGGGACATGAATCAGAGCCCAAACGAGGCGTCAGACGATCGCACTGTCAGGAAATAGGAGGGGTTCAAGAGCTTCACCGGTCGACAGAGTAAGGTCGGTGCGCAGTCGTGTCAACGGAGGCTGGAACGCATCGGATCGGTGAATAACTTGGCGCCAAGAAAACTCACTCAAAGCTTGAAAGCGCTGCACGCGCAGGACATCGTGAACAAAACACAGGTCATGACAGCTCAATCCTACTTGCTCGATGGACCGTTCGTCGCGGTCGTGCTCTTCTGCCTCTCCATCGTGATCGGACTGGGGTGTCTCTGCGTGTTTCTGGTGCTGAGGCATCGACGAATGATGGCCCGAGCAAAAGGCGACGAGGAGCGGGATGCAAAGGGTTCCTTCCCCTTGTCCGGTCACTCCCCGAGCCGATGGATCGCGGTCAAAAGTGCCAATCCCCTTGTGGTTCAGTCGGCCCTTGGTCTCCACAACCTTAAACCGTGCAGTTGGCAGGAAGGTTTGGAGCAAGTGCAGGATCGGGATCTGCTGGTCTCGCCCGTGGTGGATGGCTGGGTACTGGTCACCGGAGGGAGTTTGCCCAGCCCAGAAGAAGACATCGATCAATGCTTCCTTCTGCTTCGACGGTTGAGCCGCGATCTGGGCACCGTTCAGTTCTTTTCGATCCATCCCGCGCTGGGACATCATGCTTGGGCGATGGCCCACGAGGGGCACGTTGTGCGGGCTTACGCCTGGGCCGGGGAAACCTTGTGGAACCAAGGCAATCCAACACCTGCGGAACGCGATCTGAGGATGTACTTCGCCGAATACGGGGAGAAGGCCGAATCGTTGAACGACGCGGCCCGAGATGCTGCCACTGCGAACACGGAGAAAGTGGCACGGCTTGCCAGCGCTTGGAGCATCGATCCGGGGTTGGTGGAAGCCAAGCTCGATTCCAATCGACGGAGTGTGGTAGGAAACCCAATGCCGCAGCGCACCCACTGAGCGTGGGGCGGGCGGACTCTGAGAAAGCGAAGGTGGCTATGCTGCATGAGTCCTTTTTGGAAAAGTTCCCGAAGCACATCGCGCCAAAGGAATTTCCCCGCTACCAAATCCGGCCACTCACCGAGAATGATGAGGAGGCCCTTCACCAGTTCTTCCTCGCTTCGCCTCCGACCGAGCGGATGTTCATCAAGCATCGAGTCACCGAACCCGAGGTCATCAGGGAATGGTGCCAGAACATTGATTATGGTCGTAACCTCCCGCTGCTCGCCGTAAGCCCCGAGCAGAATATGATCATAGGCGTCGCCACCCTGCATCAACAGTTGGGTGGATGGAAACGTCACATCGGCCGAGTCAGCGTGCTGGTTCATCCCTCGCATCGGGCACGCGGCATCGCTCGAACCTTGGTCACTGAACTGATCGAAGTCGCACGGGATTTTGGATTGGAAAAGGTCGAAGCTGAGTTCATCAGCGAGCAGGAGCGCGCGATCAAGGTCTTTAGCCTGCTCGGTTTCAGCAAATTATTGTTCCTGCCCGATTACGTGAAGGATATGCAGGCAATTCCTCATGATTACATCCTCATGGGGATGGATTTGCTGACCGACGAAGAATACGCCGGAATGGGTTAGTTGCCGTAATTTCCGGATCGCGTCCGCGTGAACCGTGTTCGGCTCAAGCGCCGCTTGCTCTCGTCGATCGAACGAGTATTCTGGCGCGCATGTCATGGCGCGTTCTGATCACTTCACAGGCGATGGTGGAAGTCGGACAGGTTGCTCTAGATCAACTCTTAGCCGCTGGCTTCAAGTTAACCTTCCCCGACTCTTACAGACCACGAGGAGGTCGTGAGCTCGAAGCGCTCTTAGAAGGCCACGACGCCGTGCTGGCAACGGTCGACAAGTTCACCCCGGAAGTCCTCGCCTCTCAAGCCGCATCCAGGCTTAAGCTCATCTCTCGATGGGGGGTGGGCTATGATTCCATTGATGTGGATGCAGCTACGGATCAAGGCATCGCCATCGCTTACACCCCAGGGCTGCTCGACGAGACCGTTGCAGACCTCACGTTCGCGCTCATGCTGGGCATCGCCCGACACATTGCTGAAGGTGATGCCGCCTTGAAACGCGGAACGTGGCGTCCTATCTGGGGTGGAAACGTCCATAGCAAAACCCTTGGCCTAGTGGGGTGTGGTCGAATTGGCCAAGCGGTAGCCGCGCGTGCCCGTGGTTTTGGAATGCGCATTCTGGCCTACGACATTTCACCCAGCCCGCGCGCTCGGGATTTGGGAGTCGAATTCGTAAGCCTGGACACACTCCTGGAAGAGAGTGATTTTGTAAGCCTTCACGCTGCCGTGACGGCGGAAAACCGAGGGCTAATTGGAGAGGCCCAACTCCGGCGAATGAAAGCCACGGCCTACATGATCAACGCGGCCCGCGGGGCGTTGCTCGACGAGGCGGCTCTCGCCAGAGCACTCACTGAGGGCTGGATTGCAGGGGCGGCCATCGATACCTATGCCATCGAACCGCTGCCCCCCGCCTCCCTCCTGCTCCAGTGTCCAAACATACTGCTGAGCCCACACCAAGCGTCCTTCACCCGTGAAACCGGCTTGCTCGTGAGCACCACTGCAGCCCAGGCCATTCTGGACCTGTATCGAGGTTCCGCCCCGACCCACGCCCTCAATCCCTCCGTCTTCTCGAAATCGAACTGCCGCTCCCGACTCTCATGAAAACCAATCCTGTTCGCGCCAAACTCAAAACGGGAGCTTCTAGCATCGGGACGTGGTTGAACCTGGCGGATCCGATGTCTGCACGGCTGATGGGGCGGGTCGGTTTCGATTGGTTGACCGTCGAGATGGAGCATACCCCAGTCACCTTTGAACACGCGGCGACCAACTTCGCGCTGATTGCAGCGGGGGGAACGGTACCGATCGTGCGAGTGCCTTGGAACTCGGTCGAGAACATCAAACGCGTGTTGGATACCGGGGCTTGGGGCGTCATTGCTCCGATGGTGAACTCAAAGGCCGAGGCGGAAGCGGTAGTCGCAGCCGCTCGGTATCTCCCAATCGGATCACGATCTGTTGGAGGACAGCTCCATGCGGCCAGCTTCGACACCGATCCAGCAACCTACTATGCCAAGGCGAACGACGAGATCCTCGTCGTGCTGATGATCGAACATGTGGACGCCATCCAGAACATTGAAGCCATCTGCGCTGTCCCAGGCATCGACGTCGTGTTTATTGGGCCAAACGACCTCACTCAATCCATGGGCGGACCGCCGGTGTTCGAGAACGATTCCATCGAATTCAACACGGCGCTGACGCGGGTTTTAGAGGCAGCTCGGCGCAATGGGATCGCCCCTGGAATCCATGTCGCGGATGCTGAGGCGGCACAGAGGCGTCTGGCTCAAGGATTTCAATTCATCGCCGTGGCCAGTGAAGTGGGACTCTTGCTGACCAAAGCAGGGGAGGTCCTCAAGACCCTGGGCGCAGGAAGAAACCAGACCGTGGTGCGCTATTAGTAGGTAAACCGAGGGCAACGGCGACCGGCTTCGCGCCACGAGGGTCTCAGAACTCAGAACCCAGAATTCAGAACGCGGAACGTTATGAAACTAGTGGTCTTGGACGGATACACGCTCAACCCTGGAGATCTCTCGTGGAAGCCCTTGGAGGCACTCGCGGAATGTACCATTCATGCTCGATCATCGGCGGATGAAGTCGTCTTGCGATGTCGCGGGGCTGAGCTAGTGCTGAGTAACAAGACCGTTCTCAGTCGCGCATCGATCGAAGCGCTACCTCAACTTCGTTACATTGGAGTCCTCGCTACAGGCTACAACAACATCGATGTGAACGCCGCTCGAGAAAGGGGCATCCCCGTCTGCAACGTGCCGGCTTACGGAACCCATTCGGTGGCCCAAATGACCTGGGGCCTCCTGCTCGAATTGTGCAACCGGGTAGGGCATCACGCAGCCACTGTCGAACAGTCTCGATGGGGTCGTTCTGCTGATTTCTGCTACACAGACTATCCACTCACAGAGCTGAGTGGATTGACCCTCGGAATCGTGGGCTATGGGCGGATCGGTCAAGCGGTGGCTCGGTTGGGATTGGCGTTTGGCATGCGCGTGCTCGTGACCACTCGGAGTTCATCGCCTCTTGAGAACTCCCTAGGCGCGGTGAAACTGGCCCCGCTTGAAGAACTACTTTCGTCGAGCGATGTGGTGAGCTTGCACTGTCCTCTGACGGACCAGACGAAGGGCATGATGAACGCGGAGCGTCTGGCCCTGATGAAACCGAACGCGGTTCTGATCAACACCAGCCGAGGCCCACTGATCGATGAGCAGGCGTTGAGAGCTGCGCTCATTGCAGGACGACTTGGCGGCGCGGCGCTGGATGTGCTCTCCGTGGAACCTCCGCCCCTCGATCATCCCTTGATCGGCCTGCCCAACTGCCTGATCACCCCGCACATCGCATGGGCCACACAGGCTGCGAGGAGTCGATTGTTGGGCACCGCTGTCGCGAACGTTGCCGCGTTTCTAGCCGGGCAACCGAAGAACGTTGTAAACCCCGTGATTTGACCAACGCGGACTCACCGGAGGGCTGAAAGCTCCTCCCATCGGGAATAAAGCCGCGCCACTTCACTCTTGGCGGGAGCGAGTTGCGCGATGAGACCGGGCGCTTCCTTTGCTCGAGTGATGTAAAAGCTCGGGTCGTTGAGCAAGTTCTCGATCTCTGCAACGCTCTCCTCGGCCCTCATGATCGCCTCCTCCATCCCTTCCAGCTCGCGCTGCTCTTTGTAGCTGAGCTTGCGAGGTTTTTCGGCCCGCACCGAGGAAGCTCCCGCACCGCTCGAAAGCTCGGCCGCCGGGTACGCTCTGATCCCATCCGTCTTGAATCGGGCTTCGCGTTCCTTACGCTTTTCGAGATAGTAGGAGTAATTGCCGCGTTGGACGACGACCCCCGCATCCTCGAAAGCCACAACCTGATCGCAGACACGATCCAGGAAGTAACGGTCGTGACTCACGATCAAAACGCTGCCGTCAAAGTCTGCCAACGCCTCCTCCAGCATGCGAAGGCTGGGCAAGTCCAGATCGTTGGTGGGCTCATCCAGAACAATCACGTTCCCACCACGCCGAAGCACTTTCGCCAGCATCAAACGAGCCCGCTCTCCTCCCGAAAGACGGTCCACGCGCTCCTTAACGCGATCATCTGAAAAGAGGAACCGACGCAGATACGCTCTCGTGCTCAAACGCTCCGTCCCGAACAGGACGGACTCATTACCATCGGAGATCTCCTCCATCACCGTCCGATTCGGGGACAGCTGCATGCGGGCCTGATCGATGTAGTTGAACACCGTCTTCTTACCCACCTCAGCCGTACCCTCATCTGGAGATCGCTCTCCCAAACACAGGCGCAAGAGAGTGGTCTTGCCAACACCATTGCGTCCGACCACTCCCGTACACTCACCCTTTCTGAGCGAAAGTGTTAGGCCACGGAACAGCCATCGGTCACCTGTCGGAATCGGAACTCGGGCTCCTACCTGATCTAGGTCCACAACGATATTCCCCAACTCGGGAGGCGGAGGAATCAGGAGGTCCATCTCGCGTTCTTCAGGTGGAGCCTCCATGCCGGCCGTGTCGTAGAAAGTATCCAACCGGTGCTTGGCTTTGGATCGCTGCGCCCGAACGCCAGCTCGCACCCAGTCCAGTTCGACACGCAAGAAGCGTTGCCGACGCCGTTCCGATTGCTCCGCAATTTGTTGTCGGATCGCCTTAGACTCGAGGTAGGCGGTGTAGTTTCCGGGATGCGAGAAAGCGCGCCCGTCAGCAATTTCCACGATCCGAGTTGCGATCACGTCGAGGAAATAGCGATCGTGAGTCACGAACACCACCGCGCCAGGGAACGTGCGGAGGAAATCCTCCAACCAGCGAATCGATTCGGAATCCAGATGGTTAGTGGGCTCATCAAGCAGGAGCAGATCCGGCTGAGGCGCTAAGGCACGACACAAAGCAACGCGCCGTTTTTCTCCACCCGAGAGCACCCCAACCATGGCGTCCAGGGGAGGAGCACTGAGTGCGGAAGCCGCAGCCGTGATGCGAGATTGAAGATTCCAACCGTCGGCATGCTCGATCAGAGGAAGCAGCTCAACGCCGTTCTCGTCGTGGCTCTGGCCCGATTCATACCGGGCGATCCAATCCTTTAAATCGGCAGCCCCTGCCTCAATATTCTCGCGCACGGTTTGATCTCCCGAGAGCTCAAACTCCTGCGGGAGGTAGCCGATCCGCAGGCCGCGTCGCTGGGAAATGTCTCCGCTGTCGGCTCGACCGAGGCCGGCGATGATTTTGAGAAAACTCGTCTTCCCACAGCCATTGCGACCTACGAGGCCAACCTTCTCCCCGGGCCCCACGGAAAGCGTGACGCCCTGGAGAAGCTTTTGGTGCCCGTATGCCAGCGCAATGTCTGTAGCCGAAAGGAGTGCGGGAGTGGGGTTACTCATCCAGGAGCCAATCGTCACTCGTAACGACGGATCTCGTTATCGGATGGTTCGCCCGGAGGTGGCTCGATCTCGTCACTAGGCTCGTGATCTGGCAACGGGGCCGGAGCCGGAGCCGATTCCTGACTTGGTCCTGCGCTCGCGGGGTGTTGGGCAAACGGCCGACCTCCGCCCACATTAGAGTTACCCTGTGAACGAGGATCCCCTTGAGGTCCCCGACCGGGCTGACGAAATCCTCGATCCCTGTCTCGATCTCGATCCCGATCGCGGTCCCGATCGCGGTCCCGATCGCGATCGCGGTCGCGGTCGCGATCTCGATCACCACGATCCCGATCTCGGGGCAGATGAACCTCCCGTGGCCGAGTAAACTGGCGGATGGTGTCCTTGAGCCGTTCGATCTCGCGCTCATCGGTCTGCTTTTGGAGCTCCGCATCCTCCAACGTTTCTAGGATCTCCTCCATCTTATCGAGAGCGGCCTTCAACATGTTGATGGCCTTCTGCAACTCCGTGACGGCCTCACTCACACTGGAAATCTTTTGAGCTGGGGTCATCGGCACGACCGGCGCTTGATAAACGGGGCGCTGAGGTGCGTTATAGCCACCGGAGGACTCATGACGCCGAGTCGGTTGGTTGAAACGTTGCTGAGAGCCTTGGTACCCGCCGCCCTGAGGACGTTGAGGAGCTGGCGTCGGCTGAACCACAGGCGTCGGTGCTGCGGCAGCAGGGGAGGAACCGGTCTCGGTTCCTGGGTTCACCGTCGAGCCCGCAGCAGGAACGTTCGCCACCACGGGGTTCTCCGGAGCAGAAGTCGGCTCGGAGGGAGCCACCACCGGGGTCGGCTCACCCGAAACAACCTCGCTCGAACCGGGCGAACCGGAGTCCACCGGAACAGAAGCCGTCTCTTGGGATTCGGTCGTCGCTTCGGAAGAATCACCCGAGTCAGGAGCGCGATCACCAACGGTATCATCCTGATCTTCCCTCATCCCAACACATTCATCATCAGGGGTATACGTATCCTCAGGCGGCCCGCCTGCAGCAACCGGTTGTCCACCCAGCGGAAGCTCGGCACCTAATGGCCGACGACCTCGACCTCGAGAGCGTCGAGCCCCCCCACGTCGTCGGGGTCTCGGCCCCGGACCTCGGGGGGTCAATGAACTAGGCTGAGAAAAATCTTCAGGAGTCATAACGGATGCAGTAGTTTAAGCAGCGACAATAGCGCGGCAGGGATGGGATGAGCCCACGGCGTGATAAGATTCTAACGGTTCGAACATCGAAGAAGATCCTCGTAAGAAGCATCCTGGAGTTCGAGTTTGAGACATCCCGGGCACGTGGGCAAATTTAGATACAGAGAGGTTTATTTAGGGTCACATCGGCACCAACCGATAGACCTTACCAGTTTTACCGACGAGCTGATTACTATCGTTCGTCAGCACGTAGAGCTCGCCTTCCTCATCCTCGCCGAACGCGACGATGTAGGTACCCAACTGACCTTGGGCATGGGAAGCGAGATCGAGGTGAGTCATGGACCAAGGACCTTTGCCCGAAGCCGGGCGCGTAGCGACGTAAAGGACTCCGTCGCCTTTAATCCAGTTCCTAGACCAATCGGCAAAAATATACTTCCCTTGCAACTGCGGGAGCTTCTTTCCTCGGTAGACATACCCGCCCGTAACGCTAATTCCACGCGCCTCCGGGTCCTTCGGGAAGCGTTTGAAGTTTTTATAGGCAAGGATGGGATCGACGAATGGTTTTCCATCCGGGCCCGTCTCAGCGCACTTCTCTGGAGGGCTGGTGGGATTCTTCGGATCAAAACAGATAAAACCTTCACGGGTGTTCCATCCGTAATTCCCGCCCTTCACGATGATGTTAATCTCCTCGAAGGAATCCTGCCCTACATCGGCCGAGAAGAGCTCATGCTTACCCCCACGATCAAATGAAAATCCCCACGGATTGCGCAAGCCGTAGGCGAAGATCTCCGGTTTGCCCGGCCCATCTTTGAAGGGATTGTCCTTGGGAATCCCGTAAGGATTTCCCTTGTTAACATCGATGCGAAGCATCTTGCCCAAGAGCGTGTCCAAACTCTGTCCGTTGCCCTGTGGCGGATGACCCAGTCCGACGTCGTTCCCATTCCCTCCATCGCCTACCCCAATGTAAAGGTAACCATCAGGACCAAACGCCAAGCGCCCAGAGTTATGGTTCATCTGGGGCTTATGGATTTGGAGAAGCACTTTCTCCGAGGCAAAATCGAGCTTCTCCTTGTCGTCGGAAGCCACTTTGAACTCCGAGATCCGGGCGGTGTGATCGTAACCTTGGGGAGCTCCAGGTTGCAGTGGAGCGCTATAGAAGACAAACAGCCGACCGTTCGAACGAAAGTCAGGATGCAACGCCAAGCCCAGAACACCGCGTTCATCAAAACCAGCCGGGAGCTTGACGAGTCGTTCGGTAAAGTCTGCGAATAACTTCGGCGCGCTCCCCTTCCCCACCAGCCAGATGGTTCCCGCTTGGTCCACGACCAAGTTCTTTCCGCTGCCGCCTGGATAGGGAACAAGGACCACAGGAGACACAAAATCCCCAGCCACAAGCTTGAGCGTCGGCTTCGTCTCAGCCGACCTCGCAGAGGTAAACGGTGAGGCCGCAAGGGTTAAAGCACCCACAACACCAAGCATTCGCCTCAGGACTGAAAACCATGATTTCTTCATGAATAAGCGAATTCTAACCACCCGAAGGAAAAAGCCAAGCGCAGTTCTGCAAGGAATGCACGGCTCGCGCGTTTCCAACCTCGTCCGCTCTCAGAGTTCTCCGGAGGCATGCTCCCCAATGAGAAATGGGCAGTCACCGAATTTTACCGGGCTTTTAGCCGCGAGAGCACCAGATGAAGCCCTAGCCAAGTCCGTGAATCAGACCTTGCCCCCAGCGGCGGCAAGCAATTGCTTCAGTGCAGCCGCGGGGTTCCTTACTACCTCCTCGGTTAGCGAAAACGCTCGCACGCGGCTCGACGGCAGCCGGAATTTGAAGTCCCGAAACACCCGCTCACAGACCGTCATCAGGCCTCGTGCCCCGGTCTTTTCTGTCGAGGCCATCATGGCAAGACATCGCAGACCATCATCACGAAAGTCCAGGGTGATGCCGTAGGCCGCGAACGCGCGCTCATACTGATGGATCAGACTGCTTTCGCTGCGTCGAAGGACGTTGAAAAGGTCGTCCGTGCTCAACCCATGACAAGCCACCCGAACGGGAAGGCGCCCTATGAACTCCGGTTCCAAGCCGTAACCGATCAGATCGCTGGTTGTGACGTGTTGATACAGCTGATCCACGGACATCTTCGCGGGAGGCGTGGTGGGTTTCGCACCGAAACGAAGCTCGGAAGACTTGTGGGCGCGGGCCTGGGCGTCGTTTTCTCGCAGAAGTCGATGCCGTATGGCTCCATCAAGCCCAGAGAAGGCGCCGCTTACGATGAAGAGGATGTGCCGGGTGTTGATGGTCTCCGGCTGGGTCGCTCCCCCGCCGCGCATGGCTTGCATCGCGGTCTGGAGTTGACCCGTCATGTCGTTCGGGGAAACCACGGGCACGTCGCCGTCCTCCATGAGCTTCAGAAGATTGGTCTGAACCCCGCGGCCGGACACGTCGCGACTCCCCGCCTCACCGCGTGTGGCGAGCTTGTCGGCTTCGTCCAGATAGATGATTCCATGCTCCGCCTTCCGAACATCCCCCCCCGCTCGCCGAACCAGATCCCGCACCAAGTCATCGACATCGCCTCCAACGTAACCCGTCTCGCTAAACTTGGTTGCATCCGCTTTCACGAAAGGCACCCCGATCAACTCTGCGGCCGAACGGATCAGATGTGTTTTGCCCACACCCGTGGGACCGAGCAGAAGCACATTCTGCTTCTGATAGAATGGGGCTGAGTGTCCCTCCAACGTGAGCCGCACGTGCTGGAAGTGGTCGCACAACGCAACGCTCAAAACCTTCTTAGCCTCGGTTTGGCGGATCACAAAACGATCCAAATAACGCGCGATATCAGCGGGTTTTAAGTTGAAGCTAAACTGGGCCGTCGCCGGGGCTGCACTCTCGACCACTCCGGGCTTGGCGAATCGATCCGCCTTGACGCGCGAACGCGGCAGACGCTTAGGGATGCCTTCGGTTACGGGACCTAAAGAATCAGGATGGCCGCTATTGGAGTTCGTCATGGTCACTAGAGTGGTTGAAGATGGCAGGAGACGCGAACGTGGAAATGCAATTCAAGCCGGCGACGGCATCGGGAGGGGGAACCGGCAGGCCAAGGCTCTGCCTCAACGGTGCACTCGCAGCCAAGAGATCATGAATCGCAGAGGGGTTGATCGGGAGGATTGAGAGCCAAAGCTGCTACAAGGTTTGAAGGCCTGTGCAAAAAAACCCCGCAACGAAGATCGCTGCGGGGCTGGACGAGAGGTGTGAACACCGAACACCGGAATTCCGGTGTAGGGTGAAGAGTCTAGGCCACTCGACGCTGAGAACCTGAGGGTTCCCGAAGATCGGTGGCGTAGCATGCGGATTAGTAGCGGTAGTGCTCGGGCTTGTAGGGTCCGTCAAGCGGCACCCCGAGATACTCAGCCTGAGATTTGGAGAGCTTGGTGAGCTTCACCCCGATTTTCTCCAAGTGCAAACGGGCGACCTCCTCATCGAGCTTTTTGGGCAAACGATAGACGGTCTTGTCATACTTATCCCGATTGGCCCAAAGGTCGATCTGAGCAAGCGTTTGATTCGTGAATGAGTTGGACATGACGAACGAGGGATGGCCGGTGGCGCAGCCCAAGTTCACCAACCGACCCTCGGCAAGTAGATAAATGCTCTTGTTGCCGGGGAGATGGTAACGATCGTATTGGGGTTTGATGTTCTCCACTCGCACGCCCTTGGTCTTCTTCAAGCGATCGACTTGGATCTCATTATCGAAGTGGCCAATGTTGCACACGATGGCTTGGTCCTTCATCGCCAAGACGTGATCGACCGTGATGATGTCACGGTTACCGGTCGTCGTTACATAGATGTCCCCTTGCCCGAGGGTCGACTCGACGGTGTTGACCTCGAATCCTTCCATCGCCGCCTGGAGGGCGTTGATCGGATCGATCTCGGTTACGATCACACGAGCACCATAAGCGCGCAACGAGTGCGCACTGCCCTTGCCCACATCGCCATAGCCGCAAACCACTGCGACCTTGCCTGCAATCATGACGTCGGTGGCTCGTTTGAGGCCATCCGCCAAAGATTCCCGGCATCCGTAAAGGTTGTCGAACTTCGACTTCGTCACCGAGTCGTTCACGTTGATCGCCGGGACAAGCAGTTTACCCTGCTCGGCCAGCTGATACAGACGGTGCACTCCAGTCGTGGTCTCCTCCGATACACCACGCCAAGCCTTGACGATCTTGGTCCAGATTCCAGGCTTCTCGACCGCCACGCGCTTGAGCAGGTTCTTGATCACCTGCTCTTCATGGCTTCCGCTCGCACTCTCCACCCACTTGCTCCCCTGCTCCAACTCATAGCCTTTATGAATCAGCAGGGTCACATCACCGCCGTCGTCCACAACCAACTCTGGCCCCTGATCGCCTGGATGAATCACCGCTTTGAGTGTCAGATCCCAGTATTCCTCAAGGGTTTCACCTTTCCAGGCGAAGACCGGGGTGCCGCTCGCAGCGATTGCCGACGCGGCGTGATCTTGGGTGGAGAAGATGTTGCAACTCGCCCACCGCACCGAGGCTCCGAGATCGTTAAGGGTCTCGATGAGGACCGCGGTCTGGATCGTCATGTGCAACGACCCCGTAACTCGCACGCCCTTCAGCGGCTTCTGCTTAGCATACTTTTTCCGAACCGACATCAAGCCGGGCATTTCGTGTTCGGCCACGGCGATCTCCTTGCGCCCCCATTCGGCAAGGCCGATGTCGCGAACGATATAATCCTTGCCCGTTGGAGTAAGGGCCGAAAACGTACGCAGGTTTTCGGTTGCGGCGTTGACTTCCGCCAACACGGCCGCAGCTGCACTGGTCTTAACCTTGGTTTTTGCCATATGATTCTATGAAAGGTAATGAATGAGTCCGTGGTTCTAGCCAAGCATTTCGCTTACTTGGCCGCCTTCTTCAGGGCTTCAGCCTTATCGGTCTTCTCCCAAGTGATACTCGCCAAGTCGTCCACTTTACCAAAGTGACCGTAGTTGGTGGTCTTGGAATAGATCGGGCGCAGGAGGTTCAGCTGCTTGATAATGGCCGCCGGTTTGAAAGAGAAAACCTTCTGAACCGCTTCGGTGATTTTCTCGTCACTCATCTTGCCGGTGCCAAAGGTGTCAACCGCGACCGACACGGGATCAGGATAACCGATCGCGTAGGCGAACTGAATCTCGCACCGCGAAGCGAGCCCCGAGGCCACGACGTTCTTCGCCACATACCGACCCATGTAGGCCGCGCTGCGATCCACTTTCGAAGGATCCTTACCGCTGAATGCTCCGCCGCCATGCCGTCCCATGCCGCCGTAGGAATCCACGATAATCTTGCGCCCGGTAAGGCCGGTGTCGCCCTGAGGGCCACCCACCACGAAACGCCCTGTCGGGTTGATCAGATACTCGGTCTTCTTGTCGAGCATGTCCGCAGGCAACACCTTCTTCACCACCTCTCGAATGATGAAATCCCGAATGGTCTTGTGCTTCGCATCCGCCGCATGCTGGGTGGAAACCACCACGTTGGAAATCCTCACCGGCTTGCCGTCTTCATATTGAACGGAGACCTGGCTCTTCGCATCAGGACGGAGCCACTTCACGGCTCCCGACTTTCGGATGCGGGTCAACTCCCGACCCAAGCGGTGCGCGAACATGACCGGTGCAGGCATCAGCTCGGGTGTTTCATCACACGCGTAGCCAAACATCAAGCCTTGGTCCCCCGCCCCCTGCTCGTCCGTCGCTTTTCCTTCTGCTGCGCGAGCGTCCACTCCCTGGGCGATGTCCGGGCTCTGGGACGTAATCACGTTCATGATGAACACCCGGTCCGCATGAAACACGTCGTCATCGTTCACGTAGCCGATGTCGCGAATCGCAGAGCGCACGATCTGATTGTAATCCAGCACGGCCGAGGTCGTGATCTCACCGCCCACCACCACAATGTTGCTCTTGGCGTAGGTTTCACAGGCCACACGGCTCTTCGGATCTTGTGTTAAGCACGCGTCCAAGACCGCGTCCGAAATCGTGTCGCAGACCTTGTCAGGATGTCCTTCTCCTACGGATTCCGAAGAAAAAATGTAATTCTTACTCATTCGCTTTTCGTGGATTGATGTCGGGATAACTCAAATATTGACGTATCGTGATATGAAGATATATACGATAGCACCCGCGTCAATCCGGTTTTTTGAAAGGATCGCGGGCCCGTGATTATGTCAGACACCCTTCGCGTTCTCCGTGCGCTCTCAGATCCTACCCGACTCCGGTTGCTCGCGGTGTTGGAAACCGAGGAGCTTTCGGTCAACGAGCTTCAGGAGATCACCCGGATGGGACAATCCCGTATCTCCACCCAGCTGGGCCAAATCCAAGAAGCAGGCCTAGTTCGTTCACGCCGCGAAGGCAAACGCACATTCTACGCGCTCATGCCGGAGATGGCTCCCACAGCCAAGGAATTACTCATGGCCGCACTCAAAGGGGCGAAGGTGATGGAGTTTTACCTCGGGGATCGAACCAATCTGAAGCGCGTGGTCGCAAAACGAAATGACCTGGCTCAAGTCTACTTCGATCAGGTAGCCGGGCGCTTCGACCGAAGCTACGGAC
>Ga0172367_10002043_pt1 | contig 28372 bp, 33 predicted proteins | sample Lak10m_FD_114542 | JGI IMG/M metagenome (GOLD analysis project Ga0172367, IMG submission 114542) | Freshwater microbial communities from Kabuno Bay, South-Kivu, Congo - kab_022012_10m | ecosystem: Environmental > Aquatic > Freshwater > Lake | place: Democratic Republic of the Congo: South-Kivu...
CCCAAGACTGACTTTTCTCTCTCTCTCTCTTCTTCTCTCTTTCTCTCCCACTTTTCTGTTTTCCTTTCCTTTGTTTCGGGGGGGTAGGTCTGGTCTGGTAGATTTCTTCTTTTCGATCTAGGTTGGTCCCGGGGGGGGAGGGTCCGGGTTGACCAATTTGAAAAAAAAAATTAATGGTCAAACCGGGTTATTTTTTTTAGGTCCCACCCAAATTTCTTGTCTTTAGGTTGGTCTCGGGGGGGAGGGGTCCGGGTTGACCAGTTAGGAAAAAAAAATTAAAAAAAAAATTATGGTCAAACCGGGTTAATTTTTTTAGGTCCCACCCAAATTTCTTGTCTTTAGGTTGGTCCCGGGGGGGAGGGGTCCACACTTCATTTAATTTTCAAGTCCAAAACTGACTTTGGGAGCCTTTTGTTGCTTTGCCTCACTGCTGGCATTGGCTCGTACGGCACTTTCTGGTACTGTGCTGAGGTCTGAGTGAGCCCAATACCGAGCCCAACACCCAGACCTATGGCTGCCAGGGCGCCCACGGCGACGCCGACAAAGAGCATGAGGGATGAAGATTCCGAGGGCACTGGCTTGGGAGCACGTGGCAGCTCCGTGACCTTGATGCTTAGGATCCAGGTCTGCTTCGACTGTACGACTGGCTTCAAGGGTTCTATGTTTGTGATGATGGTGGAAAGGTTTGTGTTGGACTGGAGGAGGCGCCTGCGCAGAGTCGAATTGCAAGGGCACATTCCGTCGGGGCACTCCACGCCGTTGAGGGAGCGGGCTGTGCAGTTGATCTGGTCGAGCGGATTGGCGTCTCGCACGTCCTGGCAGAAGGACTGGACAAAATAGTCTAGGTTGAAGCAGACCACCTCGAAGCTTTCACTTATTGTGAGATCTGCTATTAATGTGACTGGTTCAGTAGGGGGGGTGGGTGTGGTGAATGGGGCTGATGATGTTATGTATTCAACAGTGAAATTAGTCTGGGTCGCTGTGGTGGTGATGTTTTGCATTGCAGTAGTTGTAAGCACTCGAGTGGTAGTTTTTACTGTTGTGGTTCCTACCATTGTAGTCTCAACTGTGGTTCCTACCATTGTAGTCTCAACCGTGGTGCTTACCATTGTAGGAGTCGTGGGTATGATACAAACAGACCCCGTCTTGTTGTAGCCGGGATTGCACGACCATGAACAGTCCCCTGGACCATTGAAAAAGGAGTTTGAGGGCTTTGCAGCGCAGGCCATGCAAATCACACTTGCTCTGCTGTATCCCACGTTGCAAGCCCACGGGCAGTTCATGTAGGTGGTACCACTGCCTGTATAGAACGAGTTAGAAGGTTTGTTGCGACACGCTGAACACACAGTGTCGTCAAATGTGGTGCATGACTTTGACTTGTAAGTGCCATTTCCACACGCAGCACAGTTAAGGATGTTGATGCCGTCGTTGCATAGGTAGCCTGGTGGGCACTCGTTGCAGGCACGGTCCGTGGTGCTGGTGCAGTCCTCGGATGAGTAGAAGCCAGGGGCACAAAGGGAGCAGTTAACGCTGTTAAGTCCGTCGGGGCAGTAGGCGTATGAGGGGCATGGGCTGCATAGTCGTCGGCTTACATTACTGCACTGTGTTGATATGTACTGCCCCTCTTCGCACGGTTGACTTTCACAGCAAATTCGATCTGTGGTAGGTGAGCAATCGACCAAGAGTGATTCGCCTGGTCTGCATATGTCTCCGCATCTATTTTGATGGGTGCCTCCGAGACAAAAGGAGTCCTGGGGACAGGGAGAACAAACTTGTTCCGTTGTATTTGTGCACTTTGTTGACTGATACGTGCCTGAAACACAGTCTGTTGGACATGGCTTGGCAGTCGAACCATTGCAGAAGAAGTTATTGGGACAGGGAGTGCAGATTCTGTCTTTGGTGCCTCCACAACTCTGTGATTCATAAAAGCCGACAGCACAAGTAGATGAACAATTAATACACTCGCATATACTGACGTACTGCCCTGGTGGGCATGCCTTGGGACAATTTCTCGGACAATAGTTGTAGGTTCCCCAAGTAGTATGGGAAATGAAATAGGCACATGTGCCACTGTTCACGTCTGTTGGACAACTTGTGTATTGAATGTTCATGGACGACCAGAATCCACCATCCACACAGGCACATCCGTATGCGAATCGAGATGGTGCATTGGCGCAGTCAGAGTACCCACAATCTGCAAGTGATGCACAGCTTTGAATATTACAAATTCTATTCGTGGTTTGAGTGCAGGCCTGGAGCTCGAGGCTTCCAGTAGGACATGTTGTGCAAGGGCTGCACACTGTATCGCTAGTCAGAGTGCAGGTTTTTGTTGTGTAAGTTTCGGGAGCACAAGTTGTGCATGGGGCACAAACTTTGTTTCTGGTGGGTGTGCAATTATTCAACTCGTATTGGCCAGAGGCACACGCTTGAGTGCAATTTTTGCATAATAGATCATGAGATGCATTACAAGCACTTACTCTATATGTTCCTTCAATGCATGTGTTTGTACATTGAAATGCTGATCTCCCGTCGGGGCAGTACGAATTGGACGGACAACTAGCACACATTCTGTTTGTTGAATCAGTGCATTGAACAAGCTCATATTGTCCTGCCTCGCATGGTAATGTGCAGTTTTTGCAAACTCTGTCAATGGTAGCGTTGCACTCAGTGGTGACATATTGATTTGACGTGCAGTTTGAGCAGGCAACTGCCCTTTTTCCGTCCAAGCAGTGCTGACCAAGAGGGCAAGGCAAGCAAACGCGCTGCCTTCCGGGCGAGCAATCGCTTTCGTAGAAGCCTCTTTTGCAATATGAACCACTGCATATGTCACACAGCCTGTCAGATGTTGATGTGCAAGGCTCAACCTCGCCGAGGTTACATACAGTGCATTGAATAGCATGGCTACCATTGCAGAACGAATTCACGGGACAAGGTGCACAGACAGTGTCGAAATCAAGTGTACACTGTTGCAACACAAACTCATCGCTATTGCATACAGAGCAGGGCCCACACTGTGCATCTTGGGTTCCCAAACAACTTCTGTTTCTATATTGGTTGTCACCACACTTTGTGCACTCTGTACATTTCGTATTTTGTGTGGCATTGCATATTCCTGTTGTATATTGGCTACTTGAGCACACAGTGCATTGGTGGCATGCACTGCTCCCCTCTTGAGTATTGTATGTTCCGTTTGGACACGCCGTGGCAATGTTGTTGATACATAATTGACCCATTGGACAAGGCAGACACTGACATGTCTTGATGTATTGCCCTGGACTACATTCTGTCATGCAAGGTGGGCAGTATCCTCCAATCCCATCTGTGAATTGATAGCAGAAGCCACATGCAAGAAGGCCATACTCAGACATGGGACCCTGAAAATAGCCAGAGGGATTGTCCACGAAATACGAAGATGATATCATGTCGACACAGTTGCAGTAAAGGCCTCTGTTCGAGGGGTGTGAACAACCTGCATAGTTACACATCTGGTAGCTGTTACACGAAGTTCGGCACTGAGTCGCTGACTGTGAACCCACACCAAAAGTAACAGTGCCAACTGGGCATCGTTTTGGCGGAGAGCTGCCTCCAATACAATAACTATTCACAGGACACGTTTCACACACACTATTGGATGTGTTGGTGCAGACTTTTGATATTCCATATCCAGCGGAGCATTGCAGACACGGAAACATGTCGACTCCATTGCAGTAGAAGTTTGGGGAACATGCTGTACAGTTTCTGTTCGATACGGCGGTGCACCTAGTGCTTTCATATGAATCATTAGAACACGTTGGAGTGCATGATTGAGATGGAGTATTGCCACCCAAACAGAAATTGTTGGCTTGGCATGCTATGCATGGACCCCTGTTGTTTGTTTTGTTACAGAGAGTGGTAAAGCTGGTTCCTGGAGCACAAGGGCTGCTGCATGTTTGCTTACGTGTGCCGTTGCAATAGTGAAAGTCAGGGCAAATGTCGCAGATTCTGTTCGAAGTTGCTGTGCAGGATGTGACCTCGTAGGAGTCTTGAGAGCAGGGGGGTGTACACTCCGTGCATATTATGTCAGAAGAAGTGTTGCATGAATTTACCATGTACATTTCAGTGGCACATTGGGAGCAAGCGTGTGAGTGTGTGCTGTTGCAATATGTGTTTGTTGGACATAGGGTACAATCGTTTTGAAATATGTAACTGCTCTGATTGCATTGTTTTGGAGCTGTTGAACCCAAAGGACACGCCATGGTGATGGGACATTGAATAATTGAAGATGTGTTTGGACAAAACGACCCTGCAGTGCAAATCACCTGTGATGAAGATCCCTCGAGACAGACATTTCCTGAAGTGCATGGTATTGGTATGGAAGTCCTGGTCTGTGGACAGATATATCCAGCAGGACAAATTAACTGTTCCATGGATGCAGTAGGGCAATAGTATCCAGCACTACAGTTCAGGATTATAGATGTGTTTGGACAGTAGCATCCCTCACTGCAGTTGGACACATTATATGACCCCAAGGGACAGTAGGTTCCATTCCAGCACAAAGTAGGATGCGAGATTCCCTCAGGGCAAAAGTATCCAGAAGGACATAGTGTCTTGTTGTCCATAGAGGGACAAAAATAGCCTTGAGGACAGTACACTTGCTCTATGCTACCAGGAGGGCAAAACAAAGTTTTGTTTGATAAATCTGGAACGCAGGGTGTTGGAATTGTGAGTCCTGCTGTACATAAATATGAAGTTGGGCACTGATACTTTGCAGACGTCAGTGGGCAAAAAGATCCTGCTGGACAAGTTGAACGCACTGCAGTACTCGGAGGACAAAAGTCACCAGGAAGACACGGACTTACTGTAGGAGATCCATTGCAATGAGATCCGCTCGGACAGGGGTAGCAAGCACAGGCAAACAAGTAATATCCAGGCGAACAAGAGGTTCTACAATAAAAAGGGCAGTATCGATCTGCGAGTCTCTCTGTATACGTGTTGAGCGCTTCTGTCGTCCAGGTGTACATGTTGGCTGTAACACAGCTAAACGGAGTGTCTAATTGAGTAAATCGAGCGTGCCTAATATTTCTTATTCTGTAGTAACTTGGCTGTTCCATGTAGTCTAGACAACCAAACGCGTTTGCTCCATAGTCTTGACAACCAGCATAGTTGCAGTCGCTGTGATCATTACATTGTTGTCTGTTCGTCCATGCACTCTCCCCACATGCTATTCCAGCCCATCCATTGGTACATGCATAGGTGCATAGTGTCTGATTTGTGTAGTACGCGTTGCGAGGTGGTAAATTGTTACAAATGCAGTGCTGAACGATGGAAGAACCAAGTGCAGACGTTTTATTGACAGGACATTGAAACAACTGTGCGTACTTACAAAAGTAGCCTTCAGGGCATATCAAACAGATTCCATTATAGAGGTAGTAACCCACTTCACACTCCGAGCACACTGTGTCTGAGACTGATGTACATGCATCATTCACATACTTTGAGCACTGTGAACAGACAGAGCAGGATGTGCTTGCAGACACATTTGAATACGTATTGTTTTCACAGGGGAGTGGATATGAAAGATTCGATGTTGGACAATACTGTCCAGGCTTGCATGGCTCGGGATCAAACCCAGTACCTTTGCAGGTATAGCCAGCCTCACATATACTACACGTAGAACATTTGCTATTGTATTGGCCCATGGGGCATGTACGACAGCCAACGCAAAATGAATTTGTAGAATTTGTGCAGCTTCTGCATAGATATTTACCTAGGCTACACTGTGTGCAAGGGGTGCATGTTGTATCTATTGTAGCCAGACACTGAGACGATTGATATGATACCCCATTCACACATTGTGTACAGGGAGTTTGGATGTTATTGATGCAAAAATAACCACTGGGACATGAAGAGCAAAGAGACCCGTTTCTGAAATATCCAGTATTGCAGTTATACTGACAATTGTTTGGTCCAGTGCCACTGCTTGAGTATTCTGAGTTTGGAGGTTTATTAGTGCACTGCACACACTGCCTGTTACTGTATGTAGAGCATTCAGCGGAGAGACCCCATCCAATCGCACATGGACCCCTGCAACCTGTACAAGCACAAGTTGGATATGAACCAGACACATATTGTCCAGATGGACATGAGCTGGGACACGGGTTACTACAGCAACTAGTAGTATGAGTATGAACACATTGGCCATGCGAACACGCCAACGTAGATCCGCCGACACCATTGCACCAACCACCACAGTAAGAGCAATCTGAATTAGATGAACATGGATATGTGAAAACTGTAAGTGCAGAGAGCAAAAGTAAAAAGAAAGTTTTCAACATGGACAAAGTATTGTCATATGTTTTATATATGTATTAGTCAACAGCATCATGAAGTAGACAAATAAATTCAGCAATAAGTATAATATTGCACCAGATAAGTGTGTATAGGTCTTGTACGTAGTGCTTTAAACTGACACACTCTATTCTTCGGATGTACAAAGTAGACAAATAGTGGCGCCACGTCCATTGTTTGTCCCAAAAACATCAGGTGTATATTCACATGAGTCACAATGACTTGACCCGGTATTTGATTGATATGTCCCTGAATAACACAATTGGCATGGATTTGATGAAGTAGCCCCCGTTACTTCACTAAACATTCCAGCGGCACATTTACCACAATGTGACTGACCAGTCGCTGACGAGAATGTACCAGGAAAGCAGGGTAAATTATTACCACCAACACAAAAATTTCCCATTACACATAAAAGACAATAGGTCTGTCCTACAGCAGCACTGTACGTTCCAGGCGCACACACTGTGCAAATACTGGCATTTCCCAATGAGAAAGTTCCAGACTTACAGGCAACACAAACACGATCTTGAGTTGCATTGCATGGCAAAGTCTCATGAGTTCCTGGAAGACATTGCTCCGTGCATGCCTTACATGATGTTGGTGTTGCTGTATCAGCAAATGTCGCATTGGGACACTGGAGGCATGTAGTTGCTCCATAATCAGAAGAGTATGTGCCAACAGGACAGAGAGTGGCATTGACGCCATTATCGCAGAAATATCCAGGCATACACTGCTCACAATAGCAGGACCCAAGAAAGAAACTCACATTGCAACTAGTGTCACACGGATCTCCACAAGGAATGTAAGAGAACCCATCGCTATGAATGCAGCAATTCTGACATGAACTATTGCTGTACAACGTAGAGATGCATCCTCCCTGTATCATTTGATCTACAACATTGGCACATCCAAAGTATGAATTATTGCACGGCATGTAATCACAGTCGGAAAGTATAGTGCAGTACTTGCATTGTACCAGTGGTAACAACAATGATATGAATCTACGCATGCAATCCACAGACCACCTCATTTATAATGGTTTTGTGTCATTGATTGCTATATCATTCACTTCATACAACAGAGGTGCTGAGACAAACTCAAATAAAAGATGTTTTGAGAGTGTTGTTGATGCGATTGCTGTTGCTTGCATTGAACGTGCAATTTGCCCTATCCCAAATCCAAGTCCACTTACAACTTCAGTCCGGCCGTCCAATGTCCCTCGAAAAGTTCTCCTCCGCCCTGGCGTCCGCGGACCTGGCCTTCGCGGGCGAGTCGTTCAGCAACTTGGTTTCGTACGAGGACCAGGTCGTCGGCATTCGATCCTTGGACAACGTGTGCGCAGGGGGCTACTACTGGTCCGCCGACAAGTGCGTGGCGTGCGCCTGTGTGAACGCTGGGACTCAAGTCAACAGAGTCAACTTTCGACCCTTGGACTTGGGCACTATTTTGAACTGACCAGGTTCCTCGACATCTCGTGAACAATGAACTGCAGCACCAGCGCGCTGGTCTTGAGTGTTATGATGGTGTCGTAGACCGCGAGCCTTTGTATGTATGTGAGGGTGGTGGCGACCGCGAGGTTGACGATGACCAAGAGGAGGACTTGGGAGGCCATGGACCGCATGGTGAGCCAGGCCGCGACCGCCTGCATCACGATGAGGAGTACGCCGCACCAGTACCAGGGGTCTGACTTGATGTAGGACTGTACGGAGCCCGCGATGTTGTAGACCATGTAGTCCTCCACGTCCTCCATGCCCGGCAGGTGAAAGAAGTGCAGCAGCGTGAATATGAGTGCCGTCTGCACCACGGAGGTCTCGGAGAGCCCGTCATACTTGGTCTGGAGTATGGTGAGGAGGAGGTAGGTGACTGCTATGGAGCCCACTTGGATCGTGGTATCGAGTACGGAGCTGCGCTTCTTGTCGAGCTTTGAAAAGAGGGCCAGCGCCACGAAGCCCAGGCACAGCAGTGTGATGTGCAGGGAGGCGTCCTGCGCGAGGAAGTCGAACACGTCCCCGTACAGGTAGATGAAAGACTGGATGAGCATGGACCCCTCGCTGGACTCCTTTATGAAAGGAGGCACGACGGCCACGATCGAGAGGAATCCAGCGTTGACCATGAGGCCGTGGACGTGGAATATGACGCCGTCGTTTATGTGGGTGGCGAGGAGTGGCCTTAGCTTTTCAAGCATCAAGAGGACGGCGAGACGGCGGGACAGGGGGCTCAGGACGTACTCATTTCCCACGACATAGGTGACACACAGGACGAGCACGGAGAACATGCACATGTCGAGTGGGTTCATCATGTCGTGGAGGCTCTTGCTGAGAAATCGGACGAGGGTTATGGAAGTCGAAACCTGGACCTGCTTCATGACCCGCATCCCAATGTCCATCCCGACGCGCGCAATATTTTTTTATATACTACACCTCCTTGAGAGGCAACTTCATCCTCGGCCACCGCATGCTGACCCTCGGCAGGGCTGCGGGCTCGGGGAGGGACTGGACGGGGGCGACGTTCTTCCTGGTGGTGTCGAAGACCCAGAGCAGGACGATCCACAGACACACGAGCGCCACGGGGGTGGCCATGATGCCGAAGAAGAGCCAGTTGCCACGCAGGAAGATCTGCCAGGCACCGATGCAGACGCAGCCCAGCGCAAACAGGACCAGGAACACGGTGATCAACACTGGCACGGGGTCGATGGTAATGCCACCCACTGTGAAGGCAGGCAGCAACCGCAGACCCTCGAGCGTCACGGTGGGAAACCAAACCGGGATCCACACGCCGACCGCCCAGAGCACCGAGAGTGCGCCCACGGCGATGGCCACATACATGTGAAACGGCATCTTTAGAAAGTAGAAGGCAGCAGCCAGCGTGGCGCAGCCCGCCGCGCCCAGTATGGTGGCCAGCGTGTCGAAGGGGGCGAGCTGCAGGGCGATGAAAGTGAAGGCTGTGGCGAGGCCAAAGTCGCCCCTGTTCCTGATGAAGCCGTCGAGTTGGGCGCACAGGAATCCCTCGAGTATGAGGCAGATTAATAGGGCGAAGTTACCCCTCGAATGAAAGAAGAGCGCCGTCCCGCCGTCACTGGACGCAAACACCATGCCGAGGGAGGCGAGCTCCGCGACGCCCAGCAGGGCGACCAGGATGATCCCGTTCATGGTGTCGAGGGGGCGGAGGGAGGCGCTCAGGAGCATGCCTGTCAGGGTGCAGAGATGCGAGATAGCCACTGTGTAGTACCCGTCCAGTGTAGTGGCGGCACAGAGGAGGTGCAGGGCGCCCGTGGCACACGAGAGCACCAGCAGGGAGACAGTGAGGTAATCCTGGACGAGCGTCACTGCGACCAGGCCCAGCAAGATCGACTCAATAGACCAAGTGAATACCATGGAGGCACTGGATGGAGGCATTCACGGAGCGAAAAAAGGCCCATATATAACCAACCACCCTATATGCGAGTACCGCCGCCACGTCACCATGTCATGGTGCTTGCGACTCGAGAGTCCCATCTTCCTTTGGGTGCACTACGACCACATCCTGCGCCGCCTTCGTCTCCCCGAGAGCCTGACGGCCCAACAACTGAAGGTCCTGAGCACTTCCAGCCCGGAGACGCCCATCCTTATCGAAGTCGACTGGGGCGCCTGGCACGACGGGGCGTTTGACGGGGAACTCCACGCCATCCACTGCCCGCCTCCACTCCCCTACACGAGGAAGAAGCGGGTCATGGCGCCGATGAAGGTTTAGGACACGCTTCGCTGGGCCAGGGCGGCCTTATTGTGCCAGGGAAGCCTGAGGTTCAGGGCTTTGAGCTCCACTGAGACCTCGGGGGTCGGATTATGGACGAGCGAGGCGGCGGCGAACGCCCACACCAGGTAGCCGCACGTCCGGCTGTCCACATCCGCTACTACGAAGAGTGAGACCGAGACCCCGACCATTGTCAGGAAGATGAGTGAAACGCGGACCAAATGCTCCATGGGGGCTGGTGGATTGGGACTTAAATAACTATTTAAACCAAGAGAGAGGGAATCATGGATCAAGAGGAGTTCGTCTTCCAAGTCTACAATCAAGTCAAGACAGACGTCCTCAAGACACTGGCAGCCAAGAGGTTGGAGGCCGACGAGAGGAAGCGCGCGGAGCAGAGGCAGGCAGCGGAGTACGCCAAATCTCTGATGAACCCACCCGACGGACTCAGGAGGCGATGCTGCCCGGCCACTGGGGAGTGTCAGCCAGTTGTGTTGACGGATGAATAAAAATCGATAATTTTTAATGTGTTTCAAAGAGAATATCTTCGGTCTAGGAATCGTATTAATTCTTCATCTGAATGAAAATCGAATGTAACTTGGTTTCGGACCAGGAATGTCCATAACCTTCCTGACGGTTGATCAATACTTAACCATAACACAAAATTTTCTCTTCTATCGATATTTCCATCGTACCACAGTTCGCGTCCACGCAATTGTATTGCGTCCCGATCGAATTCCGAAATGCACCATCCACGCGTATCTCGTGTTTTGTTATAGTCATAATTAGTGAAGAATAGTTGCAATTCCGAGCGTATCAGGTCATGTTGTATGTCACTTACTACTGGAGTATTACGCAAATAACTGTTTGTCGTCATAATCCTTTCCTGTAATTCTGAAATGCGTCTATGGATCTCACACCAATCGTGCTGCATGTAGCAAAATTCAAATTATTTATATACGACTAGACACTGAATCAAAAAACATTTTCCCCCAATTCCATTGCCAAATGAGCGAATCTTGATTTCTGGCTTTCGAATGTCTCCATGAGACCCAAGAGCCCCTCGTTTCCCGGGTCCGTCATGAGCTTGTAGCGCATGAGGGCGAGGCCGTCGTTCCTCACCCTGACCTCCTGCTGGTACACAGCGCAGAGGTTCAGATCGGACTTGTCTGTGCTGTAGGTGTCCTTGTCCATGAGCAGGAAAAGAACTTCGCGGTGGAATCGCTGCTCCAAGATGCGCTCGTAGTCGAGGCCTGGTTCACACCACCAATCGCGGAGGAGGAAGTGGAAGGGGTTCATCCGATCGGAGTCGCCTCCTCTCGTGTATATAAGTCGTACTGCGCATACGAGCACAACGAACCATGTTGCCTGAACAGTTCAACCTTTTGACGTATGTCTGGGTTCGCGCCGGCTCTGTGTGGAAGCAGGGTATGGTCATTATGATCCACTATGACGTGGGAAACATCCTGCCGTCGTACGATCTTCAATTCCCGGACGGCTCGACGGGAAAGTTCCACCACAGGAGCTGTCACCTGAAGAAACCCGTTGTTTATTAAATGTTTTCCCATCGATCGCTATATAAACTCGGTCCCGCGCGTCGCGCGATGCTACTCTGGGGCACTGTAAATCCAGACGGGGAGGACGACTCGCACGCCGGGGTGCTGCTGCGGCAGAAGGACGTGGATGACATCGCGTCCCTGGGCAGCCTCGTGGGCAAGCCGGTCAAGCTAGAGCACAAGGGAGGGGACGTCGGGCGCGTCGTGAGCGCGTGGAAGCACGGAAATAGGCTCGACTGTGTGCTTTCCATTGATAATAACGTAGGCGGGCTCTTTGCGCAGAACTTCGTGCAGAACGGGAGGTGCAGGGAGCTGAGCCTCGGGTACGTCATCGACATGAAGCACTCCAACGGCCAAATACGGGGTGGATCGAAACAAGTCGTGGAGGTGTCGATCGTAAAGAAGGGCGCCAGGCACGAGTGCGACATTCGAGGTTTTACTCAGAAACCAAACTGCGACCCCTTGGGAGCGGGGATGGTGTGACCCGGGCGCATTGGCGCATTGGGTGGCTTCATCGACCTATTGTAGAGGGGTTGCTGATCTCTTGGGCTTTCGGGGTCCATGGCAAGTAATTGGAGAATTTTCTGATTGCTTTATATAGTGGTCCACCAGGATGCATCCATTGAATGGGAAGCATATGAGTGAAATTAAATTTGGGGCGGAAATGGTCAAAAAACCGAATAAATTCTGAAAAAAAAATTCGCCCGCGTTTGGAATGGCTTCCGAAGGGCGGGATTACGATTCTGATGATGATCTCAATGATTTAGCACAGGAAAGTGCTCGATTTTCTCCTAGCCAAATTGATGCTGAAGTTGTTGATTCGTCCGTTCTGTACCAACCCGGAATTAGCCCGATCGACAGAGGTTGGCTCAAGATCGATCCCATGCTTATGAAGCCGAAGAAGATGTGTGCTGTGAATCAATTCGTTCATATAGTGCAGGAGCTAGACGACCCGTATTTATCCAGTTCTTGTGAATTAGTCCTCGTAGGGACCGGGACTTCCATTCCAGAGCACTTCCGGTGGATGGTCTACTGCATGGAGATGGTAGGATTCAATTACGGGTCCTCCCTGTGCTTTCTCACCCTGTTTTGTGCCAGGTAAATCTCGTACCTTCTATCAAAGGATCTTTTGTGCCTGTCCACGGCACCACCAGGGCCCTCAAAGTGGCCATAGGCAAGCAGACGGCCAAGTCAAAGAACTACGATGTGGTCGGCATCGAGCGGAAAGTTTCGACGGAGCGCGTGCCGCAGCGCAGGAACCGAAAAAATTTTCTGAAGACCACGAGTCCCGTGGAGACGTTTGTCTCGGAGTGCTCCAGGCTTTCCTCGAGCGCCACCAAGCCCACTTTCGCGAGGACCAAGCTTGTGAACCTGCAGTGGGGCCTCATTCCAGTGGAATACATGGAGGGCACCGAGCGGAAGAGGAGGATATTCCACGTCCTTCGGGTCATCCCACAGCCAGGGCTCCATCTCATGGACCTCATCAGGCAGAAATTTCTCGCGCGCCGCAACGACTCGAGGCTCAAGGAGACCAATATGGTCAGCGACGTGTGCCACTACCTCCACCAGATCATTAACTACGAGGCCGACATAAATTATGGGATGGAAGGGGTGTGGGACAGCATGCTCCCGAATCCCTGGACCGTCACCGACCCCGTCAACGCCACCTCGGTGCAGCGCATTCTGAGCCCGTTCACAGTCTTGAAGAGGATACTGCACCACGTCCCGGGCGGCCACTGCGGCACGGAGCGCATGGAGAACAGCGGAAGCTGCATAGAGCAGGAGACACTGGAGATCGACGGGTTCCCTGACGTCAAGACCCCCGAGGGCGCGCAGGCGGCGATGGAGCAGTTCGATACGCGGCAGGAGATCTACCTGGCGCTGCTGCGGAATTTCGAGTTCGAGTTCGAGACGAATCGCGAGGCGTGCATGAGGGAGCCCGACAAGGAAGTGACCCTTTCTCCCGTGCTGACGAGGGACTCCACGAATCACAATTTACTGAGGACCAAGGTCAACATGGTCTTCACGCTGCAGAACTACATGAAATTCTCCAAGGAAAAGGTCTTTTTGGACGCGGAGAGGCTCACCATACCCAAGCTCGGCATCGCCCTCATCGACCACTTCATTTTCTTCGAGACCAACGCGGCCCTCCACAACACTAACATCACAGATTTCATCACTGCGCACGTGGGCGAGAACTTGGCCAGGGAGGTGGTCACCGAGACCAAGATCGCCATGAAATACAGGGTCACCGACGTCCAGTCGCTGGAGGACTTCCCCAAGGCGGGGCAGCACAAGTCGGCGCGCGACGGGTACAAGCGGAACGCGGCCAAGCTCATCGAGGACCTCCACCAGCAGGACGACAGGGTCCACCCCGACATCACCTCGCTTTACCACAGCTACCTGCTGCTGCAGTTCACCACGGCCATGAACGGCCTCCTCATGGACTCGTGGATGTCGGACAGAGTCTACAGGTCCGCAGTGCTGATGGACCAGATGGTGGGGGAGCTCTGCCCGTGCAAGGTCACCAGGGAGGCGCTCAAGTGGGCGGAGGACGCGATGCCGGAGGAGAACAAGGACACCCTCCAGACCCTCATGCACGACGAGATCGCCTTCGCGTGGGCGAGGATGAACAGCGGCCTGTGCAAGCTCAACGAGACGGTGCGGGCCAACCCGCTCAACCTCTCCATCATATGGGGGATGCTCAAGAGCGACGTCCTCACTTTCCTCGGGCTCCACAACCAGACGTGGCGCTGGATCATGTACTGCATGCAGATAGCCCCCTGCTTCGGGCACCTCCGCACCCAGACAGAGGACGGACACGCTGCGAGGGGCGAGTGCATCATGACGGCCAAGCCGAACTCCGTGGGACTCAACGAGGTCATCGTGAAGACGGTCAACTACTGCCTCGAGGGGCTCCTCAGCTTCGTGCTCCCGCTCTCCGACGAGGACAGGAGGGTGCTGAAGTTGGACAAGGTCGACAGGAGGACCAGGGCGGGCATGGAGGCCAGTCAAGGCGTCGAGCTTGCCAACGGACGGGTCATCAGCAAGCCCACGTCGTCGAACCTGATGCAGGTATATAAGCACGTTCACTCTTGAGTCGAGAGTCACATGATGCGTGTCTTGCTTTTCGCCTGTGCCGTGGTGAGCATGGCCTATTTCGACTGGCGCTACCTTGCCTGTTTCTGCTGGGCCTTTTGCATCTTTGCCTTCAAGACCACCGTCTTGAACCCCCGGCTTCATTTGGCAATGCAGAGCCTGGTTATTTGCCTTGCTATGGCTGCGATGGGTGTGTTGGATCTGGTTTTCCTTGCAGTTCTCTGTATCGTGTGGGTAGTGTGGTACTGTACTCGCTTGTCCGGCTTGGCTAATACTTTTCTCGAAAAGAGCATGTCGGCTCGCGGCGTCATCCATGCCACTGTCATGTACTGGACGTTCACACACGTGCCCCAGTATCAACGCGCTTATCTTTTGGAGGTCATCCATGGAATCAGTGCCTACAATAGGGAGCGCGAGATGGAGATCGTCCAGAACACGATTTATTTCCTCCAGCCCCGTGGTTTCAACACCCCGTACGATTTCGAGGACCTCTGCGTCTTATCCTACATGTGCATGGGCACCATCACCACACTCGGAAGCCTTGTTCTGTACTCATTTGTGTAAATGAACAGGGTGTGGCCGTGGACGAGGCGCTCCGTTCGTTTGACGAGTCTGCGCTCGCCGCCCTGATCAACACGGGGCTGCCCCGCGACTCGAACGCCGGGGAGGGCGCGACGTGCAAGAGTCTGAAGCCGGAGCGGGGGTACAGCGAGAAGGGCGAGACGAGGCAGCTGCCTGGGATGGGTTGGTACGTCCTGTGCTTCGCCACGAACACGAATGCCAGGAACCCCATCATCGCGGAGATGCTAAAGACGCTGGCATGCGGAGCAATGATAACACACGCTCCAGGAGCTCCTCAGAGCCAGGGCCTGGCGACGGCGCTGACGGTGAGTGGTTGATGATTGCTGAATTTTGTGGACAAGTAGAATTATTCATAATCACTTCCATTCGGCACACTATATATAGGCATGTAAGGTGTTGTTCACATGAGCGAGTGGAACGCTATTGGCCGCATACTCAATGTTCTTGTAACACAAACTCACATTGAACACACCATGGACCCTGGTTCCATGACCACAATGCCAACTGATCTTGCGATGGACAGAGCCACGTTGACTGAATGTGAGGAAATTATTAAGGAAATCGAGAAGCCAGATGGAGAATTAGGAACTGAAGACAGCCATAGTGATGATGGTAGTTTACAAGACATATATGATAAATTAGAAAAACTTCTCTTAAACAAAGATAAAAGTCTCAAGTACAAAATTCCTGAAAATGCATCAGATAGATTAAAATATGAAATGTATACTTTAATGCAAAGTTTTGAAAAAGGAAAAAAACAACCCATGCCAGTCGAGATTCAAACAACCATTGAGAGTGGGATAGTCTACTATACAAATCTGATTGGCATTGGAAATGTAAACACAGCTAACAACGTAAAAACGCGAGCATGCAGAGAATTTTTGTGTTTTCCCAATGGTTCTCTGCAATACATTCTTCAACAAAATGCATCTCAAATTTTAAAACAATGGTACCAAGAAATTTTACGTGAACGGGAAAACTTTTGGAGAAAATTGAGAGGGGAGCCTGAAATATGATCAACGCGCATTCATAGACCCGAAACTCTTTAAACGTTCAAGTTTTATTTACGAATTTAATGAATGATTCCAGATGCGCGACAAGCGGAAGCGCGGCCAGACGTCCAAGAGCTCCGTGTCGATGGGGGAGTCGATGCTCCCCACGGACCAGAAGCACTGCAAGATGCTCGCCTACCTCCTGAGTGTGACGGGGATGGTGTCGCGTCACGTTGGGCTGGTGAACAAGACCGGGCAGAGCGACTGGGAGATCAGCCTACCGATCCAGCAGTACATCGACTCGGTGAAGCAGTACTTCTTTGAGCACTTTGCGGGCTTCGTGTCGACCAACTACGCGCAGAGCTGCGACCGGCAGTTCAAAGGGTTCATCGCGAGGTCGGTGGCCGGCTGCCTCATGAGCACTGCGGCGTCGAACCTGGGCAGCTTCGCCGACCTGAAGGAAGCCAACTTCCAGACGCTCAAGTGCATGGAGAGCTCCGCACTCACCCTGTACTGGGCCAACCTCTCCATTCTGAACGGCCTCACTCACTTGGCGGACGCGGGGCTCGCCATCGTCAACCAGCTGGTGCGGTGGAAGCTAGGTGTCCCCGTCCTCGACCTGCAGTTCCTGTGCGACGCGCTCGACCCTGACAGGGCGATCGACGAGAACTGCGCGGACTTCCAGGAGCTGCGGAGGTTCCTCGAGCGACTCAGGAACGCACGGACTCGCGACGACGACTCGGGACCGGACGTCATCAAGCACTTCACTGGTTCGTTTGTTCAGGTAATGTAAATCCGATCATAATAGTCGTCCGAAGAGGAGTAGTCCACATCATACTGATTCTGAGATATGGCCCTGTTGTGCTGCACGCTCGGTAAAGACCTGAGCCTTGCGGTTTCACCCCGGCGCCTCTGTGCGATACTTGCAGTTCCAGGTAAAGTTTCGCCCCGGCGCCTCTGTGCGATACTTGCAGTCCCAGGTAGAAACTGGATGCGATTCCTGAGAAGTGTGTTTTCCCTCCTGAGTGTGTCTCGTTCATTTACACGCCTCTCGTAGCTGCGAGTCAGGTCTGTGCATTCCTGCTGGATCAGCTCAAGACTGTTCTTCAGGTGTGAGTTCTCTTCACGGAGTTCCCTAATCTTGCGTTCCAGAAGGGCCACATTCGAAGCCACGACGGGTCCTCTCAGATCGGGAACAGACGGACTCTCACGGAAGGCGGGGTTCATCGGGGGCAGCCTCGAGCGCGGTGGTCCGATGGGCGGAAGTCGAAACATCTTGATCGCGCGGATTCCCGAGTGGCTCTTGACTTATATACTCTGTGTAGGTGCCCGGGCTTGGCAGCATGGCCGACTACGGACTGGTGGAGAACTACCTCCACAGGTTCTGCGGGATCAACCCTGGCTCCGCCCACACCTACATGAAGATTTTCAGGGACGCCTCCCACAAGTCACTGGACGTCACCGCCGTGCTGGATCTGCCCCAGACCATGACGGACGTGAGGGTGCTGTTCCGTCGGTGCGGCGTTCGCTACGACGATGCCTGGTACTCCCCGCCCAGTGGTCTCCACGAGAAGGGCAGCCAGTACCTCATACTGGCCCAGGACCCCCAGGACCCCAAGTGCATCACGACGGTGGGGGTCGTGTGGGCGCACGTGGTTCAGGTAAATGCCACGTTCATTGAATCTAACCTCCTTGAAATATCGTTCCATGTGATTTGATTTTTACTAGTAGTAGAAAGCTCTTCTTCTAATCGTTGAAGCTTAGTCTTGTTTTCACGCAAATTTGATTCACTCTCTCTCAGTTCAGGTTTTATTGTTTTGATAATGTTTTCATGTTCTTGAATTTCTGTCTTCTTTACCACGATCCAGTATTCATTTGATTGAATTTTGTCTTTTACTGCACGAATTTCATCTCTTATCACATCCTTTGTTCTCGGTGTCTTGCTCATGGTACCTAACATTCACCCAATTGTTTATATAGGTCCTCATGATGTCGTCGCTGATTGGGCCCGTGGAGCTGCACTCCGACAACTCGATTGCGCTGGGCAAGGGACTTTTCCAGCTCATGGCGATGCGGACCCTGCCGCAGCAGGCCATGCCCACCACCACCCTATTGTGCGAGACGTTCCAGTACAAGTACGGGGAAGTGGTGGGCGACCAGGTCGACATACGGGCGTCGAGGGACTACTTCTTTCGCCCCCGGGTCTGCTACAGCGCCTGGCGGAACAAGAAGGTGAAGCACATGAACTGCCTGGTGGGCAACCACCCGCTGGAGGACGTCATCCACATCCACGCATGGGTCCACCTCCACCACATGCACATGGGAAAGCTGCCCTCCTGCTTCTACTTCATGCCGAGGATGGTGCCTCGGTCCGCGGAGCTCGTCCCTGGCCGCATCTACCCCGTCCTCGACAGCGAGGGTCTGACTGGCACCATCTGCGCGTGCCCCGAGGGCAAGTCCTACGTGCTGCTGGTCTTGGACGGGTGCGAGCCCCGGGCGCTCCACCTCGCCGAATGGCACAGGGAGCTCTACGCCAGCAACCTCCAGGTGGCCCCGCTGATCTTCAGGAAGCACGCCGTCGTGCAGAGGAGCGACAAGAGCCTGGGCGTCCTCGCGATGCAGAGGGTGCGGCCGCCGACCGGCGAGGCGACGGGTTGGAGGCACGAGTACGACGTGAGGATCCACCCCGGCGTGGGCGCAGACAACTACCTCGACTACGACGGAAACTACCTCATCAACCCCGATGAAGGGCCTACCCACTGGCGCGACGCGCACGCCCAGCTCGTGGCGCTGGGTACCCACATCTACGCCACGAAGGCGTCGGTCGTGGAGGCGCTCCCACGCGACAAGGCCAAGATGCCCGGCGGGAACTACACACACGTCAAGGGCTGGCTCCGCTACCCCGACGAGTGCGACGAGGGCTACCAACGCAGCAACTCGGTCTGCGTGGCGTTCCGCGTCTCTGCGCAGGCCGCCGAGTGCGACGACGTGTGCATCCTGGCCCTGTCGCCGGAGCACTGCAGGGTCGCGGAGGATTCGGATAGGCCCAGGAGCGTAGACAGGCTCTTGCCTTGATTAAAGACCCTTGCATCTCCCACATTATATAACATTCATTGAAGCCACTCATGGACCCAGAGCCCGAACCAGGCTGCTGGGATCGCTTCAAGAGCTTTTGTACGTGGCTCTGTTCCGACGAAGCGGCGCCCTACGTGGACGTGGCCTTCTTTTTGGGGTCGTGCATATTTTTGTTTCTGACGATGGAGGTGTGCCAGCTCTGCGTGTTTGGCCTGCTTCTCGTGAGCATGTTCTTCTGCTGCAGATTCCGCTACATGTTCTTTGTACTGTGGGCGTGCATAGGGGTGCTTTGGGTCCACGGATGGAGGTTTGGCGGAGGAAAGGGATTCTCAATACAGTGGAACTAGAACACTACATAAAGATATATGTTTGAGGCCCAAGGCCATTCACCATGCTCCTGAAAGAGATCCACGACCTACTCGAGGCGAATAAGTTCACCAAGACGGATGGCATTTACCCCATGCAGAACCAATACGTCCGAGGCGAGTTCTACCTCAACGAGGACGGCCAGGGAAAGGTTCACTGCAACTTCAAGTACACCGAAGCTTGTTTCAGTTTCAGGGACGCCAGTGTCACGCATTGGAGTGAAGAAAAGTCCAATCGCCTCGAATGCAGTACCATCGAGGAGTTCCAGACGCACTACAGGTTCTTTCTCTGGCTTCAGAACTCTCATTAAAGAGACACTGGTCTTTACTATATAAACCGCGCAATCTCGAGCGTCAAGCGCGCAGCCATGAACACCGACGACATGAAAGCCAAACTTCTCGCCAGGTCGTACGTTGAGACGACCCCCCCTGAGCACCAATCCCCGTTGTTCCAAAAGGGACCGCGCATCGTCATTCTTGGTGAGTTCCCCGGGGAAGGAAAGGTGTTTTGCTCGATGCATTACCGCCGTTACATGGTCGAGAAGTACTACACCCCTACCACGAACACGTTCGAGCAAGACCTCCGCGTATTCGACGAGACGGAACCCTACGTCCCATCGTATCGCCGCGTCTTCACTGAGGACGCATTCTTCTAATCAGTAAATAAATTGCTTTCTCTTTAGTCCGCGCGCTATGATGTGAAGGACTACGACTCCATGCAGAACTCGTTCGAGTGTGACCTCCTACTATTTGCAAACACGGTGATGGCAAATGCTGAGGCTCGGGGGTCGACTTTATGTACGGATGTAAACCTTGAGCCAAGCCCGAACAGCCCGCTGCAGCAGGACGAGTTGGGGTGTCTTGTCTACGAGCTCGCCGTCGAACATGGGCTTCAGTTGCCCCTCACGATTCTGCCACCTCAACTGGTAGAGTAGCCTACCCTTGAAGCGAAATCTCAGAAGCGCGTGAATGGGATCGTCGTAGAGGACATCCTCGAGCTCGTTGCGAACCCGACCGTCGGTAGGCTGCAAGAGCAGGCCGAGGACTGAGAAAACGCCAGAGGAGCAGTAGATGTGGTAAAAGTCCTCGGTGATCCAGTCGTGGAGGATCTTGAGGTCCTCCATGTAGCACCAATGGACGCACTCCATGACACGTCACTGGTTACCGAAAAAAACCCCGGACCTTTGCGAGGTACTGGGCATAAGTGAGCTTCTGGGTGGGTATGGCCTTCACTGCGACTTCAAGGCCGAGCGCGGTCGAGAAAAGGAGGACGAGTAGAACGAGGTTTCGCATCATTCACAACAAAAAACTCCTTATATACTGGCCCGTTGAAACACGTGCATTTGCTATATAAACTATACTAATCATACACTCGCTACTGTTCGATGGCCCGCACGAAGCAGACCGCTAGGGTGTCCACGGGTGGAAAAGCACCCCGGAAGGCCATGGCGCAAAAAGCTGCACGCTCCTCTGCTTCAACTGCTCCTGGGACGAAGCCCAAAAAACCACACCGCTACAGGCCTGGGACAGTGGCACTCCGCGAGATTCGCAAGTACCAGAAGTCGACCGAGCTCTTGATTCGCAAGCTCCCGTTCCAACGCCTCATTCGCGAGATCGCACAGGACTTCAAGTCTGATCTGCGCTTTAAGAGCGATGCAATACTCGCACTCCAGGAGGCAGCGGAGGCACACCTGGTTGGCGTGTTTGAGGACACCCAATTGTGCGCCATCCACGCCAAGCGCGTCACCATTTTCCCCAAAGACATCCAGTTGGCGTGCCGCATCCGTGGTGACCAATATAATCACCTTACCTAAGTGACGTGTCATGTGCCTGTGCTGCGCGGTGCGCCGCCTCCTCGTCGATGTCGAGCCGATTCCCACCCACTACGGACCCTCGGTGTTTCGGTGCTACATGCACGGGCGCAAGTTCATTCTGACACTCGTGCACGCGGAATCGCCGTCATGCAGCGTCGCGCCCGTAGGAGACCCGTCCAAGGCGACGCGCTTCCATACACTGGAAGAATTCGCCAATTTTTTCAACATCGACATTGAGTCTGCATATTTCGAGGCCAGGAGGCAGGAAACTTCCCTGAGCTCCAGTGACACGGAGTGATCCAGTATATAAATGAAGAGGATGTGGCCACCATCGGATTCGACGATGGCTGAGCAAAACCGCGTGATATTCGACACATTGACGAAGTTCTTCTTGCGTTCACCATTCATGGTACCATGTGTGACATGGAAATTGGCGGGCGATAAATACAGGGAAATTCTTTCCGTCGTTTACGCCAAAAATCCCAGGCAATACAAGAAGACGAAAACGGGGGCAGTCGAAGTAGTGCGATCGCCTACGGACCGAGATGATGATTTCGAATTCCTATCGAGAGCGGAGATCACGCTATCAAGAACCAGGGAATTCTCCGTCAAGTACTTTAAAAACGTAGAGGGTCACTGGACGAAGAAATCCATCCCCGTGATCACAGCGGAGGAATTCGCAGAGGAGGAAACGATCCATATGGACGAGCACAAATTCGAAACGATGGAACTCATTTTCAACCACATTGCCAAGAAACTCCATGGCTTCGAAATATTTCCCAGCGAAGACGGCGTCGAGTTTGAGCCCGAATTGGTCATGTTTCAGGAAGGGGAGGCCTGCATCAGGCTCAAAGAATGCAAGTTCCATGCGTTGACTGCCACTGTCATGGATTTGATCAAAAATAGGTTTATGAGGACGGAAGACCCCGCAGCGAACCCTACATACCGAGTCATTGTGGGTCACACCTACCTGTTCCAAGCGTCGTATAATTGCGAACAGCAAGCCACTACACACGAAGGCAGGCAGTTCCGCATCGACACAGACTTGAACCCGCCACGCCTCGACGATGACAGCCAGAAGTCCGAAGAGCGCCGCAGGTTCAACGCACTAGTGCAGAGGAAGCAAGAAATTCTTGATTTTGCGGCTGAACGCGGAATCAAACCAACGGTCACCTCTATCGAAGATGCCGAGGACGTTACGTATGTCCAAGGTCCGATTCCCGATGAGTTTTTAAAACGAATTGACCAAAAAGACTTGGAAGTCAGCCCGGAAGTTATGAAGGAAAACGCAGAGGGAGATGGCGAAGAACCCGAATGGGAAATGCCGTGGGACAGACCCTCGGTTCGCCCAGAAGATCTTCCCTTGTACTTCAGGGGCGAGTTTATCGACATTGACATCGAAGTGCCTACGCCCGACCCAGAGACAGGTGAAGAAGTTCTTCGGAAGGGACGCATTCTGAACTTTCATACGATAAGCCATGAGTACGTCGTTAAATACGACGAAATCGATGAGCAGAAGTATCTCAATCCCTACACCACTGTGTGGTATTTGGAAGGCGAAGAAGACATCAGCAAGCTCCCAGATACCATTCTCTTCCCCACAGCCGTTCCCTTGGAATGTGCCATCGTCTCTCGCGAGGTCTCCGCCACAGAAGAAGCGTCCAACACAAACTTCGAAGTGAAGGCTGGCCAGACTTACAGCGGATTGATCACTCTCAATGGCGACGATGATGCGGGTTTTCACAAGAAGATGTACTACGTGGCCTCCAGCAGTGTCACTAGCAAGGTGCATGTACCTCTCAGGATCCCTATCCATGCCATGACGTCCATCCCCAAAGTCATGGAGTTGCTCAATCCGAAGAAATGGCCAATGATTGCAATCCTCCACGTGGCGATGAAGTATGCTGGAGACCTGGACGAGGTATCAAAGACCATCACAGAGCTCGACAGTCCCGAGCCACTCGAGTACACCAGACAGGTCGAAGTCGCTGAACTCACCGAAGACGAAGAGGTCATCGAAAACCCAGAAGACGAAATAGACCGTGACCATTACGGAGACTCCGACCAGTTTGGTAAGAGCGACCTCGAAAAGGACGAAGGAGACAGGATGTGGGACTGCCTCGGAGTAGACTACAACGACGATGTCTCTGAGTACGTCAAGGTGGCCATAGCAAAAGGCAACCTTAAAACCAAACCCGTCAAACAACCCCATGAGCTCAAGCATGGCAAGATGTATCGAGATGCCCGCCTCTCCGACGGCTTTGTGGGTGTCCCACCCGAGACGGACCCGTTCATCGGAAATACAACCTTTGCGACCATCGACGGCAGGGTCCTGGACACCGTTGTCGCAGACCAGATCAACGAAGAAGAGGCCGCTCCTCCCAAACAGAAGCGCAAGATCATTCCCACCGTGACGCAGACAGATCAGATCAACGAAGAAAAGGCCCCCATCAAAAAGGCTCATTCGAGGCGCGTCAGATTCGACAATGTCGCTTCGTATGCCCCACAGAAGGAAGAGTGCGCTCACGCTCATGTTCCATCCCAGGAGCAGGGCGCCGCAGACCAGCCCACTCAGGAGCAGGGCACCGCAGACAAGCCCATCGAGATCGACTGAGCCCCGACCCGGCCCGCGGCCCCGCGCCGCCTTCCCCCGTGAACTTTTTTGTTCGCAAACAAGATTGAATATGCCACGCAACCCAATCGCAGCGCCCAGCTTCAAATTCGCGCCCGTTGTGAAGCCTAAAGTGCTTGAGCCTAAAGTGCTTGAGCCCAAGGCACAAGAAACCGAGAGCACAAAGGTCCAAAACCGAAAAGAGCGCAACAAGCACTCGGCGGCGAAATCGCGCGCGAACCGCAAGGCGCAGTACGAGGAGATGGCGCAGACTATCGCGGCGCTACGACTCGAGAACGCGGCACTTACAGTGCAGGTCAACTCGCTACTCGGCAACGCGCAGTGGGTACCGTGCGACATGGACTACCAAGCCGCGGTGCCAATCGACTACCAAGCCACGCTGCCCCTCACGGAACTACAAGCCACTACCATTGAACCCATCAACGATTTCGAATTTTAATGAAAAACAACTCAAGCCGCAGACTCCATGTCACACGCGACCACATCCATGTCACACTCCACCAGCTCGTCCACAATCTCCTTGACGCCGTAGGTGCCGTCCACCACGGCCATCACCCTGCCCGTGTCCTGAAACTGGACCACGGGACGGAGCACGTCCTGGCTCAGACCGCGCGACGCGTCCAAAAGGCCCAGGCCATTGTTGAACCAGTCGTCCCAGCCCACAGACCGGAGCACCTTGGTCGCCTCCGTCTCCTGAAACTCCTGCTGCAGGTAGGCGTCCAGCGCAAGCGACAGGGCCACCTGATTGGCCTTGCCGAGCTCGTAGGCGGGTGCCTTCTCCCGCATGTGTTTCACGAGGGCCTCCTTGCGAGAGCGATCGCCGCCAGGCAAGAAGAAGTCCAGTACCCCCTTGCCCTCCGGCATCTCCTCCACTTTGAGAGCGTAAAAGTCGTCGCAGTCCGAGATCTCCTCCGTGTGCTTGACGCCGAGGCAGAAGGCCAACGCAGACTCGTTGCACATCAGGTAGGCAACCCGAACGCAGGAAATCGCGGTGAGGGCCAGCTTCAAGTCCTTGTCAAAGAACCGACCCCCCATGAGCTCCATACTCACGGCCCGACCCACACCGAGCTTCGCCAGCTTGGGGTCCGTGTAGATGCATTCCAACACCACGCGATTGCGGTGGATCCAGTCGTTCTTAAGCGCAGCGAGGTCCTTGGTAACGTCCAGGGGATCCGAAGGCCAAGCCTTGCACGCCTTCACAAGGGGGTCGTCCGAGCGGTCCAGCTCGGGTTTCTTGGCAAGCAGCTTCTTCACAGCCCTCGGAATCGCATCCGCAGTGTCCACAAGCAATTTACGGGTTGCCTCGTCGTCCGTGCCGAGCATCTGAACCCCGCTCTGCGTCAGAACGTACTTGAGACCCATGAAAACGGCGACCTCCACACAGCGACCAGGCACCTTCACAGTCTCCCCTTTCGAAAAAACTTCGCCATCCACAATGGAAAAATTGTCAAAGTAACTCTGCTTGCAAAAGGCGTCTAGGACCTTGGGCTTTCCCGCCTCGTCCTTGTCGAAAATCAGCACGTCGCACACCCGCTTGTTGGGACCCGTAATTACGACTACTCGCACTCCATCGAACCACAGTTCATCGCAGAACCGGAATCCGGCAGCATACATGTCCTTCGCCACGAGGCGAGCGTGGTTGGTAGCAGACGACATCGATACAATCCAAAACGAATCGAACTATTTATGCTGATTGAGATCGAAAAAAAAAAATTCGCCGCTCCGATTTTTTTATCTAATGAATTACGGGTTCAATGCTTTACTTCAGGGGCAATGGATTCATCGCAGACACGGGGCTTCTTGAGCTCCCATGGCCGACGAGGATAGTCGTGATCGGGTCTGTAGACGTCCATGTAGTAGAGGCACTTGAGGTAGTACTTGATGATATTGTCACGCTTCACAGCCAGCTTTCCCTCGAGGGGCCACTTGACGCTCAGAGCGGCGTTGACGATATCCATCATTCTGCCGTCATTCTTCGGCATGTTCTTCAAGTATTGGAACTGCACCTTGAGCTCCCTGATCTCAGGCTCCCTGACGTTATCGAGGTAGAGCTTGGCCAGAAAATTGAGGTCCTGAATAGGAGCAGGTAACGCTTTCTTTCCAAACACCTCCTTCTCGTCGAGACACCACTCGAATTGAGGGTCGTACTTTGCAAGGAGGGCGTGAAAGAGATCCACTTGAAAGTCGAGTTTGTTGTGCATCCGGTAGAAACGAAGCACTTGGTAGGCGTAGTACCCAGTAATGAGGGGCCCTTCCCCGCACTCACGAATGGCCTTCACGAGGCGACCGAAAAGCGAAGAGAATGGCACAGCGTTCAAGCCGAACCCGGCTCTCACGATACTGAATCCCTTCCAGGCCGCGACAATGTGCACAGGAATCCCAGTCGTGTCACGCGCCATCACGATGTAGAGGTCATGCATGAGGTGTTTGAACTCATCGAGACAAAACTCAGACGTGTGACAGGCGTCACAGACAGAGCCCAGGTACTCAAAAAGTTTCACCGGTGGATTGTTGCCAACCCCGACCCGGGTCCTCGCGGCATCCACATTGGCCTTCAAGAGTTCCTGCTGTAACACGGAAATTCGCTGGTAGAGCCGGACGTCCATGGACTTCACAATGGGATCCAGCGCCCACTCAAGCCTCTCCACTGCTCCTCGATGCATGGGTATGCGTTGATTCGGCGTTTTCCAACGCCCACCTACGCCATGACGGAACTCAAACTTTGGAGGAGGCAGCGACACAGCCTCGGGTATCCGACTCGCTTCCCCAGGCTGGCTTGGTTCTACATCCATGGGGAGAGGGTCTTCCGAATTTCCTTGACCCACAGCTTCACTCGAACTCATTTCACTGGGTGGATCAACAGGTTCCTCCACACGCTCCATTTCACTGGGTGGGTCAACAGGTTCATCCACACGCTCCATTTCAACGGGTGGGTCAACAGGTTCCTCTTCACGCTCCATTTCAACGGGTGGGTCAACAGGTTCCTCTTCACGCTCCATTTCACTCGATGGATCAACGGGTTCATCCCCGCGCTCCATTTCAACGGGTTCCTCTTCCTCATGTGCAGTTTCCGCTCGACTCTTTCTAGGTGCAGTTTCCACCTTACGCTTCCTAGGTGCAGGTTCCGCTTTACGCTTCCTAGCTGTTGTTTTCGCACGAACTTGAGGCGGAGCCACGACCTCAGCAGGCCGTTCACTCACATCCTTGGAATTACGTAACCATGCCACAAAACGATTAAAAGTGCAATCACGGCCTATCTCAGCGCCACCAACTGACTCTCTGAACTGTCTCCATTTGTCTGCCGTAGGTATAGGCTCTTTGCTCACTCGTACTTTCGACATTCCATTTCTATAGTCCCTTGATTGCTGAGCAGTCATGAAACTTAAATGTCTTCGGTGACTCAAATCCTTGTCAGTCCATCGATTTTCTGGGCACATGCTCAGAAATCGAGGGAGTCCGTCGCCCATTATCTCGTAGCTGGCTTCCGACATCTTACACAGAGCACTCAAGTAGAGCGTTTCTTTATATACTTCTTCGACAGGATTAGTTTCGATTTGAGCACAACATTTTCGGCAGCAACACCCCGCAGCGAACCACGGGCGTTCTCGTTGATAAACTTCTCGGCGGAAGCCTTCAACTTCTTCACCTCGATCTTGAGCTCCTTGTTCTGAGACCTTAGATATTTTAGCTCCTCCTCCTCCTTTTCGAGCCTCGCCATCACCTTCCGCACCTTACTCGTCTCACACGTCACTCTCATGCAACGGAGTCTGTACGCCAGCATAGGATGCGAGGCAGCAGTGAATTTCAACAGAGAATCCATAGTTTCCCGAGACGATAAAAGCGCCGCCCTTAGTTCCTTGTCTCGTTTGTTGTATTCGTCCAGTTCTGATTTCATGTATAGCAGTGTGTTTTCCGCGCGCTGGTCCAAACTCATTTCAGACATGGGGTCAGACGTCCCCCTCCCCCCCCGGGACCAAACAGAAGTGAGAGAAATTAATTCCTCAGGCCTTAAATAAACCCGGTTTGACCAATTTCAGGTAGGAGCGGCGAAATAAATTTATTTACTCACCCTAACCTCTTTTTTTTCCAACTGGTCAACCCGGACCCCTCCCCCCCGGGACCAACCCAAAGACAAGAAATTTGGGTGGGACCTAAAAAAAATACCCGGTTTGACCATTAAATTTTTTTTTATTTTTTTCCC
>Ga0172367_10002045_pt1 | contig 28366 bp, 26 predicted proteins | sample Lak10m_FD_114542 | JGI IMG/M metagenome (GOLD analysis project Ga0172367, IMG submission 114542) | Freshwater microbial communities from Kabuno Bay, South-Kivu, Congo - kab_022012_10m | ecosystem: Environmental > Aquatic > Freshwater > Lake | place: Democratic Republic of the Congo: South-Kivu...
AGGACGGATGACGCCCCAACTCGCTGCTGCGCTCGAGCTGCTCTTCTCGCTGCCGTCGCTGCCGAATTGCTACCACCCCTACGCCTCCGGGGATGCTCCTCGGGATGCCGTGCGGCGCCAGAACCTGCGTCTCTATCTGGAGGAGATGTGGGAGCGTCAACCCACGGCAGCCCTGGTGGGAGAAGCGCCGGGCATCCACGGCTGCCACTGGAGCGGAGTGCCCTTCATGGGCGAGCGCATGCTCACCCGCGGCCTTGCGCGTCATGGCCTCTTCGGGCCCTTCAAAGGCTACGGTTGGACCAGTCCCAACCCAAAGGGCGAGAGCGAAGCCTCGGGCACCATTCTCTGGGGAGCGGTGGAGGAACTGCCCACCGTGCCCTTCGTGTGGAACGCGTTTCCCTTCCACCCATATCACCCCGGGCGGTTGGAGAGCAACCGCACTCCCACGCCTTTGGAGTTGGCGGCCTGTGCCCATGTGCTGCCCGCCCTGCTGGCCCTTTTCCCAGTGTGCACGGTCATCGCCGTTGGACGCAAGGCCGAGGGGCTCTTGGGCGAGTTGGGGATGGTTCACCACGCGGTGCGCCACCCCGCCAATGGCGGTGCCCCGGCCTTCCGCGCCGGGCTGAAGGCACTTCTGAAATGAGGACGGGCACGGAACCCTCTCTGGCCCTGGCCACTTTCGATGAGGAGCTGCGCCGGGAGATGGGCGCCGTTGCCGCCTGGCGGCTGTGTGGAGTGGATGAGGCGGGGCGAGGCCCCCTGGCGGGGCCTGTGGTGGCGGGGGCCGTCATCCTGGCGGAGGCCTGCCACCTGCCGGGACTGAACGACTCCAAGCAGTTGAAAGCCGGCCAGCGTGCCCGCCTGGAGGAACTCATTTGGAAGGAGGCGCTGGACTGGGCAACGGGCCGGGCCGAGGCGGAGGAGATTGACCGCGTGGGCATTCGCCAGGCCACCTTCCTGGCCATGGGGCGTGCCGTGGAACGGTTGCGCGGCGCGGCGGACTTCCTCTTGGTGGACGGACGGGATTTTCCCTTCACCACCCGAGGCCAGGCCTTGGTGCGTGGGGACAGTCGCAGCGCCTGCGTGGCGGCGGCCAGCATTCTGGCCAAGGAAGAGCGCGACCGCACCTGCGCCGAGCTTGACTTGCTCTATCCCGGTTGGGGTTTCGCCCGCCACAAGGGCTATGGCACCGCCGCCCACCTTGCTCTGCTGAAAGAGCGCGGCCGTCTGCCGGTGCATCGCCGCTCCTTCCGTCTTCCTTGGGAAAAGCAGGCGGAAGCGCTGCCCTTCGCTTGATCCGCCGCCCTTGGCATGCTTGCTTGAAGCCGGAAGACCAGCCTTTTCCCAATGCGGGAGCACGCCATGCGCAGCAGCATCACACGCACGCCTTCCATCACCTTGCCTGCCTTGATCCTGGGCCTCGCACTGGCGCGGTCGGCGGGCGCCCAATTGCCAGTGGAGACGGGCAGCTTCCGCTCCTTCATGGGGGCTCTGGAGCCTTCCTGCGCCTACGACAACTGGATCAGCCATGTGGCGGAGGGCATCGCCCGGCCTGGCTACAACATCTACGCCCCTTCCACGCTGGATCCCCAGACCACGGGCTTCGGCGCTTTTGAAGTGCTGCAGGACAATGGACAGGACCAGGCCGTGCTGCAGCTCTTCGCCGATGTGGCCGACAGCCTGCTTCGCGGACGGGAGGACGGAGCGCTGGCGCGGTGGCAGGAAGGCCCGGCGGTGGACTACGAGTTGCTGCGCTTCCAGGACACGGAGACAGGGCGCGCGTTCGTGGTGCTGCGCGAGCTGCTGGACATGAGTTACACCGATCTCAACAACAGCGGAACGGCGGACGATGTGCACGGTGGCTTCCACCACGGCTGGGGCATCTTCGTCTTCGACGCGGCCGCCGACCATCGCCACTGGCTGGTGGAGGCGCCCCATCCCAACGACGACTATCCCAGCCCCTACCTGGCCACGGAACTTTTCCTTGAGCGCGGCGCAGGCCTCCTGATGGTGAACGGCGCCGGGCGCGAAGTGGCTTACACGGGCAATGCGGGCAGCTACACCAATTCCGCCTCGCTCTCCGACCCCTCGCGCAACTGCCTGACGCCCTTCGCCGTCATCCACGAACGCGCCGTGGCCTTTTGGCAGGGGCAGGGCCTGCGGGAGCGCACGCTGCAGATTCACACCTACGACGACGCCAGCCACCGCAACCTGAAGAGCAGCGTCATCAGTGGCGGGCGCAACCTGCGCCTGAACCTGCCGCCTCTCTACGACACGGGCAACGGCCCCACCGGACTGCTCAACAACCTGCACCATCCCGTGCACGCCGCCTCCAGCCTGGGCTTCGTCCACAGCGCCGTCAGTCTGGCCGACTTCGTGTCCACCCAAAGTCTCAACACCATCCGCGTGGATGGTGGCACGCCAGGCCAGGTCATCACCCTGGACATCAGCCCGGACCTGTGGGGCTTCCCCAACAGCTGCCAGGAGGCGGACTCCCACCCCGCGGGTTACCCCGACTGCCACGCCGACGAGAACTGGATTCACATGGAAATGGACGAGCTGCCCACCATCGGCCACGCCCTGGGTTTCTCCTTCTGGTACCAGACCAGCTCGGGCACGGCGGTGGACTGGGACAATTTCCAGCGCAGCCGCCTCTATTTCTCGCCGGTCTTCCAGGCCCTGACCCAGGCGGAGGACAGCCTGGCCCTGCCCCGGCCCACGGCGGCCCCCACGGATCCCGCCAACCTGACGGTGGCGGAAGTGGGCAACGACGCCCTGCGCCTGGCCTGGACGCCCACCTGGAGCAGCAACTTCGCCAGCTACGAGCTGCTGGTGGATCCCAGCGGCGAGATCACTCCCGATGCCATGGTGCTGGACGATGGGGATCTGGGGGAATTCTGCTGGGCGCCCTTGAACTCGGTGTGGGTGGGAGGCCTGGAATATCAGCACACCTATGCCTTCGCCCTACGAGCAAGGGATCTGGAAGGGCGCGTGTCGGGCCTCAGCAACCCGGCCACGGGCATGGCCGACGACCTGTGGCCGCCCCAATACCAGGCCCGCTACGCAGCGGGGCAGAGCCGCTTCTGGGTTCAGCCGGGGGGAGGCCCCGTGCAGCTGCGGGTGTGGGATGAACATCATCAGGTTGATCTGGGCACGCTGCAGGTAAGGGTGGATCAGAACGCCGACGGCGCCTATGGTGCCCTGGAGGCCTGGACGCCCCTGGGTGTGACGGGCTTCGCCAGGGACACCACCGTCACCGTGAACCTGTCCGTTGTGGGCACGGCGGCACGACGCGTGGAGTTCCGCGCCCAGGACGACCAGCACGCCGTGTGGAGCTGTTCAGGGGCTGACGCGGAGTGTGGCATTGACGACGATTGGCGCCTGGCAGTGGATGCCACTCCTCCCGCACCCATCAGCGCGCTGGCCCTGCTGGGAGTCGGTGCCACGGGCGGGATCACCCTTGGCTGGCCGGCCCAGAATCCGGACAGCACCTTCTACAGCTACCAGATTGCTCTCAGCCCCTTTCCCATCGCCCTTTTCGAAGATGCGCCGAGCCGCTACTCGCGCGTGGATATTGCCGCCCTGGGACAGCCCGGTGCCACCGGGGTGGCCCTGCCGGCACAGCCCTGGCCGGGGGACAGCCTTTTCATCCAGGCGCGCATGGTGGATGCGGCGGGCAATGCCGGCCCCGCCGCCCAACTTGGTCCCTTCTGGTACTACAGCGCCCAGTGGCTGGATGTGACTTTGCAGGCGGCGGTGCAAGTGCCCCTTTTGCGCCTGACCTGGAACGCCGAGTCCCATGTTGAGGGCCTGACGGTGACCGGCTGGTGGCTGCATCAGCTGGGCTCCCCCTGGGAGACGGTCCACGCCGGAAATCGCCTGCTGCACACCACGGCCCCGTCGGCGGACATCTCCCTTTCCGGCCTATTGCCCGCCCGGTGGTGGGCGGTGACGGCGGAGCTGGCCTTCAACCAGGCCGTGGCGCAGGGAAGCGGGAATGCCCAGGACAGTGCAATCCTGCCCTTGCAGGCCGGTCTCCGACTGTCACGCCCACGGCTCTTCGTGGAGGCTCTTGGGACTTTGCCGGAGGACCAGCGCTGAGAATCCTCCCTGCGGGGCTTGCGCGACTGGACCTCAACCCTTACTCTTTGCGACCCGTGTGGAACCGCTGCCTTGGGCGCGGTGCGAAGAAGCAATCAGGAGGATGCTCATATGGCAAAGGTCCAGAAGTTCGTGGCCAAGGAGTCGGCCCACGATCGCCCCGTGCTCAAGGTCACCATGGAGAAGACCGAGAAGGGCACCTTCAAGGTCAAGAAGGAAATCGTCTACGTGACCAAGGATAACGAGGCCGAGATCCTCGGCTGATTGGCCTTGGGGCCTGCAAGACTGCTTCAAGGGCCTGGCGACAGGCCCTTTTTCTTTCGCCGCCGGCAGCCCGGTGGCGGATTGGGGGCCACATGAAGCGCTTCATTCTGCTGGTGCTGGACGGCGTGGGGGCTGGTGAACTGCCGGACGCCGCCGCTTTTGGCGACGCGGGATCCAACACCCTGGGAAATCTGGCCCGCCACCAGGGCGGCCTGAGGCTGCCCAACCTGCAGCGGCTTGGCCTGGGCCATGTGCTGGAGCTGGAGGGCGTGCCGCCGGTGGCCTCGCCTTTGGCCAGTTGGGGGCGCATGGCGGAGAAGTCCCAGGGAAAGGACTCCACTCTGGGCCATTGGGAACTGATGGGTCTGGTGACGCCGGTGGCGCTTCCCACCTATCCCCAGGGTTTTCCCACCCAGCTGGTGGATGCGTGGTGCCGGGCCTGCGGGCTGCCGGGGGTGCTGGGCAATTGCACGGCTTCGGGGACGGAGATCATCGAACGCCTTGGGGCCGAGCATGTGGCCACGGGCAAGCCCATCCTCTACACCAGCGCCGACAGCGTCTTTCAGGTGGCGGCCCACGAGGGGCACTTCGGCCTGGAGCGCCTCTACCAAGTCTGCCACATCGCCCGGGAGCTGCTGCAGGGCGAGCACGCCGTGGCCCGGGTCATCGCCCGGCCTTTCGCGGGCGAGGCGGGGCACTTCCAGCGCACGCCCAACCGCAAGGACATCAGCCTGCCTCCCTTCGGGCCCACCGCCATCGACGCTGCCGACCAGGCGGGCGTGGCCACGGTGAGCATTGGCAAGATCCACGATCTCTTCGCCGGGGTGGGCATCCAGCGCGCCCTGCCCTCCAAGGGCAATGCGGAGGGCCTGCGTCGCCTGCTGGAACTGCTGGACGAGGGCGCGCCGCCCCAGGGCCAGCTCATCCTGCTCAACCTGGTGGACTTTGACATGCTGTGGGGGCACCGCTGCGATCCCGTGGGCTTCAAGGGCGGGCTGGAGGCTTTCGACGCCGAGCTGCCCCACCTGCTGACGCGGTTGGGGGAGCAGGACCTGCTGGTGCTCACCGCCGACCACGGCAACGATCCCACCGGCAGCTCCACGGACCACAGCCGGGAGTATGTGCCTCTGCTGGCCCTGTGGCCCGGTCGGCCGGGGCGGGAACTGGGCACGCGCAGCTCTTTCACCGATGTGGGCGCCACCCTGCGGGAGTGGCTGGGCCTGCCCGTCGCCGGAACGGGCCAATCCTTTCTGGCGGAAATGGGCTGATTGGGGCCACGCCCGCCCCGCGCCGCCTTGCAGGCCCCCGCAGGCAGTGGCACATTCAACACCGCACAACTCAGGAGAAGCATCATGTCCCTTGGCCCCGTTTCCACTTTTCTGCGCCACCACTACCGCCACTTCAACGCCGCGGCCCTCATGGACGCCGCCGACGGCTACACGGCCCATCTGGCCCAGGGCGGCAAGATGCTCGTGTCCCTGGCGGGCGCCATGAGCACGGCGGAACTGGGCCTGAGTCTGGCGGAGATGATCCGTCAGGGCAAGGTGGACATCATCTCCTGCACCGGGGCCAACCTGGAGGAAGACCTGTTCAACCTGGTGGCGCACAGCCATTATGTGCGCGTGCCCCATTACCGCGATCTGGCTCCCGCCGACGAGCAGGCCCTGTTGGAGCGCCACCTCAACCGCGTGACGGACACATGCATCCCGGAGGAGGAGGCCATCCGCGTGCTGGAGCGCGTGGTGCTTGAGGAGTGGCAGGGGGCCGACCGGGAGGGCCGCAGCCACTTCCCCCACGAGTTCATGTACCGTCTCATCCGCAGCGGCGTGCTCGCCGACCGCTACCAGATCGACCCCAGGGACAGCTGGCTGGTGGCCGCCGCCGAGCGCGACCTGCCCATCATCGTGCCGGGTTGGGAGGACAGCACCCTGGGCAACATCTACGCCGCCCACTGCATGAAGGGCGATGTGCGCCGCGTGCACACCGTGCGCACGGGCATCGAATACATGACCCTCCTGGCGGACTGGTACCGGCGCAACGCCTACGATCACAGCGTGGGCTTCTTCCAGATCGGCGGCGGCATCGCCGGGGACTTCCCCATCTGCGTGGTGCCCATGCTTAAACAGGACATGGAAGAGGAACACACCCCCCTGTGGGGCTACTTCTGCCAGATCAGCGACAGCACCACCAGCTACGGCAGCTACAGCGGCGCCGTGCCCAACGAGAAGATCACCTGGGGCAAGCTGGGCCAGGACACACCGCGCTTCATCGTGGAGAGCGACGCCACCATCGTGGCGCCCCTCATTTTCGCCCTGGTCTTGAACCAGTAGGAGGCCGCCATGCAGCTGGGCCGCGTCATAGGCACCGTGTGGGCCACGCGCAAGGACCCCAAGCTCACCGGGCTGAAGTTCCTCATCGTGCGCCACCTGGATTTCGATACCACGGAGAAGGACGGCTTCACCGTGGCCGTTGACAGCGTGGGGGCGGGGGTGGGCGAGGTGGTGCTCACGGCGGCGGGCTCCAGCGCCCGGCTGACCCTCACCACGGATGGCACGCCGGTGGACACCGTCATCATGGCCATTGTGGACAAAGTGGACCTGGACTCTGCGCGTGGAGCGGGTGCATAGGCCGGTTCCGGCGGCTGCCCGTCCTCCTGTCCGTCTCCCCGCCAAGGCGGGGGTCTTGCTGGGATGTTTGGCTCGTGGAGACACAGATGATCGCAGGAAGCGCAACATGAACCTGGCCAAAGTGGTGGGCACGGTGTGGGCCACGCGCAAGGATCCTGCCCTTAGCGATGCCACCCTGCTGGTGATCCAGCCGGTGGACGGCGATGGCCGGGCGGCGGGCGCGCGACTGGCCGCCATCGACCTCAGCGGCGCCGCCCCGGGGCAGCTGATCTTTTTCGTGGGGTCCAAGGAGGCGGCCTTGCCTCTTCCCAAGGCCCTCACGCCAGTGGACGCCTGCATCGTGGGCATCGTGGATCGGGTGGATCGCTGAAGGAGCCGCCCTTTGGCAGAACTCTTCCAGCGCGACCTTCGATCAATGCCGGGTCTTGATTTCGTGCTTCAAGTTGGAGGCCGGTGTCGACAGTCTCGTGGGGGAGGCTGGGGCGAGCTTTCTGGTTGGCGAGGGAAGTCTCAAGCCAGCGATTTGACCATCACCACTCGGGTGCCCGGATCCAGCGGCTCCACGCGCACCTCGTCCATGAGGTGGCGGATGATGAGCAGGCCGCGACCGGAAATGTCCATGAGGTGCTCGGGGCTGGTGGGATCCTCCGGCGCCTCATCGGGCAGGCCTTCGCCCTCGTCGCTCACCGCCAGCTCAAGCAGGCGGGCGGTGCCTTCCTGACGCACGCTGGCCTCCAGTCGCACCTGCAGGTCACGACGCTGGCGGTTGCCGTGGAGGATGGCGTTGTTGGCGGCTTCGGTGCCAGCGATGATGAGGTCGCCGGCCTCGTCCTCCGAGAGCCCCAGCTCGGCGGAGATCCGGGTGAGGAAGGCCTCCACCAAATCGATGGCGGCCGGGTCGGATGGGATGCAGAGGCTGCGTTCCATGGGGGCCAAGCATAGCATTCTTTTCAGCGGGGGACTCGCTTCCGCTGCAAGACGGGAGTTGAAAATGACCAGCCGCCCCTTGCACGCCATGGTCGCGCTACTTCTGGCGTGGGGCACGCTGCCCGCCCAGGACGCCTTCGACCCGGAAGCCTGGATGAAGGAGCACTTGCAGGTCTGGCAGGCCCGCGTGGAATCCGGGCGCGTGGCCCGGGCGGACGCCCGGGTGGATTTGAACTGGGTGGATCTGCGCCTTGGCCCCGACATGGTCACGGGCGCCCTGACGGGCCAGGCCACCCTGTGCATGCGCAGCCTGCAGGATGGGCTGGGCGATGTGGCTCTGGATCTGCACGACAACCTGCTGGTGAGCGCCGTGGACGGCGCCCTGTCCTTCACCCACGCGGGCAATGTGCTGCTCTGCCAGCTGCCCACGCCCCTGGCCCAGGGTCAGTCCTGTTGCCTGACTGTGCATTACAGTGGCAATCCCGCCAGCACGGGCTTCGGTTCCTATGAATTGGGCAGCCATGCAGGGGTGCCTATCCTGGCCACCTTGAGCGAGCCCGACGGAGCGCCCTCCTGGTGGCCCACCAAGGACGACCCTTCCGACAAGGCGGACAGCGCCCAGGTGGCCATCACGGTGCCGGTGGGCTACACGGCGACCTCCAACGGCGTGCTCATGCACGCGGACACCCTGGGCGGGCAGGTCACCTGGACCTGGCGGGAGCGCCACCCCATCGCCACCTACCTCATCTGCATGAGCGTGACCAACTATGTGAGCATCACCGAGGCCTACACGCCGCTGGCGGGCGGCCACATGCCCGTGGTGCACTATGTGTGGCCGGAAGATCTGGCGGAAGCCCAGGTGGACCTGAATGTCACCGTGCCCATGATCGGCCACTTCGCCCTCACCTACGGCGAGTTTCCCTTCGTGGACGAGAAGTACGGCCACAGCGAGTTCACCTGGGGCGGCGCCATGGAGCATCAGTGCAACACCAGCTACGGCAGTGCGCTCATTCGCGGCGACCACGCTTACGACTACATCGTGGCCCACGAGTTGGCCCACCAGTGGTTCGGGGACAAGATCACCTGCGCCGCCTGGGAGGATATCTGGCTGAACGAGGGCTTCGCCACCTACAGCGAGGCCCTGTGGAAGGAAAGCCTGGGCGGCCACACGGCGCTTGTGCAGCACATGACCACCCGCTGCGCCGTCACCGATCCCAGTGGACCCATCTACAACCCGCCCTCCACCTTCAACTCCAACACCGTTTACCGCAAGGGGGCCTGGCTGCTGCACATGCTGCGCGGCCAGGTGGGGGACAGCGCCTTCTTCACTCTCATGCGCTCCTGGGCCAACGGGCCTTTCGCCTACGCATCGGCCCATGTGGCGGATTTCACCGCCCATGCCCAGGCCCACACATCGCGCGACCTGACGGGGCTGTGGAACGGCTACCTCTACGGCCTCAACCGTCCCAACTACCGCTGGGACTGGCGGGCCCGCACGGTGGGCGGCCGTCCGGTGTGCGAGATCCGCGTGCGTCAAAACCAGGCCGAGGCGCCCTTCGGCATGTGGCTGCCCTGGCGCATCACCGCCGGCGCGGCCAGCACGGTGGAGCTGCACAACGAGCTGCGCTTGCAGGGCCATGTGGCGGTGACGCCCCTGGCGCCCACCGCCGTGGTGCTGGACCCGGACGACTGGATCCTGGAGAGCAAGGGCGCTTCCAACCTGAACGGCGTGCTCCGCCACCTGGCGCCGCTGATGCGCTTCGCCGACGGCTCCGCGCCTGTGGCGGGGGGGGGGCGTGGGCGCTGCGGCACAAGCCCGGGCACCGGCGCCTGGGTGGAGGGGCTGCAGGACGGCGTGCTGGCGCTGGAGCTGCGCCAACTGGCGCCAGACTGGGCCGACGGCGACAGCTTGTGGATTGAGCTTGAGAGTGTGGACGCTGCGCATCCCGGCGAGGCGCTGAGCCTGTCTCTATCGCCCTCCACGGCGGATTGGCAGGATCTGGGCCAGCGTCAGCTCATGGCCTTGGCCGCGCCGATGCTGGCCATTGAGAACCAGGCGGGAACCCTCCTGCTCAGCTGGGAGGCCGTGCCGGGCGCTGTGGGTTATCGCGTGGAGGCGGCTGGAGATCCCTGGGCCGGCCCCTGGAGCAGCCTGGGTCAGGTGGCGGGCACTTCCTGGACCTCGCCGGCCCTGCCGGAGCGGCGCTGTTTCCGCGTGGTGGCGATCTATTGAAGTTCGGGGCGATGGGAGAGGGGCGGCAAATGGCAATTGGAGAGAGGTCGGCCTAAGTGATCCAGTTGAACAAATTGGCCGTGCGCTTTCCCGACAAGGTGCTCTTCGAGGGCCTGGACTGGCGCATCCTGCCCGGCCAGCGCATCGGGCTGGTGGGTGACAACGGCGTGGGGAAGACCACCCTCATGCGCGTACTGGCCGGCGAGCGCGAAGCCGACGATGGGCGCGTGCATCTGGCGCCGCGCATCCGCGCCGGCTACCTCTCCCAGCACTTCAGCTTCTCCTCCGACCTGCCCCTGCTGGAACTGGTGCTGGAGGCGGCGGGGGACATGCGCGCCCTGGAACGGGACATCGAGGAGAGCCGCCAGACCTTGGCCGCCATGGACGAGGGGGACGAGGACCAGCCCGCCTTGTTGGCGCACCTGGGCCACCTGCAGGACCGCTTTGACCATGTGGGGGGCTGGAAACTGGAGTCGGAGGCACGGCGCATCCTGCAGGGTCTGGGCTTCCAGCCCGCCGACGCGGAGCGGCCCCTGAGCCAGTTCAGCGGCGGCTGGCAGATGCGCGCGGCCATGGCGCGCATTCTCCTTGCGGCGCCGGATCTGCTGCTGCTGGACGAGCCCACCAACCACCTGGACACGGACGCCCTGGAGTGGCTGGAACGCTTCCTGCGCGCCTACGACGGCACTGTCATCACCATCAGCCACGATCGCTTCTTCCTGGACCGCACGGTGACGCAGATCGCCGAGATCGCAAGGGGCCGCCTCCATCTCTTTCCCGGCAACTTCAGCCGCTTCCGCCAGCTGAAGGAAGAGCAGCGCGAGCGCCTGGCCGCTGAAGCGGAGCGCATGCGCGACAAAGTGGATGCCATGCAGCACTTCATCGACCGTTTCCGCTACAAGGCCAGCAAGGCCAGCCAGGTGCAGAGCCGCGTGAAGCAGCTGGAGAAGCTGGAGATCCGCGATGTTGAGCAGGAGGAGCGTGGCCTGCACTTCCGCTTTCCCGCCTGCGAGCGCAGCGGCGATGTGGTGCTGGAGCTGAAGGACCTGGCCATGGACTACGGCCAGGGCCCTGTTTTCAAGGACTTGAACCTGCTGCTCAAGCGTGGGGAGCGGGTGGCGCTGACGGGCCCCAACGGCGCGGGCAAGTCCACGCTGGCGCGCATCGTCAGCGGGCTGCAGCAGGCCACCACAGGCGAGATGCGCCTGGGGCACAAGGCCAATCTGGCCGTGTACACCCAGGAGGTGGAGGACCAGATGGACACCCGCCGCACGGTGCTGGACGAACTGTCCAGCCACAACCGCGGCCTGGGACAGACGGAGTTGCGCAGCCTGTTGGGCGCCTTCCTCTTCAGTGGAGACTCGGTCTTCAAAAAGGTGGAGGTGCTCTCCGGCGGCGAGAAGAGCCGCCTGGCGGTGGCGGGCATCCTTTTGGACAAGTGCAACTTCCTCGTGCTGGATGAACCCACCAACCACCTGGACCTGAAGGCCAAGGACATGCTCCAGCAGGCGCTGGCGGCCTTCGCCGGCACGGTGCTGGTGGTCAGCCACGACCGCTACTTCCTGGACAAGGTGGTCACGCGGGTGTTGCAGTTGCGCGAGGGGCGTCTGCTGGACCGGGAGGGCTCCTACAGCGATTTCGTGGCCTGGCGCGACGAGCTGGAGCGCACGGAGGCGGGCAAGGGCGCGGCGCGCGCCAACCCGCAGCCCGCCGATGGCGAGGCGGTGTCCGGCGCTTCCCGGCCACGCAGCCGGGAGGAGCGCAAGGCCGCCACGGAGGAGAAGATCCGCCGGGGGCGCATTCTGCGTGAAGCCGGTGAGAAAGCCAGCCGGCTGGAACAGGAGATCGCCCGCCGGGAGGCGCGCATGGCCGAGCTGGAGGAGTCCCTGTCCAGGGAGGATGTGTGGAACGACGCGGTGAAGATGAAGGCCGCCTCCACGGAGTATGCACGGGTGAAGGAGATCGTGGCCGGCCTCTATCCCCAGTGGGAAGTGGCGCTGGCGGAGCTTGAAACCGTGCGCGAGGAGTTGGGTGAAGCCTGAGGGGGTGAAGGCATGAAACAGGTGGTGCTGGGCGTCTTCCTGGGTCTCCTGCTGGCCCTTGTACTGGGAGTGGCCGCGGTGGTTGGGCTGGTGAAACTGGCCTCCTCGGGCGCGCCGGACATGCCGGCCCAGGCCCTGTTGGTGCTGGATTGGGACGGATCCCTTCCCGGCCACCGCATCGACGCCACCCAGGCCGACCTGAACACGCCCGTCACCCTGAGCCATGTCATGGCCGCCCTGCGGGAGGCCGCCACCCGCAGCGAGATCCAGGCCGTGCTCATCGACCGTCCGCTGGATGTGCCCCGGGAGTACTTGCAGGAGCTGGACGAGGCCCTGGGGGAGTTCCGTCGCCAGGGCAAGCCCGTGCTGGCCCACCTGGACATGGCGGTGGGCTCCGCCTATTACACGGCCTGTCTGGCGGACAGCCTGGCCCTCAGTCCGGCGCGCAGTGGCGGCTTGTTGCTGCCCGGTCCCCAGGTGAGCCTGCTCTACATGGGCGAGGCCCTGCAGCGGCTGGGTGTGAAAGTGCATGTGCTGCACCAGGGCGAGGCCAAGGGCTTCGGCGAGCAATATGCCCAGCGCGAGATGAGTGCTCCGGTGCGCGGGAACCTGGGACGGCTGGTGGAGGATCTGCTGACAGAGGAACTGGCCTGGGTGGGGCTGCGCCGTGGCCTGGATCCGGTCGCCCTGCGTGGAAAACTGGCCGAGCCCGGACGCTTGTGGATCACGCCCCAGGAGGCGCTGGACCTGGGTCTGGCGGACACCCTGCTCAGCCGCAGCGATTGGGACGATGCCGTGGAGGCGCGATTCCCCGGCGCCGAGCGCCTCTCCCTTAGCCATTGGATCAATTCGCGTAGCACGCTGCCCACGCTGGTGGAGGAAGGCCCTGCGCTGGAGTCCCATGTGGCGGTGCTGTGGGCGGAGGGGGACATCGTGCCCGGCGGTGACGGGGGCGCCCAGGTGCGCATCGCCGCCCGGGACATGGTGGATGAGATCCGCCGTCTGGCGGATGCCGACGCTGTGCAGGCTGTGGTGTTGCGTGTGGAATCCCCGGGGGGCAGCGCCCTGGCCTCGGAGGAGATTTACCAGGAATTGGTCAAGCTGGGCAAGCGCAAGCCCCTGTGGGTGTCGGCGGGGCCGGTGGCGGCCTCGGGCGGCTATTACCTCTCGGCGCCCGGGGAGCGCATCTTCACCAGCCCCTTCTCGGTGGTGGGCTCCATCGGCGTGGTGGCCCTTCTGCCGGACCTGAGCCAGGCGGCGCGCAAGCTGGGTGTCAGTCCCCAGAGCATCACGCCACTGCCGGCGGGACGCCTGCTCAGCGTGGGCGAGGCGGTGGATCCCGCGCTGCTGGCCTCCCTGGACCGCAACATGCAGGGCATCTACGAGGAGTTCCGCAGCCGCGTGCTGGCCCATCGGCCGCTGACGGCCCAGGAGCTGGACCCCATCGCGGCGGGGCGCGTGTGGTCGGGAAGGCGCGCGGTGGAGATTGGCCTGGCGGATCGCCTGGGCGGTTTGGCCACTTGCCTGGACAGCCTGCAGGCCAGCCTGGGGGGCGAGGCCCTGCCTGTGCACCACTATCCCCGCCAGGAGAGCCTGCTGGACCTGCTCATGTCCGGCAAGATCCGTCCCTGGGATCTTTTCCCCGCCGGAAGTGCCGGTCGCGTGGCTGCCCGGGCGGGCGCGGGTGGCCTGGTGGGCGATGTGGAGGAGGATCCCCGCCGCCTGCGTGACCTGCGCTGGATGGTGCGCATGGAAGTGCCGCTGGTGGAGGGCTGGCCGGCACACTGAAGCGGTCAAGGCTTTTTCAAAGGTGCCGATACCCTGTGCAGCTTCGGTCCTGTGGCCGGGGCATCCCGGCAAGGGATGGGGAGCTTCAGCACAAGGTGGTGCCATCGTGGACGATCGTCAGGTTTTCACCCACGCCTCCGGCGACAAGCAGATCATATTCCTCGATGAGCGTCGCCTGGTGCTCAGCCTGGGACAGGTGATGCTTCCCCTCACCCAGTCCTCCCTCAGCCGCTTGTCCAAACTGTTGCTGGGCGTGGCGCGGGATTTCGACTCCCACGCCAAGGACGGCCGAGTGTACATCCATGGCGACAAATTCGTGCTGCGCCTGACCCAGGAGGAGTTCCTGGAGCTGCTCAGCATGACCAGCCGCGCCCTTGGCTGGCTGCACAGCCGCCAAAGCTGCCCCAATTGAGTTCTCCACGCCAGGCCGGCGGCCCTGATCCCACATGCGCACCATCTTCAAGGGCCCCGAGGGGCCCTTCAGCTTGCCGCTGGAGCCCGATTTCGCTACTCTTGACCGCTTGTCGAGGTTTTTGAAGAGCTCTGTGAAGCCCCTTCCCATGTCGCGATGAACCGCCTTCCTCAACCCGCTTGATGGGTGATGTGGAAGTGTGGCGAGGGCGATGTGGTTCTTCGAGTCTCGCGACCGGCGCATGCCAGGGATCCTGAAAGAGCCTTTGCTGAAGGCCTTTTCGCGCAATCAGCCGGGCGTGAGGACGAGAGCGAGAGGGAATGTTGGGAGCTGCTTTTGGTGATACTGTTCAGGAGGAGAGATGTCCGGGCATTCCAAATGGTCCACCATCAAGCGGAAGAAGGGCGCGCTGGATGCCAAGCGCGGTAAGATCTTCTCCAAGCTGGTCAAGGAGATCACCGTTGCTGTGCGCACCGGTGGCGCGGACGAGGACGCCAATCCCCGCCTGCGGCTGGCACTGGTCAAGGCACGCGCCAACAGCATGCCTTCCGCCAACATCGAGCGCGCCATCGCCAAGGGAACGGGCGAGGCCGATGGCGTCACCTACGAGGAGATCACCTACGAGGGTTACGGCCCCGGCGGCGTGGCTTTCATCGTGGAATGCATGACGGACAACCGCAACCGCACGGTGGGCGAGGTGCGTCACGCCTTCTCCCGCAACAACGGCAACATGGCCGAGAGCGGCGCGGTGGCCTGGAATTTCGAGCGCGTGGGCTTCGTGAGTGTGGCCAAGAACGGCGTCAGCGAGGACGACCTGATGATGATGGTCATGGACGCCGGCGCGGAGAACATCGAGGACGGGGACGAGGCCTGGGAGATCTACAGCCCGGTGGAGTTCATGGAAACCGTGCGCAAGACGGTGGTGGACAACAAGTTGGAGGTGAAGGAGTACAGCCTCACCCTCAAGGCCAAGACCCTGTGCAAGATCGAGACGGCCGAGGACGCCAAGCGCGTGCTGAAGCTCATCGATGTGCTGGAAGACCTGGATGATGTGCAGGAGGTCACCACCAATTTCGACGCCGACGAGGCCCTGCTGGCCGGCCTCGAGTAGGGCGTGCGCGTCATGGGCATAGACCCCGGCCTGGCCCGCACGGGCTGGGGCGTGGTGGAAGGCCTGGGCGGACGCTATCGGGCGGTGGCTTTTGGTGCCATCGCCACTTCCGGGGACTTTCCCCAGCGTTTGGTGACCCTCTATCGCCATCTGGCGGAACTGGTGGCCCTGCACAGCCCGGACGCCCTGTCCGTGGAGCAGGTCTTCCAGGGCCCCAATGTGCAGTCTCTGGTGAAGCTGTCCCACGCCCGGGCCGTGGCCATTCTGGCCGCTGGTTTGAAAGGCCTTCCCGTGGCGGAGTACACGCCCATGCAAATCAAGCGGGCGGTCACCGGCCGGGGCGCGGCGGACAAGAGCCAGGTGAATGTGCTGGTGACACACCTGTTGGGCCTGCACCAGGCGCCCAAGCCTTTGGACGCCAGTGACGCTCTGGCGGCCGCCATTTGCCACCTCAACCGCGCCTCGCTGGAGGCGCGTCTGGAGCCTTGATCGTGTACGAGTATTTGCGTGGCCGCGTGGAACTGCTCAGCCCCACCCAGGTGGTGCTGGAAACAGCGGGCGTGGGCTGGGACCTGGCCTGCAGCCTGAACACCAGCCGCCGGCTGCAGCGCGGCCAGGAGGCCCGCCTGTGGGTGCACCTGCTGGTGCGCGAGGATTTGCTGGCCCTGGCCGGCTTTCACAGCCGCACCGAGCGCGAGCTCTTCCGCGACCTCCTGGCCGTGGCCGGCGTAGGGCCCAAGGTGGCTCTGGCCGTGCTCAGCGGCCTGGATGAAAACGAACTGCTGGAAGTGGTGCGCCTGGCACAGGTGGAGCGCCTCACCCGCGTGCCGGGCATTGGGCGCAAGATCGCCGAGCGCCTGCTGCTGGAGCTCAAGGACCGCTTCGAGAAACGGCACGGCGCTCCCGGCGCCGACGGACTGCCGGGCCTGCCTGCGGGAGCCGCGCCGGATGCCCGGCGGGAAGCCCTGGAGGCCCTGGTGGCGCTGGGTTACAAGGCCGCCCAGGCGGAGCAGGAACTGGCCAAGGCCCTGGCGCGCTGGCAGGGCGCGGGAGGCGAAGGCCTGCCGGCCGTGGATGTGTGGTTGAGGACCGTGCTGCAAAAATAGCCTGTCGCCCCTGGCCTGGGGGCCGGTTGGCACCGCGTGGAGATCCTTCCCATGAGCCAGTCCTTCGAGGACGAGCGCCTGATCAGCTCCGACTACAGTCCTGAGGACCGCTTCGAGGGCGCCCTGCGTCCGGAGCGTCTGGAGGATTTCGTGGGACAGGAGCGCCACAAGGAAAACCTGCGCGTGTTCATCCAGGCGGCCCTCCAACGCGGCGAGGCCCTGGACCACTGTCTCTTCCACGGCCCTCCCGGATTGGGCAAAACCACCCTGGCGCACATCCTGGCCAAGGAACTGGGCAGCCAGGTACGCGTCACCAGCGGCCCCGTGCTGGAGAAGCCCGCCGATCTGGCCGGTTTGCTCACCAATCTCAACGACCGGGACATTCTCTTCGTGGACGAAGTGCACCGTCTGGGCAAGGTGGTGGAGGAATACCTTTACCCGGCCATGGAGGACTTCCGCCTGGACATCCTGCTGGATCGGGGCGCCGCCGCGCGCAGCGTGCAACTCACCCTGCCGCGCTTCACCCTGGTGGGGGCCACCACCCGCGCCGGGCTCCTGTCCAGCCCCCTCATGGCGCGCTTCGGCATCGTGGTGCACCTGGAGCACTACGCCCGCCAGGAGCTGGCCACCATTCTCAGCCGCAGTGCGCGTCTGCTGGAGATCGATCTCAGCCCGGAGGCGGCTTTTGAGGTGGCGGGCCGCTGCCGGGGCACTCCGCGCATCGCCAACCGCCTCTTGCGCCGCCTGCGGGATTTCGCCCAGGTGAAGGGCCAGGGCCGCGTGACCCTGGACATTGCCCGCTATGGCCTGGAGCGGCTGGAGGTGGACGAGGAGGGGCTGGACCGCCTGGACCGCGCTTTCCTGCGCACCCTTTGCGAAACCTACCAGGGCGGGCCGGTGGGCCTGGGCACGCTCTCGGTCGCCCTGGGGGAGGAGGAGGACACGCTGGAGGAGGTGCTGGAACCCTTCCTGGTGAAGGAGGGCTTCCTGCAGCGCACACCCCGGGGGCGCGTGGCATCGCCCAAGGCATGGGCCCACCTGGGCCTGCCGCCCCGCAGCCTGGCTGGCGACACGGGCACTTTGCCCTTCTGATCTCATGCCGGCCAGCCGGCAACCAACACTTTGCGGGAGGCCGGATGCTCAAACGCATGTGCATCGCCCTGGTGGGCCGCGCCTTCTGGGTGCGCCATGTCACCCTGTGGACGGAGCTGTGGCACGCCCTGCAGCCGCCCAAGGTGCGCGGCCTGCCCTGCATCCTGAAAGAACTGGTGCAGCCGGGGGATCGCGTCTTCGATGTGGGTGCCAACATCGGCCGCGTGGCACACGCCCTGGCCCGCCGGGTGGGGCCCACCGGCCAGGTCCACGCCTTTGAACCCACTCCCATGGCGCGCCGGGTGCTGGATGCGCTGGTGCGGCTGCGCGGCCTCTCCCAGGTGGTGGTCGTGCCATGCGCCGTGGGCCGCCAGGAGGGCGAACTGCTCCTGCGCGTGCCCATGCACGAGGGCTGGAAGCCCATGCACCAGATCACCCACTGTCCAGCGGATGGCCCGGCGGGGGCGAGCCTGGAGCTGCGTGTTCCCTGTCGCCAACTGGATGTGTACTGGGAGGCGGTGGGCCGGCCGGACATCGCCTTCATCAAGTGCGACACGGAAGGCCACGAGCTGCCCGTCCTGGAAGGGGCGCGCCGCTTGCTGGAGATCTGCCACCCCAGCATTTTCTGCGAGATCGAGGCGCCCTACCTGGAGCGCCAGGGCCTGCACCCGGACCAGCTCTTCGGTCTGCTGCTGGGCTTGGGCTACCAGGCCTTTCGGCCCCTGGCGGGGGATGTTTTTCAGCCTCTGGACGCCTACGACCTGCGCAGCAATTACCTCTTCATCCATCCGGATCGCCACGGCCAGGGGCGTCTGAAAGCCTTCAGCCTGACACAGAAGTCTGTCGGCTGAAGTGTCCACAGCTGGCGCCGCCCCTGCATTTGTCCTACCTTGTCGGGCCATTTTTTGCCCACCGGATCCGCGTCCGGGGCTTCAGCCCGTCCATGTCGGGGCGGGAGGGACCAAACGAGGACTGCATCATGCGCCTATCCGATTTCAAGTACCAGCTGCCGGAAAAACTCATCGCCCAGGAGCCTTTGAAGGAGCGCGACAAGTCCCGCCTGCTGGTGATGGACCGCGCCAACGGCCAGGTGGAGCACCGCATCTTCAAGGATGTGGTGGAACTCTTCGGCCCCAACGATGTGCTGGTGGTGAACGACACGCGGGTGGTGAAGGCGCGCCTGACGGGTTTCAAGGAGAAGACCGACGCGGAGATCGAGGTCTTCCTGCTGCGTGAGCTCAACGAAAACATGTGGGAAATCATGGTCAAGCCGGCGCGCAAGGTGCGCATGGGCAACACCATCACCTTGCAGGAGGGCATCACCTGCGACATCATCGACAACACCACCTCCGGTGGCCGCGTGGTGCGCGTGAACTACGACGGGGACTTCCACAAGATCATTGAGAAGTACGGCAGCGTGCCCCTGCCGCCCTACATCAAGCGCACGCCGGAGAAGAAGGACGAGAAGAACTACCAGACCATCTTTGCCGACGAGGGCCGCTCCGGGGCCGTGGCGGCGCCCACGGCGGGCCTGCATTTCACCAAGCGCCTGCTGGGCCGCCTGGAGAAGAAGGGCGTGGCCATCGTTCCCGTCACCCTGCATGTGAGCCTGGGCACCTTCCGCCCGGTGAATGTGGAGGACCTTACCCGGCACCGCATGGACAGCGAGCACTACATCGTCACCCGCGAGACGGCCCGCACCGTGAACGACCGCATCAAGCTGGGTGGCAAGGTGTGGGCGGTGGGCACCACCGTGGCGCGCACGCTCGAGACCGTGGCGCGCTTCAACGGCGGCATCAACCCGGACAAGGGCTGGACGGACAAATTCATCTACCCGCCCTACGACTTCAAGGTGGTGGACCGCCTCATCACCAATTTCCACCTGCCCTCCAGCACCCTGCTCATGCTGGTGTCGGCCTTTTCCACGCGGGACAACATCCTCAACGCCTACAAGGCCGCCGTGAAGGAGAAGTACCGCTTCTTCAGCTACGGTGATGCGATGCTGATCAAATGAGCGTGCCTCGGCTGCGTTTGGCCCTGGTGGTCACGGCCGGCGGCACGGGCCTGCGCATGGGCGCCGGCACTCCCAAGCAGTTTCTCCTCCTCGCGGGTCGGCCAGTGCTGGCCCGCACTCTTGAAGGGGCCCTGAGGGCCCTGGTCTCCCTGCCCGGGGTGCAGCTGGATCACCTGGTGCTCAGCCACCCTTCCTCGGCCCGCCATGAGAGCCTCACGCAACTGGAGGCGGCCCGGTGCCTGGCGCAGGAGCTGGGCGTGGCCGGGGAGTGCGCCTGCCAGCTTGTGGAGGGTGGAGCCACTCGCCAGGACAGCGTGCGACTGGCATTGCAGTCCCTGGATGCCCGGGCGCCCGCCAACACGCTGGATGCCGTGATGGTGCACGACGGCGTGCGGCCCCTGGCCTCGGCGGCTCTTTTTCAGAAACTGGTGGAAGTGTTGCGGCAAAGTCCGGAGGCCCTGGGCGTGGTGCCGCTGGTGGCGGTGGCCGACACGCTGAAGCGCGGCCGGGCGGAGGGCGCGGTGTGGCGTGTGACCGGCACGGTGGATCGCGATGTCCTGCGCGCGGTGCAGACTCCTCAGCTCTTTCGCTGGCCGGAGCTGCGCGAGGTGCACGCATTGGCCGCCGAAAGGGGGCTTGTCGTGACGGACGAGGCCATGTTGGCGGAGATCCTGCGCCCTGAGGCTCTGGTGCTGGGCGTGGAGGGCGAGGCCCGCAACCTGAAGATCACCCGCCCGGAGGATCTGCCGCTGGCGGAGGCGTGGCTGGCCAGCCAAGCTGGGGAGGTTGCCGTGGGCACTTTTCGCGTGGGCCAGGGTTTCGATGTGCACGCCTTCGCCGATGGACGGCCCATGGTCCTGGGTGGGGTGCACATTCCCCATCCCCGGGGCTTGGCCGGCCACAGCGATGCGGATGTGCTGCTGCACGCCATCACCGATGCGCTCCTGGGCGCTGCCGGATTGGGGGATATTGGCTCTCACTTTCCCGACACCGATGAACGCTGGCGGGGGGCCGATTCCTGGCTCCTCCTGCGGGAGGCCGCCCAGCGCGCCCTGAGCGTTCACTGGCGCGCGGTGAATGTGGACGCCACCGTCATTGGCGAAGAGCCCCGGGTGCGGCCCTACGCAGAGGCCATGTGCCTGCGCATCGCCCAGGCGCTGGACCTGGAAGCCGAGGCGGTGAATGTGAAGGGCACCACCACGGAGCAGTTGGGGTTCACTGGGCGCCGGGAGGGCCTGGCGGCCCAGGCGGTGGTGCTGGTGACGAGAGTCCCCTGATCACCATCGCTCTCGACCATTGCCAAGGGCGCGACAGCATCTTTGGCATCGGCTCAACCCCATGCGACGGATGGAATCTGTCTCGCGCTCGAGGCTTGAGAAAAAGGACGAATGGGTGCGGGTGTGGGGTGTGGTGCATGAAAGACTAGGCGCGACAGTCGCGACTGTCGCGCCCAGAGTGCCGCGCGAATCGTGGAGGTCATCGCGCTGGTCCGCGGTCGGCCAACCGCGGCTGGAATCGCGTTCCATGTCTCGGCCAAAGACGGTGATTCGCGCTTCCAGTGACCTCTATCGACACAGTCAAAAAATCCTTGAGGCCGGGAAAAGAGAATTTCAGCCGGCCGCAGCGCCCGCTCGATCCTCTTCCTCCAAGGCAGCCTCCACCAAAGCATAAAGTTCGTCCACATCCACGCGGCCTTGCCAGCGCTTCACCTGGCGACCCTTGTGGAAGAGGAAAACGGTGGGGGTGCCGCGCACGCTGTAGCGCACCACCGTGCTGGAATTGGTCTGTGAATTGGCTCGGGCCAGGCGCAGGCGCTGGGGGAAGTCGTCGCGCAGCTGATAGAGCAGACCGGACACGGTCTGGCATCCACTTCAGGTGTTGCTGTAGAACTCGGCGATGATGGGTTTCTTCTCCTTGCCCACCATCTCTTCCAGCATGCCGTCCCGCAGCTCATCCGGTCGGCCGTCCAGACCAATCAGTTTCTTCAAAAAGCCCATGTGCCCTCCTTGATGGGGACTTGCAGTGGATGGGATGGTGGAAGGGCCGCCACAAGTGGCTGTTGTCAGCGTTGGGACAGACCTTGCTAAATCTGAATAAAATTTCGTCGCCGCAAGGTGCGCTGCCTTTGCGCACAATTGCCTTGTCGACCGTGCGCGTGGGAAACTTGACAACTCAGCGGTGAAAATCCCGTCCACCTCGTTCAATTGTATGGAATTCCAGACGACGCAGCTTCACCAAGGGATGGAACATGTAAGGTAGTAATGCATGAAACTCGCCATTCTGGCACCAGAAAGGGCGAATAGTCAGGAATTTTAACAGCACCAGGGTTCAAGAGGGGCTTGTTGTAAGACTTTTTTTACGGAAGCGAGAAAAAGCTGGCGATCGCCCCTCGTGGCATCTATGTTTCCTGCGTCAATGGGAGCCCACACATGAGAAGCACACTGACCCTGGCGGCCGTGCTGGCTGCTTTTACCCTGGCCCACGGTGGCAATCCCACCGCCGATCACCGGGACTACGAGCTGGAGCCGGGAGATTTCGGCAAGCCGGTGGTCATTGCGCCCCTGCCGGGCATGGCCGGGGATCCCTGGCTCATCGACGATCCCGACATCATCATCGATGACGACGGCCCCAGCGACGAGGACGAGGGCATCATCTACGACGGCTCTTACCTCCTGCCCGTGCGGCCCCGCTTGCAGCGCAAGGTCCTGAACCAGTAAGCGGAAGGGCCCCCCCCATGCAGTGCCTTCGACAGTTCAGCGACTTCTTCGCCCACTCGCCGGGAGTGAGGCTCTTTGACGAGCGCCAGTTCGTCAAAGCGCTGGAGCTCTTCGACAGCGAGGCGCAGAAGGCCACGGACCGCCGGCACCGGGAGTACGCACGCTTCCACGCGGCCAAGTGCTGCTATGTGCTGGGCCAGTATCCGCGTGCCAAGCGTGATCTCATCCTGGCCAACAAGTGGGCCGGGAAGGCGGACGATCGTCCCCTGCGCATGGCCTGCGTGTTCACCCTGGCCACGCTGGAAGTGGCCATGGGCAACCATAAGAAGGGTCTGGGAATCTTCGAGAAGTTCCGCGCCCTTTACGAGAGCCGGCTGGAACCCTACGACCGCAGCATGCTGCTGCTCAATGTGGCCCTCACCCACCTGCGCATCAAGCAGTTGGACGAGGCCGCCCACCTGCTGGACAAGGCGCAGGAGTTCGCCCTGCGCGCCAAGGATTCCCACCTGGACACCTATGTCCATTACTACCGCAGCCTTCTCCTTCAGCGCCAGGGGGACCAGAGTGCCGCCCTGGATCACCTGGAGCGTGCGGCCTCCCTGGCGGAAGAGGGCGGAGACCCCTACGACCAGGCCCGGTGTCAGTGGCAGTTGGGCAACCACTGGCTGCGGCGGGAACGGTACGACAACGCGCTGAAAGCGCTCAAGAAGGCCATCCGCGTCAGCAAACAGGCCGGTTTCAAGGTGGAAGCCGCCAAGTGTCTCAACGACTACGCCTGGGCCTATTTCAAGAAGGGGCGCCTCACCGAGGGCAAGAGCTACGCGGAGGAGGCCATCCTCACCGGGCGCGAGGCGGGTGTGGACACGGCCAACTACCTGGACACCCTGGAGCAGATCAACGCCCACATCAACGACTTCTATGAAGAGGAGAAGCTCATCGCCGAACTGGAGCGGGAAACCGCCCGGGAGTTCGAGCTGGTGGGCTACAGCGACAGCATCATCCAGTTGGCGGAGGCCATCCGCACTTTCGCCCCCTGCAACGACCCTGTGCTCATCTATGGTGAAACCGGCACGGGCAAGGAACTGGTGGCCCACGCCGTGCACCTCACCAGCGCCCGGCGGGACAGGCCTTTCATCAAGCGCAACTGCGCGGCCATTCCCGAAAACCTGATGGAATCCGAGCTCTTCGGCCATGTGAAGGGCTCCTTCACCGGCGCCACCACGGACCGCAAGGGCATTTTCGAGGAGGCCAACGGCGGAACGCTCTTCCTGGACGAGATCGGGGAGATGCCACCCAGCCTGCAGAGCAAGCTCCTGCGCGTGCTGGAGAATGGCGAATTCTACCGCGTGGGGTCCTCGGAATTGATCCGCGTGGATGTGCGCGTCATTGCCGCCACCAACCGCATGCTCGTGGCGGAGATGAACAAGGGCAACTTCCGCGAGGACCTCTTTTTCCGCCTCAACACCATCAAGCTGGACATTCCGCCCCTGCGGGATCGCAAGGAGGATGTTTCGGTCCTGGTGAACCACTTCCTCTTCGGCCTGAACGAGGAGTTCGACAAGTACTACAAGGTCCTGAGCGAGGACGCCCTGCAGACGCTCGAGGCTTACGCCTTCCCGGGCAATGTGCGCGAGTTGAAGAACATCATCCGCGCCGCCTACCTGACAAGCAAGGGGCGCATGATCTCCGTGGCCGATGTGTCACGCTTCTTCCAGAGCGGCATGCCCATGCAGGTGCGCCAGGCTGCCCAGGCAACCCCGGCGGTGGCCCCGCCCGCCGCGCAGGTGGACGCCGAGCTGGAGGGCTTCGACGAGGCCATGATGGAGGAGGAGGAAGGCCGCGTGGTGCCATTTGCCACCACAGAGCTGGTGGAGAAGGCCAGCCTGAAGGACTATGTGCTGGCCGCCGAGAAGCGTCACTTGCTCAGCGTTCTCAAGCATTGCGACAGCGTGAACAAGGCCTGTGCCGTGCTGCAGATCTCCCGCCCCACCTTCTACCAGAAGCTGAAGGTGCACGGCATCTCCCTCAGCAACAAGCGCCTGGTGTGATCGGCGCGACACCGTAAGAACACAAGAGGGGAGCACCGGGCTCCCCTCTTTCTTTCTCGCGTGGCGTGGCCGCCTCAGGGGCGGCCCAGATCCCGACGATCCTTCTTGGTGGGGCGGCCCTGTCCCTTGCGCGAGGCCTGGGCGGCGCGATCCATCAGGCGCATGAGCTTCACGGTCTCCCGCTGTTCCTCCGTCAGGCTGTCCAGGCGCTCCACCTCCTCGCGCAATTCGTAAAGCTCCCGGGCCTCTGCCGGTGGCAGGGGACGCTCCGCCACCGCCTTCACCGTCAGCCACAGGCGTCGGGCCCCTTTGCTCACCTCCAGCACTTCGCCCAGCTTGAGAATGTGCCCGGCTTTCACCCGGCCGCCGCCCATCTTCACATGACCGGCGTCGATGGCTTCGCTTGCCTGGCTGCGGGTTTTGAAGATGCGCGCCACTTGCAGCCACTTGTCAACCCGCACCTCGCGAGGGGCAGAAGTTGTTGTCTGGGAAGAGGATGCGCTTGAGTTCTTCATGCCTGTACCGCTCCTGATGAGTGGCGTGCAAAGCGACGCTTCGCCCCGCCGGATCTTTCAGAACAAGGGGGAATTCCAGACATTGTCGGGTTGGCCTCGCGCGGCCAAGAGGCGCAAGGAAATCCCGCCTGCGCCAATGTAGAATCGGAAGGAGAGGTGTCAAGGTGAAAGCCATTCTGCCCGTGGCGGGCAAGGGAACGCGCCTGCGCCCCCTGGCCCACACCTATCCCAAGGCCCTCATCCCCATCGCCGGGCGGCCCATGATCGAGTGGATCCTGGATCCCCTGGTCGAGGCGGGTCTGGAGGAGGCCGTGTTCATCGTCGGCTGGCTGGGCGCGGAGATTGAAGCACATGTGCGCCGCCGCTACAGCCAGCTGAAGCTGCGCTTCGTGCCCCAGGGGGAGATGCTGGGCTTGGGCCACGCGGTCTTCCTGGGTCTGGACGAGGGCGAGGGCGAGGTCTTCATCATCCTGGGCGACACGCTCTTCGACGCCGATGTGGCGGCCATCCGCGCCAGCGCCCATTCGGTGCTGGGCGTGAAAGAGGTGGCGGATCCCCGGCGCTTCGGCGTGGCGGAGCTGGAGGCGGGGCGGATTGTGCGCCTGGTGGAGAAGCCCGCCGAGCCGCGCAGCAACCTGGCCCTCATCGGCCTTTACAACATCAAGGACGGCGAGGCCCTGCGCCTCACCCTGCAGGCCATGATCGAGGGCGGCGTGAAGACGCGCGGCGAGTTCCAGATCACCGACGCCCTGCAACGCATGATCGACGCGGGCCACCCTTTCGCGCCCTGGGCCATTGATGGCTGGTACGACTGCGGCAAGAAGGAGACCTTGCTGGAGACCAACCGCCATTACCTGTCCCAACTGGATGGGCGCCGGGAGGCGGAGCGGATGGGTGACAGCCTCATCATCCCCCCCGTGCATCTGGGCCTGGGCGTGAACCTGTCCCGCTCGGTGGTGGGGCCTTTTGTAAGCGTGGGCGATGGCGCCAGCCTGCGGGACAGCGTGGTGGAGGATTCCCTCCTCTGCGAGGGAGCACGCCTGGAAGGTGTGGTGCTGAAGGAGGCCGTGCTGGGGCGGGAGTCCCTGGTGCGCCAGCCCCCTCGCGCCCTGCATGTGTCGGACAACACGGAAGTGGACGGATAAGGCCCTGCGGGGTCTGGAAAGGAGAGCCTCATGAGTCAGCACCTTTTCACCAGCGAGAGCGTCACCGAGGGGCACCCGGACAAGCTCTGCGATCGCATCAGCGACAGCATTCTCGACGCCTGCCTGGCGCGTGATCCCATGGCCCGCGTGGCCTGCGAAACCTTTGTGAAGGGCCTGCCCGAACGCACGCGTCTGGTGGTGGGCGGCGAGATCAGCCTGGACAAGAAGGTGGTCAAGAAGGGCCTGATCCCGGATTACGAGAGCATCGCCCGCCAGGCCGCGGCGGACATTGGCTACACGGACCAGGCCTTTGGCATGGACGCCGCCACCGCCGAGGTGGAGCTGGCCATCACCACCCAGAGCGCCGACATCAACCGTGGCGTGGACAACAATCTGGACCAGGGCGCCGGCGACCAGGGCCTCATGTTCGGCTATGCCAGCGACGAGACCGACAGCCTGATGCCCATGCCCATTGATCTGGCCCACCGCCTGGCCCGCCGCCTGGCCACCGTGCGCAAGGAGGGCATTCTGCCCTGGGTGCTGCCCGATGGCAAGACCCAGGTGAGCGTGCGCTACGAGGACGGCCGGCCCCTGCGCGTGGAGACCGTGGTGGTGAGCACCCAACACCTGGAAGGCCTCGGCGCGCACAAGCCCAAGGGCAAGGGTCCGGCGGCCCTGAAGCGCTACGACGAGGAGGTGCTGGCCCAGCTGCGCGCCGAGATCATCCGGGATGTCATTGATCCTGTGCTGCCGGGCAATCTGCGCGACCGCAAGCTGCAGATTCTGGTGAACCCCACGGGCAAGTTTGTCATTGGCGGCCCCTACGGCGATGCCGGCCTCACCGGGCGCAAGATCATTGTGGACACCTACGGCGGCATGGGCCGTCACGGTGGCGGCGCCTTCTCCGGCAAGGATCCCAGCAAGGTGGACCGCAGCGCGGCCTACGCCTGCCGTTGGGTGGCCAAGCACCTGGTCAAGGCCGGCCTGGCCCAGCGCTGCGAGGTGCAGGTGGCCTACGCCATCGGCGTGGCCAAGCCCGTCTCCATCGATGTGAACAGCTTCGGCACGGGCAAAGTCAACGATGACCAGCTGGTGAAGCTGGTGCACAAGCATTTTGATCTGCGCCCCGCCGCCATGATCGAGCGCCTGGGCCTCTTGGCGCCCATCTACGCCGCCACATCGGCCTATGGACACTTCGGCCGCGAGGAATTCCCCTGGGAGCAGGTGGACGAGGCTCTGGTGAAGAAGCTGGGCCGCTGATCGAGAGCTGAAGCGTTCTCGCGCACCCGATGGCGGGTGCGGTGGCGTGGTGACGGGAGCGCTCCTGGTGGGCCACGGCGGACGAGCACGAAAACAAGAACGAGAACGATGGAGAATGCCAAGCATGAGTGACTTCAAGGTCGCGGATATGAGCCTTGCCGCCTTCGGGCGCCGGGAGATCGAGATTGCCGAAAAGGAGATGCCGGGCCTGATGGCGGTGAGGGCCCAGTACGGCCCGGCGCAGCCCCTCAAGGGCCAGCGCATCACGGGCAGCCTGCACATGACGGTGCAGACCGCCGTGCTCATCGAGACGCTGACGGCCCTGGGCGCGGAGGTGCGCTGGGCCAGCTGCAACATTTTCAGCACCCAGGACCACGCGGCGGCGGCCATCGCGGCGGCGGGCGTGCCTGTTTTCGCCTGGAAGGGCGAGAGCCTGGAGGAGTACTGGTGGTGCACGCGCCAGGCCTTGACTTTCCCCGCGGGCAAAGGGCCCACGCAGATCGTTGACGATGGCGGAGACGCCACCATGATGGTCCACCGGGGCGTGGAGGCGGAGAAAAGCCTGGCGGCGGGTGCGGGCTGGCCCCAGTGGAGCGAGGGCAGCGAGGACGAGCGCACCCTGGCGGCGGACCTGAAGGCCGCCCACGCCGAGGATGACGCCCGCTGGACGCGCATGGCGCCGGGCATCCGGGGCGTCAGCGAGGAGACCACCACGGGCGTGCACCGCCTTTACCAGTTGATGGAGGCCGGCGGCCTGCTCTTCCCGGCCTACAATGTGAACGACAGCGTCACCAAGTCGAAGTTCGACAACCTCTACGGCTGTCGCGAAAGCCTGGCCGACGGCATCAAGCGTGCCACCGATGTGATGGTGGCGGGCAAGACCGTGCTCGTGTGCGGGTATGGCGATGTGGGCAAGGGGTGCGCCCAGAGCATGCGAGGCTTCGGCGCCCGCGTGCTCATCACC
>Ga0172367_10002046_pt1 | contig 28317 bp, 18 predicted proteins | sample Lak10m_FD_114542 | JGI IMG/M metagenome (GOLD analysis project Ga0172367, IMG submission 114542) | Freshwater microbial communities from Kabuno Bay, South-Kivu, Congo - kab_022012_10m | ecosystem: Environmental > Aquatic > Freshwater > Lake | place: Democratic Republic of the Congo: South-Kivu...
ACCACGACATTCTCCGGATTAACTGCCGGAACGTATTCTTTTACAGTGGTGAACAGCGATGGATGTACTTCATCAGCTTCATCAACCAACGCAACCATTACCGCTGCGCCTTCAACACCTACAACACCAGTAACAGGTACAGTGACTCAACCGAGCTGTTCAGATCCAAACGGAAGCATTCAACTCACGGGCTTACCCGCTTCTGGAACTTGGACGGCGACAGAAACTCCGGGTGGAGCAACATACAATGGATCAGGAACGACAACAGTAATTACCATTACGTCAGCGGGCACCTATACGTATTTCGTGACTAATGACGCAGGATGTAATTCGACAGCATCTTCACCTGGAGTAACTATAAATGCTGCTCCATCTGTTCCAACAGCACCGATTGTAGGTGCCGTGACAGATCCAAACTGTTCAACCCCTACAGGAAGTGTTGATTTAAGTGGCCTGCCATCAACTGGAACATGGACTGTTACTGCTTCACCGGGTGGAGCCACAACAACCGGAACGGGGACGACCACGACATTCTCCGGATTAGCTGCGGGAACGTATTCTTTTACAGTGGTGAACAGCGATGGATGTACTTCATCAGCTTCATCAACCAACGCAACGATCAATTCCTTCGGTTCTACACCTGGAACACCGGTAACTGGCACCGTTACTCAGCCTGACTGTACGAATCCAAACGGAAGTATTCAACTTACCGGCCTACCTTCTTCGGGTAACTGGACAGTAACAGAATCCCCAGGTGGTGCTACTTACAGTGGATCAGGAACTACGACAGTAATTACCATTACTTCAGCGGGTACATACACCTACACGGTAACCAACGATGCAGGATGTAATTCGGCTGCATCTTCTCCCGGAGTAACAATAAATGCTGCTCCATCTGTACCAACAGCTCCGATTGTAGGCACTGTGACCGATCCAACTTGTACTTCAGTTTCCTCTGTTGCATTGAGTGGTTTACCTTCTACCGGTACCTGGACAATCACAGCTTCCCCGGGAGGATCGACTATTACCGGAACGGGAACAACTGCCAATTTCACAAACTTAAGCTCGGGAACTTACACATTTACTGTCACGAATGCCGCTGGGTGCACGTCTTCTTCATCAAGTGCTTCAGCAACAATTAACCCTGCACCATCAGGTCCGCTTGTTTCTGTAGCTTCTCAAAATGATGTAAGTTGTAATGGAGATACAGATGGTACCGCATCCCTGAATGTTACGGGAGGAACAAGTCCGTATACTTATTCCTGGACTTCCGGAGCAGGAAGCTCAGCATCTGTAACCGGTTTAGCACCGGGCACCTATACAGCCACAGTAACTGATAACGCCGGCTGTACTTCAACCGTTAGCGTCATCATTAATGAACCCGCTGCGATTACACCAAACAGCAGTGGATCGAATGTAGATTGTACAACAGGCTCTGGTGGGTCAATCACTACTACAGCAAGTGGAGGAACAGGAGCTTACAGCTATTCCTGGTCGCCGGGAGGTCAAACGACCTCTTCTTTGAGCGGTTTACAACCCGGCAATTACAGCGTAACGATAACCGATGCAAATGGTTGTACAGCTACGCAATCGACATCAGTAAGCACGTCCGGATCTTTAGTGGTAACAGCAACACCTTCCTATTCTGAAATCAACTCTGGAGGTTCAGTTGCCATTCAAACTACCGGTGGCACTACTTATTCCTGGACACCTGCTACAGATTTAAGCTGTGCCGATTGTCCGGATCCGATAGCTTCACCAATTGTATCAACTGAATATATTGTCACTACTGCTGATGCCAACGGCTGTTCGGGTCAAGATACCGTATATATTAAGGTGACTATTCAATGTGGCGAATATTTTGTGCCAACAGCTTTCTCTCCAAATGAAAACGGACCAAGCGCGAATGATCACCTTTGCCTATTTGGTAATCCGGCATGTATTTCGGAACTGGATTTTGCTATTTATAACCGATGGGGTGAAGTTGTATACCAGACAACTGACATTACAAAATGCTGGGATGGCACTTACAAGGATAAACCTATGGACAGCGGCATTTTCGTATACAAGTTGTATGTAAAACTTGTTGATGGAACCGTCATAGAAAATTCCGGAAACACAACACTAGTAAGATAACCAAACACCGAACTAAGATGAAAACGATAGTAATCAAAAGCAGCTTTATTCTTACCCTGTTTGGAATAAGCACATCAACATTTGGTCAGGATGTCCATTTTTCCCACATGGAATACGCTCCATTAACGCTTAATCCAGCACTGGTCGGCGCCAATTCTCCTATGCAGGGAATCATCAATTACCGTAGTCAGTGGAATTCGGTGGCCGTACCTTATAAAACGATAGCAGCGTCATTCGATATGCGTTTCAATGAGAAAAAGCGGGACAAAAAGGGCATCATCGCAGGCGGAATCAATTTTTTCAATGATCAGGCGGGCGAGCTAAAGGTGAATACCAATAATGTGAATCTTAACCTGGCATATCACCTCATCCTCGACAGAAACAGTACACTGGGACTTGGCATTTATACCGGTTTCGGTCAACGATCGATCGATCCAAATGCAGGACGTTGGGGAACGCAATATGATGGACTTGCTTACAATGCCGCATTGCCATCTCAGGAAACGTTTAATAACGCCACTTTTTCTTTCCTTGATGCAGGCGCAGGGTTATTGTATGCCTATAAACGCAATCAGGGATACAGCACACAAAATAATCAGTTAGCGATCAATGCAGGTTTTGCAACCTATCATGTCAACCGTCCGGGTTATTCTTATCTCGATCAGAATTCTGAAAAGCTCTACATGCGTTTTTCAGGTTTTGTTAATGCAGAAATCGGCATCCAGAACACGAAAGGAATCGTACTTCCGGGAATCTATTTTCAGCGTCAGGGAACTTCCATGGAGATCTTCTACGGAGCCTATTACAAATACCGAATTAGTGAAGGTTCAACTGCAACCGGATTTACAAAACCAATGGCATTATCTCTAGGGCTTTTCAATCGTTTCCGAGATGCAATGGTCGCAAAGGTTATGTTCGAGTATGATCAATACGCTGCCGGTTTTGCCTATGACGTAAATGTTTCTTCATTGAATACCGTGTCGAAGGCCAAAGGAGGGTTTGAATTATTCCTACGCTTCAATATGGGTGACGGAGGTGGTTTCCGATCCAGAATATAATTTCACTTTTATGCGCTTACTTGTTTGTTTATTCAGCATCGGTTTCACCTTTGCTTACGGTCAAAAACTGATCATCAAAGAAAATGATTCCATGCGCATTGAAATCGAGCAGCTACCAACCTCGGTGAATAGCTCGTTCAACGATTATGCCCCAGTAGTAACTGCTGATGGTTCAGAGTTATATTTTACCTCACGAAGGCCTCTTACTGAAAAGGAAAAGAAAAAAAACATTGAGTCCCGGGAGAATATTTACCATTCCTCGCTAGATGAAGGGACCGGTAAATGGCTTGATGCAACAGCTTTACTTGAAAATATAAATGCTCCCGGACGCTACAATTCGAACATTGCTATTTCCAACGATGGACAGCGCCTCTTAATCTATCAGGATGACCAATACGGTAACGGCGACATCTTTGAATCGTATCTGAAAGGAAGTATCTGGTCAGACCCTCACCCCATTTCACAGGTAATCAATTCTGAAGCACATGAGTCCTCAGCAAGTATTGCTCCCGATGGCCGCACGATCTATTATGTCAGTGAGCGTAGTGGAGGCGTTGGAAAACGCGATATCTGGAAATGTACGAAAGATGAAAACGGAAACTGGGGTTTGCCCGAAAACCTTGGTCCTATCGTCAATAGTAAACAAGAGGAAGAATCTGTATTTATCCATCCTGATGGTGTAACCTTGTATTTCAGTTCTAAAGGACACGCCTCTGTTGGTGGTTACGATGTTTTCAGGACAACCTATGTGAATGGTGCATGGACTAAACCAGTATCACTCGGTGAACCCATAAATACAATTGGTGATGATCTTTTTTTCGTTCTCACTGCCAATGGTCAGACGGGTTATTATGCCTCAAGCAGAGACGGGGATCAAAAAGATATCTATCAGATAAAGTTCATTGCCAAGGAGAAGAAGATCATTCAGAATCAGCCGAAGCTTACCGTCCTTAAAGGAGTCATCAGAGACGAGAAAACCAAAGCACCACTTGAAGCAAAAATTCAGATCGTAGATAATGAAAAGAATACGATCATTGGTGAATTCAATTCCAACAGTCAGAGCGGTAAATACTTGATTCCACTGCCAGCAGGCAAGAACTATGGGATTTCTGTTACGGCAACAAACTACTTGTTCCATTCTGAGAATGTAGATATCCCAGACACAGCCAATTATCAGGAGATCGTTCGAGACATTGATTTGAAAAAATTGGAAAAAGGAACGCAGATCGTTTTGCGCAATATCTTTTTTGATCTCGATAAATTCTCTATCAAGCCTGAATCAAAAAACGAACTGGATCGGGTTTATAAATTAATGAAAGACAACCCCAAACTTGTGATCGAGATCTCAGGTCACACAGACACGCAAGGATCTGCCGCTTACAATCAGCAATTGTCTGAAAACCGTGCAAAAGCTGTTGTAGAATATTTAACTGCGATGGGCATCGGCGCGGAACATTTTCAATACAAAGGTTACGGGGAGGATCGACCGATCGTTACTGAAGCAGATATACTGAAAATGAAAACACAGGCTCAGAAGGATAAGGCTCATGCATTGAACAGAAGAACTGAGTTTAAGATTTTGAGCAATCAATAAGCAATAAAAAACGGGAGGTTTAAGCCTCCCGTTTTAGAATTAATTGTAACGCTGCTTATTGCTTTTCGAATGTCCAGGTAACTGTTGATTCATAGGTATCTGTAGTACCGCCTGAAACTGTAACATCTTTTGAATAATTCTTCAAAATCAATTCTTTCGACTTAAGCCCATTAACATCGAAGGTTCCTAAGTTGTCTAGTGTAATGGCCGTTTTGTTTTTTGCCGAATTACTCCAATACCAACGACCATCAATTGTTTCAGTGTCCCCGTCATTGATTTCAATACTCTGATATGTTCCGTCTTTTTTAATTTCAATTGTCAATGAATAGGAGACTGAATTATTGAATGAACCATAGGTTGTGGTCAAGATACTCCCATCGTAATTTGTTGTAGTAATACTACCGTTATTATTTTCTGTTCCTTCAACTTTTGTCAATTTCCAAAGTTCAGTAATGCGCGCATCGCGTGACTTAAAAGAAAGGAATGGATCATTCTCACCTTTCTTACAACCTGTCAAAACAGTTGAACCTACCATAAGGCTCAAAGCAATAAATAAAATGTTCTTTTTCATTAGGTATAAATTTTAATTCGCGACAAATATAATCCAATTTCATTTCGATGTCGTTAATTCTTTTTTAAGGAACTCAAAACAAACGTGCTCTGTACATTGGCTATATTCGGAATGGAAGCTAATTTATCCTTTAAAAACGCTTGAAATTGTTTCATCCCAGAAACTTGTACTTGCAAAAGATAATCATAGTTCCCCGCCACATGATACACAGAAGTAACCTCTTGGAATTCTTTGACTTGAGACTCGAAAACATCTAAAAGTTCGGTATTATGCGTCTTAAGCGATACTTGGCAAAAAACCATTAATTCCTTTCCTATGGCAACCGGATCAATTCGAATGGTATATCCTTCAATGACACCGCGCTTTTCCATCCGTCGAATGCGTTCAAAAGTTGGTGTTACTGTTAATCCAACACGAGAAGCGATCTCTTTCGTTCCCAGTTTAGCATTTTCCTCTAACATGGATAGAATCTTCAAGTCCGTTTCATCCAATTGAAAGGGATTCGGAGAAATAATTTCTTTCATCGTATATAATTTAGATCTAAAATAGTTTTTATTTCTTTTATTAAATCTTTATATAGTTTATTTTTCTTCTTTTATATATCTATATAGTTACATCGTACTTTTGCTCAAACAATTTTACCATGGACTACAAAAATATGCAACCGGAAAGTTTAATGATGAGTTATGGCTACAAACCTTCCCTTTCAGAAGGCGCGATCAAATGCCCTATTTTTCAAACCTCCACATTTGTTTTCAATACCGCAAAAGAAGGGAAACGATTCTTTGAGTTGGCCTATGGTTTGCGCGAAAAAGACGCCGGAGAAGAACTTGGATTGATCTACAGTCGTTTAAATAACCCGGATCTGGAGATCCTTGAGAATCGATTGTGTTTGTGGGATGAAGCCGAAGATTGTGCTGTTTTCGAAAGTGGTATGTCTGCTATTTCCACTGCCATGATGGAATTCATGACGCCTGGGGATCTCCTGTTATACAGTAGACCCGTGTATGGGGGGACAGACCATTTCATTAATCACTTTTTGAAAAAACTGCATATTGAAGCCGTAGGCTTTTATGCCACAGACACTTATGAAGACATCCTGAAAAAAGTGCAAGCTACAGGAAGGGCAGATAAACTGACGATGATTCACATTGAAACTCCAGCTAACCCTACGAATGCACTGATCGACATCGAGATGTGTGCGCGAGTCAAAGCGCATTTCAGTGCCGACGATAAACCCGTGATCTTGTCAGTTGATAACACCTATATGGGCCCGGTTTGGCAACACCCATTAAAACATGGCGCTGACCTCGTGCTTTATTCAGCTACCAAATACATCGGTGGACATTCAGATGTTATTGCGGGGGCTTGCCTCGGATCAAAAGCATTGATGGCACGTGTAAAAGGGTTGCGCACATTCCTTGGAAACATGGCTGGTCCATGGACGGGATGGTTACTCATGCGTTCATTGGAAACGTTAAAGATCCGTATGGAACAAGCCGCACTCAACGCGTCTCATGTGGCTCGTTTTCTTGAGAACCATCCGAAAGTTGAAAAAGTATACTATCTCGGATTCATTCCTAAGAATGGCTCTGAAAACGAACGATTGATCTACGCCCGTCAATTTAAATCTTCAGGCGCCATGATCTCCTTCGACATCAAAGGTGGAGAGGAAGAAGCATTCCGTTTTCTTGACTCGCTTAAACTGATCAAGCTTGCGGTTTCTCTTGGAGGCACAGAGAGTCTTGCTGAGCACCCACAAACAATGACGCATGCCGATGTTCCAATGGAAGACAAGAAGATCATGCACATTACGGAAAAACTTATTCGACTTTCTGTTGGTGTAGAGCATTACAACGACCTGATCTCTGATATTGGGCAGGCTCTTGATGCCATTTAATACGCAAAACCTAACCTATATCGATAGAGGGCGGAGCAATTCCGCCCTTTTTTTAATCGTCCAAAATGGATGGCAACCAGAATATCGGACGACTTTCTGTTGTAATCAGATGGACGGTCGAATATCGCGAATGTTTAGCTGCAAACTTTCTTTACCATTCCATGAATTCACTTCGAGGGTGTAGACGACATCGAAAGGCACTCCTGCCGCCACATCGTCTGCCTTTTCAGCAAGATCGAATCCAATAGCCGAAACAGTGACATCCGAAGCTGGATCAATGAGGGTTAATTTCAAATGCTTGTCCTTGAGAATTCGAGTATCGAGCGCATAGATGTTGCACGTCATAAAAACGGGTTGCATATTTCCGGGACCGTGAGGCTCAAAACGCAACAGATTACGTTTCAATCGTGGTACCGCAAATCGGCTTTCCCCCGGACGGAACAATTCTTCAAAACTGATCTCCAGATCGATACGTAATTCAGGATTTAAGTCATTCGGTTCAATTCGCGAAATCACTGTTTGTTCGAATGTTTCACGGAATTGATCCACTTGAAACGGATTTAAACTCAACCCGGCAGCATGACAATGCCCACCGTACTGTTCAAGCAGATGATCACACTCCGAAATCGCTGCGTGGATGTCGAAATCGTTTACCGTGCGAGCTGAACCCGTGGCCATGCTATTTGATGCGGTGAGCACAATGGTTGGCTTGAAATACTTTTCCACCAAGCGAGAGGCAACAATCCCGACCACTCCTTTATGCCAGTTTTCATTGTACAAAACCAGACTTCGCGCATTTTCGAAGGTTTTGTCAGCCTCGATCATAGCAATGGCTTCTTTCGTGATCTCCTGATCAATGGTTCTGCGTTGTTGGTTATCCTCATTGATCTCGCGCGCAATTCGCTCGATCTCGTCCTGATCACGGGAGATCATTAAGTCTACCGCATACTTTCCGGAGCGAAGTCGCCCCGCGGCATTGATCCTTGGAGCGATGGTGAAAACGACCGTACTCAAAGTTACAGGAAGCGCTTTTCCCGCCAGTGACAAGAGTTCACTGAAAGCTGGTCTGGGTGCAGCATTTAATTGTTTAAGCCCGTGAAAAGCCAGGATTCGGTTCTCTCCGGTAATATCCACAATATCCGCACCGATACTCACTGCGACCAGATCGAGAAGTTCCAGCAATGGCGCACTATCCAACTCCTTATAAAGACAAAATCCCTGTAACAATTTGAAGCCAACGCCACATCCCGATAATCCTTTATAGGGATAAGAACACGCTTTTTGTTTGGGGTCCAAAACGATACTATCGGGAATGATCGGGCCCGGCTCGTGGTGATCACAAACAATAAAATCGATACCCTTGGATCGCGCTAGTGCGATGAGTTCAACGGAACGAATACCACAATCGAGGGAAATCATCAGGTTCACTCCATTTTCTTCCGCAAACTGAATTCCCTGAAGACTCAATCCGTATCCTTCTTTGTAGCGATCCGGAATATAATAATCAACCTGTTCAGTGTGTTGCTTGAGAAAGGAATACATCAGTGCCACAGCGGTAGTGCCATCCACATCGTAATCACCAAAAAGCAAGATCTTTTCCTTTTTTGACACTGCTTGACACAAGCGATCAACAGCTTCTTTCATTCCTGTCATCAGGAAAGGATCATGTAGATCCTTGAGATCAGGATTGAAAAAGTGATTCGCAGCATCATAGCTTTGTATTCCCCTTTGGAGTAAAAGCGTTGCCAATACACGATCTGTTTTGATCTCTTTCCTGAACTTCTCACATTGTTCATTTTCCACCCCCTCTTTGACAAACCATCTTTTTTCCATACATTTCATTTCTGTTACTTTAATTTACGAAACTATTTTGACATCATCGATACCCTTTCCCAAAAGAATTCAATCTCTGAATCTCCTGCTTTTAGCTTCGGTATTGATTTCCCAATTAAGTGCCTTAAGTCAGGTTTCCTATGATTTTGCTATTCCGCTGCCGCCTTCCGGTCAAGAAGTTCAAGGCATCGCTCAACCCTATTATGGGATTTATTCGAGTGATCAGACCGACATGGATTATGAATTTAACGCGAAGGGTATTTTTGCTGTATCGCTTATCTTCAGCAGTATTTCAAGAGAGACTATTCGGGAATCCTCTACCTATCGTGTTTCAAACGGTTGGCTCCACGGAGTCAAAGCAAATGATTCGATTCCCTGCGAATTGCAAGGTGAATACTATCATTTTGCGATCAAACAAAAAGAACAATTGATCGGCAGTGATGAAACCGAACATGTGTTGATGAAGATCAGTGATCGCACGTATATTCTCAATTTTGAGGAAAACGGCAGCTATACCCCCAGCATTTTTGAATTCAAGGGGACAGAGTTACACATCCGGCATTTTACGTATGAAGATCAGACTACTTTTCCAATGATCGCAGAACAATTGGAACACGCTAACAAGGACATCAAATCGATCACTTTGCGCCCGACAAAAGAGGAATGGGAAAAACTCCCCATTGAATCGATCACGGGTCAACGGATGATATTCAATAAGATGTAGGTTTACATCCCGTCACCATCGAGCAGGTTTCCGATTCCGCCAAGGATGCCACCTTCTTCTTTTCTTCCGCCAACAGAGCCATAGGAAAGAATACGGGATGCCAGTCTGGAAATGGGTAAGGTTTGAAGCCATACCTCCCCTGGTCCTTGCAGTGTGGCAAAGAATAAACCTTCACCACCAAACAGAGAATTTTTGATTCCGCCTATGAATTGGATATCGTAATCGATGGTTTGCGTGTAGGCCACGACGCAGCCAGTATCCACTTTCAGCATCTCCCCCTGTTTCAATGTGCGCTTCATGACATGTCCACCGGCATGAAAAAAGGCCATACCATCTCCTTCCAGTTTCTGCATGATAAATCCTTCACCGCCGAAAAGACCAGTTCCAAGTTTACGCTGGAATTCTATTCCAACAGCTACTCCTTTGGCAGCGCATAGAAAGGCATCCTTTTGACAAACGATCTTATTACCATAAGCCGAAAGATCAACGGGAATGATCTTTCCGGGATAAGGAGAAGCAAAAGCAACTTTCGCCTTACCCGTTCCCTGATGCGTATATGCTGTCATGAATAAACTTTCCCCTGTAAGCAGCCTTTTCCCAGCGCCCAGGAGTTTACTCATAAATCCACCCGAAGTTTGTTTGCTTCCATCTCCGAAAATGGTTTCCATTTGAATACCATTGTCCATGTACATGAACGAACCGGCTTCGGCAATAGCGGTTTCATTAGGATCGAGTTCGATCTCGACCAGTTGCATTTCTTCCCCGATAATGTAGTAATCGATTTCGTGGTTTTCCATCACATTGTTTTTTGTTTCTGCAACAAATATGATGGATTTAGGTCAGAATCTTTCAAAACATGACGCACAGTTTCAAAAAGTTTTTCTTCCGTCCATGGCTTTGCAATGAAAACATCCAGCAAACCTTCATCAACCAGCTTCTCAACAGCAACCTCATTCGCCTGACCGGACAACATAACACAGGAGACTTTCGGATATCTTTTTTTGGCCGATCGAAGGAATTCTTCACCTGTCATTTTTGGCATTTGATAATCCGAAAGAATAAAAATGATGTCTATTTGCTGTTCAGTGATGGCTGCCATAGTTGCCAGCGCTATTTCTGGTGATTTGAAAAATTCACACAAGACAGCATTCGTATCAACCATCTTTTGTAACTGAAAATGAAGAACCTGCAAAATACCGGGGTCATCGTCAACACAAATAAGCGCAATTTTGGGAAACAAGTTCTTTCTGTAGCAACAACAGAATGTAACATTTGTTCATAACGAGAAATTACATGACAAATTCAAACACCGTAGTGTTTTGATCCGATCGGATGGCAACATCCCAGTGATTTGCCTCCAGGATTCTTTTGACTATGTTCAAACCAAACCCTGAATTATCTGTTCCTTTTGATGATTTGAATCGATTGAAAATTTCCGGAAGCATTTCTTCAGGTATTTCCGGACCATTGTTCTCAAATTGAATAACCTTTCGCTGGTCGCGTTCGAAAGCCCGGATCCAGATATCGCCATGGTCATTTCCGATAGCTTCGAAGGCATTCTTGAGCACATTCGACCAAACCTGAAAGACGTCTCTGGGTACAGCTTCGATGCAACATTCCGCATCCAACTCAAGGTGAATATCAATATTGCCCTTTAGATTCGAACTTAAAACGCGCAAGACATTGGTCACGCTTTCTTTAATGTTGACACATTCTTTCCCCTGATGCACTGCCGACCGGGTGAATTTACGAAGATCTGCAACTACATCGGCCGACCTGTTTGCGGCATGGAAAATTGTATCGACCATTTGCCTTATCGTATGGATACTCGTCATTAATTGCAACATCTTTTCGGGATGTGTACTCGCAAGCACACATTCGATCTTTTCGGTATCCACGTGTTCGATTTTAGCCTTCACCATTCCGTCAGCGAGTGTGATTGCCAAATCCTTATCCAGATTCTTATGTGACAAGTGTTCCTGAATGAGTGTTCGTTCTTTGATAGATTTGATACCGGACATGAATGGAACGGCGCTGCCAGTCATTGCATTTTCGCAAGCAAATTCGAGTTCCTCACGTGTACAATCATGAATGAGACCATGAAAAAGTTGCTCCAGTGTTTCACGAATACTTTCCGCTCCCACACGAATGGAAGCGATCGGGCTGTTCAAGTCATGGGCGATACCCATCGTTAATTCACCAATGGCAACTAACTTTTCGGTTTCAGCAATTGTCGCATTGAGTTCAATGTTCTCTTTGGTCTGTTTTTCAATGATCTGTTCAAGGTTGATGTTCAATTCTTCAAGCGCCCTTTTTGATTGAATGGTTTCTGTAATGTCTAGTCCGTAAGCGATGTAATAACCTGTATCCTTCTCTTCAGATGACGGGGGACTGTAGCTACGAAGAAAGTATCTGGTTTCTCCGGCAGCATTCTTTTTTTCCTCGATCCATTCAACGATCTCACCGGTAGCCATCATTTTATCGAAATAGCCTTTTCTTCGTTCAGGCCAAGTTAGTGGTAGGCCTTTCATTTCTGAATACTCAAACTCATTCTTTCCAATGATCCATTTTCTTACCTGATCATCCTTTATTGCGGATTTATTGATAAATCTGAATCGCATTTCTCGATCGAACAATGCTATATCTGCCGGAAGTATATCAAAAATGTTCTGCAAAAAGCTTTCTTGTGCCGAAAGTCTTGTGTTTAACAATTTCAATTCATCGCTTTGACGGCTAATTTTTCCTGTATAATTGGTGATTTCAAAGCCGTAAATATTGACGAAATCATGTTCTTCATAGTAAACCAGCGAAAAAACAAAGGTTCTATCGTCCATCGTAACCACTTCTTCCAGAAATTCTTTTCTGAAACCAGTGAAAAGTAAAGTCACTAGCTCCGACAAATGGTCAAATCCATTAAAATCTTTGCCAACACCAAAATATACCAAGAGTTCTGTGGCTTTTTCATTGGCGTATTGGACGTGTAAATCCCTACCGATTCTCAATATCGGATTCGGGTTTTGATCGGGGAAACTGCTTAATTTTTCGATTTTGAGTAAGGCATTCTTCAGATCTGCATTTTGCTTGCTTATGCGCACATTCAGCCGTTCTGAATCTTGAAGATTGTTTCTTTCTAATTCACTCAAGAACATAAAGTCAGATAATTCCTTGTAATCCGGAAAATCCACATTAGTGAGATTGTAGCGATCAAGTTTCTGACTAAACGATATATCTGGAAGAGCCATAAGGATATAACTTCCACTAAGAATGAGCACAGATGCTTTGAAACTACGTTTGTACTTGTCTTGAAAATGAATCAGTTTTCTTGATTTTAAGGTTACAGCAAGTTCTGAAAATGAATTAAAATCCTCTGCAATAAATAGTTCATCAAATGGAACAGCTTCTCTGAATTCAGGTAGGATCTTTTCCCATTTATCGCCATAATGAACGATGAGTCCTCTACTGTCAACACGTAAAAAAAACGCCCCTGCATTATCAAGCGTACGATTCATTGAAGAAAGCTGACCTGATAAGTAACTCACTTCATGCCTTGTATGAATCAGGCGACTGGCCATTTTTGCCAGCATTTTCAATGAATTTACCTGGTGCTCGTTCAACTCACGAGGTTGATTGTCTATCGCGCAAACGGTTCCGATAGCCTGGCCTGAATCTGTTACGATGGGAACACCACAATAAAAGATCACGTGCGGATTCCCGGTAACAAGAGGATTATCAAAGAAACGCTCATCCTTGGTGGAGTCTTTGACCATAAAGACCTCATCAGGCTGATTAATGGCATGAGCACAGAAAGCGTAATCTCTTGGTGTCTCAGAAGCACCAAGTCCGACTTTGGATTTAAACCACTGGCGATCAGAATCGATCAAACTAATCAAGGCGATAGGCGTTCCGCATACCGATGAAGCCATCTCGGTGATCATGTCTAGATTTTCATCGGCTTCGGTGTCGAGGATGTTCAATGCTAACAGCTCTTTGATACGAGCATCTTCATTGAGTGGTGTTTCGGGTAGTTTCATGAAAGCAATTCAATAACATTGAAGCACAACAAAAATAAGAAAAACAACCCGTTAACTGAATTAGTTCCAATTGATCAATGAACCACCTTCAAGTGATTCCTCAAAGATCTCTCTCATGGTTTTCAATTTCGCAGCAGATACCACATCTCCTTTGCTTGCTTTTGCTTTGAGTTTGTAATAAGTATCAAGAGAATGCCCAAAAAGATCTTGCTCCAGTTTACCTTTAATCACAGAAATCTTGGCATTCACATCGATCAGGAAATGTTCGATATCACCGAGTTCTTTGAGTTCGATGGCCGAAATATCAGATTTTCGCAGAAGGACAGCATAACGTGGCAACATTTTCTCCAGCAGGGAAATGAAATGTTCCAGTTCTTTATTAAGTGCGTCTTTATTTGCCCGAAAATCCATTGTTAAGTTATGTAGTAGAAATATAGGAAAAATTTCTTCGGCACCCACGAGTTTTCGATAATTGACTTAATTCTGTCGATTTTTCCCCATTTATTATTCATTAATTTTGTTTGGATGGCTGGCGTCTACATTCATATTCCTTTTTGCAAGCAAAAGTGCAGTTACTGCGATTTTCATTTTTCAACCACTTTTGGAACATATCGTAAACGAATGATCCAAGCATTGTGCTCGGAGATTCATAAACGTGTAGCCTCATTGAACGAACCTTTAGAAACACTTTATTTTGGTGGAGGAACCCCAAGCTTGCTTACTTCGGAGGAATTTGATCAACTATTATCCGCAATCGCTGAAATAATTTCCATCGATCAACTCAAGGAAGTGACACTCGAGGCCAATCCTGACGACCTAACGGAAACAAACCTTGTTATCTGGAAAAAAGTTGGCATCACGCGTTTATCCATTGGTTTGCAATCGTTCAAAGAAAGTGATCTGTTATGGATGAATCGTGCTCATTCCGCAGAAGAAGCGCTGAAATGTGTTTCACTGGCACAAGCCAATGGTTTTCAAAACATCTCCGTAGACCTCATTTATGGCTTGCCAGATTTAACTATTGAAGAATGGAAAAAGCATATTGATCTTGTGATTTCCATGAATGTAAGCCATATTTCGGCCTATTGCCTGACCGTAGAAGAAAAAACGGTCCTAAACAGGCTGGTAAAACAAGGCAAACTCATCCCTGCAGGCGAAGATCAACAATCCGAACAGTTTGAAATACTTTCTAAAAAACTTGTTGAAGCTGGATTTGAGCATTATGAAGTTTCAAATTTCGGCAGACCCGGAATGCATGCTCTTCACAACAGCAACTACTGGAGGGGAAAACAATACATTGGCATCGGCCCTTCAGCTCATTCCTATAATGGATTCGAACGAAGATGGAATATTTCGAACAATTTCACGTACATGAAAATGAACGCATCCGAATGGTTTGAAGTTGAAGAACTGACTGCAAAAGATCGCTGGAATGAATTAGTGCTCACTGGATTACGAACCTCTTGGGGCGTGGATGAAGAAAAGCTGTTTGCTATCTTGCCACCTGATTTAAGTTTCAGAACCAAGCTGGAAGCATTTGTAGTTTCGGGTTGGGTTGAGGTCAACAAAGGACACATCATTTTAACCCTCGAAGGAAGGCTGAGAGCCGACCATATCGCCGCCGAACTTTTCCAATGAAAATACTCCTGAAATATCTACCCATCATATCCTTGATATTCGTATTGGTGACGATCGCTGTTCTAAGTTTGTTGCCACCCGAGAGCGGACTCGAACTTAAAAAAGATAAGTTGGGTCATCTCATCGCCTATCTGACGCTTTCCGCTAATGCCCAATTTTTCTCCCGAAACAAAAAAGATATGCTCTTCGTATTCATCGGTGTTTGCACGTATGGTGGAGTGCTTGAAATGCTACAGGGATTTGTTCCGGGCCGTCAACCCTCGTGGATGGACATGGCGGCGAATACAAGTGGCGCGTTTTTGGGGTTGATCTTACATCTCATGATTGGAAACACGTTGAAAAAGTTATTCATGCGCTGATCAATGTGTGTAATATCACACGAAACCTTTCATATCCGTTGATTTCAGCTTATTTTCGCAGCAACAAAGACGCTATGGAAAAACTGAGCAACTTTATCAATGGCACGTATTGCCCACCGTTAAGTGGCGCATACATCGATAATTATGAACCTGCGACCGGAAAGGTCTACAGTTATATACCTGATTCAGATGAACAGGATGTAGAACAAGCTGTAGCAGCAGCAGAATGCGCCTTCCCAATTTGGTCAACTATGTCGGCCGAAAAAAGAGGTGAGATCCTTGTGAAGTTGTCAGAAGGTATTCGCTCCCGCATGGATGAATTTGTGGAAGCTGAGTCACGCGATAACGGCAAACCGTTGAGTCTTGCAGCAAGTGTGGATATTCCGAGAGCGATCTCAAACTTTCATTTCTTCGCTACAGCCATAGAACATTTCGCTTCAGAATCACATTACATGGAAGGCATGGGAGTGAATTACACCATACGAAAGCCAATCGGTATCGTTGGATGTATCTCTCCATGGAACCTTCCACTGTACTTATTCTCCTGGAAAATTGCTCCGGCACTCGCAGCAGGAAATTGTGTCATTGCGAAGCCATCAGAAATTACGCCGTACACCGCCTATCTGTTAGGGAAAGTGGCACAGGAAGCTGGATTACCGGCTGGTGTTCTGAATATACTTCATGGTTTGGGAGGTAAAGTGGGTGATGCGATGGTTAAACATCCGAAGATCAAGGCCATTTCATTTACAGGAGGAACCAAAACAGGCGAATATATCGCTCGGACAGCCGCGCCGATGTTCAAAAAATTATCGCTGGAACTGGGAGGAAAGAATCCAAACATCATTTTCGCCGATTGTGATTTTGATGACATGATCAAAACTACTATCCGCTCTTCATTTGCAAACCAGGGTCAGATCTGTTTATGTGGTTCAAGGATCTTTGTCGAACGCCCGATCTATGAGAAATTCAAAACGGTTTTTGTCGAAAAAATAGCCAAATCAAAAGTGTCCAACCCACAAGATCCGGAGGCAAATCTGGGAGCCGTGGTTTCCAAACCGCACATGGAGAAGGTGCTTTCGTATATAGACTTGGCGAAAGAAGAAGGCGGCACCATTCTAACTGGAGGCGAACGTGTTGTCCTTGAAGGTGAATATTCAGAAGGATACTACATTCGTCCTACAGTGATTGAAGGATTACGTTATGATTGCAGAACCAACCAGGAAGAAATTTTTGGTCCGGTGGTGACGATCACGCCTTTTGATACGGAAGAAGAAGTGCTTATGATGGCTAATTCTACGATGTACGGTCTGGCGGCTACACTCTGGACAAGTGATCTGAAACGCGCGCACCGCATGGCTGATAACATCCAGTCAGGTATCGTTTGGATCAACTCATGGTTAGTCCGTGATCTACGTACGCCATTCGGAGGTGTAAAAGCATCAGGAGTCGGTAGAGAAGGTGGCTGGGAGGCCCTTCGTTTCTTTACTGAACCCAAAAATGTATTTGTTAAGTACTAATTACTTTACGACTAATTCCTTGCATACGATCCCACTCGAAGTTTGAATTTTGAGTGTATAGTAGCCTGCGGCAATTCCAGCTAAATCAAGATGCGTTTTGTCTCCAAAAACACCATTTTTCTTAAGACAGATCTTCCCCGAAAGGTCTGACAAGATGATTTCTGTGATTAAAAGTGAACCGCGAGCAGCCACAGTTACTTGCGCATCTGCAGGATTTGGATAGACCATAAGTTGCTGACTATTGAGGTCCTCCAACCCATTCAAAGAGACACAAAAGATTTGTTGATTCTGTGTTCCAAAATTTGCATCGGCGTCAAGTAATTCTGCCAGCACCACACCATTGTAGGTAATCTGATAATTTCCATTACCCCCGTTGGCCGCTGAACAGCCTGACATTCCATCGCCATAAGCATCATTGAGCGTAAATGCGTAACACCCTTCGTTTAAACAAAAATTCTGGGTAATCACTCCAGGTGTACCGTCTGCATATCCATTCCCCGTAAAAAGACTGGTGCCTGTTACATCATCTGCAAGAATCCAGGATGTTTCACTTCCGTAACAATCGAGGTCCATGGAAAGTGTCACTGTTTCACCATTGACAACTGCAATAAATGATGATGTGGTGATATCATTTAAACCATTTTCATCTACCCCCGCGTTCGGTGCTGATACCGTGGCAGAAAACGTGTGAGAACCTGCACTCAACGTTACAACCGGCAAAGTTACCGTGGCTGTTTGCCACTGATTCAAACTGCCGGTCCAGGGAAATGTCAGGTTTTGCAGTCCATCAAAACCATAAGTAATGGTAGCTGCAGTGAGGGTTTGAGAACCTGAATTGGATATGGTGACTTGTGGTGTAATGGTTCCTGAACATAACGTTCCTGAAACTCCCTGGGGCGCACTCAATCCTGCATCAAGCGCGGCTGCACTTGCTCCGGACGGATCATACCCATCGATGAACTGCGCGCCACTGGTATTTGGATCCAGCCAAAATTTTAGCTGATTGGTGCTGTTACTTCCAACCGGTTCCCATGAGTAGGAGAATTTACCGTACTCATCTGACAATTGAGCAGCGCCACAGGCAGACGCCCCACCATGTAACTGACCAATAACACGGTGATTCTGATCCATCAGAGGAGATCCGGAAGACCCGCCTTCTGTAACACCCGAATCCCATCCGGTTACACCCCAGTGACTATTCGCAGGACAACTACCAAAAGTTGTTGAGATCAATGGGTCATTCTCAAAGGAAATCTTTTTTATGTCTCCAGATGGATGATGAATCCCAACGGCACTGGTCGGCGTTGCTCCAGAATTATCCCAACCTAAAAAGTACGGATTACACGTTGAAGGAACCGTATTACCTACTAATCCACCAGTAATTTCCACAAGGCAAAAATCGGAGGCTGTTGCACGAGCTCTCAAAACTGCGCCGGATAGCGACTCGAAGGTTGGTGCACTGGCAGGATTGCTGCAATCAGGAGATTGCCAGTTGAACCTGAAAATCCAGGTAGCCGGGTTACTGTAACAGTGATCCGCTGTCAACACATAAGGTTTCCCATCACTCAACACATTGTTCACCAACGAGCCCGTGCAAAACCCGCTCGATCCGGAAACCAGCATGACAACCGCATTGCGTTCGCTGGACCATGGACTTCCTTCCGGGCAATTTACGTTGTTGTTGCAACTCCCTGAACTACCAAATGCTTTTTGCTGAAATTCCAAAGCAGTCCGATAACCATGCGTCACCGTGGCCACGGATAGTGCAGCTTCTTTAGCTTTATTAATCGCCGGGATGAAATACTCCATAACTACCGTCTCGCCGGGAATGAGTTCGGTACCCAATTGACCGTCATACAAGTGATTTTCGTTGAATGAGCCCAGAATAAACGATTTTTCCGGATTGTATATATACAATTCATTTCCATGAGGGATTTTTACATTCGTTAAGGTAAGGTTCACGGTGAGCGCTTCTTTACACGTCAACTTAAGCATCCAAAGTCTGGAACCATCGGGGAGGTCATACCAGGTTCCTGAATTCATCATATTCAGATAGGTATAATTGTTAAATCCAAAGCGCCAAGGACCATTTCCTGTTCGGTCGTTCTCCTCATCCTCTGCATGCAGCACGTTTAAATCAGGGGTATTAAAACTAATTTCATCTATTTTGAACGGGGTCGTTAGCTTGTAACTTTTGGGCTTCCCACCATCACCTTGTTGTGCCAGAACGGAGACGAATGCCAGAATAATCGAACAAAGAAGGGCGTACTTCATGAGTTATAGTTTAAAGTTACGAACGATCAAACGAACGCAACTGTTGGGTTTAAGAAAAGTGAAATTAAGGAATCTACCGGATAAAAAGAATTGGTGACCTAAAAATACTGGGAATACTTTCTGAACGGTGCTGAATTGTTTTACTTTTGAGATACGTAGCAAAAGGCTAATTAGAAATGACAATGATCATCGGAATTTGCGGAGGCAGTGGATCAGGCAAAACAACCTTATTGAAACGGTTGTGCGAGGAATTAAAGCATCATCATCCCTCCGTATTTTCTATGGACAATTATTATTTGCCTATCGAAAACCAGCAAAAAGACAAAAATGGTCAGGTAAATTTTGACCTCCCTACTGCCCTTGACAGAAAAAAGTTGTTCGAGGATCTGCAGCAGTTGCTCCATGGAGAACCGATCGAAGTTCGGGAATATCATTTCAATGCGCCTCCTGACAGGCTAACTTTACTGACCATTGAGCCATCCGAAATCGTCATAATTGAAGGTCTCTTTCTTTTTTATTATGAAGAAATACGGCAATCATTGGGTTACTCGATCTTTATGGAAGTTGACCCGGAAATTCAGCTTGACAGACGCCTGTATCGTGATCAGGATAGCAGGGGATACTCGCGTGAAGCTATTCTTTACCAATGGAATGAACACGTATTGCCCTGTTACAAAAATTACCTTCTTCCCTATGAACATTTGGCCGATTTCCGTTTTCGAAATGATACCCGTGCCGATGAGGAATTTGAACGCCTCATGTATGATTTAAATATGAGAATTGCAGCGAAAAAACCCTGATGAGAAAACTCAAAAAGTGGATTATAGTTCTGATTCTTGCACTAACAGGGACAGTTTCGGCGATTTTTATGAATCTGAATGATAATTTCAGGGCCGATGTCAATCATTTTCAAAAAGAATTCATTCGCAAAGAACAGCAGCTCAAAGTTTTTCTGGAACGAGAAGGTAAATCGGACCTAAACCTTCAGAAAAAAAGCGAATATTTCTATTTACACGTTTTCAGAAATGACTCGCTGGTTTTCTGGAATTCAAATGAATTACCTGTAAACAGATTTGCGGACCTTCATTTTCCCGGCAATGGTCTTTTGCATCTTCAGAATGGCTGGTACTATACAATTACTCATGTCAAGAAGAACAAAACCTTCTGTGCCTCTTTCCTCATTAAAAAAGATTTCCCCTATGAGAATGGAGATCTTACCAATGACTTTCAGCATGACTTTTCACTCGAAAAGAACACCACTATTTCTCTGGATCAGAACGAAGGTATACAGGTAAAAGATGCTTCAGGAAATTTCATTCTATCCTTAGTCAAAACGAAAAACCACCATGAATCACCTGGTTTCTCTCAATTCATGCTGTTCTTTTACCTCATCATCATCCTTTTATGGGTGTATTTGGCCGCCTTACTTTTTAAACAGTTCGACAAGCCACTAAAATGGCTGATACCTTTTTTCTTGCTGTTCACTAAATGGCTTTTGTTGAACTATAATCTTGTATCATTTCGTGTCGGCGCTGGGGCTTTAGACCCAACCCTGTACGGTACAAGTAAATGGTTTCCGAATTACTTTGAATACCTCACCAATATTACAGTGATCATTAGTACTCTGGTGATGTTTAAGTCGGAACTCAAGAAAAGAGTCGTTTCAAAAGTAGTGGCATGTTTACTTTTCCCATCGGCACTGTTCTCCTGGATTTTGGTTCGTGACCTCACAGAAGGACTGGTTGAAAATTCATCGATACCGCTATCTATAGACCGGTTGTTCTCTCTTAATGGTTACACGATTCTCGCCATAACAAGTGTTGGTATCATGGTCTATGTACTGTTTGAGATGATCCGTTTTGCCAAAGAATATTGGTTGAAATCAGGTTTGAGGACGTTTGTTGTGTTGGGAATAACGTTGGTTGTGATGGGTGGATTTATGTGTTGGATCTATTTCATGGAGCATGAAACCATCATTCCCGAGATTTCTTTTACAATACTTCTGTTAACCGTTCTGTTTTACGATCGACAACACGCTAAAGGAACCTCACTGTTAGGTTCGGTTCATATCTATTCCATGGGGATTCTTTGCGTTACGCTCATCATCATGGTATTCAACGGGGAAAGAGCAAAGACCATTCAGGAATTATATGCCCAAAAACTAGCATCCGAACAAAGTGTTGTAACTGAACTCGAATACCCCAAGGTAGAAGCTAAGGTTGCACATGACCCCGTTCTTACCCGAATTAAAAGGGAAGACTCTCCGACATTGTCTGCCTCTGAATTCGAAGATGGACTTGAACGAAGGATCTTCAACGGATTTTGGGAACGTTATGAACTTGATTATTTCCTGTTTGATAGCACAGGAACAGCCATCATCACTGAAGGAGAGGATCTAGGGGATGATCAATTTGAAAAACTTCATGAAATAATTCGCAAGCATGGTGCCTTGTCTGCCATCGACAGCCACTTGTATTTTATTAATGACCATACAGATCAATACAGTTACATCATCCGGCAAAAAATCAATGAAAATTCGGGTGATTCACGCATTTTCATTGCCACTTTGAGATCAAAAAAAATTCCTGAAGAGATTGGGTTTCCAAGGCTTCTTATTTCCGGAAATTCGGATGCTTTACAAAATCTGGAGGATTATTCGATTGCAAAGTATCATAAAAACAAGCTTGTAGTCAACTATGGTAAATTCCATTTTCCTTACACGCTCAAACAAGTTTACCAGTGGCCAGAAGACCGCAATAATTATAAGCTGCATGAACATTACATGCATCACGTTCACGCTTCAAGCAATGGCGATGTCATTATTTTATCATCGCCAGAAATAGGATTTTTATCTTATGTTACCTCTTTTTCTTACCTGTTTTTGTTTTTTGGTTTCTTCTTTACGCCAAGACTCCTCTTGTTTTCAAAAAAATCTGGATTCTTGAGTGCTTTCCCTTTATCTCTAAAAATTCAGGTCATCTTGATCGGGATCGTATTTCTATCACTCATCGGATTCGGTTGGGGTAGTGGATCCTTTATCCGGGATCAATATACTTCCTTCTCAACGGATATGATTACTGATAAATTAAGATCTATCATGATTGAACTCAATGGTAAACTCAAGTATAAAGACCAGTTGAGTCTTGAAAAAAATGGAAACAGCATTGAATCCATGCTTGACCGAATTGCTCATGTTTATCGTGCCGATGTAAATATGTACGATACACAGGGTTTCATGATTGCCTCATCAAGGCCTAAGATCTATACGCTGGGACTGGTTGGTGAACAAATGAATCCGAATGCTTTTAACGCATTGACGTTTCACGATAAGAGTCTTTTAGTAGAGGAAGAACGCATTGGTAATCTCGCTTATGCTTCTGTCTACATGCCCAGTTTCAACAAGCAAGGCAACTTGCTCGGTTTCGTAAATCTACAATACTTCGGCCAACAACGTGAACTAGAAGATCAGATCGAGCATTTCATCACCGCTATTATCAATATTTTCATGTTACTATTGGCAATTTCGCTGATATCTGCCCTGTTTATTTCAACGTGGCTAACTGCTCCTTTGAGGTTACTTAAAGAAAGCGTATCCAAATTAAGACTCGGTAAAATCAATGAACCTATCAACTACCGAAAAAATGATGAAATCGGAGCATTGGTTACTGCCTATAACATGAAACTTGAGGAACTTGAAAAAACGGCGGCTCAACTTGCCAGAAGTGAGCGAGAAATGGCTTGGCGAGAAATGGCTAAACAGGTGGCTCACGAAATAAAAAACCCGCTAACACCAATGAAATTAAGTGTCCAGCAACTGGAAAGGACCTTTGATCCGAATGATCCATCGTCGGTTGAAAAAATCAAAAAAGTAGCCTCTTCGCTTATTGAGCAGATCGATGCACTGACCCGAATTGCCAATGAATTTTCACAATTCGCTCAAATGCCACAACCAACAGTTGGTGATATTGATCTAATGGACCTTATTGAAAATGTTGTTCATGTTTTTCAGGAGACGACATCGAGCGGAATTCAAATTTCTTCAACCTCCGAGCTCTTTGTGAGCGGCGACAAAGATCAACTTATCAGGGTATTTAATAATTTGATCAAAAACGCGATCCAATCAGTAACCGATGATGAGCAACCAAAGATTCAGATCGATCTTTCATCGGATGAAAAGAACGTATTCATTGCTATTACGGATAATGGTTGTGGTATTAAAGAAAGTGAAAAATCCTTCATCTTTACACCTCATTTCACAACAAAATCAGGTGGTTCAGGACTAGGTTTAGCCATGGTTAAGCAAATTATCGAAAACCACAAAGGCAAGATTGAGTTTACCTCACAATCTGGAATTGGGACAACCTTTAGTATTCAACTTCCAAAAATATAAAAGCCCCCTTTTGCAAGGAGGCTTCCTGTTATTTCTGAACTACAATCCTTTTCTGGAACTGCCCGCTTTCGGTCTGAATCGTAAGCGTATAAATACCCGTTTCCAAATCAGAAACGTTTAACCTGGTTTCATACCCGTCATAAATCTGCCCAAGTTCCATGCGGTCAACAGCTCTTCCTTGAGCATCTGACAGTAACATTAGCGCATTCGATTGATCGCCAATCGCCAATCTGACATAAACATCGTTAGACGCAGGGTTTGGATACACAACGAGTTGATTTGTGATTTCAAGCTTCTCCAATCCTGTTACATCTATTGGTCCCGCTATAGGTTCTGTTCTGTTTGAACGAGTGGTGTTGTTATTTTCGATCTTCGTTGACACGCATGGTTGATCAAGTATTACTTCCACCAGGTAATGCAATGATGTAGCGGTAGCCGTCGGTGCCTGATAATCACTGTAAGAATTGACGTTACTAGGAAGTGACGTAAGTTGTTGCCAACCTCCCGCATTATCATAGCGCAATATCGTATATGTAGCGTAGCTGAATCCTTCGTAGTTATCCCAAATCAAATTAACTTCACCACTAATACCTACGTTTTGAGTCAGGTGGATCGTTTTATGATGACTGCTCAAATCAGATTCGGTTCCACATAGATCTACAGCTGAAACTTTATATCGGTAGGCTTGAACAGCTGGATTAGATACTGTATCGATGAAAATGCTCAAACTATCATAGGGAACTCTGCCAATATTATAGTACAAACCTGCCTCACTACTTTCACGGTAAATATTGTAGTAGGTGATATCTGTGGACGGTGTTTTCTCCCATGCCACTTTATTATTTTGGGAAGTGGTAACAGTAACAACACAAACTGGATCAGCTGTTGGTGCTTGATAGGTTATATCAAACAATTCCGTGCTGAAACAGCCCGTTGAATCATACAATTTCACATAGTATTGTCCAGGTGATAATCCCTGCACATCTTCTGTCGTTTGGGAATTTGACCAAACATAGGTGTACGGAGCTGTTCCTCCGAATGGTGAAATGAAAATACCACTTCCACCGATACCACAACCAGCTTGTAGTATCGAATCGACCAAAATAGATGGTGCGGGCGTCTCACTGATAGCGACCGAACCAACGGTTAAACAACTATTATTGTCTATAACTGTAACCGAATACACACCACCTGCCAAACCTGTTGCCGTTGCACTTGTCTGACTATTTGACCACATATAAAGGTAAGGCCCGGTTGTACCTGTTACAACAGCTGTAGCTGTTCCGCTGGCATATCCACATACGGCAGCTGTTGTAGCGAATTCGATGGTTACTTCATCAGGTTGAGTTACCTGAACTGAAGCTACCGAAACACATCCCTGACCATTGGTAGCTACGACTTCATACGGTCCTGCAACCAAACCACTAATATCTTGAGAAGTTTCTCCGTTTGACCATTCATACATGATCCCGGAGGTGTTGCCTATGGGTGTAATATCAATTGCTCCGTTATCCTCACCAAAGCAGCTTACTGACACCACATTACTCACTGCAATTGTAGGAGCTTCTTCATCCGAGACGGTTGCAATAGCGAAACTCGTACATCCTTTGCTATCGGTAACATTTACTACATAAATTCCTGCAGGTATATCCGTTGCTACATTGCTTGTTTCCCCATTAGACCATGTATACGAATATGGCGCATTTGGTCCTATAACATAAGCTATCGCAGTACCATTTGATTGCAAACAATTGGCGTCAATGGAATTTGTTACAATGTTCATTTGAGAATCAGGAATTAAAATGCTTTTTGACACCAGCATCGTATCACCACAATTGTTTTTGGCAATCATTCGAACATTATAAGAGCCGGGGCTGCTGTAGGTATGATAAACCGGCTCAAGCGTGGTACTTGAATATTGAAACCCGGAGCCATCACCAAAATCCCAGTAAAAATCACTTCCGCCAAAACCTTTAAAGATCACCGCTTCATTGAGACATACATAGTCATCCCCTTCCATAAAAAATCCCGCCTCTTCAATTGCCGAACCAGAACTGATGTTCAACGTGATTGTTTGAGTGCTAGAGACTCCACAAATATTAGTCACTGTTGCAGTTGTTGTGTATGTACCTGCCGCACTGTAACTATAGGTTCCATAGTGATAAACCATCGTAAAACCTTCCTCATTCACAGCAATACTGTCTGTAACCGGTATTACATCCCCGTTACCAAGATTCCAGGTAATGGTATTGGCAGATGAATAAGGCATCGCAACAAGCAGCACATCGTCTCCAGGACAATAGGAACTTTGTGGGCTCATAAACATAACATTAGGCGCTACAGAAGGTCCTGCGTTCACCTGGGCAGTCAAGGTGGTGTCATTACCACAGCCATTTGTGATCGTGACCTGTACGGTATATAATCCAGCTGTATTATATGTATGATAACCTTGTGGTTCTTGAGACGTTGTGCCATCTCCAAAGTTCCAGACAATCGAACCTGATTGTGTATATATTCCCGGATTGGTAATTCTGTAATAAAAGGGTTCGCCTACACATGTTTGAGACGGAATTTGATCGATGCTCGCATCAGTCACAGGAAGGTCTGTTGTGATCATTACCTGGGTATTGATCGTTGTAAAATTACCACAACCATCAGTTAATTTAAGCGTTACAGCGTATGAACCAGGAGCAGCGTATGCATGTGTTGGGTTTTCCAATGTACTGGTTGACCCATCGCCAAATTGCCACAGATAAGACTGGGCATGCGATGACGTAAAGTGAAGTGGTGTCATTGGACAATGAACATTACCCGCTTCCGTTCCTCCATTGACAGAGATTTGAGGTGTGCCTACATAGTACGGCATTTGCATTACTGATACAGGTTGTGAAGCTGCCGTGGCACTGTTGCCACAACCATTCTGTACGGTAATGGTAGGTGTATATGTTCCAAATGTATTGTAGACATGAGAAAAGGACGAACCCGAAGTGCCATCACCATAGTTTATAAGGTAATTGGCGTTTTGGCCGATAGGAGCATTAAACATTACCTCGGTACCCGGACATACGCCATTTTGGAAATAATAATCCAGATTCAATTGGGCCGTGGCAGGAATATTATTTAATACATGGATCAGGGTGTCAAAGACACTTGTACCACAATCCGAGTATACCGTCATCGTAACTGGGTATGTTCCGAGATTAGCAAAAATGTGCGACGAATTGTAATAAGGAGCAAAAACACTATCTGTCGAACCATCACCAAAATCAAACACATAGGATACATTATATGCATTGGTTTGAGATTCAAAATTGGAGTTGCTATAAAACTGTACTGATTCTCCCGGACAAATTGAATCGTTTGAATTGCCGATATACGGGAATACACCTAACGCGTTGATGTACTTATAGGCGTTGCCCAGATAATACCCATTGGCGTCATACGTGTTTAAAGATACCGTATAATTTCCAGGAAAAGGTAGAGCGAAAGTTGGTTCAAACGTATAAAAATTCAAATTCAAACCCGGACCATTTATAGACCAGTTGTACGAATGTGCACACGTAGATACATTCTGGGGAGTGATGGGTGTCCCAGGGCAAACATTATCGGGTACCATAAAATCTGTTATTGTCGACGACGCACCACCTTGCCCCACCAGTGACACATTCATTTCCAAAGACACACTATCAGAATAAGCATCTGTATCGAAAGCCACTACCGAAACACTTGAAAGCGGCAAATAAGGTGTGAGATCAAAGGTTCCATTGGCACAAACACCTGTAGCTACCTGACTTCCATTGACGATGATCTTTATGTTCGAAGAGGTACATGAACCGGTATTGAACCAATAATTCACGGTTGCTGACGCTATCGGCTCACCAGTACACGAAAAGTTATCTATGGTGGCCGTTACCTGATTCACATCATATCCCGTGGCGCTTGCATTAATAAGACAATTGCATGCCCAGGAACTTGAAGAAATGAGAAGAAACGTTACGAGGCCTATGAGGTGTAGTGTTTTCATGAAATACTGTTTAATGTAGGTGTTACAAAATTAAGGTAATTGATTGAGAAATAACAAGGTTGTTTTTATTTATCCAAAAAAATAGGGGACTTTCGTCCCCTTAAAAACGCTCCTTTAATAGGATAGTATTTTAAATTCCGTTCTGCCCAGAACACATTTGACTCCCGTCGGATTTCCGTTCTGTCCAGAACCGGCTCACGCCGCTTCTACCCAGAACACATTTGACTCCCGTCGGATTTCCGTTCTGTCCAGAACCGGCTCACGCCGC
>Ga0172367_10002047_pt1 | contig 28310 bp, 11 predicted proteins | sample Lak10m_FD_114542 | JGI IMG/M metagenome (GOLD analysis project Ga0172367, IMG submission 114542) | Freshwater microbial communities from Kabuno Bay, South-Kivu, Congo - kab_022012_10m | ecosystem: Environmental > Aquatic > Freshwater > Lake | place: Democratic Republic of the Congo: South-Kivu...
ATAGATTGTTGAATTTAGTTCTGTAGTGTTGTTGAATGAGACATTGTATAATCTTCTTCTAAATGCGTCAGATATGGCAGTAATAGTTGAGCCAGTCAATAATTGGTTAGTGGTTCTACCAGAGGAATCTAGCGTGCTACCAGATAAGAATAATTGATTTGTCGCTCCAGACACAGATGTTGAAACGCTTGCTGTCGCCAATGATAAAACTGCGACACCAGCTTGATAATATATTAAACCTACTGGATAGGTGCCACCAACCGCAGTAAATGAACCAGACAGAGTAGTGGGCGAAAATGAAGTAGCGTATAATATGCCGTATTCGCCAGCAGGGGAATTAACTCTATATTCATTTTGTGCGTTAGTATCTTGTACTGTTACAAGACCAGCAGGAGATGCAAATGTACCACTTGCAAAATATTGTAAGCTAAACGAACCTTTCTTAATTTCATCTTTTACCAATAGGCGCGAAAAGTTCATAAACAGACAGTTTCTTAGTTTGGCACCACCACCAAGTTGCCCATCCTCGTCAAATGGTCTAACTCTTCTGTCTGTATCAAAACCAGCCAACACTTGAGCCATTTGGTTATATACTTGGATTTTTTTAGTATTATCGGTAGATGACGATCCACTTAAACTAGAACCAGAAGTATAACCAAAAGATAAATCAAAAATATGATTTGCTGAAGAGCTGGCATATGGGTAATCATATACAGACTCAAACATATTATGAGAAAATGTTTTGATATTATTGTCAGAATACGTTCCCGAAGCAATTGTTCCAGTAATTGGAATAGCTTCGTTGAGAAGAGTTCTTGTTTGAGCAATATCGCTACTTAATAATGTTTTAAAGCTACTAGCCATTTTTTATTCCTTATGCTTTGAATTTCAAAAATCTTATTGGTAAATCAACTGATGTGCCAGTTTGTGCGCCAGTAACTCTTACTATGGTATCAATATAATAATAGGTAGAAGTGCCAGTGCCACTGTTGCTTGGGTAGGTCACTTCGCCACCCAACAATTCAAATAAATAAGTGCTTTGCTGTAAATCTAAAGAAGAACCAATTAAGAATCTTAAAAAGTTACCTACGGGACCAGCAATTACTTGGCTTGGTGCAGCGATTGAGCCTATAAAATTGGCATCATTCGCTGTTGAAAAGTAGTAGCTTGCTATATTATCATCGTCAATAAATGAAATTGCTGCTTTTTGATCGGTTGCTGGATCAACAATCGAGCCAAGTCTATTATCAATTTCAATTATATATTGATTTTCTATCAAAGAACTATCAAGAGCTTGAGTTGGAGGAATTGCATTGGTATCTAAACCTTGATCGATTTGGATAGCCAAGCCATTTTTTGCCAAATTAAAACCATAAACAAAGCTTCTTGTTCCGTTAGTCGTAGAAGTAAAAGGAGAATTATCTGTTTTAATAGAGGAAGCTGGTATGGTATTTGCAGAAGTAGCTATATTTTCTGTGTTCTGATCGACTGTTACATAGATTAAACCGCCGGGATCATATTCATTTGATGTTGGGCTTAAGCCAATCCCCGAAACGCTTGTGCTGCTATTAATTTTAAAAACAGGTAAATATAATAAATTATCTTGTGGAATTGAAATCAATCTACTTTTTAAGATTGAGGTGTTATTTGTAAATGCTTCTAAGATTGGAGTTTGTAATAAGCTCAAGTCATAATATGCAGAACCACTTGCGTTATTCTTATCATATAGACCATAATCTATTTCATCATCACCTAGAGCAAATTTTGCGATTTTGAATGTTCCATCTGCTCTTGCCAATCTTTTTCTGCCAGCATCAGTCAGAACAGCATCCAGTATAATGTCACCACTGTTATCTAAAAAAGCCATTATTCTTCTCCTGTTTCTTCTTTATAAATAGTCTCAAAAAAAATTATGCTTTTATTTTTTGAGCTTTTTGTTGTTTTTCTTTCTTTTGCTGTTCTATGATGAAAGCTAAATATTTTTTATCTATACTTCTCTCAAAAATAATATTGAGATCCAACTTCTTCTTCGTTGATTTAGATGTTATTCTAATCTTAAAATTATTTCCAAACACAGAGGGCGTCAAAGAACCAAATTTACTCAAATCAATGTCTTTAGCAGATAAAATATCTTTGTTTTCTAAAATATGTTCTTGATTAACTTTAATTTTAAATTCATTCTTGAATGATTTAATCTTCTCTCTACCATCTTCTTTTGTTATTTCAATGTTTCTAATAATTGGATATATAGCACCAGAGTTTTCAACAATTTCTACTTCATAAATAGCTGACGGATTTGATATGTTTTGATGTTGTTCAAAGCTTCTAAACACGTAGTAATATTTTTTATTTGGTTCAATAGTATCTATGAAACCACCTTTGTTGGGTATCGTAAATTTCTGACCCAATGAAAAGTCTTCATATGATTGAGGAACAAAATCAATTCTATAAATATCAAAACCAGTGGACGGCTCATCTCCAGAAAATGTTATTTTACCATCGTCTTTGCCGTTTTGTTTCTCAATTTCTAATAATTTATCATACTTTTCTTTATCAGTGTTTAATACCTGAATTGGATAATCTCTATACGTAAAAAACGAATCATTAACAAAGAATTTAATTTTGTTTTTAACATTTTTAAATGGAACTGGCACCACATCTGGCGGTGGTGGTGGAGCAGACACGGCTTTTGTTGTAGTTTTTTCTACATAAGGCAATCCAGCTAGTATAACATCTACTTGGTTATATACGCCAACTGAAATTTCAGCGTTAACTTGTTTTGAGTTGGCGTTTACTTTAAATCTTGGATACCAAGTATCGTTTCTGCTTAAGCCATAATTTGGTTCATTATTTAAGTCAACATCTACAGAACCTTCAAAGAAAAAAGCTCCATCTAAAAGACCATTTGGGTTATTTGGATTATTAGAAAATGGATTTATTTTAATAAACCCTTTTAATAAAACATTTTTTATATTTTTAACTATCTCAGATTTTACATTTTCTGGTACTTGTGCGCTTCCTTGTTCTTTTATTTTAAAGAATGAATCAACTAACGCGCTTTTCAAATCGTTTATTATATTGCTCAATAAACCAACATCTTTAAACAAATTTACTATTTCCAATAAAAACTCCCTTTGAGATATATTATATTTTTTGAAATAATAATTTGCGCTATCTTTCTTTTGTATAGTCTTTGCTTGTGTAATAAAAGAACTTGGATTTGGAGTTGTAATTCCTGTTTGAGAAGTAGGATTATCTTGATTTGTAATTAAGCTTGTCTGAAATGCTAGTGCAAATTCTTGTTGCTTTTGTTGTTGAGTTTTGTCATTTCCCAATTGATTTGAATTTGCTTTGATATTAAATTCTTGTAATAAAGCAACAAAGAATAAATTTGCAAACAAATTAGATACTTGTTCTTTAACCTTGGTAGAAATTTCAGTGATAATCTTTTGTGCTTGATCTGACTGATCTTGTCTGATCGCTTCTATTTTCTTATATTCATTGTTTATAATATTTGTGCTATAGGAATTATCTAAAAGATTTGAAAAATTGATTCCAATTCCTTTAATATCTTTAAAAACAGAATCCCCAGTTTTGATTTTTTTGCCAGTCAATTGTGCTTCAAAATTTGTAAACCCTGAAAAATAAGCATCGTTATTTTTCATAAAATCATTAATTGATTGTCCATCATTATAATCTAATTTTGTTAACGTATGAAGAATTTTGAACCATCTAAACAATATCGAATCGCCATCTAAGTTTTTTTCAGATGTGTTATTTTTATATTTATAAAGCTTTGATGGAGTTGGTATAACCAGCCTGTCAAAATACTTATACTTATTTCCTATAATGATTGTCCATGCCAATACTTCATAAGAATAGTCTTTATCATATTTGATTTGAGTGTCAAAATATTTATAGAAATCTAATTCTTGTGTATTTGGTATTAATATTTTTTGAATCAATTGATTGTTAAAATCATATTTTCTTATTTCATATAAAAGAACTTCATTATAAGCTGGTACTCCATTTACGATATCGGAATAACTTCTTCTTTTTAATTCAATTAGTTCATCAATTTTTTTCTGAAGTAAAAACTTTTTAATTTTTTGTAAGAATATAGAATCTTGATCTGCTTCATTTTTTGATAAGACTATTGTCTCAAATGGGGCAGTCACGGGAAATTTTTCTGGTTCTAGATTTTTAATCCATTCATTTAAAGAAATTACTGGAACATCTGCATTGGCGGTATTGATAATTTCATCGTTTTGATTAGTGGCAATAGAAACAGAAAAAACTTTATCTTGTAAAACTCCGTCAATTTGAGATGAATATTTGACTACTTTTGTTTGTAAGTCTGCTACGGAATCTGTTTTTTCAAGTAATGTATTTAATATTTTTTTAGTTTGTGGTGGGAATGAAATATCAACACCAAATGGTTGTACATTTTTTAATGTATTTAAATCATTAATATTATTTAATGAATCTGGTGCTATCAATACTGTTTTCTTTTGTACAGTAGGAATGTTTAATTTTTTATATTCCTCCAACTTCTTCAAGATATTATCTTTTTTGGGAATAGAGGAAATATAATCTGTTATAAATTCTTGATAATTTTGCAAAAGAGGCAAAACACTTAAATTTAAGAAACCATTTTTAAATGAATCGTTCTTAAATTGGTCCAATAAATAATAATGAAGTGTATAAAAATTATATAAAGTGTTCTCTTGAGAAGAGTTGGAAACTTCTTCGAAATTTGGACTATAATAATTATACAAAGATTCTATTTTAGCTATTGGCACAACAGTGTTGCTGTTATCAATTTGTTGTTGTGTAACTTCTTTAGAAAGAACTTGAGGAACCGACATAGAAAACGAATAATCATAAAAATATTTTCCATATCCCTCAACTAGTACTTGATCTATTTTTAAAACTTGGTTTATATTATTTGATAACTGAAAGAAATATAAACTAGATAAGAAGTTATTCACATCGTTTTCCAGTTTATTGGTTATTCCTATTACATTTTGTTTGTTTTGGTTGAACCAAGATGTACCAAAAGCTTCGTTAAAGAAACTTTCCCATTTCGGCATTAAAATACGAAACTTATATAATTCTTGACTTGAATATTTATTCTTTTTTTCTAAATTCTGAAATGGTCCAATTATCTGGTTGGCTGTGAGTTCAGACGGTTTAATAAAAGAAATGTGGTCTTTCTTTTCTGCGATTGACCATTTTTCATTTCCAATCGGCTCTTGAGAAAGTGAATATTGTGGAAACCAAAAGTACTCTGGGTATTGCTTTTGTAATCTAAAAAAATAATTTCCTAGTAAATTTTTTAAGACATTATCAGAATATTGTTGATCCTGATCTGGCTCAATAAAATCTATATCAGAAATTGTCAATTGTTTGTTCATGTGTTTTCACTCAAAAACTAAATAGGGCTTCCTGTGGCTATTTTAGTTGCAATGCTTATACTATAATTAGATGCTGCGCCTATTTTGTCAGCCTTATTTTCTTTAATTGGTGGCAACTCGATGGGCGCATTTGTTGGAATTAATATCTGTTTTTGTATTTCATCTATTAATTGTACTGAATTATCTGGGACGATATAAAAATATTTATCTAAAATTGGCATCTCTAGTTTCTTTATGTCTGGGAAATATTCTTCAAACGAGGGTAATTTATATTTATTTATTCTACAGAATATATTTGATGTTGAACCTTCCAACTTATCTACTGTGAGAGTTCTCCAAATTGGAATTTTTATATTATCACTCTCAAAACCATCAAAATATTGAATCTCATAAATCTGTTTAAAATTTATCCAATATTTAAAAAAGTTTTCAGGATACTTGGTTGCATCTTTTATATTGTTGTTATCCTCATAAGCTTTGACAACATTTGGTATTTCACCTCTTGAAATAATTAAATGCTTAATTGGTATTGGTAAATTCTTAATATAATTTTGTACTGTCTGTATGTAATCTTCACTATTTGGAATCAATGATAATAAAAAGGCAGTAGCTATTATTTTATCCAAAAAGAAATCATTGTTTTTTATAGAAGTTGGGTTTAAAGGATCTATATTTGAATTTAATGGATTAAATATAGAAAAATCTTTTGCAAAAGAAACTTGCTCTTTGTTGATAATTTGTTTTATTAATAAATCTATTAACAAAGAATTTGGATCACTTTTAAGATTTAAGTTGGAAATAATAGAATAATCTTTGATTTGTGATACTTGAGGATCGATTTGAGAAATTTCTGGTGGTGTTTTCTTTCCAAATAAATTATTAAAAGACTTTTCCTCTTTGTTTTCTGAGGCTTTTTTTGGTTGTTCTGAGGCTACCGAAACATTAGAGAAATAATTATCAGTAAATAGGTCTAAAAGCTGTTCAGTAATTGATTGATTAGAGAAATTAGATTGTTTTATGGTATTGTAATTTATTATATCCAAAAACATATTCAAGAAATATTTTTGGTTAAGGAATGTATTTGATAGATTACTTAATTCATATTTTTTATTTATAGTTCCCACAGACAATACTGGCAGAAAAGAATAACGCGAATCATCATTTATAATTTCATCGTTAAAATCATAAATATCCGTCACAGAATTGCCATAGTAATTTTTAATATTTATTGTTTGATAATCATTAAAGTGTTTCTGAATTACGGAATTTGTAAGATTTTTGTAATCTCCTATCCCTACTGAATTAAGACCTAAGAAGTTGGAAGATGGATTTATTATTTTATAACCAGCTCCATTTATAATAGTTGCATTAAAGTAATTTTCATACTCTTGCTCAACATTAAACTGTTTTTGAAATCCTAGTTCATTTGATAGTGAGTTGTCAAACGTGTATTCAATTGTTAATAAATTGTTTTTGTACTTAGACGACGCATTAGATGCTTTTTGAGAATCTGATAATTCCAAAAGTTCTTGAATTTTTTTAGTAAAATTTTTAACTATTTCAACAATAATCGAAATAGTTTCTGGTGTTGCGGATGGTGGCGACAGAAGATTGTTCAGATTTTTGTAAAATTCTTTTTCTTCAGAATCGCTGCTAAATGAATAATAACCAAATTCTTTTGCATATGATAAAAATACTTTAAAAGCTTCTTGTGCAGAGTCTGCCAATTGAAGATTGTCTTTGAGAAATTCTTCATTAAATTTACCAACTAAAGTATTAAAATATGGAATAAATTTAACTGTTTTTTGATCATTGCCACTAATAACAGAATCTACTATTTGTTTTTTACTCGACAATGACACTTGATAGTAATTCTGTAACTTTTGTACAACCCCATCAATATTATTCATTGAATCAAAAATATTTTTCAAATACTGTTTTGTCGGATCAACTATTTCCATTGAAATTTTATATTTGTAAATACCATAATTAATATCGCTCGTTTGTGTATCTAAAACGGAATAGTTTTTTATATTTAAGAAGTTTATACCCTCTACAGTATTTTCGGCTATATAAGAGCCATCATTTTTTTCTAAATCTGGTAACTGTAGAACGTCTGCGTTTTCTGCAACAATTACACTATTTGATGCAACAAGCTTAGAGGGATTTTCACTTATTAGGTCAATTTCTTTTATATCTTTTCTAATTCTATAAATTGAAATATTTTTTATTATAACTTTTTCTGCAATTAAATTAGGATTTGTTATAAAAATTTGCGGATAAAAAGAATTATCTATGATAAACTTTTGCTTATCAAAGAAAAAAGAAAATCTACAATTACCTTGTTCGTCAGTGGAAACATATGTTTCGCTGAAATATTTACTCAAAGGATTTTTGTTGGCTTTTGATTTATCAAATATTTTTTTAATCTGAAGTTCGCTTTTAATAAAATTATTTAAAAGACCAGTTTGATCTAATTTTTCTATTTCTCCAAAAAACTTTCTGTTTCTTAGATCGGTAACAATATTATTTGTATCCGTTACAATTTGTAAAATTTCAGAGTCAGGTGTTTCTACAATACCAGTTTTATATATTATAGTTTTATCTGGATTCTGTATAACATGAAACTGACCATAATAAAAATCACCATTAGGTAAAATAAAATATTGTACCGTAGACACAACTGAACCATCTTTTAATACTTCAATATTAGAAAAACTTTGTGATAATACATCGCTTTCTAAATTTTGATCACTAATATTAAAATTAGCAGCAAAGCCTTTTAAATCAAAAGTTAAAAATGATAAAACAGATAAATATTTGTCAACATCCTCGTCAAAAGGAAATCTAAGTTGCGCCTTGATTGGTATTGTTATTTCTTGTGTGCCATCATCTTTATCAATAATAAAATTTTCACTATAAAATATCCCATCGTTTTTTTCTAATTCTTGTCTTGTGGGAATCGGAGGTGTAAATTTATAAACAGAGGTTGGATTATCTGCAATAATATTGTTTATTGTTTGAATAGAGAAGTTTTGTACTTCTTCGTTTACTACGTCTGGAAAGAGAAAAGATGCTTCTTTTTTAAGATACAGAGAGTTAAAAACATTTTGAAACAATTGTTCTGATTTAAAAGCTAATACATAAAATTTTATAAATTTTGTGAAATCTTCTTGTGCAAACCATTGTGAAATTCCGTCTTTTTCTACAACATCTTTTAAAGAAAACGTTGTAGATACTAGCACATTTTTAAAACCACCTTCCTCTAGAGTAACTTGCTCTATGAATACAGTTGGTAAAAGTTGTTTAACATCATTTAACATTTCTGCATTAGTCATTAACAAGGCTCCTGTGAATTTGCAGCTTCACTATCAGAATATGGTTCAAATGGCACCAAACCAGTTGTTTCTTTTTCTTCTTCTATCTCTTTGTCATCCATCACACTAAAATACCATTCAACATCTGTTGATTTATTTAGCACTTCTGGGTTTGATTCTGCTTCCTCTATACTAAGTGTTTCAAAACTTCTAGCATTTTGATTGAAATATAGATTTTTTAAGTTTTCTTTTTGTCCATCTATCACTTCCACTTCAAAAACTTCTATATCAAAGTTTTCTTTATCAAACGTTGAATTAAGCTCTTGTAAAACGCCATAAATATTATTTTGTTCTCGTATCACGTAATAAGTGTCATCAGCAAAAACCATTGATTTGTAAATAATATTATTATCTATATTTGAAGCAAGATTTTCATAGTTATTAACATCTGCTCTTGCTTCGTAAACATAAGAAGATGTAAAAGTTAATTGTGGAATGTATTCATAATAATCAGACTCGGGGCTGTAAGTAGTTGATGAACCCGTTATTAAACCAGAAAACAATTTTAAATTAAACGCTGGTGCATTATTGTTTGAAAAATCACCAAGCCCTAGAGCATACTTTAGTGGATCGTGATTTTTATTATATAAAAAGTTCTTTGGTTTTTTTTGTTTAGAAGAATTTTGACTTTCCTGTTGTTTTTCTTCTTTTTGTTTTTTTAATTTATTAAAATCAGTTTCTATGCCATACACAATATTTTGTGTTTTTATTCTTGGTGTTTCTTTAATTCTTGGAACTGATTGATTTTGTAATTCATCAAACTTTGCACTTTCTGTATCATATAGTACATCGTCATCAAAGAATTCATAATAGTATGGTTTAAATTCGCCTTTTGCAAAAAGTCTTTTTCCTTCTTGTGTTAGTTGAATTTCTAAAACCTCTTCTTTTCTATTAAAAAATTCCATATATTATTTCTTCTTCTTATATGTTACTTCGGCATCTATTTTTGCTAATTCTACTAATGAGAAAAAGTCATATGGCCAATTATAACTATATGGCAAGATATCTTTTTTCGCTGAAAACTTTTGCTCTCCAATCTGGAACGAGAAGTCAAACCTAGTGTCTTGGCTCGCCCCAACGACAGTATTGTAGTAATTATTTTCGGCTCTTCTCTTAACTTTAAACACAATCCATCTTGTTTCAGGATCAAATCTTGCGTTTGAGAAAATGTCGCCGGGTTCAAAGCCGTGTTCAATCACTTGTTCGTCCATCTCGGGATTTGTAGCAATCTGTGGCATTACTCCTTGCCATATTTTTCCAAGGTCTTCTTTGCTCAATGTATGTGTAAATTCAAAAATATACATACTGAAAGGTTTAACAGAACTGTTATTTATAAAATCCAGATGTGGTGGGAACACATATCTTTGCATTTTTTCATACATATCCTGTAACGCTCTGGAGGGCTTTGGATTAAATGGTTTGGCAGCATTTTCTAAATCTGGGTTTTGTAGCAATTTAAACGTATCTGCTGGTATAGAATATCTGTTTCCATTTTTATCAATCGGGATTGCAACAATAGCCTCGGATATTTCTTTTGTATCCGATAATTGACCAAGTTTCTTGGATGAATTATTTTTGTCAAATTTACAAACATCGATTAAAGAACCAGTTAATGGATCATTTTTATTTGTTTTTTCTGGAAAAGAATCAACTACTTCTAAGAAAATTCCTTCTTTACTATTTCCTTGATTGCTATGATAATTCAACCACATACCAACACATTGCACTGGTTGTTTTTTATCATAATAATTAAAAATTGGTGTTTCATATTTTGGTCCGATCACCCAAACCCCATATCCAGAATCAGAAGACTGATCAAAGATTTGCACAGGCTGTAAATCTTTACCGTATGAAACTTGTTTTAATATTGTGCTTCCTTTTAAATTTACTGAAGCGTCAATTCTCATTGTATTTGTTACTGCAATACTAGAACTAGAGTAACCAGTATTTTTACTATATTCAAAAGAACTAGAATAGCTCTCTGTTAGTCCGGAAAGTATTTCATTTAATGTATATTTTCTATTTTCTGAAGGTTTGAAAGAAAATCTTGCTGTTGATTTACCATAAAAATATGGAGGAGTCGCAGGTGCGTAAGAAGGATCTTCAAATACCTCAGAAGAACCATCTTTATAAGCTGGACCGTATGAAATGCCAGCAAAATTATCTGGGGGGGTACCTGATGCAGAGCCATCTGTCGGACCCTCAAACATTAAAAAGTTACTTGTTCTATACAGATTAATATCCATATAATAAGTTTTATTATTACTTAAAACTTGATATTCTGATTCTTTTGCGGAAAGAAAAGTTTGAACATTTTGATTTTTTAAGAAAAATTTGACTGACTCTCCAAAGAAATTATTTGATGCTAACTCATACAAAGAATTATTAGTTGTCCCATTCCAAGACGCACTAACAAATATGCCACCATTACCAGCAGTTCCGATTGATTGACTTACTGGTAAATTAATTTTATTTGGGCTAATACAAGATTCAAACTTTAAACGATAATCCGGCGCTACATCAACTCCATTTAAAAATGTAATAGAGCTTGTTGGTATACTTGAAGTATGCGCGGGAAAGTCAACAGCAATACCAGATTTTATAGTATTAAATACTATTCCCGGAGAGTAAAACATAGAAAAGAATGGAGTGTAATTATTTGAGCCAGTTTCAGAAACATCGGCACCTGATGGATCGCCCGTAGTATAACCGCCAATTGTTGTTCCAGAAAAAGAGCTTGAAAATAATTGAGCCATTTGTAATAAGCGAGTTGACGGATAAAATCCATTGTATGGCAACAGCTTTTTAACAGCAGACATTTTAACACGAATAGTTTTATTTTTTGTATCAATATTCGTATTATTTAAATTATTCTCAAATTCTTCAAAATTATTTATAAAATCAGTATGTGAATATACTTTATAAAAATCAGCTTGATTGCTTGAAGAAATAGATGCTCCATCCAATCTTAAAAAGTTTTCTAATTCTTTTGAATTAAAATTAAAATCATTGCCTGCGACAAAGTATGGTATGTGATCACTTATTTTAAACTCTGGAATTATTGAATAGTCTTTTCCTATAACTCTAACATTTTCTGCATAGTCTTCATAGGAATTATACCAAGGATTAATTCCTGATTCTGTTTGAACATTATTCACTAATTTGAAAAATGTTGGGTCATTTACTGCACTATAAACAGCAGAGGCTGTTATATAATGGGAACCAGTAAGATTTGATTTAGCAAGTATATAAATTGCTGGTTTAGTCAACTCTCCATAAACTTCAGAGTTAAAATCCACATCAAGTGGATATATAGAGCCAGTATGCTGCCCTCTGGGAAACACATTATCAACAAATTGGTTTCCTTGGCTGTTCAAAGAACCAAATGTTCTACGTCTATCGCTCAAATTATCTTTCCAAAATGTTCTGCGAGCAATAACATCTTGGTTATCTAGTTGTGCTTGTGTTTCAGTATATTGAGTTCTACCTCTAATTATGCCACGATAAGCATTAACTTTTCTTGGAAATAATTTAACAGAATATGAAAATTCTTCAAAAGATTTGATTGGGTTATATGGGTCTAGGTTCTTTAATAGTTCCATTATTTGATCATATGCTTCTTTTGGTAAACTCTTTAGATTAATAAATTTATCATTTATCTCTGTATTATTAAAAAATGTTTTATTGTTCAGATAAGGAATTGATAACAATATATTAGAATCTTTTATAATTCCATTGTTGTAGTTTGATATAACGAAACTATATTTAACTGGATAATTATTTGTTATCGGAGTTTCTGAATAATTTTTAATTGTATCGAAAGTTAACGAAGTACCGCTTTTATCACTACGAGATGAGAGCGGAATTATTATCTTTTCTCTTGTTGTCAAAATATTATTATCTCTATAATATTTTGCCAGTGGCATATTAGCAGTTCTTATTTGTCTCCAAGTTGGATATCCATAGCCAGCATTTCTCTTTGTTATTAGAGCCGAAAAGGCTGCGGCAGCAGATAGTGTATGATAGCCGTTCTGGTTGTTTATATAGGAGCTAATCGAGCCACCATCAATTCCTAGTATATTGGAGGCTGTATTGATTGGATCAATTATATAAAAATTAGAATCCGTGTAAACAACGGGTTGTGCCAATGTAGTGCCATCTGTTTTTGCCAAACTACTTGCGCTAGTAAATGAATATTGATCACAACTAGATGTAGCAGTTGCCGAATCAAAAATCCAAGAGTATCTTAAATCACATTGAGGAATTGGATGTTGTATCCAAAAGTTGTCGTTATTAGTGCTTCCAGCAATGTTTGTAAAAGAGTTCTTCGGAATCTTATGGAAAGATGCTGTTGTGCTTGAGCCAGATTGATAACCAAAATTTGTGCTAGGTGTAGTTAAAAAGGTTTTTAAAGCGTTTCTAACAACTAGGTTTCTAAATGGAAGAGCGTTATAAACTGAGAATTGTGCAGATTTAACATCTAATGCACCCTCTGTCATTGTAACTGCATCGCCGGGTGCGCTAAATCTTTCAACAAAAACAGTCTCAGTTCTTGTACGATTTGGTAATATCCAGTTTGAAGAACCAGAGATATATGGATCGGTTCTTCCAGTAGTGTCAATACCTCCATTACTCGTAAAAAAGAAATTGTTTACATTTCTATCGCTTGTTTGGAAATAATGATATTTTTTATTATAGTTTCCGATTATAGTAGAGCCGGTCGTTTGTGCAATATTTTTAATATTAACGGGGCGTTTTGCTAATTCTTCACGATAAAAATCTGCTCTTGCTTGGTTGGTGTTTACTAAAAATGGATTAGATATGGTTGTTGTTGAACCAGAACTACCTATAATATATGCTTCGGCTCTGCTAGAACCAGAAGAAAATAGGTTTTGGTGTCTATGTTCATTACCACCAACATACTTTTCAGTAAATGGAGACTGTAATGGGATCTCATAACTTGGTCCATAAACGTCTAATTTGTTATTAGCAATGTTTTGTAAGGAACCAGTTATGTTTTGTTTATCGCCAACATAATAAGAAAATGGTTGTATAAATCTTGATTTAACGCCATCAACTGAAACAATTGATTGAATATCAAATTTATTCTTAAGATCTGCAAAATCTGTTGTATTTGGTTGAAGCACATTATTGCTTACAGAAATCGAAATGGTGCTTTTGTTTGGTTTGTAATAATCAAACTTTTTATTCTTGATGCTAGAGCCACCAATGTATTGTTTTGATTCATCAACAGCGTAGCGTACAGGCGTTGTAAAACTTCTATTTAGTACTTGGTAGGATGCAGATAAAATCAGAGTTTTATCGGCATTTACTGACGCATTTGAAGATGAAAGAACTGGTCCATTACGCTCCGCTCTTTTATTCCACCATAAACTGCTAGTTGTTTCTTGCAGTGGGATTGGAGCATGACCATATTTCCAATTATACAAATGTTTGTTAACACCAATTAAACCAGCTTCTGGATCTGGAGTCTTGAACTCCATTGTTGGAAATTTCCACCTATATTTGTTTCTTTCTAATACATGGTTTTCTACCATTGTATTTACTTCTTCAGAAACATCAGCGGATGCAGGAAATAAATTTTGTATTACTCTGTTTAGTGAAACATCGAGCCACTGATAATATTCAACATATTTTTCTAAATCTGGTGTATTGCCGACTGATTCAAAAAAGATTTGTCTTAATTTTGACATATCTTTATATTCGTGACGATATTGATTTTGTCTTTCACCAACCAAATTTGAAAATTGGTTTATCGAAGACATAAGTTTTAACATCTCTTCTGAGATGGTTTGATACATACTTCTTTCAATAGAGATAAAGGTTCTAATTGGTCTAGATTCTTTAGTAAAGACTAAATCATCTTGAGATAATATTTGAACAGTATCATCTGGTGAAACTTGTTCTGGAACTCGTTTTGATAAAACTGGTAGGAATTCTTTAGATATAATTTTTGTGCTAGCAGCAAATTCATCGCCTCTAGCAGCATGTTGGGCTTTAATGATTCCGCCGATAACACCATATCTGTTTATGCCTTCGGCACTTGAACCAGATGAGTTATCAATAACTGTAAATTGCCCACCAGCACTGGAAGAATAAACTTGATTAAATGACCAATTCAAAACCAAAGTATCAATTTTTGGTATGAAAACACCATTTAACTGGGTTTGACCCAAATACGCGCTTTTGTATGGCAATTCGTTACCATCAACATTTCCTTGAATAGCGTTGTTATAAACAGTGTCATTTTCTAAATAATCAAACCAAAGCTTAGTTGATGAAACTTTTACATCTGTTCCGACCAACAAGGCACCAGTAACATTTGTTCTTGCGGAACCAACATATAGTCTTCTTGGTTTGGACAATAAAGCCAAGCCTCTATCATAGCCGATTGTGGCAGAAGCTGTTAATTCTTGAACTTTGTAATCACCTATTACACTAACGCCATATAATTCTAACAAATAATTTGTTGGGCTTGTTGGTGAAGCAAGATCGGAAATATCATAACCTTGTGGTGAAATTTTTACTGCAAAATTCCATCTCTGGTCTGTATATAGCTCTTTTATTGTATCTGTTTGTATTACAAAATTATCTGCTGCTGTAGATGAAGAATATGAACTCTTAAGCACAAAATATGCGTTTCTCGAAAGAGATTCTGGTCTTACAACGTAAAGTTCAAAATTGCTTAAATTATTTGCTGGTACAGTAGTGTTATTGGGGCTTGAGGCATTAGCCGCAACAACACCAAATATAGAAGCCGATACCGCGCTATACTCTACGTGTCTTGGATCTTCAATTGGTGGTTTCTCTGGAAAAACTACATCAATTTCATAGGTATTGGCAAAGTTTTCCTCTGTTTTTGTTGTATCAAAGGTGCCAGATATAAAACCAACACTGTTTGCGTTAGAGGCGTCTGGATATGAATATACAACCGCATCTGTATTATAGAGTTGATTAAAATTTAGATAATTTTTGCTAATTGTTGAATTTTTGTATCTATTTTCAACAACATAATCAGCATTATCGTTGTATAAATTTATCTTATATATTTCATCATCTACACCAAAGCAACGAATAAAATTTCTAAAAGATTTTTCATTTCCTTTGCTTTTTAAAATGTAAGGTAAATTGTTATAAATATTTTGTAAAATTCTATTTTTTATTTGTTCAAAATCTTTTTCAAATAATTGTTTTTCATCTCTTGAAAAATATTTATTGAACATTTCTATATCAGCAAATAAATCAACTGCTGGAAAACCAGCATTTTCTAATGCTTGAGCATAAAAATTATGTGGCTTTTGTTCTTCTGCTGTATAATTAACTTGTTTTAATTTTGGTAAAAATTGAATTTGTTGGTATAAAACATCTAAATAGCTAGCAAAAATTTGAGTTAAATTTCTAAGAACAAACCCATTTTGATCGTCTTCATCCAACATATAAGCTGGGAATTTTCCATATAACTTACCTGCATTTGTAAAGTCGTAGGCTCTACCCTCGTCCATCTTTGTTTCTTTGTATGAAACAAGCGTTGGATTGGTTGTGTAGATTATTGGGTCTTTTGGCTCGGAAAAACCAGCATCGTCTATTGCCGATCCAGTTGAACGAGAATATGAAGAATAGCCAGTAAATGTTGCATCGTTTACTCTTCCAGAAAAATCTAAAATTATAGAATCTACTGAGCTATCAGTTGTAATGCCTTCATTAAATTTATAATGAATACCCAAATCTACATTTGCATCATCTGTATTGGTTCCATCACCAATTTCTGATGTTATATAAAATCTGCCAATTTGTTTTGCGCTTCTTCTAGCATTCCAAAATCTAAATTCATCAATTGAACCAGATAACTTTGCTGAACCAAGAGTCGCGGCAACATTAGAGAGTGTTCCACCCAAAGAACCAATTGTACAAAAAGCAGAACCAGTAAAATCTGTTATTGTTGCAGATTTAACTTTTGTAGTTTGATAAACGCCGTCTAAATAAAATTCAGAAGCATATCCAGCAGAAGAACTGTAAAAAGTAAATGCGTAATGGTGCCATTCAGAATCGGCTATGGTTGCTAATCCCGTATCAAAATTAAAACTAAATTGTTCAACCGCAACAGTTTGTTGGCTTGTATAATATGTTGTTATTATTTGATTCTGTAGAGAAGCGGTCGTTGGTAAAAATATAGCAAATGCTTTATCTTTGTTGTCAGAGCCTGTGGATGCCATATAGAATATGGTTTCATAAGAAGTTTGTGTCGAATAATCTGCATATGCATCTTTTTTAAACCAAAACTCTATTGTGCTTCCTGTTGAAAACATAAAACGAGTATTTTCTCTTCTTTTCGCAGTTGAGTCATATACGTTTTCAACTTTATTAGTAACTGATCTATTAAAAAAACTTAAATATTCTTTATTGGTTGGTACGCCGATACCACCAGCTAAAAGACTGGCTCTAGTACCCCATCCACTCGGAGATAAATTTATATATCCAGTTGTTTTTGGATATTCATTATCAAAAATATATAAATCTATGGGAGTTGAACCGTTTCTCCACTCTTTCTTTTCTTTAAGTGAGCCATCGAATGGATATAAATTTGTAACACGATTAATAGAATCTTCATAATATCTTTCAGCTAAACCAAATTTAGCAAAATTTGATGCAGTAGCGTAATCAATGGGGGGAATGAACCTGTTAAAATCTTTTTGAGATTCTTTAACAAACTCAAAAGATTCTACATCTGAACTTGAAGACTGAAATGAAGTTAAATTCTGAAAATTTACTGTTGTAAGGTTGTTTTTCTTTTTCTTTTCAGAATTAAAAATATCTTTTAAGCTCATTGATCTACCCTAAACTTGAAGACTTCATCTAGTTCTTTTAGGTAATTATTTTCTTCTTTAATGACGAATTTGATAGCATACATATATCCTGATTCAAATAAAGACATATCTAGAGGAAAATAACTGCCTGAAACATCGTAAGAAACTTTTGTATGGTTTGTTGATGCTGTAGCTGCATTAGTGATAACATCTAAACCGTCCTGCACTCTATACACTCTATAGTATAAATTTTTAATATACTCTTGTTCAACGTCTGCGGTTGCCTTAGTATAAATAGTTGGACTCCAATTTTTACTTCTTACATAAAGTCTAAGTTTTGGATATTCGCTTGTTGTATATGAATTTTTTAGGTTTGTAATAGAAATTACTTTTCCATCAGTTTCAATATATTCTGAATTAGCAAAAGTTTTTGTGGTAATAGTTCCCGTATGATATTGATTGCTTCCGCTAAACCAAACATCATGAATTGTACTAGCTGTTGTATTAATAGCCACAGAAGCTGAATATATACCAGTAGAAACCCAACCACCAGTAACAGGAGTATTTGGTGCTGTTGTTAAAGTTGAGCCGCCTAGTGCTGCATAAATATTTACATAAATATTTCCTGTGCCCACACCATTTATATCTTTTAGCTGTCCTCTAACATAGTTGTAAAGGTATAAAGTATTCAAATTATCTGTAGCTGATACAGTGGAACTGCTTACATAAAAATTGCCACGATCATCTTGTTTGGAAGAGTCCCATCTGGCTTCAATAGTTGGTCTTTTATAAAAATATTCTGAACTTCTAGCTGAAAATTTCTTTGTATAATACGATCTCAATGTTGAATTTTCTAAGCTAGAAGAAAGCATTATACCGAAACCATTATTTGGTCTTGTAGCATTTAACCAAGAATTTATTGTATTTGTAACATCAATTTCTATATCTTCAGTGCCAGAATCAAAAGAAGCCGTATAAATTGGGCTTGCATAATAATCACCGCCTTGAACAACCCAATTCGTGATTCCTAAACTTGCACTTGTTGCTGCTATCCAGTTTGAATATCCTATATCGCTATATTCGCTCATATCCAAGCCAGTACCTTCATCCCACGAACCAGAAACCTCTTTTATTTCAAGATTAAAATTAGTTGGCAAAGTTTCATTATGAGCGACATTAAACATTTTTAGATAGAAAGACGCATTTGATGGAACAGTGCCATTTGAAATATCTGTAGAAATTGTAGAGATTGGGAAACTAAGTAAAACTCTAGATTTTTCTAAACTAGATGAATTTGCTTGACCATATATAGAAAATATTTCCAATACGTCTGAGGCACCCATATTAGAGCCAGTACCTCTTGTAGTAAGATTGGCTTTAAAAGCGTTTGTTATTGTATTATCGGCTGACGCCACATATCTTTTTATAGCCATTATACAACTGATCCTCTAATGTCAATTTCAACATTTTTAATTTCAAGAATGTAGTCTTCTGGAATTTCTATATATCTACCATCAGCCGATGTTCTAGCTTCAATATCAAATGGTATTTGTGAATATCCGACAGAATTGATTGTTTTGACTGTAATTTTCTTAGTATCAAGGACACCATTTATTCTATTCAAAATATTATAAACATCTGCAAAATAAAAAGATTCTCCAATTTCGTATTTTTTATTAAAGACCTCTGTTTTCAGTTTTTCTAATGCTTCTTGCAAAACGTCAAATTTATTCTTTTCAAGAGTGGCTATTATTTCAAAATCAATTCCCACATTTACTACTTTTGCATCCAAAATATCAATTGTATCATTAATCATCTTATAATTTATGATCCAATTTTTTAGATTATTTTTTGTTGTATCGTTTGTATTAATTAAAAAACCATCTCTATCTTCTGAAACAACATACATATTTAGATTTCTTTTAAAAGAATCTTTATCTTGAGTTAGATTAACTCTTTTAACAGCGCCAAATTTTGCAGGCATTGAATAAACTAATGAGGTGTAATCTTGCTTTGTGACTGCTCTATTCTGCGTGGCAAAATACGATAATGCTCTAATTTTTATTTCATCGTTTGTCAAAGGCGAAATATTGCCAATAATTGGCTCTTCATTGTCTACTTCTAGACTTCCAATTATATTAATCTTGTCTATATAACTTAGATTATCTTGCGTAAATAAAAAGTCTTTTGTTATAGCTTTTGTGAGCGAATTAGAAGGCAAATTAACTTCTAGGGAATTATTATATCTATAAGAAACAGTTATTGTTGTGTTAGAGGGAGCTATACCAAACTTATCAGTGGATATTAAATTATAAGGATCAAACGTTTGATCTGTAATATAATCTTTACCATATTGTTGTAAAATGACTTGTGATGGTTCTACAACAGATAGCGTTCTTAAATTTTCGTCTGATCCGTATCCAAATTGTATACTTGTTTGACCGTCACCATTTGTTTCCACGGAAAATCTTCTTGGCACAGCAACTGGTTTTAAAATTGCTGGTGTTTCGGTTTTATCTACATTTGTATTATTAACTGTTCTATAAATAACATTTTGACTTAAGGAATCAACTTCAAAATATTCATTACCCTCAGAGTCTTTAACGGATAAAACCTCTACAATACTTGTAGAATTAAGCGTTAAAGATAAGAATTTCTGAAAACTACCAACAGTAAATGTTTCTGTTGTAATAACGCCAGAAATAATATTTCCATATTTTTTATAAATATAGCTAGTTGGTACACCAGTTGTAGCATCTCTTCTACCAATTGTAATTTCTGGTTCTACACTAAAATCTACATTCTCATTTAAAATATATGCTATTGAACTTGCATTGCCAGTTAAAACAGCGCCTTTTTTTAATATTGGAACCAAATTGGTATTTGGCAAATCTCCATCTGCTGGAATAGATATATAAAAAGCCGCTATTCCTGAAGCTGATGGCGAACCTTTAAACTTATAACCTAAAGCTCTAGCATTATTGATCGCGTTTTTTCTTTCAAAAGCAGTTAATAAAAATGATTCATTTACCTGATAATCTAAGTAAAATGATAGAATATCTCCCACGTATGAAACCATGTCGGTCATAAGTGAGCCAAATGAAGCCTGATTAAAATCTTTAAAATTATCTGGGTAATATCTCTTAGCATATTCTACCAGATCTCTCTTAATAGTATTAAAATCTCTGGACGTATAGTTTATAGGGGTTATCTTATTGTTTGCCATACTTATAAATAGTTTTATTCAATAAATGGTATAGTTATTTGATCTTTAAAATTCAATGGAATTACAAAGTAATCAATTTTTACATACAAAACATTATCCATGTCTGGGGATTCCGAAACTGTAATATCATTAATATTTACATAAGATATATATGAAGAAACTTGTTCTATTATCCTACTTCTTATATTTTCATCAAGTTGTGTTGTTTTATTTTCAAATAAATAATTTCTCAAACCAACACCAAAATTTCTATCATAGACTCTTTCGCCGGGAGCAGTCAAAAGAAGAATTTTTAAATTTTGTTTAGTTTCATCAACATAGTTATCTATCATTAAAAACCCATTCTTTGGGTCTAGGTTTAATGGTAGTTTTGGACCTATTGCGGTATTCATGATTAATATTCCTTGTCATCTTTCAGAGAGATGTTAATAAAATTTTCCATAGAATTTTTAAGGTTTTTAGAAATAACTACACTATCTGAAGATGGTGGTTCTTGTTGTAATGAAAAATTAAGAAAGTTTTGATTTTCAGAAGCAAAATCAATTTTTTGTAAAAGAAGTAATGCTTCTACTGGTATTAACTTCTTATAAACAAATTGAAATTGTTCCGACTCAAACATTTTTTTCTTTAGTTCCTCTAAAACCTCACTTTTACTATCATTTATATAATCATGAATTTCTTTTATATTATTAAATTCTGATGTTGCAGAGCTATTCAAAACTTTATCACTATAAATAGATACTATTGGAATCCAAGTTTGTCTAAAGTTATCAAAAAATTTGCCCGTATTTTCATCAAATAATTGTTTAAAAATTATATAACCTTTATTTTTTACTATGTTATATTCTAATTCAGAAAAAGTTTTTTTGCATATTTTGCTGTCAATGTCACTATAAGAAGAGGCTTTTTTGTATAAAGAACTTTCGTCTTTTTGTAAAAAATAATTTATTTCTTTGTTGCTTAACTTATTTATTTCTGATGAGTACTTTACTTTTTCTTTGCTTTCCTGCTCTGGATTATTTTTATAAACCAATCTTAAACCACATTTAATATTTCTTATGAATAATGGTAAATAATCTAGTATAATATTATATTTGTCTGTAATCTGTTGGACATTAGACAAAATTTCTGTTGGGAATGCTTTTTTGAAATATTCTGGATTCACAACTATATTTTCTATAATTCCATTTTCATTTGGTAAAAATAGAGATAAATTTAGAGAACTATAATAAAAATTTTCAAAATTAACATTACCAAATGCAGTTGGCGTTGGCGCTGAAAGACTTTGTGCTTCTTTTACTTTGCTAATAAAATTTTTGAAATCGAAATCAAAAGAAACAAATCTTTCAAAATGGAAAGCCGAATTGAAATTAAAACCTTTATCTATCAAAAGCGACAGATATTCTGCATCAAAAAAATAATAATTGAAATATTTTAAATCGCTGTATATATTATTATTATCTTCAGAAACTGGTACTGTAAAACTGCTTTCTTGAACGCTTTGTTCCGCTTGAATTTGATCAATAAAGAAGTTAACTTGATTAAAACTATCCAGTGGATTTGAATAATATTTTTTGGTTACGATAGGTACTGTTTGATTTAGAACGGCTCTTTTTTGTACGATTATTGGACAATCAAAAATATTTTTATTATTTTTTCCAAATACTAAATCATAGAAAAACTGATTTTTATTTTTCTGAGTTTGATCCTCTTTAAAAATATTTAAACTATCAAAGATTTTTTCTAAAATAAATAAACCTCTTTCTTCATTAGTATTTAAAGAATCGATGTTTTCTGTGGTAAAGGAGTATTTTTTTTGAAAAAACTTAGTATTATCTACATAAATATCCATAACTATAATATGAACATTTTTACTAACTAAGGAGTTTAAAACAGAAGTTTTTATAAAATTTTGTATTACTTGGTACTCATATTTTTGAATATTTGAGTTGATTTCGTCTAAAAATGGAAGATAGCTAAAAAAATCAGTAAATAAGAAATAATAAATCGTGTATATAATCGAATTATACTTCAAGCCATCTTGAACTCTTATAGAAAATTTTTCTGATTTAAACTGCATTTTATTCTTCCTCAAAATAAATTAATTCTTTAACATCTTCTAATATCAATGAAGAACTAAACGCTTTTTGAACAAAATCATTATTTTGTTGCTTATAATTCTGTAAAATATCTTTTGTTATATCAAAGATCGACAATTTGACTGGTTCAACCCAATAGAATCTTTCTTGTGATTTTGTAACAATAGAGTTTTCGTTTACTTTAAAGTGTTTTTCGGGATCTACTATTTTAAATAAAGAATTTGTAAAAAGTTTCTTGCTCACCAAATCAGACGATATAAGTTGCTGCACTGAAGTGAGGAGATCTAGGTTTTCGTCTTTTTGCTGTACAAAATAGTAAGGATTAAATATCTCCACGACATAAGGTAAAAATGGTTTTGCTATTGTATAATAATAGGATGGACTTATTAATATACTCATTGGCGTTTCTTCTTTTGCACTTGGCTGTACGTAATCTATAGAAATACCTTTTAAAGTTAGTTTATTAATATTATATGCGTATGCTTCAAAAATTGGATAATTTTCTTGTAAAATTTCAACTTTTTCCAAAGAAGAAGCACTGGAAAGTTGCTTTTTATAGGAATTAATAAATGAAGAAATAGAATTATTTAAAGAAATAAGTTGCTTCTGAACTTTTTCTTTCACAATGTTTTCTACTGGGTATTCTGTTTCGTCTAAACCTTTATTTAATTCATTATAAATCCCACTTTCACTTTTCTTTAATAAATCATTGTACTTATCAATTTGGGATTTTGATTGAGCATTTACTATATCTTCTGCTTGTTTTTGTGTAAAGCCTCTTCTTGTTAGATCGTTTATCTTATTTTCTCTATATTTTGGTGTAAAATCAATACACTTTTCGTCATAATTTATTTCAAGTGGAGTTTTAGATAAATTTTCAAAATAACTATCACACTTTTGAGATGTTAATGATGGAAATTCTGTAGATAAAACAATAAAGAAATTCTTTACATCATATAAGGTGGATAATGAATCTTTTGAAATGACTACGTTTTTATATTTAATTGGTTCAGAAGAATAAAGAACTGTAAATTTATTTTTAATTATTTGTAAAATAGATGAATACAAATCGTCATTGGCAGAGCCATAAAACAAAGAACAAAGCTTTTCTGGATCATAAATTTCAGATAGATAATTTAGTAGTTTTGAAACTTCATCATCTGTTACAAAATTTAAACTAAGAGCGCCAGCGGCACCTATAGCATTATTAGTATTCTTATCTTTGCTGTTTGTTGGTTTGCAATTATTTAGATCAGCCAAAAGATTTTTAATAATTTCAACTGCTTTTTCTGTAAGAATTCTTTCGGCTTCTCTTTCTGCTTGTTTTTGCAATAAAATCCAAGCGTTTCTTAAAGCCTTTTTGATAAATCTGTTTCTAGATTTTTTTCTAGCCAAACTTTCTTTTACACCCGGATTTTGTCTATAAGTTTTTGCTTGCAGTTTTAATTGTTCATATTGTTCTTTAACAAGTTTTGCGGTTAATTTACTATCTTTATAAGAAGATATAAGAGCAGCCAATTTTTCATCATCGCTACCTTCAAAATATATATCAACGCACTTAATTGCTTGAGCAGTAAAGTTATCCGCATCAGCAAATGTGTTTAATAATAAAAAAGTTGTATTTTGAAGTTGTTCTTTTAAATAATCTTTTGGATCGGATATGGCTTTACCCGGTAGATTTGCTAAATTTGCTGGTATGGGGAAACCAAGACACTCAGCAAACTTATTAAAATTTTTGTCTTCTGTATTTAAAACGTTAATTAGATTAGTTAGAAACTCTTTTGAAAGAGTAATAAATTCTGCTATCGCTGGGTTATTTAACTGAAAGTTTTTTGAATAACAAGCAAGTAGTTCATCCGCAAGATCTTTTAAATCATATCTATAGAGAATCGAATTATATATTTGTTTTAAGCTGTTTATATCACTTAATATATCTCTTATATTTTGACCTATTGTTTTGTTTTTAAAATTGCTCTTTATAATGTTTTCTTTTATTCTAGAAAATACCACCACATTCTTTAAATCTGTAACAAATGATTGTTGAAAACTTCTTTTAGCTGTGTCATAAAATACTGATAGTGAAACGTTTTCTCTTTTTTCGTATTTTGTTTTTTTATAAACAAGATTTGTAAAAAAGTCTTTAGGCATATAAGAGTTTTTTAACTCTATTATTTGTTTACAATTTGCAAATAAATATGATGATATAGTATTGTCAATCTGTGCTGACGAGATGTTGTTTATTACAACGTCAGTTCCACTATTTTTATATAAAACATTCTTTAAAAATAGATTTGTTTGACCTTCAACAAAGCGTTTTTCACATTCTTTAAATTCTGCTTCCAATATTGGATTGTTAACATTTAATTGTGGTTTTATACATTTACTTCTTGCAAATTCAAAAACCAATGGAAAATCTTTATCAATTTTTTGTTTTTCTATATTTTTATTTATTTCTGCTACAAAAATTTCTATATTTTTTGTATATTCTTCTACATCATAATTATCTATTTCTATGCCTTGTTCATTAAGACCAGATAACTTTTTGTCAATTGTTTGCTTTAAAATTTCAATTGTTTTTTGTAAATCACTTAAATTGGAAAACTCTACAGTATTGGTTATTTTGATTTCCTGTAAATCTGTCGCAGGATCTAAATTTGGGAAAACATCAATTGTAGCTTTGGTAAAGCCTACCAAATATTTTGTTTCACCCGTTTCATCTTTAAATTCTTTATAAAAAACCGCAATACTAAATTGTGATAAAGATTCATGTATTAAAAGATTTCTTTCGGGTATATTATTTGTTTCAAAAGATTTTTGTTTAAAATGTGAGGTTTGTGACAATTGAAGTTCGAATTCTTCAAGTAAAAAAGTCTTCTTATCGGCGTCAATATTTGAATCAATTTCAATATTTATATTTTCTATTGTCAATCCTTCAACAATATTTTTATTTTCTGGCGGGGCTGTCACCCACGAACCTTTTTTGCCTAAAAGCTGTAAGATATTTTGTAGTCCTTGCAAAAAAGGATCTTCGGCAATTTTTGGCTTAAATACACAAAAATACCAACTACCAAATTTGGTTTTATTAAAATTAGTGTTTAGTTTGCTATTATCATCATATGGAGAAAAACTTTTTTCAATTATAATATTTTCATCTGATTTTTGAGGCTCAAAATCAAGTTGCGCTAGCCCATCATTTATTATTATTTTTTCAAATTGATTTGTAATAAAATTGTTTTCATTTTTTCTTGTTAAAGGAGAATTAAAAGAAACATAATAATAGACTCTTCTAAAATTTTCTTTCTTTTTTTGATCTGTAGTGTCTAGTTTATCAATTTCATATATTTTTTTATTATATTCATATGAAGAACCATCTTCAACAAAAAACTCATCTAAGTAATTTGTCAGTTTATCAGATAGATTTTGAAGAACAAGAGGGTCATAAGAATTAATTAATTCTTTCTGTGGTTTTTCCATACCCGAAACATCAACATTAGATGCAACAATAAATTCTTTGTTTTTTTGATCAATATTAATGACAACATTGGTATTGTTGTATTTTTTAAAATTGTTTCTTAAATCTTCAAGCTTCATATTCTTATAAAACCTTAATTAGTTTTGTTATATTGAGATAAAATATTTGATTCATGACTTGGTATTTTTAAATACGTATTTCTCAAATCTGATATTCTGTTAGATAGGACATTATCCTCTGTTGTATGTTTTGAATTTTCAACGGCAAATAATGCAGCCACAATAACAGCATCAGGTGGTGCCGCTGTCCCCGGCGGTGGATGAACGTGGCTTTTATAAGCATCAATAAATGTATCTAAAAAATTCATAACAGAGTGAACTTGTGCCTGAACAGAACTTACTATCTCGGAAAGTTCATTCAAACAATCAACCAAATTATCTCCCTTTACCATTGGCTGTAAAAAAGAATCATCATTACCAGCTATAAGATCTATGCCTTTAACACCAGCTTCTGTACCATTAGAATTTGTTGGATTTGCTCTTGTAATTAATTTAATCCCTTCAACACCAATCATTCTTATGGCGTCTGCCTTTAGTGCTATGGCTGATGAAGCTGTAGAGTTGCCTGAACCTTTTACTAATTTAAAGTTGTTATCTACGTCTGTTTTTTCACTTATATATATTCTTGCAGCATCACTAAAGAAATCTGGGTTTACTGTAACTGCTCCCTCTTTATCTTCCTCGGAGATAGTTTTTCCTCTACCACAAACCAAATCTATTGCAGAACTATCCAATACACCCAAACCGCCATAACCGCTAGAAGCATGGCTTGGTCTATCACTCCCTAAAACAATTTGTGCTTTTCCATCATTGGATTGCAGTACGTTTTCAACAGGAAGTCTGTTGAAGGAAATTGTTTTTTTGTCTCCGTATTTTCTTTCACCAAATGTCGGGGTGTTGTTTACTTCAGCCATGCGTTTTCCTTAATTAAGTTACATTTTTAATTTTAAATCTTTTTTCTAAAATGTCTCTGTTTTTTAAAGGCAATTCTATGTGCCAAGGTTCATTGGGTAATGTCATGACTAAACCATATTTAGGAAGACTTTTAACAAAAAAATCATACATTTTTTTACCTTGATTCCTGATATACTTTCTCACTTCTTTTTCATTCAGCCAAAGAGTCCGGCTTAGTCCAAGATAAACGTCTGAAGCCAGACCAGATTGGTGTGTAGAATTTTTTTGAGCCACTTCAAATCCAGCCATCCTTTCAATTGCCTCTTCTTCTTTGGAGTTTTCATAAATTATTGTTTCTCCAAAAGCTTTTATTTGAAAACTCCCATTCAAAAGCTTTGTAAGAGATCTTTCTACACCGGCTGCACCGACTCTATAAATGCCATTTGTTTCAAGAGCTTTTCTTATTTCTTTTCTTTTTCTCTCGGCATTTTTTATAACAGTTTCTTTTTTTCTAAAGCCATTTCCGGGTTTTAAAAAACTATCTTCCGGTTTTATAATTCCTAAAGTTATTGCATCTTTCCGTATAGTTGTTATAGCCAACCAAAGAAGTTCATCAATTTCGATTGTTTCACCAAAAGCACTTGGAAGATTTTTTAGTTCTGTGTTTTTTTGTTTTAACCATTTTAAATCTCTTGGCGCTCTTGTTTTTGGGTTTAAGTCAAATTTTAACACTTCTGAATCATCTGCACGCTCAAGCACCATTTCAGGAGGTGGTGCGTTATTATTTCCTGCGCTACCACTCACATTTTTGCCAGAAACATTTTTAACTGGTGGTTCTTTTTTTGATTCTTCTTTTAGTTTAGGGGTCGGATCTGGTATTCCATTTATTGAACGCGATGTGGATTTTTCAACAGAAATAATTGAAGCTGGATAGGTGTGAT
>Ga0172367_10002049_pt1 | contig 28296 bp, 23 predicted proteins | sample Lak10m_FD_114542 | JGI IMG/M metagenome (GOLD analysis project Ga0172367, IMG submission 114542) | Freshwater microbial communities from Kabuno Bay, South-Kivu, Congo - kab_022012_10m | ecosystem: Environmental > Aquatic > Freshwater > Lake | place: Democratic Republic of the Congo: South-Kivu...
CATTCTTCATTCTTCATTCTTCATTCTAGTCTAGATTTATCATTCTGGAATCAAGAGCTCCCTTAGCAAACCATTGAAAAATCGGATGGGTTGGCTTGAACTACGTTGCCCCCCAAGAAACTATTAGGAAAGCATGGCGGTTTCCAGGATTGCTGTCATCCCTACAGGCGGCTTTTGCCTGTCAGTTTTCCCCCTTTATGCCCCTTTTGAAAATAGTTCTTTAAGTAGTCCGGTCAACTTGGCAGAAATCTATAATTCAAAAACCCTTTTCACCCAAAGCCTGGGGGTAGCGGCAGGGGTGATTGCATCTTCCCCAGAGCCCCTGGCCTTTTGGGTTGACATTGCCCCTCAGGAACCGACTGACAGGAGGGCTAGAAGCCTCTCTGCTAGGATAAACTGAGCATCAATCGCCATTGTAGGACCAACCCCCTATGCCTCAGTCCGATGATCCTACCTCCCCTGGTCTCAGGGGGCCCCTGAGCAAAAGCTGGCTGACTCGCTGGTGGGAGGCCCTCCACCCCATCGCCCAGTCCCTGGTGGTGATGTTGGCGATGCCCCTGGTGGTCCTGAATGTTTGGGCCATTTCCCTGATGGTGGGTTATTTCCACTCCATTTTTGTCACCCTCTTGATTGCCGCCCTGCTGGCCTTTTTGCTTAGCTACCCCATGGCCAGTCTGGAAAAAATCGGCCTGAAACGGGGACAAGCGGCCATTTTAGTGCTGGTCCTGGCCCTGGTGGGGGTGACCGCGCTGGGTATTACTGTCCTGCCCTTTGTGATTGACCAAGGGCAGCAATTGGTGGTGCGTTTGCCAGAGTGGTTTGACTCCGGCAAGACCCAGCTGATGATGCTGGATGCTAAATTTGCTGACTGGGGCTGGCCGGTCAACCTGGATGGGTTAATCACCCAAACCAGTGACCGACTAAAACGGGAAATTCAGTCCATTGCGGGGGAAGCCTTGAACCTCACCATTAACGTCGCGGTGTTTACCGCCAATAAGTTGGTGGATGTGGTGCTTACCCTGGTGCTGACCTTTTACCTCCTGCAGCACGGGGAAGAGGTCTGGGGAGGGGTGGTGGGCTGGTTGCCCCGGCCTATTCAACAGCCTTTTTCCCAAACCCTACGGCAAAGTTTTCGTAACTATTTCCTGGGGCAGTTAATTTTAGCCATCTGCCTGGGGACCGCCCTGACCGTCGTCTACAGTCTGATTAACGTCCCCTTTGGTTCCTTCTTTGGCCTCACCGTGGGGCTGCTGGCCCTGGTGCCCTTTGGGGGCACCGTGGGGGTGGTGCTGACCACCCTACTGGTGGCCCTCCGGGATATTAAGATTGCTATCCCCATGCTGATTAGCTCTGTCATCGTCCAGCAGGTGGTGGAAAATGGCCTGGCCCCCCGGGTGCTGGGCAGCGTCACGGGGCTGAATCCCTTCTGGGTATTCATTGCCATCCTATCTGGGGCTCGGGTGGGGGGCTTGCTGGGGGTGGTGGTGGCGGTACCGGCCTCGGTGGTGATTAAGCAGGCCCTGGAGGCCCTGCGCCATACCCAGCCCCAGTCTCGGGAGGTGGTGCTGGTGGAGACCAGCCTATCGGCGCTGCCCTCCACCTCTGAATAGCTCCCTACACCATCTCCACCAGCTGCTTTTTCAGCCAGATGGAGGAGCGGGCATGGTGGTAGATCGGATCATCCCCCAGGGCAATGGCCCGATCGTAGGAGGCTACCGCATTGCCGTAGGCCCCCATCTCCGTTAAGAGTTTGCCGCGGTTAAACCAGGCCTGGTGGTATTGGGGGTTGAGGGCCACGGCCCGGTCATAGGCGGCCAGGGCCTCAGCGTAGCGTTGTAGCCCAGAAAGGGCATTGCCCCGGTTATTCCAGGCGGTCGAGTAGCGACTATCCAGGGCCAGGGCCTGGTCGAAGACCGTCAAGGCCTGGGTGTATTCAGCCTGCTCACAGAGGGTGCAGCCCCGGGCATTGAGGGCTTCGGCGGTGACCGATTGGTCGTGAATTCTGGTCATTGTGCTGGCTATCCATGGGGAGAACAGTTTCCATTCTGGCGGCGGTGGTGGCGGTTGGTGAGGGGGGGTTTCCGCCGCTGCCGGTAGCGTTGGAGGATCGGTCCAGGCTAGGGCTGGCTAGGGGTTAGGGCTGGCCGTGGCCCTAGCTGTACGGCCGGGGGGCCGCCGGGGTATGCTGGTGGAGCTGATAGGACTGTCAACCCATGGTGCAAGTGGCCCTGGCAGACTACCTGGCGGCCCTCTCCGCAGGGCGGCTGGTCAGTTTCCCCACCGATACGGTGCCCGCCCTGGCGGCGGCTCCGGAAGCTAGCGATCGCATTTATCAGTTGAAGCAGCGATCCACCAGCAAACCCCTGATTTTGATGGCCGCCAGTTTCGCCGATCTGCGCCCCTACCTGGCCGGTGACGAAGCGGCGGTGACCGTCTGGACCCGGCTGATCGAACGCTACTGGCCCGGTGCCCTCACCCTGGTGTTGCCCGCCAGCGATCGCCTGCCCCCCGCCATGAACCTGACCGGCACCGCCAGCCTGGGGGTGCGGGTGCCGGCCCATCCCCTGGCCCAGTACATCCTGGCCCGCAGTGGCCCCCTGGCCACCACCAGTGTGAATCGGTCGGGCCAGCCCCCCCTGCAGACCATGGCCGCCATTGAGGCTGAGTTTCCCCAGCTGGTGACCCTCAGCCCCCAGGCGATCGCCGCCCTTTACCCTAGGTTTTCCAGCCCGCCCCCCGCCCCCGATCAGCCCCAGGGCTCGGGCCAGCCCTCCACCGTGGTGGCCTGGCAAGACCAGGGCTGGCAGGTGCTGCGCCAGGGCGCCCTTAACTTCGAGCAATAGCCATGACCGACCCGATTTCCTCCACCACTGCTGCTGCCCTGGCCTACGATCGCCTACAGGGGCAATACCAATTTCTGGCGGGTTTTCTAGGCACCGCCTCCCACGAATTGCGGGCCCCCATTAATCAAATTGTCAGTTTGCACCAACTGATTTTAGAGGACCTGTGCGAAAGCCCCGCCGAGGAGCGGGAGTTTATTGCCCAGGCTAACCAGGCCATCACCCGGGTGCTACAGAATCTAGACTTGCTGATCCGGCTCTCTAAGCTGGAGGTCGGCGCCCTGCAACCCCAGCGCCAGCCTATATCGCTCCCGGAACTGCTGGCGGAGGTGGAGCAGCTGACCACGATGAAATGCACCAACCGCCATTGCCGCCTCCAGGTCAGCCCCACCCCGGAGCCTGGAACGGTGTACAGCGATCCTCAGTGGCTACGCCAGGTGCTGGTGCTGCTGGTGGATGGCGCCCTGGCCGCCGGTAGCCGTCAGCTGGAGATCAGCGGTGAGCCCCAGGGCCTCTGCCTGCGCAGTGATAGCCCCTGGCCCACGACCGCCACCCCCGCAGTGGAGGCCGCCCAACCTGCCCAGGGGTTTTCCCCGGGTTTCTACTATCAAGTGGCGGCCCGCATGGCGGCGGCCCTGCAACTCAGCCTCAATCTGACGGAGGGGGGCCAGGTGATCCACCTGCAGTGGCCACCGGCTTGACTTGCCCCTAGGCCACGAAGGACTCGGCCCAGTCCCGGGCCCAACCCAGGTGCTTTTGCACTTCCTCCAGGGTTTGGGCTTCGCTGTAGAGGCGCAGCACCGGTTCAGTGCCACTAAAGCGAATCAGCAACCAGCTATCATCCGCCAGGGTAAACTTGTAGCCGTCGATGGCCAGGCAGTCTTTTACCGCCTTGTCGGCGATACGGCTGGGGGGCTGGTGAGCCAGTTGGTCCAGGAGTTTGGCCTGCACCGCCATGCTGGCCAGGGGCAGGTCGATGCGATCGTAGGCGGACTGGTAGCCGGTTTTTTCCTGCAGGGAGCGGTAGTAGGCGCTCAGATCCAGGCCTGACATCACCACCGCCTCCAGCACGTAGAGGGCCGACAGGAGGGCATCCCGCTCGGGGATGTGGTGGCCGTAGCCAATCCCCCCCGATTCCTCCCCGCCCAGCAGCACCTGGGCCACCTGCATGCGATCGGCGATGTACTTGTAGCCCACCGGGGTCTGGTGCAGCCCCAGGCCGTAGAGGTCTGCCACCGCCGGAATCAGGTTGGAGCCACTGATGGTTTTGACAATTTCACCGCTGTAGCCCCGGCGGGTCTTGAGGTGGTCGATCAAAATTGGAATTAACACCTGGGAACTGAGGAACTCCCCCGCCCCATCCACGGCGGCGATGCGATCGCTATCGCCATCAAACACCAGCCCCACCTTCACCCCGGCCTGGGGCGGTTGGTAGGTCTTGACCCTATGCAGCAGCTCCCCCAGGTATTGGGGCAGGGGTTCGGGGGGGTTACCGCCAAATAGGGGGTCGGCGGTGTGGTGCAGTTCGTGGGTGCTTTCCTCCCCGAGCAGGCGAGGCAGGCCCCCCGCCGCCGCCCCATGCATGACATCGGCAAATACGGTCAGTTGCCCGGTGGCAATGGCGGTCTGGATGGCCGGCACATCCACGGCGGCCTGCAGTGCGGCGCAGTAGTCAGGCCAGGGGTCAAAGTTGACCATCTGCCCCTTCCCCCCCAGGGGCGCTGGCGGGGTGGGCAACAGCCCCTCCACCTGCTGGGTTACCTCCGGCCCTACGGAGCCGCCAAAGGCTCCCTTAATTTTTAACCCGGAGTAGATGGGGGGGTTGTGGCTGGCGGTAATCACGATCGCCCCCAGCAACCCCTGGTGCTTGGCGGCGAAGCTAAAGGCGGGGGTGGGGGCATAGGATTGGGACAGCAGCACGTCAAAGCCTTGATCGGTGATGGCTTCAGCGGCGGTGCGGGCAAATTCGGCGGAGAGAAAGCGGCGATCGTAGCCCACCGCAATGGTGCGACTTCCGGTCTGGGGGCCAAAGTTTTGACTTAACACATGGGCGGCCACCGCCGCCACCTGGGCTACCCGTGCAAAGGTGAAATCGGCGGCGATAATGCCTCGCCAACCATCGGTACCAAATTTGATCGGTCGAGGCTGGGCAGGGATAGGTCCGGTGTTGGCTGCCATAGAGGGATATCCGAAGTGCAGGTTGAGGGCTTCTAAAAGTGTACGACGGACTCCGCCCCTGGCACAGGGGGCTAGGGTTGATTTGTAGCTCAGGTAGCAAAGGGTTCTGGCCAGTAACGAGCAAGTACCAGTAACGTGCAAGTACAAGTACCAGTAACGTGCAAGTAGAGTAAGCCCTAGATAAGACACCAAACTGTTCCGCAACCTGTTGTTGATCAAAAGTGGTGTATACTTAGGGATGTTACAAAGATACCAATTTCAGCCTTTTCCTGGCAAAGGCTTTGGCTGATTTCGGTAGAGACGTAGTTGGGATCTTAAGCTCGGGGCTAGGCTTGTAACTAGCTTGGCCCCCCTAACTAGGTCATTGTAAATTAAGGTAAAGTGTTGAGTATTCTCCTATCGCCTCTGCTTATGACCACCCCGATTAAAGACCGTATTCAAGCCGCCATTGCTGAAGCCCGGGAATTGAGCGATCGCCTGGGGCAAACCTCCCCTGAAGCCAAGGTTGCTTGGGATGTTGTTGAGGAACTACAGGCTGAGGCGGGGCACCAGCACCAAGCCCCGGTTAAGTCTAGCCTCCAAACCTACTGCGATGCTAACCCTGACGCTGATGAGTGCCGCATTTACGAAGATTAGTCCCTAGCCTAGGAGGATGCTCGGTCTGCCAAGCTGGATTGAGCTCCTAATACCAGGTCACGAAGGGTTCTTACCTCTGCAATCGCCGCCCTTAAACATTCCTGGCCTGCTGGGGTTACTGGTAAGCGCTCCAGCTTTTGACCTAATTGCAGTAACCGCTTTTCCAGTTCTCCGGCTGGTGAATCTTCCATCCATGCTTGAATTCTGGGTAAGACCGGATTGACCAGAGCGAGATGGCTGCAGTCAGAAATCATGGGCTCATGTAGCCTCTGATCGGATTCTTGGTTTAGGGTATCTTCTACCCCGTACATTTCCACCGGATCAAAGATTCGTAGAAGGCTACTTTGGGTAATAATTCCTAAGCCCTGGCCCCAGTTCCAGGAGATCACTAACCGCTGCACCCGATGGCGCTGCATGGTTTGGTGGGCATCCCATAGGGAATCCTCCGGGCTAGCTAGAAATAGGGGGCAACTCATTACTGTCTGGGCCAGGGTTTGGCTGAGGTTGAGACCCAGGGCCTGGAATTGTACGATGTCCCGTTCCGTGACAATTCCCAAAGGCAGAATGGCGGCACTGCCAGCTGGATCTGTCTCTACCGTGTCAGCAATGACAATTGAACTCACCGACTGCTCAGCCATCTGCCGGGTCAGGTCCGTGACCGTCGTGGTGGGAGGGGTATAGAAGGCCTGGGGCGTCATTACCTCCGCCACCCGCCGCAATTTCAAAAGATTGGTAGGGCGCAGCACCTGCCGAATGCTCTCATGGGAAACCACCCCCACCAAGCCTTGGTGATCGTCCACAATCACCAGGTGACGGATGCGGTAACGACGAAATAGGAAGAGGGCGGCAAAAATCTCTCGAAAATTCCGTTCCGCTAGGGTGATTACTGGAGTGACCATGACATCGGCCATGGTCAGGCTGGTCAGATCAACTTGACGAGCAGTGAGGCGGACGACATCTCGCTCAGTGAGAATGCCCAGCACCTGCCCTGCCTCAATTACTAGAACACAGCTGGAACGGGACTCCAAATGCCAAAAATCTGGTGATGGTAGACCTTCGGATTGATCGCCGAGGGAGCAGGTAAAGCCCCGGGTCTGGCTCATCACCACAACCGCCTCGGCGAGAGAGGTGGTGAGGGCCACCACCAACGGATGATGGTCAATGGCCGCATCCAGGGGTGAAACCGTTGGATGGGGTTCAGCTACCATAGCATCTGTCCTCCCAGACAGGAATGGGCTGTGGCCGTGGCCACGGGAACGGGGTGCAGGCTAGTCAAAAGGCCTGCTCAGCGCCCAGGCATTCTGGCCAAAGCCATAGCTATTGTGAATGATTTTTTGCAACCTGGCAGGACACAATGGTTCTTTTAACCTAAAGCTTAATGCCAGGTTCTGGACCCATTGAGGCAAGGCGGGGTGCTACCCCGTCTAGGAAACCCATGGGTAAAGCAGCCTGATGGCTTTGCCGGATGGGATGGGCCCAATTCCCGCCAGCAAGCTGGGCTGTCAAGCCTCAGATGTCATAATCAGATGTCATAAATTGTGTACCATAGAAAGGTTGTGTAAAGTTTTGCAACCATGCCCCTTCCCAAGCTTCTAACCACCCTGGATGGGACCCCCCTGGCCCCAGACTTACTGGAAAATAAGGTGATTTTGTTTGTTAATGTGGCTAGTAAGTGTGGCCTGACGCCCCAGTACAACGGCCTGGTAACCTTAGACCAAGCCTATGGCGATCGCGGCCTGGTGATCGTTGGCGTCCCCTGCAACCAGTTTGGTGCCCAGGAACCCGGTACCCCAGAGGAAATTAAGGACTTCACCAAGACTAAATACGATGTGGACTTTACCCTGCTGGAAAAGCAGGATGTCAACGGCCCCAACCGCAGCCCCCTGTACCAGTTTCTGGTGGGCCAAGGCTCTGACATTCAATGGAACTTTGGCAAATTTCTGGTGGGTCGAGATGGGCAGGTGGTAGCCCGCTTTGAGCCCCAGACCCCACCCGACGACCCGGCCTTGAAACAGGCGATCGAGACGGCTCTCGGTTAAGGTCTGCCTTGGGCTTGATGCTATCCGGGTCAGCGACACAACCCGTATGGGTTGTGTTCCGCCTATGTCCACTATAGGGAGACTGAAGGTTCATAGTGGCTCCTGTTACATTTTTAGGGCCCCTAGCGTTTCCAGGGTAAGTGCTAGGCCCATAGTGTTAACCCACCATCCCTGGGTAAGATCCAACCCTTAGCCCGGCAAGTCCTTTGGTGCTGGCTCGAGGGCGAGGCTGACCACTTGCCAGGGATGTACCTCAACCCTGTGCTGGGGGACATCGGAAGTTGTCTGTTCCGCAGGGGCCTCCAGTAAGTCTAGGGAGCCGGTCCAGCGCCAATCGGAAGGGAGTGAGGGGTGGCAGGATACCCGATCTCCTGCACTTTCGTAAAGACGCAGAATAAATCGCTGGGGGTGGTCCTGCGATCGCTTCAGGGCCGCCAGCACTAAACTGTTGTTCCCCAGATCGAGAAAACTGTGGCAATCCGGCGCACCGGGGGTGGGGGTGACCTGGGGCGATCGCCACTGCAGCGGCATACTCAAATTACGGGCCCACTGCACCGTGGCGGCTTGCTGCCACGACCCGGGGTGGGGATAGAGGGCATAGGTAAACTCCTGAAACCCACGATCTGCGTGGGGATCGGGCCAAAGGGGGGACTTTAGCAGGGTGAGGCGGAGTTGGCGGGGGGTGGTGTCAAAGCCATGTTTACAGTCGGTTAACAGGCTGAGGCCATCCTCCGCCTGGCTGAGGTCCGCCCAGCGCAGGGCCGGCACCTCCCAGCGAGCGGCATCCTGGGGGGTGGGCGCCGTGGTGGGCCGATCAATGGCTCCAAAGGGAATTTCGTAGCTGGCCCGGGGGGCCTCCCCCGCCCAGGGAAAGGCGGCCTTAACCAACACCTGACTCTCCTGCCAGTCCACCTGAGTGTGAATCACCAGTAGGGGGGAGTCCACCGCCAGGCTATAGTCCTGCAGGATGGTGGACCGGCGGAAGCGGCGCACCACCCGCAGGGTTTGGCGGCAGGGGCCGTACTCCCGCCACTGGATCTGCTCCAGGTGAAAGGCCTCCAGGGGATGGGCCTGATAGTCGGGATCAATATTCCAGGCATCCCAATACTGCCCCTGATCGGCAAAGGCCTGGAGCTGGTTCCCCGGCGCCCTGAGCACCGCCTGCCCCCGGCGACGATCCACCAGATTGGCGATGTTGCCCGTCTGGCCATCGATGGTGACCTGCAGGTGGTCATTGGCTAAGCACCAGTCTGGAGGCACCCCCGGGGGGGCGGCGGCGGCCGCCGGCACCAGCCAGATTAGCCGGTATCCCAGGGGGGGGATATCTGGGCCGTGGATCAGCAGGCGGGGGACTGTTTCCCCCGGGGGTTGACTGACCTGGGTGGGTAGGGGCTGCCCCCGGCCGTCCAACCCCTGCCAGGGGCGGTCAGGTCCGGGAGGCAGGGGTAGCTCCACCAGCTCCCGCCGGGGCCAATTCAGGCTGTTAAACAGCAGCACCGGTTGGGCCTCGGGGTGCGGTGGCGGTGGCAGGGCACAGCCATCGGCGAGCTGATCCAGGGCGGTGTTCAAGACCTGCTGGGCCGTCCCCAGGGCGGCCCGCCAGTCCTGGTTGGCCTGCTCAAACACCTCCGGAATCGAGGATCCGGGCAAAATATCGTGAAACTGGTTAAACAACACCTGCTTCCAGGCCCCCTCCAGGTCTTCCTGGGGGTACTCCCTCTGCAGGGTGATGGCGGTCAGGCTAGCCCACAGCTCCGCCTGGTAGAGGGCATCTTCGCAGCGGCGGTTGTAGTACTTCTGGTCGGCGTGGGTGGTGTAGCAGCCCCGGTGTAGCTCCAGGTAGAGCTCATCCTGCCACACCGGTAGGGGGGCGGTGCCGGCGGCGGTGAGCTGCTCCAGCAGCGGTAGGGCCTGGCCAAATACCAACCTGGGAAAGAAGGGGGACTCGGCCCAGCGGCGGGCCTGGAACAGCATCTGGCGACTGGGACCACCGCCGTGATCCCCTACTCCCGGTAACCACAGACAATCGACCTGGCCAGTGTTGGCCTCCCAATCGCAGGCATAGGTGGCCATGGTCAGGGGGTCAATATCGGTGCCAATCGGCGGTAGGGTGATGGCATAGATCTGACTGCCGTCCCGGCCCTGCCAGGTAAACAAATCGTGGGGAAAGGGGTTGGTGTCGTTCCAGCGCAGCTTTTGGGTGGCAAAGAAACGCACCCCCGCCTGGAGCAACAGTTGGGGGAGTTGCCAGGAGAAGCCAAAGCTATCCGGTAACCAGGCCAGGGCACTGACGGCGCCAAACTTCTCCAGACAATAGCGCTGGCCGTAGAGCAGTTGGCGGGCGATCGCCTCCCCCCCTGGCAGGTTGAGGTCGGGTTCCACCCAGAGGCCAGCATCAATTCCCCAGCGGCCCGCTGCCACCTGCCCTTGGATGGCCGCAAACAGCTGGGGTCGATGGGCCTCCACCCAGGCCAACAGGGCCGGGCTGGACTGGCTAAAGGTGAGCTCGGAAAACTCCCGCTGCAGGGCCAACACCGACTCAAAGGTACGCTCCGCCGCCACCCAGGTGTCGGCCACCGGCCACAGCCAGGCCAGGTCCAGGTGGGCATGGCCGAGGCAGTGGATGGTGCGTTGCTTTAGCCAGGGGCTGAAGGGCAGCAGGGCCTGGCGTAGCTTCTGCAGAGCCTGATCAAAGCGGGGCCGGTCCCCCACCTGGGGCCAGGGCAGGGTGGCCAGTTGTTGCCCTAGCGGGGGCAGGTGATCCGGTTGAAAGCGCCCCAGGTAGGTGGCCAGCACCGCCAGTTCATCCGCCACAAAGCCCGGTTCCGGGGGCTGTCCCGGCGGGGCGACAAACTCCAGGCGAGACTCCACCAGGGCGCCGGCATCATGGCCAGGGCTGATCAGCTTCAGGGAGACCGCCACGGTCTCCCCCGGCACCACCCGTTCCGTCAGGGGGAGTCGGGTCCAGCAGTCAAACAGGTCACCGCTGTGGACCAGGCGACCCTCCACGTAGATCTCCGCCTGATCGGCCCACCAGCGCAGGGCCAGGTAGGCCCCCTGGCCGACCAGGGGGTAGCCCTGCCAGTGGCTGGGCCAGGTGAAGACTTGATGCAGCCACTGGCAGACCCGACCGGCGGGCCAGGCAATATGGTAGCGGGGGTTGAGGGGCGATCGCGGCCAGCCTTCCCAGTCCTGCTGCCAGGGGGGATCGGTGGTGGTGGCATCGGTCTCGGGAGCTCGCCGCCAGTCACCCTGTACCGACCCCTGGCTCAACCCCCGCAGCCGACTCAGCATAGTGTCAATATCTGTATCAATAGGGGAGGGGGCCATGGCTCCGGTATGATCAAGGTATTCCCCTAGTGTACGTAATCAGGGCGCCCCCAAGCCATGGCCTCCTCTTCGCGATCGCTGCGCAGTCAAACCCTGAACCGGTTGTTGGCCGCCTACCGTCGGGTTCGTCAGCGGCTCACCACCGCCAGGCGCTGGAGCCGTACTACCCTGGTGTGGGCCACTCAGGTAGTGATTTATCCCCTCTATCTGGTCTTGCAAAGTGGCCGTCGCCTGGGGCAATGGTTCCCCAATTCCGGTCTGGGGCAAACTCTCCGGACTGGCTGGCGCGGCCCTGTCCCAGCCCTGCCCAGGGATGCCCCGATCCTGGCTTGTCTGCTCTCCATCCCTGGCCCAGGGCAGGATGGCCTGGTTAGCCCTGACCCTCTAGACCGTTCCCTCAGCCGGTTTGTCCACCGCTCTGGAGTTCGGTCGGCCCTGGTGCCCGCCAGTTGGATGGACCGGGTCTGGCCAACCCCCCTGCAGGGGGTGGCCTGTGACCTGGCCAGTGGTCAACTGGTGCTGGTTGCGGCGACTAATCAGGTGGTCAGCGACCTCACCGCCGACCAGCGGCACCAGCTGGAGCAGGCCATCTGGCTATTGCTGGCGGAGTATGGCCACCATCAGCATCGCCCTGCCCTGGCGGCCTCCCCATCCCTACCGCCGCCGCCGATCAGGCCGGTGCTTAGGCCTCAGGGGGGCGGCCCCGCCCCGACCCTGCCCAGGGATGGGCCGATCCTGGCCCTACAGCTCTCCCTCCCCAGCCTGGGGGAGGCGGCCCTGGTTAACCCCAGAGCGATGGACCGGGGCTTCACCCGGTTTGTCCATCGCTCTGGGGTCCGGACGGCCCTGGTACCCGCCAGTTGGATGGATCGGGTCTGGTCAGCCTCCCTGCAGGGGGTGGCCTGTGACCTAGCCAGTGGTCAACTGGTGCTGGTCCTGGCGACTAATCAGGTGGTCAGCGACCTGACCACCGATCAACGGCACCAGCTGGAGCAGGCTATCTGGCTATTGCTGGCGGAGTACGGCCAGGGGCAGCATCGCCCTACCCTGGCGACACCCCAATCCCTGCTGCGCCCACCGATCCATCTGGGGCGCTGGCTAGGGGGTGCCCTCACCTGGATGCAGACCAGCCCCCTGGCCATCGTCACCAATTTATTCGGCGAAGCGGATCGGCTGTCCCCATCATTGCCTATGGTGGCCCTGGGGTCTTCACCGACTGCTCCCTCCCTGGTCCCTGGACCGCAGACACCGCCCAGGGGCCAGGCCACCGTGCCCGCCACCCTACCGGAGGTCACCGCCCTGGAGGCCGAGGCGACGCTGCTGCACTACGTCGACCATCCCCTGATCATCCTGCTGCGCCTGCTAGATAGCCTGCTCCATGGCTTAGAAACCTGGCTGCGATCGCTATGGGCCTGGCTACGCCTGCGGTTTTAACTGATCCATGGCCACGGCCAGTCACCTGGGGTGAAGCGAACATTTGGCGATATGATAAGACCAGATTAACCAGCCTTGGGTCCAGGGCCCCCTTGCCCGAATCGATCCCTGGCTGGCCTTACCCGCCGATTGGAGATGGAACGATGCTGACCCTGAAAGTTGTGGTTTACCTGGTGGTAGCCTTTTTCGTAGGCCTGTTTATCTTTGGTTTTCTGAACGGTGACCCCTCCCGTAACCCTGGCCGTCAAGATATGGAATAGATCCGGGCCAGGGTGATATCGCTTTGGCCAGAACCCCTGGGACTGGCTGTATCAGGGAAAACCCCATCTGGAGAGATGTTTTAGCTTGTTTTCAGCCCGTCGTTTGGGGCTAGGGCCACACCTCCTGGCTACCGCTCTACCAAGCCCGCTGGTCGGGCTTTATTTTTGTATTGATTAGTCTGATACCCGGCGGGGAGCCCCGGCTGACCAGCCAATCTTGACTGATCGGCTAATTGCTGGCTTGCTCAGCGTGAACTATTGTCGAGGTGCCCCTAGAGCATGCCCCTGCCGTTTATTTTGGCTGACATCCCCCATTTGGCTATTCCCCCAGATCCCCCCAGTCTGGTGATGCCATCCCCAGGCGCGGCACCGCCCTGGGTCGATGGTGGCGTTAACCTGGTAGACCAGCCCTTTGCCCCTTCGGCAGGGTATGGTTCCCTCCCCATCCCCTTGCTCGCCCCTAGCCCGTCAGACTGGGTCGATGGATCGGTGGAGACCAGGGGCCCCGATGGAGGGGGTGATCCGGCGAGTTCCAGGGCTGCCGATCTGGTGTTAACCGCCGATCACCAGGAATATGAGGTGGAGCGCCAGATCATCAGCGCCCAGGGCCATGTCCTGGCCCAACTAGGAAGTAGTCGACTGGCCAGCGATCGCCTCTGGGTTAACCTCAACCAGCGCCAACTGCGGGCCGAGGGCAACGTGATCGCGAATCGCAACCAGCAGGCGATCGCCGGCGACAGCCTTACCTATAACCTGCTGCAGGGGGCCGGAACCCTCACCAACGCCCAGGGCCAGCTAGCCCTGGAGACCCTGGGCACTGACTTCAGCAACCTACTGCAGGACTCGGGCCGGCCCCCATCTGCCCTCAATGATCCGCGCCAGGGAGTCGGTTCCCTCTCCCAGATCACCAGTGCTGGAGATCTGACCTTTAGTACCCTTACCAGCCAGCCGGGGACGGCGCCCAGCGCTGGGCAGGTACGGTTCCAGGCCGGACGTCTGGCCTTCGATGCCGATGGTTGGTATGGCAACGATCTGAGGGTGACCAACGACCCCCTCAGCCCTCCTGAATTAGAGTTACGGGGCAATCACCTGCGGATCACCCCCCTCAACCCCGAGGAGAATGAGGTGTGTATTGAGGGCCCTCGGGTGGTCTTTGATCAGGGCCTCACCATCCCCCTACTGCGAAATTGCTACGTGCTGCAGCAGGGTCGCCTGCCCCGGGATGCCTTTAACCCTCTGCCCACCAGCATTGGCTACGATGGCCGCGATCGCGATGGCCTGTTTATCGGTCGGGAGTTTCAAGTTCTCCAGGAGGGCCCCTGGCGGCTCAGCCTATCCCCCCAACTTTACCTGTCTCGCTGGCTGCAGGGGGACAGTCTCAACCTATTTGAGCCCGCCAACTTCGGTCTGGTGGGTCGCCTCAACGGCCAGGTCAGCCCCCGCACCAGTTTTACCGGGGTGTTTAGCCTACCTGGCCTTGACCTGAGTAACTTTACGGAACGCTTACGGGCGAGCCTGCGGCTGCAGCAGTGGGTGGGGGATCACCGGCTAACCATGGAGTATACCTATCGGGATCGCTTGTTTAACGGATCCCTGGGGTTTCAGGATGTGCAAAGCAGTCTTGGCGTCCTGCTGCAATCTCCCCGAATTACCTTGGGGGATAGCCAGATCAACCTCAGTTATCAGACTGCTGGACAGTACGTCACCGCCAACACTGACCAACCCGATTTGCTACAAGCTGGGCAGACTAGAGGCCTGGCCAGCCTGTTCCGTCTGCAGGGGGCGGTGGACCTGAATCGTAGTTTTACCCTTTGGCAGGGTACTCCCCAGACCCCTGACAGCACCGAGGTCAAGGGTTACGCGGCTCGCCCCCTGGTGCCCTCCCTCTCCCTGCTGGTGGGGTTACGGGGGATTGCCACCTACTACAGCAGCAACGACCTGCAGGGCTCCCTGGAGGGGCGGGTGGGGCTAAATGGTCAATTCGGTCGTCTGACCAGAAATGTCTTTGATTACACCCAGTTCAACCTGGGCTTCTCCAGCAGCTTTGTGGGGGAGAGTCGTTCGCCCTTTCTGTTTGACCGGGCGGTGGACCAAAATGTATTGTCCGGGGGGATTTTGCAACAGATCTATGGCCCTATCCTGGTGGGTTTCCAAACCTCCTTTAATGTAGATACGGGCCAGAAAATCGACACCAGTCTGATTTTGGAGTATCGGCGGCGCACCTACGGCATTTCAGTGCGCTATAGCCCGATCCAGGAGACCGGCTTGGTGGAGTTTCGCCTTAGCAATTTTAACTGGTCTCCCTTTTAGTCTGCTGGTGGGATAGCTTGATACAGTTACAATGGTCGAGAGTTGCTACGCTTAGAGCAAATTTTCAGGGGTGGCAAAGCCATTGCTGCCCTCCGTGTACCTCAACTGTTGCTATTTCACCGCCATGAACCTCACTTCCAAGGGAGAACCAGATAGTCCCAAGGCGGCCACCCTCGCCGCTGCTGCTAAATCCCTTAACGGGAAGCTAGCTAAGAAGAAAAAGGGCAAGGGCAAGGCTAAGGCTAAGGGCAGCAAAGAAGCCTCCCAGACCAGTGAACGGCCGGTTTTCTACTACATTTCTGAAGGTGAGGGCAGCTCTAAGCTATCCCGCAATTTTTACGAAGGGGAGCTGGCCCGGCTCCAGATAGAATTGGTCAAGATGCAGTACTGGGTGAAGCACACCGGCACCCGTATTGTGATTCTCTTCGAAGGGCGGGATGCCGCCGGCAAGGGGGGCACTATCAAACGCATTACCGACCCCCTCAACCCTCGTGGCTGCCGGGTAGTGGCCCTGGGTACCCCCAGTGATCGGGAGAAAACCGAGTGGTACTTCCAGCGCTACGTCACCCACCTGCCCGCCGCTGGGGAAATCGTCTGCTTCGATCGCAGCTGGTATAACCGGGCCGGGGTGGAGCGGGTGATGGGCTTCTGTAACGAGGCCCAGTATCAAGAATTCCTGCAGACCTGTCCTGAATTTGAGCGCATGCTGGTGCGATCGGGGATTGTGCTGTTGAAGTACTGGTTTTCCGTCAGTGATGAGGAGCAGGAGCGGCGCTTCCAATCCCGCACCACCGACCCGGCCCGGCGCTGGAAACTCAGCCCCATGGATCTAGAATCCCGCGATCGCTGGGTGGAGTATTCCCAGGCGAAGGACCAGATGTTTGCCCACACCAACATTCCTGAGGCCCCCTGGTTTACCGTGGAGGCCAACGACAAGAAACGGGCCCGCTTGAATTGCATCAGCCATATCCTGGCCAAGATTCCCTACGTTGATATGACCCCTGAACCTCTGGAGTTACCCCCCCGTAAGGAGCCCCCCTTCGACTACGTGCGTCCCCCCCAAAATGAGCAGTTTTTTGTGCCGCAGGTCTACTAGGTCGGCTTACCCCAGCAGCGATCGCCAGACTTACCGGACCGCACTGCCGTAAATTGATAAAACTGACCTATGGTAGTAATGCAATGTTTCGAGTAAACCTGGGGTCATGGGTAGAGCACCACATTGGATCGGACTGGGAAGACGGCTAATTGCCCTGCTCGCCATGGTGATGATTATCTGTAGCAGCTGGGGCTGTGCCCGCCCCACCCAACCTACGGCGCTGCTGACGGAGCCATCGGTACAGCCCAACCGCCTAATCGGTGAAGTGGCGGAGGTGTCTCCCCCTGAGACCCTGGTTACCTTAAAACAGATTATTGACGCCTACACCCCCCAGGTCAGAATCCTTAGTCCTCGACCGGGGGAAATTCTGGAGGGCACCGCCGTGACGGTGCGGCTGCAGGTGCGTGGCTTGCCCCTATTTAAGGACGCCACCTGGCAACTGGGTCCCCACCTGCATCTCTTCCTGGACGATCAACCCTACCAAGCCGTCTACGATCTATCTGAACCCATTGTCCTTGACGACCTATCCCCCGGCACCCACACCCTGCGGGTATTTGCCTCCCGCCCCTGGCACGAAAGCTTTAAAAATCAGGGCGCCTTTGACCAACGCACCTTCCATGTCTTCGCCCAGACCCCCCAACGGGAGGTGAATGCCAGTGCGCCGCTGCTCACCTACAGCCGTCCCCAGGGCACCTACGGGGCGGAGCCGATCATGCTGGACTTTTACCTCACCAATGCCCCCCTCCACCTCAGTGCCCAGGCCGATGGCAATGACACCCTGACGGACTGGCGGGTGCGCTGCACCATTAACGGCCAAAGCTTTGCCTTTGACCAGTGGCAACCGATCTACCTGAAGGGGTTTAAACCCGGTCGCAACTGGCTACAACTGGAGCTGATCGATGCCCAGGGGCAAGCCATTGACAACCCCTTTAATAACACCGTCCGCACCATTGATTACCAACCCGGCGGTGAGGATACCCTGGCAAAACTGGTGCGAGGGGAACTGGGCCTGGAACAGGTGTTGGGCATCGTTGACCCCACCTATACCCCTCCCCTGCCGGCTGAACCCGAGGTGGTTGAACCCGAGGACGTGGCCCCTGTAATTGTTCTTCCCGAGACGACCGTAGCCGAGGAAGAAACTCCTGAGGTACTCTCGGGGGTAGAGCCCCAGACGGAAGCGGTGGAGACTCTCCCCCAGGGCGGCGAACAGGATATCGATGGAGCAGCCGTCCCCATCTCCTCCCCTAAAAATCCAGAGTCCCCCTCCCCAGATGGGGCTGTGGATGCCGCACCCCTGGAACCTGAGGAGAAATTAGCCCAGCCGGCGGCGACGAAGACCGACCAGGAGTCAGCGGTGGTGCCCTTGAGCCCCTCCCCGACCCTCCCAGAAACCAGGGAAGAACCCTTGACGGAGTCCACTCCAGCCACCACGGCCCCAGAACCAGAGCTAGAGGCCACGACCGCTGAGCCGCCCCCTCTGCCTGGAGCCCTGGAGAGTGAATCTGCGCCTGAGTCGGCCCAGCCCGCTGCCCCAGGGTGGCGCCGGGGCAGGTCAGGACGGCGAGGATCCTCCCACCCCTCTACCTATGCTGGCCCCAGAGACCACGGTCGCAATCAACCCAGGGTGGCACCAGAGCAGCTTGACCCAGAAACTAGCCTGGCGCCGAGCCTACCTAGTCCAGAGGTAGAGCCGGCACCAGAGGAAACTAGCCCAGGGGAGGTGGAAAGAACGCCCTCCCTGGCACCACCGGTGATTAATCTGGAGCAAGCTTATATCTAGATCATATCTAGGCCCTAATCCTCCGCCTCGTCCTCCTCTTCAGTGGGATAGATGAAGCTGGTGGATCGGCCCGTCAAAACCGATTTACCCAAGGAAAGGGCCTTCTTGGCCTGCAGGGCGGCGGTGCGCTTCCAGGTGGCGCGCCGTTGATCACGTTTTTGCTTAGAGGTTTTCTTCTTGGGGACGGCCATGGCTAGAATCCAGGAATTTTCACAACCTTACTAGCATAGGACAATCCCTCTAAACGCCGCAATAGCTTTCTGCCCCCTGGGTGAGTTAATCCCATGGGGGTAATCTATCAAGATTTATAGCCTCGCCAGAACCCTCAGGACAAAGTTAAACGGTCGAAGCTAGTACTGGGTAGGTGGTTTAGCTCGCCTTCGTTTCCTTACCGGTGGCCAGGGCTATGGAAAACATTAAGGGCTTTTATGCCTCTGTGCCAGAGAGCCCGGTTGGTTAGAATAGGGTAAGAAACTTGACCCCCGCAATCGGAATTGGCAATCCTATGGTTCAGGCACCCACACCACCAGTTGCAAGTCCATCCCTGACGCTAGAGGAGTTTCTGACGATGCCAGAAACGAAGCCTGCGAGTGAATTTGTTGATGGAGAGATTTGGCAAAAACCGATGCCCCAGGGAAAGCATAGTGCGGTGCAGAGCGAATTAGTACCAACGATTAACGGGAAACTGAGAGGTGACAAAATTGCGCGGGCATTTGCTGAGCTGCGTTGCACCTTTGGCAGCCGATTGATCGTACCGGATGTAAGTGTGTTTGTCTGGAATCGGATTGCCTGTGATCCATCGGGAGAGATTGCTAATGCGTTTCCGCTGGTGCCGGATTGGACTATCGAGATTCTCTCGCCCGATCAGAGCCAAACAAAGGTCGTGAAAAATATTGTTTATTGCCTCAAGCATGGGGGCTTACTGGGATGGCTGATTGATCCAGATGATCGCACGGTGTTTGTCTATTATCCCAGCGGTGAAATGGTGCTTCTAGATGAACCGGAGATGGAGTTGCCAGTGCCACTGTTTGCCCAGGAGTTGCGGTTAACGGTGGGTGAGTTGTTTGGTTGGTTAGCTAAATGATGCAGGGCGATAGGGCATTGGTGTGACCAGCGGGGGCGGCTGATTTCCACCGATGCTAGGGCTAAACCGCCCATGATTGACTTCCGCCTGCGGTACCATGGCAAAGAGTCATCCGTTTTGTTGGTATAGCCAGAGGATCTAGACCCGTCACCAGGGGAGACCGCCAAACCATGGTCAGCTACCGGCCCGTCATTGTGGGCATCAACCAGTATGAAAAGCTACAACCCTTGCTCTACGCTCAGTTTGACGCCCTGGAACTGCGGGACTTTTTAATTAGTGAGGCGGGTCTGTCGCCCCAGCACTGCGCCCTACTGGCGGATGTAGCCCCCATGATTTACTCGGGAGCGGCCTTCCCCAGCCGTCGGGTGATTTGGGATCGCCTGCAACAAACCTGTGATCAGGCCGGACCTGAGGACCTGGTGTGGTTTTCCTTCAGTGGCTGTGGGGTGCACTGGCAAGGTCAGGACTATATCCTGCCAATTGAGGCCGACCCTGAGCGGATCGGCGAGACCGGCCTACCCCTGGACGGCCTGCTGCAGAAGCTGGCCGCCGGTCCCCATCGATCGCTGGTCACCCTTGATATGCACCGTCCCCAGTCTGGCCAGGGAATTAGCCAGTTGGGTCTGCAAACCCTGGAACTAGCTAAAAGTCTCAACCTGGCCCTGATTCTGTCCTGCCAGCCCGACCAGTTTTCCCAGGAAAGTCTGGCGGTGCGCCATGGCTTTTTTACCGAAGCGCTGATCGAGGGGCTACGGTTTCAGGGTTGCCTGACCCTGTCCCAGATGGTAGCCTACCTGCAACGCCGGGTGCCGGAGCTCTGTCAGCAGCATTTTCGGCCCCTACAAAACCCCCTGGCGGTGGTGCCCACCGACCAAAAGTTTCTGCTGCTGGTGCCCGCCGATCACCTGGGGGAACTGGCTCCCCCCAGCGATCGCCCCAGTTCCCTACCCTGGCCAGACGCCGCTGTGCAGGAGCCGGCCCTGCTCCCTACCTGCCCTGAGCCCGCCCTGCTGCCCATCGCCGCCGCTCAGCCGCCGCGATCGGGTTGGCCCACCTGGGTCCGGGGGTTAGGGGTGGCCAGTGGGGTTTTGCTATTGGGGTTGTTGGGGCTGTTCCTGGGTACCCAGAACTTTTTTGGTCAGCGTCTTTTCTCCCGCCCCCAGACCCAGACTGAATCTACCCTGACCCCTGGGCCGCCTCCCTCCTCCCCGGCGGCGGCCCCTGGTCCTGGCTCCAGTCCCGGCGCTATCCTGCTGACGGAGGCCCAGGGCCTGCTGGAACCCCTATCTGCCTCCTCCCTCAACGACGCCATCGAGATAGCCCGCCAGATCCCCCCCGAGGACCCGGTCTACGGCCAGGCCCAGGACGTCATTGAGCGCTGGAGTTGGATGATTTTAGATGTGGCCCGAGCCCGGGCCGCCCAGGGTAACCGCGCCGCGGCGGTGGCAGCCCTGGATCTGGTGCCTGAGGACCAGCCGCAGGTCTATGGCCAGGCCCAGACCACCTGGCAGCGCTGGCAACAGGAAGCCACTAACCAGCAACTCCTGCAGCAGGCCCAGGCTCTGCCCCAACCCGAGCAAGCTACCACCTATGGGGATGCTATCCGGTTGCTGCAACAAATTCCCCCAGACTATCCGGAGTTTGCCCAGGCCCAGGATCAGATTAATCAGTGGAGTGGGGATATCCTGGCCATTGCCCGGGTGCGAGCGGCCCAGGGTCAACTACCTGGAGCGATCGCCGCCGCTGAGCTGATTCCCCCAGACACCCAAGCCTACCCGGCGGCCCAACAGGAACTGGCCAACTGGCGGGCCCAGCCCGGAGCAACCCCCTCCCCCTAACTAGGAGATCAGGGCCAGGGCCCCCTGCAGGCGGGGCACATCCACCTGGCGCTGTCGTAAAATCCACCAGGACTCCATCAGGTCAGGACCCTGTAGGGTACCCATCAGGGCGGCCCGCAGGGATTTCATCACCAGCCCCTTTTTCACCCCCTGACCCTGTACTACCTGCTCCACCAGGGCCTTAAGGGCGGCGGCGGTGTCGGGGGCAGGGGAGGTGGTCAGGCCAGCGAGGATGGCCTCCAGCACCGGCCCCACCCCGGCCTGTTGCAGTTGGGCCTGGGCATCAGCCTGGTAGTCCAGGGATGCGGTGAGCAATACCTGGCTTTGGGCCAGGGCATCGGTGAGACGGGTGAGACTGGGGCTCACCAGGGCCATGAGGTCGAGCAACCAGGGGCGATCGGCCTCCCCGTAGGGACCGTAGCCCACCCCCTGCAGCTGGGGCTGGACCCACTCCAGCAGGGCGGCGGGCTCCAGGTCGTGCAAGTATTGGCCATTGAGCCAGTCCAGCTTATCCCAGTCAAAGCGGGCACCGGCCTTGTTGACCCGGTCAAAGCTAAACAGCTCGGCGGCCTCCGCCAGGCTAAACCGCTCCCGGCCATCGGGGGCCGACCAGCCCAGCAGGGTCATGTAGTTGGCCAGGGCGGGGGCCACAAACCCCATGGCCTGAAAGTCGGAAATGGAGGTCACCCCATCCCGCTTGGAGAGTTTCTGGCCGCTCTGGTTCAAGATCAGGGGGGTGTGGGCAAAGCTGGGGACCGTGGCCCCCAGGGCCTCATAGAGCAGGATTTGCTTGGCGGTGTTGGCGATGTGGTCTTCCCCCCGAATCACATGGGTGATGGCCATGTCAATGTCGTCCACCACCACCGCCAGGTTATAGAGGGGTTGGCCAATCTTCCCAGCGGTGGCGGCCCGGGCTACCACCATGTCGCCCCCCAGGTCCTGGGCTTGCCAGGTCACTGACCCCCGCACCAGATCGGTCCAGGTAAGGCGGCGCTGATCGTCAATTTTGAAGCGGATCACCGCCGGCCGCCCCGCCGCCTCAAAGGCGGCCCGTTGCTCTGGGGTGAGGTGGCGATGGCCATTGTTGTAGCGGGGGGCGAGGCCCTGGTCCTTCATGGCCTGGCGCATCACCTCCAGTTCTTCGGGGGTATCGTAGGCGCGGTAGGCTAAACCCTGATCCAACAGGGTTTGGATGGCCTGGCGGTAGAGATCCAGTCGCTGGGATTGGAAAACCGGCCCCTCATCCCAATCCAGGCCTAGCCACCGCAGCCCGGTGAGGATATTCTCGGTAAATTCCGGTTGGGAGCGATCGTGGTCGGTATCCTCGATGCGCAGAATAAACTGACCGCCATGGTGGCGGGCAAACAGCCAGTTAAAAACCGCCGTGCGGGCGGTACCAATATGGAGATTGCCGGTGGGGCTGGGGGCGATGCGAACACGAACGGTCATGGGGTGGCAGCCTTGCGGAACACGTCCCTATTCTAGACCAAGGCCTACCCTGGGGCATCGCCGTGGCAGAATGATAGGACCGATGCAACGGTCTTGGCCCGGGGAGGTGGGCAAGCGATGTCCTGGAATCCTGGTTTGAAACGTCTATGGTGGCTGATGGCCAGCCTTAGTTTAGCGATCGCCCTGGTCACCTACCTGGTGGTGGTGCCGGTGGTGAAGGGGCAGACCTCCGCCCTCAGGTCCCTGGAGGCCAGTTTACTGCGGGATCAACTCCTGCCTAGCCGGGCCCTGGGGGAAGCCGCCGTCAGTGGTGGCCTCAGCCGTGGTGGCTCCTTTAATCGCCCTGCCCCGGTTAGCCCCAGCCGGCCCCAACCGATGCCGCGCCCCGCCTACGACTATGGGCACCGATTGCCACCGGGGCCGGTGATCATCCCCTATCCCACCTATAGCCCTGCCCCCGTGCCCGTTTACGTCGACACCAGCGATGGGGATGGCGCCGATGGAGTACTGGTGGTGATCATCCTGGGGCTGATTCTGCTGCCCATTCTGCTCAGCTATCTCCAGTCCCGCACGGGTTCCCAGGGGGGAGAGGGGCTGGGGTCAGGGCGGGTGACGGTGACCGCCCTGCAGGTGGCGCTGCTGGCCCAGGCCCGTTCCCTCCAACAGGATTTGAACCAAGTTGCCCTGGGGGCAGACCTGAGCACTGCCCAGGGCCTGGCCGCCCAACTCCAGGAAACCGTGCTAGCCTTGCTGCGGTATCCCGAATACTGGAGCCACTGCGCCCTGCAGAGCCAAACCCTGGGGGGGCGGCCGGCGGCAGCGCAGCTGTTCGATCGCCTCTCCCTACAGGAGCGTAGCAAGTTTAGGGTGGAAACCCTGGCCAACCGCGGCGGGCAGATTGAACGCCGTTCCCTCCCCCATCACCCGCCTGGGGAGGAGGCTGCCTACCTGGTGGTCACCCTAATTTTAGGCACCACCCACGATCGCCCCTTGATTGCTCCAGTCAGCTCGGTCATAGACCTGCGCAGGGCCCTACAGACCCTAGGATCGATCCCCGCCGATCAGTTGCTGGTCTATGAATTACTCTGGACCCCCCAGGATCCCACGGACAGCCTCAGTAGCGATGAATTGCTGGCCCATTACCCTGACCTGACTACCTTGTAGAAAACCTCAACCGGCGGCGGACAGCCCCCAGGGGAAACCGATGGATTGTTTGGAGGGTTTTTTAAACCTCAATAAGCCGGCGGGGGTCACCTCCCACGACTGTGTGGCTCGCCTGCGGCGTTGGCTAGGGGTCAAGAAGGTTGGCCACGGCGGCACCCTGGACCCCATGGCCACCGGGGTACTGCCCCTAGCAGTGGGGCGGGCCACCCGCCTGTTGCCCTACCTGCCCACCGCTAAGACCTACGGGGCGGTGATTCGCTTTGGCCTCACCACCAGTACCGATGATCTGGAGGGGGCGGTGCTGACCGAGGTGGGGGCGGCGGACCTCACCCTGGCGGCGATTGAGGCACGACTGCCGGAGTTTCTGGGGGTGATTGAGCAGGTGCCGCCGGCCTATAGTGCCCTCCAGGTGGGGGGGCAACGGCTCTACGATCTGGCCCGGTGGGGCCAGGTAGTCACCCCGGCGGCGAGATCGGTAACCATCCATCGATTGCAAGTCACCGGTTGGCAACCGGGCCCCCACCCCGACCTGTGCCTCACCATTGACTGTGGCCCCGGCACCTACATTCGCTCCCTGGCCCGGGACCTGGGCCAAGGCCTGGGCCCAGGGGCCACCCTGGCGGCCCTGCAGCGCACCCACAGCGGTGGCTTTGATCTAGCGGATAGCCTGCCTCTAGCAGCGGTTCAGGATCGGCTGACGGACCTGCCCCTGATTTCCCCCGCCACCGCCCTGCAACACCTGCCCGCCATCCCCCTGGACCCCGACCTGGCCCACCGCTGGCGGTTGGGGCAGAGGATCCCCTCTCCCCAGCCCCAACCCCTGGGGGTACCCCACCGGGTGATGGCTGCTATTGACCAGACCCTCCTGGGGGTAGGGGAAAACCAGGACCGGGAGGGTCTGATTATTCTCAAGGCTAAAATGGTGCTGGATCCGGGCGGTATAAGCTAGGTCCTCGGATACAGGTCAGGAATTACTTTGAAGATTTATCTTATTTCACTACATTAGAGGGCAGGAGATTAGAGGGCAGGAGCCCGGTGATTTCCATGACTAACCCTGGGATAGGACATCTAGCCAGGTCAACCGCCTACCGAAGCTAAAATAGTTTGATTTCGCTCCTTGGAGCAGATCTTGTGAGAAATTTGGGGCTAATCTTTTGTCAACCTGGGGAATGTAGGATAAAAATGAAAAGTCTCAGGGATTATTGAGGCAACTAGGTTGGCCAGGGTAAGAATTCTCGCTCAGACCGGTCTTATTGGCCGCCAGCCTGAGGAGATCTATATTTACTACCAGATTGCCTGCCCCTTTGTTGTCCTCTTGTGTAAATTGTTGCCAGATTGCCTGACCATTCAGGTACAACGACCTATTAAACAGGTCGATTTAGATATCCTTGACCAGCTTACTTAAGACCAATAATTAGGACTCATAAGTAAATTGCTGGTAGTTGACACGGATCTGTGGCCCTAGCACAGCCTAACTTCCTACTCTTGAGGTCTTGAGGGAATAGGTTGTATTCGAGCAGGATTGGTACAGCTATATTGTGGATCAAAATTAAGCGCTTTTCTAAAAATTATCTATAATCGTTTTAAAACCATAGTGATTAACCAGATCCTGGGTTAATTAAGGTGTTCGTTGTTTATCCCCTAGAGTGGAAATATGGCAGTCAAAAGCTTAGAACCATTGGTTGGCAAGGAACTTCTGGCTCGGGTAAAGGAAATGGGAGGGCTCTCTAAACGGGAGATGGCACGGGAGTGTGGCTACTTTTCTTTCACTAAAGATGGTGAAACCCGGGTTAATCTATCTGAGTTTTACGATGCCCTATTAACTGCTAAAGGGATTCAGCTAGAATCAGAAAAGGATAGGGATAAGGACGGCCGTGGGCGAGATGCAACCTATCGAGCCACTGTTCATAAAAATGGTCAGATTGTGATTGGTGCCTCCTACACTCAGGAAATGGGCCTAAAGCCTGGGGACGAATTCCAAATTAAGCTAGGCTACAAGCATATTCACCTGGTTAAGTTAGGTGACGAAAACGATCAGGGAGATGAAAACTAGTTCAGCTGTCTTTTCCCTGTCCCATGGGAAGGAACTACGTCTGATATAGCAATCCAATTTGACTTTTGAATAATTCTCAGACTTAGCTCCCCGAATGGCACCGAAGGCAGCCTTAGTACACTTAGAAGCCATCAGTCTGTATTGCTATAGACAGCTATGGTTCTGAAGCTCAGGTTGAATTATTAATTTCTTATTAGTTCTTTGAGCTCCACTAAGCCTGGCGTACCACAGGCTAGTGGAAAGTTGAAGAGGTAGGCTTTTCTTAGGCCGTGATTTGTTTCTGCAGCTCGTTCAGAGTTTCCCTGAACACCTGGTCATGTATCATCTGAAATATCCCAATCTGGGTTCTTAGGATCCTGATGTTTCGTCTCAGGGTGGCCAGGGGAGGTTCACCAAAGCAACGCTGTAATCGTGGGCAAACTGATCATTGCTCCAAAAGCCGAATTGTCTGGCCACCTCCATCACCCCAACCTGATCGGGGTCGGTTAAATTTCACCGCACCATCGTGGCTGGCACATTAGCGGACGTGGACCATTCCCCCGCGGTGTTTGCCTTCCTGGAGGTGGTCAAGGCTAACCTCCCCAGCCCCCACCTACCGGGGGCCCTGATACCCGGGGAATAGCCCAGGCTCTCCCCACCTCAGGGGGCCTGGCGAATCTGCGCCGCCGCCGCCAGACCCGATAGGTAGGCGCCGTGGGCGGTGCCAAAGTGCTGGCGGCTGGTGGCCTCCCCAGCGAAAAACAGCCGGCCAGCCAGCCCCTGGGCCAGATGGTCTCGCATGGCTGGGGTACTGCCCAGGGCATTAAAGGAGTAGGCCCCCAGGGCGTAGCGATCGCGGTGCCATCGGCTAATCTGATAGGCCAGGGGCTCAGGCAGGCGGGGGCCAAACAGCCGTTGCAGGGTGGCCATGGCGCTGGCAACGATGGCCCCATCGCTCCAGGTCTCCATCTCCCGACCCTGGTCAGCGGCGTTGAACCCCAGCAGGACGGGCTGACCCAGGCAGGGCACCAGGCTCACCCACTCAGTCCACCAGCCCAGGGGGGAGGAAATCTGCTCCAACCAGTCCACGGTGTTGGGCCAGAAGACCCTGGGGAACCGCAGGTAGCATTTGTTTAACACCCCCATGCCCAGGCGGGCGATGGCGGTGGTTTTGGCCTCGGCTAGGGGGGGGCTAAACTCCACCGCGCCGCTTTTCAGCACCCCCAGGGGTAGGCTCACCACCACCCGTTCCGCCTGGTAGGTGGCCTGGTTGGTGGTGACCACCACCGCCCCACCAGACCAATCCACCGCCTGCACCGCCTGCTGGAGTCGGATATCCAGGCCCTGGGCGAGAGCCCTGACCAGCCCCTGGTAACCGCCGGGCAGTAGGGCATCGGGCCGCGGGAAGGGTTCGCCATCGTCGTACCAGTGGGTGGAAAGCTGGCTGACACCACCGGCGTACTCCTGCTCCAGGGTACTGTTCAAGAGAAAATTGACCTGCTCTTGATCCGCCAGGGGCAGGGCCGGCCAATCTAGAGCGGCCCGCACCGCCGCCTGCACCGATTGATCGGGGTCACGCCCCTGGGCGGCGACCAGGGCAGTGGTGATGCGATCGCCCAGATTAGCCAGGTGGGCCAACTCCTGAGCCCCCAGGGGTTGACCGGAGGGGCCGTAGATCAGGGCGTTGTCGTAGTCGGTGGTGACCAGATCCACCGCCGCTGACCGGGCCAGGGCGGTCAGGGGGTTGCCCCGCAAGCCATGGATCCAGGATGCCCCCATATCCAGGGGTAGATCGGGCCAGTGGGTGCTGGTCCAGGTGCGGCCCCCCAGGCGATCGCGGGCTTCTAGCACCACCACCGGGTAATTTGCCTGGGCCAGGCGCTGGGCCGCCGCCAACCCCGCCAACCCCGCCCCAATTACCAAAACCCTGGGGCGATCGCTGGCTCCGCTGCGGGGAGGGCGACAGGCTTGACCCAGCAGCAACCCCGCCAGCCCCCCCTGGATGAACCGACGACGCCCTACTCGGCTGGTGATGGTCATGGCGTATCACCCCTGGGTTATGGGAGTTTACTTCACTATAATAGGAGCGACCCGACAGCTTGGCCTGGCTAAGATGCTGGCTGTGTATTGCTTAGTCAATGGTCAGTATCCGGTGAGCCAATATCGAGGGGACGATCGGATCTTATCGGCCACCTTCGTGAACTGGCCTTGACAGTAGAACAGGCTTTCCACGGGGAAAAATAGGCCCCATGTTTGAGTAAGGGAACAGGGAGGCATCGATTCATGGGCAATTGGTTTACCACTGGGGGCGCGGTGATGTGGCCCCTGCTGCTTTTTTCCCTGGTTACCCTGGCCTTGGTGCTGGAGCGCAGCTGGTTTTGGTTGCGCCTCAGCCGGCAGCAACGTCAGCTGGTGGGGGATATCCTCACCCTCTACCAGCAGCATCCGGAGCGAGCCCTGGCCAAACTCAAACAGTATCCCCATCTGCCCCTGGCCCGCATCTTTTTAGCCGCCCTCAGCCTGGGGGAGGCCACCCCGGAGGAATTTACCCTGGCCCTGGAAAGTTCGGCCCAGGCGGAACTCCCCCTGCTGAAGCGGTTCCAAACCCTGTTTGAAACCGTGATTGGCGTTGCCCCCCTGTTGGGTCTGCTGGGCACGGTGCTGGGGTTGATAGAGGTGCTCTCCTCGATTCGCATTGGGGAGGGGGGGATGGCCTCCAGCACCGGAGTTACCCTGGGGGTGGGGGAGGCCCTGGTTTCGACGGCGGCGGGGCTGATCGTGGCGATCGTGGGCGATCGCTCCCTCGGATATATCAAAACGGTGGCA
>Ga0172367_10002050_pt1 | contig 28294 bp, 15 predicted proteins | sample Lak10m_FD_114542 | JGI IMG/M metagenome (GOLD analysis project Ga0172367, IMG submission 114542) | Freshwater microbial communities from Kabuno Bay, South-Kivu, Congo - kab_022012_10m | ecosystem: Environmental > Aquatic > Freshwater > Lake | place: Democratic Republic of the Congo: South-Kivu...
ACTTGGTGCACAAGCAAAACGATTCAAGGATTGGTGGATCATCTCTCCATTTACGTGCGTTATCACAATGATGTGCTCACTCCGCTTTTGGATCAAACGCTGTCCTCAAGCACAGGCTAGGGAACCAGTTTAAGACTTTTAAGTGCCGCTGAAGCACCTAGCGTGTCTGCAATGACGTAGAGATGGATACCCGGGGCGCCTAGCGCGCGGAGTCGTTCGACGAGACGAACCAAGATTTCTACTCTGTTTTCAATAGAGCTGGCTACTGAGCTCGCACTCGGATCAGGGCTGTCTTCTTCGGGGAGTGCATTCATGATTTCTTTTGGAATGCTGACGCGAAATTTTGCGGCCATGCGGCGTGCTTGTGCTTGGCTTTTAAGAATGCGTGTTCCCGGAAGGATAGGGACTCGAGCACCCGCTTGATAGCATTGATCTCTGAAGCGAGCATAAGCTTCAGCATCAAAGATCATATCGGTCATTCCAAAATGTGCACCTTTTTCGACTTTGAGTCTAAAAAATTCGATTCGCTCTTTAGGGTCGGGATGTTCGGGGTATGCCGCAGCACCGATGCAAAAATCAGTGGCTTCTTGATGAGAAGGGGTAAGTCCTCCGGGGCGAGTCAGGTAGATGCCTTGATTAAGGTTGTGGATTTGAGAGATGAGTTGGTGAGCATAGTTATAGCCGCCTTCACGTGCTTTCCATTCAGGCTGGCCATCCGGTGGATCTCCTCGAAGAGCGAGGATATTTCGAATACCGAAATAATGATGATCGATCAGCTGGTTTTCTATTTCGGCCGGAACAAGATCTCGACAAGTGAAGTGGGCAATGCATGGAACTTGAAAGTTTTCTTTAATGGCCTGGGCGATAGGTAGGCTTCCTCCGCGGAGGCTTCCTCCGGCTCCTTTGGTGACAGCCAGAAATTGTGCGCCGTGAAGAATGAGCGTATTGACTTGATTCAGTACCTTGTTTTGTTCAGTGCCATTTTGAGGAGGAATGATTTCAGCAGAAAAAGTGAAGGTTCCTCGACTGAGGACTTCCGTGAGTTTTGTGTCGGATCTGAACGGCATTTGATTCACTGTACCAAAAAGTGAGGCTCGATGTCGAGAATTGAAAATGCTAAGCTTGGCTTTGAAGCTATGGCTGAAGATTCATCATCCCGATATCGTGTGCATGCTTTTAGGGATTCCTTCTTAAAAAAGGCTCGTTGGGCAGCTCACGGTCTTTTGCGAACTGCAGGATTTAAGCTGGAGTTAAGACGCAGTGGAGAATTAAAGTTGGGGTTATGGCGCAAAAACTTGCGTTTTTCAGGTGTAAAAACAAAGCATTCAACGCCACGACGATTTGTTTTAGTTCCAGGATTTGGCGATTCGCCGCTTTCTTGGTTGTATGTGCTTTCGCTGTTAAATGCGGGATTAAAAAAGAATTATGACGAAGTCATTTTGCTGGATTTTCCTGGGTTTCAAGGCATTTTAGCTCATGAGCGAGCATTTGATTCGATGGATCTTCTTTGCTCAAAGCTTTTTGATGTATTTGATTCGCTCAAGCCTGACACAATTTTAGGACATTCTTTGGGAGCGTGGCTGACTTCTCGATATGCTGCACTTTGTGGTCAGAGGAAAGGGGAGCAGAATCGACAAGAGGCGCATCACGTACATTCAGGGTATCTAGGTCCTAGGAAGATCATTTTAGCGAATGCTTCGGGCGTTTGTGGGACTGAAGAGCTTAAAACTGCCTGGTCTCATCGTTGGAATGAGGTCATTGCTGCAGGTGATTTTCATTCGCTCAGGCCCCATATATTTGGCAAGGAGCCATTTTGGTTTAAGTACTTGGTGCCTGATTTTGGTTCTTTAAAAATGAATGAAGAAACCCTGAGATTTCTGCAATCTGTCACGGAAGAGCACTTGGTTGAAAGTCTCGCTCATTGCATTGAGTCTCGAGTCTGGCTGCTTTGGGGCGAAAACGATACTTTGACTCCTACAGTTTTTTCGCAAGGCTGGCTCAAGTTTTTAAAACCTGAAACGGCAGTTCAAACGGTACTTCTCAAAGGAGTTGGGCATTCACCTCATATTGAAAGTCCACATTTAACCGCCATTGTCCTTACTCAAATGCTAGATCAGGAGAGGAGTCAGTGGCTGACGCATCCTCTGGCTGAACGTTGGTGGGTGGTTCGCAGTACTTAATATTACTTAAATATTACTTAAATATTATTTAAAAGAAGTCGGTGTGTAGACTAGGCGCAGCGTGGCTTCAAAATCGCTCTCCGTAAAAGAAACAGAGTTTTCATCTGAGCTCAGGGTAGGATTTCCTGCTGAGTGGCTGACACTAATTTTCCATCCTTTTGGTGCTCTGAAGATCATTTGAGACGGCAAAAGGTGAAACGCGGCAGAAACTTTAAGTTTGACTACTTTTTCTTGCCCTAAGAATGTTTTAAAAATACCCGAAGTTAGTGGCCCGGAGGGCTGGGTTTCAAGAGTGTAATTGAGAGTGCCATAGGTTGTTGGAAGATTTTGAATTTGAATCGGAACGGCTGGATTGAGCCAATCGAGAGGAATGCCTTCTGCTAAGGACAGACTTTGGTCTTCATCGCGTTCATAGGCAAAAATACTGCGCAGACCGCGTAAGTATTCGGCTGCAATCCAAGTGTGAGGTAAATCTCCAATTCCTGTTGGAAGAGTTGGGTCCTTCCAGGTGATCTCAGGCCACTGATTCCATTGAACAGGGCGTTGATCATTTAAAAAAAACGCAAGAACTTGAGCTGCTTTTTCACGTTCTCCCATGCGAACTAAAGGCTCAATCATTCGAAGTTCGTAAGCGGTGTAGTTATTGCCATGAGATTTGCCTTGAATTCGATCATTGAGTTTCTGCCAGTAGTCCTCGATGGTTTGGAGAAGCGCGTTTTGTGGGAAGCGGTTTTCTTCACCCAAGAGACTCAAGCCAGGGGCTGTGGAGGTGGCGTCGCTTTCAAACATTTCACCTGAGGCGGGGATGTGTTTGATGTTCTTGGCTTGGATAATCTTTTGAATCGAATCAAAAAGGGATTCACGAAATTCCTGAGTCAGTTGTTTCCAGTTCTGCTCGTTTTGTTCTTGGTTCATTTGATGAGCAAGCCAAGTTGCGTCTTTTAATCCTCTTAGGGTCCAGTAATTATCCCAATAAGAATGCACTGGGTTTCCTAAGTAAGCTTCGTGGCTTACTGATTTAGGAATGATTCCAAAATAAGCTTTTTTTTCTGGATCATTTTTAAATTCTTCGGTCATCGATTGTTCTCGGAGCTTTTTAATGAACATTACCGAGCTTTCGATCTTAGGCCAGAGTGCTTGGACAAACTTTTGATCTTTTGTGTAACGGTAGATTTCTGCAATCAAGAAGAGGAACTGTCCGTTGCTATCATATTCGATGTAGTCAGGTTCGAGACGATCATCGGTCACGCAACACGGAATAAATCCATCTTCTCTTTGAAAACGAGCAAACCAAAGTGCAAAATCGCGCGCTGGACCATCGATTCCATTTTGAAGGAGAGCGGAGGCCATGACAGCACCATCACGAATCCAGCTCGTAGCATACCTGCGAGGGCCGGGTTCGAGTGCTGGACCTTTGCGATTAGCAAGGATTTGAGAAATAGCGGTTTTTCGAGTGTTTAGAGCACGGCTCATTTCAACAGGGCCAGAGATTTGAACGAGATCGAGTCGTTTTTCCCATTCGGATTTTGCGCTGACAAATTCAAACTCACCCGTGCGCTGACTGATTTGAGACACAAGCTCGTCAATTTGATGTGAAGTCATTTCACGAATGTTGATTGGAAGTGTTGCGATAAAAACATCCCGGACACCACCTGGAGGGAGTGGCTGTTCAAACGAAGGGAATTGGAGCACTCCTGAAGGAGCACCTTCTGGGTCAAAAGTATTTTGAGAAGTTGGAAGTCTTCTTTCTGTGAGGTCGTCGTAGATTGGGCCTGCTGTAAAAGGTTTTGCACCAAATTGCACGCTGCTCCCAGTAGGCTGACCGAGTGGAATCAAAACGTATGCAAGATCAGAATGAGCCCTTTGGGCGAGAATGCGCTTCCCATTGGATTCCAGTTGATCTGCACCTTGAGTCATCCAATTGGATTTGGGTTCGTACTGCCAAGGTGGATTGACGGGAATAGTGCGGATCAAAGCATTGAGTGTAACCTTTTGAGATTGGTTCGTTGAGTTGGTGATTCGGTAACGTACGTAAATCAAAGGCACGATGTCAGAGGGGCGAGAAAATGAAGTCGTATTCACTTCAATTCCCGATTCAGCCTCAGAAGTTTTCCAAGTCGACGAAGGAAAGGGGAGATGATCTTGAGTTAAACTCAATTGTCGTTCAGTGCCGCTTGCCCATGTCGAAAGAGTACTGTCCGTGCGAACTACAGGTTCAATTGAAATCATCCCAGCACCGAGTTCGATCATCCCGTCTTCGTTGAGAATGGCCGGGAGCGTGTAGGTTCCTTCGAATTGAGTGTTTGCTTGATTAGCAGCCAAAGGCGCGGGGACAGTTGTCCAATAAGGCTGTTCGCCGTAAAAATACCGAGGATAAGCGCCACGTGGGCGATCGGTGGCTACATTGCGGAGGAAGTTAAAACGGTCTCGGCCTGTTTCGGCAGAACTAGAACGAATTTGAGCAATGGGAAGAGGGGTGTTACCACTAGCACGCGAAATACGAATCCAGCGCAATGATGGGGATCGAATGTGGTCTCCAGGGCCTGTAAAAGGAACGCGCACGTAGGTGGTTTTTCCACCCACTTGGTTGATTTCTGAAATACGTTCCCATTGGGTTCCATCGAGCGATCGATCGATATTGAAAATGCCCGCAAGTTCATTGTTGTCGAGATTGTTTTGCCAATCAATCCAGATGCCACCGATTTTTCGCTCTTGATTAAAATCGACTGTGTAAGTTCCGGTGGTGGTCGTTACTGTTGGGGTTGCGTGATAGGTTTGGTCTTCAAGTTCGAGTCTCTTGAGCCATACTGTTCCTTTGGCTGCTTGATCAGAGACAATTATGAGTTCTAGGTCTTCTGCTTTTTTAAGTGGGGTGAGGGCATCTGGCCCCCAAGCAAATCCAATGTCCGCGCGATCTAACTGAATTGTTTTCCAAACTTTTGAAAATTCGATTGATTCAAATCTTTTCCAGAAAACATTTTGTCCGCTGGGATCAAAAAGTTTAAGTTCAAATTTAGCTTTTTGATTCTGCCCTCGAATCGAGAAACGTGTTTGATAATCTTCGGGCAGTTCTTTAGCTAAGTGTCTTCTTAAAATCAGGTAGCCACCGCTATCGTTGAACTCGTACTGAATTTTAAGCGCAGGACTTCCGTCTGGGTCTGAGTCTACTTTTTCTTGATGAGAGACTACCCCTACCGAACCTTGCACTTTCCATAAAGATAAGTTGTTTAAGTCATCTCGAAAAAAAATTGAATTGTGCTCTGAAGCAAGTGCCGTAAAGGTTGAACACAAAAATACTAATCCAATCCATGCTTGGTTTTTTTTCATGATTTTGATCTCTAAAAAAGGTGATGGCTCTGACTCATTTTAATTCAAAGGTCATGGGATAGCTATGCATTTCATGTTCTGAGAAGGTCATTACGGTTTTGTTCGAGATGAGATGTCAAAGTTTGGACATAGGAAGGTTGAAGCGCTTTCCGATTCTATCTCACAACGTAAACTTCATATTTTTGAGAAGCATCCCCGGCACCCGTCCTCCCCCTAATGAGCGCGATTCATAAGTTGAAGTCGATGGGATCAGCCAGCTTTCCTCTGAGAGTGCTTCTAAGGCTGCACCAAAGATATCAAAAATGCTTTCGTCAAAACGTAAATCCTGAATGGGTACTTGGACTTCTCCGTTTTCAACCCAAAAGCAGGCGTTCCGAGTCATTCCCGTGATTCTTCCGGTAAAAGAATCGCTCCAGTTTAAATAATGGAGGTTGGAAAGATACAGCCCCGTTCCTAAACGCTTGAGAATTTCGTGAGATTGGAGCGCTCCGGTTGCTTGAGTTCCTGGGTGAATCACGGGTGATCGAAGTGATTCAGAGTCATCTGCACCATTGGGTGTCAATTGATATTCTGCTCCAGTTCTCGCGCTGATCAAGGTGTTGACGAGTTTTCCCGCAGAAATGAGCGGGAATTTTTCTGGTGCAAGTGAGCCATCATCATTGAACCGTGGTGCAAGCCCGATAGAGAAGTCTTCGCTCAAATTGAAGAGGGAGGAGAGTTGTTTTTCTCCTGATCTTAAGAGACGAAATGGACTTTCTTGTTGGCGAATCGAGGCTTCACTGAGGACGTCATACGAAAGGTGTTGAAGAATTTCATGGACGGCCTGAGGTCCGAGATAAACTCGATAGTCGCCTCGAGGCACAGCGCGTGGCGGGATTTCAAGACGTTCGAGAAGCTTGCGATCTGCTGTGACGAGTCGGCGATAATCTGAGCTGCTCCAGTCTTGGCCTGCATAAAGATTTTTTACGGCTTTTTGTGCAGGAGTATAGAGGGAGTAATCAAAAAAGAAAGAGTCCGTCTCGTACCAATGACTTGTTCCTCTGTTGCTAGCGTGAGCTCGGATCACAGTTCCAGAGGCAAAGCTTCCAGCTAAGTCGACGGGCGTTGGGGTTGTGAGAGGTTCACGTAAAAGTTCGACAGTATTTTGAGGTCGAGGTAATTCACCTCGTTGGACGATTGAACTTTGTTGGTCTGCAATGGGTAAAGTCGCATAAGGGTCGAAAGGTAAAGTCGAGGTCTCTTGACGAAGTTCACTCATTTGATTGCGGAGTTCGGCAAGGTTTTCTTCGAAGTTCGAAGAGAGCGTCACCGATCGGCATGCTGTTTTTCGGCCTTCGGGAAGATCTAAAACTAAAGTGAGAGTCCCTGCTATGTCCGAGACGGTCCCGGTTTGTCGGATTTGCGCTTCAGTGAGACGCAAAAATTGAGTTTCTTCGGCACTCAGCTCGAATGTCCAATACTCAGGAGGAGATGTATTTTTGAGAAGATCTGAAGATAGTTTTTCGAAAGCTTCTCTCATTGGCCACCTCCAAAAATTTCGATTTGATGAAAAAGACAGGGTGGAGAAGCATGTCCCACGCGAATGAGTTGGTTAGGTTCACCTTTTCCGCAGGTGGGAACTCCCAGAACCGTGAAGCTTTCCTGATTTCCTACTGCTGCAAGATTGCGCCAGAATGGAACAGTGACGCCGCGGTAGTTGGGGTTTCGAACAGTTTTTGTGATTCGTCCTTTTTCAATGAGCTTTCCGTATTCGCAACCAAATTGAAATTTATTTCTAAAGTCATCAATTGACCAAGATCGATTTGAGTCCATCAAAACGCCTCGTTCTACTGATTTGATCATTTCTTCAAGCGAAGAAGACCCTGGCTCAAGATTCAGATTAGCCATTCGATCAATGGGGGGGCGATTCCAGCTACAAGCGCGAGCATTGGCAACGCCAGGAACTCCAGAACGAAGTTGGCTTTCCTTGCCTCCGAGGCCACGTTTCAGGATTCCGTTTTCGATGAGAAGTGCACGTTCTGCTCGTGCTCCCGTGTCGTCAAACTGATAAGTGGCAAATTCTCCTGGAATAGTCGGATCAAAACTCACGTTCATGAGAGAAGAGCCATATTGGAGTTTTCCAAAATCTTCTTTTTTAACAAAGCTCCATCCAGCATAGTTTCTCTCGTCACCGATGATGCGATCGAGTTCGAGAGGGTGCCCAATGCTTTCATGGATTTGCAAGATCATTTGGGTGGGCATGAGGATGAGAGAAGCGGTTTCGGTGGGACACTCCTCAGCTGAAAGCAATTCTACTGCTTGTTCCCCAATTTGAGTCACACGATTCCATAAGTCAGGTGTTTCAAAAGATTCAAGCCCTGCCTGAAAGCTTCGAGCAAAGTGACCTAAGTCACTCCGTTGTTGAACGACGCTTCCCTCTTGAGCAGTGGCTTGGTAGTGGGTCGAAGTAAAGGTAAAATTTTGTGTCCACTCAGCTCCAGTGGTGCTCACATAGTGAACGTCTGTTTCCACCGTCTGAAGCATCGCAATCGTTCTCACGATTTTTGTAGAAACGTTAAGTTTACGGCTAATTTTCACCAATAAATCATTCAACTCAGACGGGCTCTTGCTCGAAGTCGGGTGAATCACCGGAGATCGGTAGGTTCCCTGAGAGTTTTTCTGCCAAGTTTCGCGGTGTTCTTTTTTGAATGAGAAAACTCCATTTTTTCCAGCAGTCTCAGCATGAAGGAGCGCTCGTTCAACAGCCTTTTGGAGGTTGGCTCGATCGATTTTTTTACCTAGCGGAAGAGCGGCATAGCCAATCTGACCGTTTGCTAAAACTTCGACCATGATTCCCGAAGAACGATCGACTGAGTTGCTCTCAGGTTTTTCATCTCGAACTGCGCGAAGAGTCGTAGTTTCTGAAACTTGGCGCAGGCTCAGCCATTCTATTGAATGGTGAGGAATCTGAATTTCTTGAAGTAATGTTTTAAGTGATGACATAAAAAATAAATGCCTTAACGAAATGAAATGAGGTGGTAATTCTTTTTTCCACGACGGAGTACAACGTGAGATCCCGCGATGAGATCGTCAGCCTTTAAAAGTGCAGCCGCATCATTGACTCGGACGTTGTTGACGTAAATCCCGCCACCCGCAATTTCCTTGCGAGCTGCTCCTTTAGAAGGGCAAAGTCCAGAGTCAACCAATGAGTCAATCAAGGTGTATCCAAGAGTGAGAATATCCTTGGATTTTTGGGTTGATGGGGCATCTCCCATGACATCGAGGAGTGTTTGTTCATCGAGCGAACGAATCTCTGCACCAAATAAAGCTTGAGTCGCTTTTTCTGCACGAATGAGTTCGTCTTGGCCATGAACAAGACGGGTCACCTCCCGTGCTAAGGCTAGTTGAGCTAATCGTTTTTCAGGTTCTTTTTGTAATGATTCTTCTAGGACTTGGATTTCTGCCTGAGATAAAAACGTAAAATAGCGAATCAGCGTCATGACGTCTGCATCCGCTGTTTGGATAAAGAATTGGTAGAAATGATATGGGGAAGTTTTTTTCGGATCTAACCAAATCGTTCCTCGTTCGGTTTTTCCGAATTTAGTTCCGTCGGCCTTCATGACTAGAGGGTGAGTGAGTCCGTATGCATCGGTGCGAGGGGTGTTTTGAGTAGGATCAGCCGCCCGCATCCTTCGAATGAGTTCTATTCCTGCAGTAATATTACCCCATTGATCAGATCCGCCAATCTGAAGTTGGCAGTCCTTGGTTTTGTTCAGGTGATAAAAATCATAGGCCTGAAGAAGCATATAAGAAAATTCGGTGTACGAAATCCCATGTTCACGGTCTTCTAAACGAGCTCGTACAGATTCTTTTGCAACCATGTGGTTGACGGTAAAGTGTTTGCCGATATCACGGAGAAACTCGATATAGGAAATTCCCTCAAACCAAGAGTTGTTATTCACAATCAGAGCAGGGCGTTCTTTTGTCTTTTCTGGAGTTTCTTTTATTTTTTCGTCAGTATTGAGGAATCGAGCAATTACGGCTCGGATTCCCAACAGGTTTTTTGCGATCTGCTCAGAAGTGAGGAGTGAGCGTTCCTGAGTTTTTCCACTCGGGTCGCCAATCATCCCAGTAGCACCTCCGACAACCGCAATCGGTTGATGCCCTGCCAGTTGAAACCGGCGGAGGGTGAGGAGAGGGAGGAGGCTACCGATATGGAGACTATCGGAGGTGGGATCAAATCCGGCATATACCGTCAGCGATTGTTTTTGAAGAACTTGGGGGAGGTCAGGATCAGTGATTTGTTTAATAATCCCACGCTGTTCTAAGTCTTGAAATAAATCGTGATTTGAACTGATAGTTGTCCCAATTCTAGTCATGATCCATGAATATAGTCTAGATTGTTGCAACCGTAAAGACCTAGGATAAACTCAAGGTTATGCAGATTCGAGTTATTTGGGCATTACTTCTTGGAATGTGTATCCTCCCTTCAGGGTGGAGTTGGGCTGATTTGTTATCTTCTGAGGACATTGCTGAACGCTTTATTCGGCTGGCCAATCGCCAAAAAGAATTGATTAATCAAAGAATTAAAATTGCCGAAAAATGGCGTGAATGGCGCTACAAAAAAGCAAGCGATGATTACACGATGGGATATACCCCACTTTCTAGAATCGATGCCGAAATCGAGAGTTATCTCCATGAAATCCGGAGGCTGGATATCGAGGTAGCGCGAGCTCAGGCGAGTCGAGCGAATTTAGGAAAAATGGTTTACTGGGTTCGGGATTTTACCCAACAACAAAATGTCGATCAAGAACAGTGTCTTTTTGATCAGTGTCAGAAAACTCTTAATCCGTTTGCTAAAATTCAGAAACTTCAATCTGATTTGATTCAAATCGAATCCAAGCTGCTTCGCGATAATATCCAGAATATTGCTTTAGATGAGCCACAAAGTGATTCAAAAGGATCATCTCAGCTTTTTTCACTTGCTGACGGAATCCTCAAGCTTCAAGAAAAGAGATTCGACTGTGAACGAACTTTGATGAACCTAGAGTATAATTCGGTGATTCAGGCAGAGCCGATGGCAGAATGTTTGGAATCGATCATTGCTCGCAATGAGCCTCTTCATCCTACTTTTCCAAAAGACGAACAATGGCCTGGCACTATTGAGAATGCGATGAGTATTCATTCGCCTACAAATTCGATTAAAAATCTTTTGACAGGAGATGAGTCTTCGCTTGAGGAGTGGGCACTGAAACAGCAGGCAGCAAGTATTCATCCTTGGGATTTTTTTGAAAAAGCCTATGTATTGTCTCAAGGAAATCTTTATAAAACGCTTCGAACTGCTTACAATGTTTTGAGACTCAATCGAACTCGTCCACCTTTTCAAAGAAATCTCATGGATATACGTGGAGATCGACCCAAGCAGGGGGATAACTCCGGTGATTGGTACCATTTTTTTGGGACTATGCTAGCTTGGAGGACTACAGGGTATATTACTTATGCGGGAGCTGCTCTGTATCGATTTTTTGAGGGAGAAGCGTGGATCAGAGAGATATCTGGCGCGGGATATGATTCAAAAGAAGAGGGAATGGATCTGGCCGGAATTCGTGCGATGCAACTGCTCAATGATCGGCTTGCGCAACGCTATTTAACTCAAAAAAAAGGAAAACAACGACCCCCTTCTGATGCATCTCGTGCTTGTCGAGTGGAGCGAGTTCTGCAGTTTAATCGTTAGAACGTCGAATCGAAGTCTTGAGTCGACCTAGACTCTCATCTGCTTGAGAGCGAAGCTTTGCTTGCCAGCCAGATGAGAAACGTTTCCACTCCTGGATCCATCCTTTGAGAATGGAGATCCAACGCTCATCTAACGAGTGTTCTGCCATTTCAATGAAAGCGCCTCTTTCGTAACTATTAATCGTCTGTGGAGCGTACTTCAGGATTGCTTCTTTTTCTATCTCAGACAAAGAACTCCAAGATAGCTTTTTAATATGAGCTACTCTCTCAATTGGATTTTCGATCACAAGCACGTGAGATACGGTATCCAGATGTGTAAATGTGCTCATGCAGGATGCAGAGGCTTGAGGTGAGATGATTTCATCCAGCATAGGGGTTAAGGTGAGGGGATTCGATTGATCCATAAAAATGGAATTCAGTGAGCCGGAGTAAGGCTGAGGGTCCAACCGCATTAAGTGAGTCTTAAGTGAAATGCCGTTTCGGTCCTGAATCTCATTGAGGAGTTCAAGCATTTGACGAGGATAAGTCGCAGACGCCATCATTTTGCGGGTTTGCTGAATGATTTTTGTTTTTGCTATGGAGTTAGCGAGGTCTCGTGTCGGATTAAAGCGATTTAAGATTTCTTGGATGTCCGTTAAAGTTCGAGAATCTAAGTCAAACCCTGTTTGAGCAACTTTGGTGAGGGTGCGAAGAACTCCAAAAATTTCTGGATTTTTTCCCTTACGAGCCATTTTGGTCCCCATGTGATGAGGGGAGACAATCAATGTGATTCGTTTGCGAAAAAGATCACCTAAAAAGTTTGGAGATTTTTCAGGATCAATTTGAGCGAGTTGTTTTGGTCCTCCATCGTAAAATCGCAAGTCGGTGATGCGATGTTTGCCGGAAGGAGGCTCAGTGATTTCGATGAGCCCTGTTGAGAGTGTGTCTGTGTTTTGTGCAAGGAAGCCTGCTTCAACATGGTCATGAGAGTCGATGAGATAAGGCTTAGGACCAATGTTTTCTCGAAGAGGCCTTACTTCCCAAGCAGGAGTCGAAGAGGTGTCCAAAGGGTCACGACGATGACGGTATGGAAAACGTTGATTGAGTTCTTCTTCTAATTCAATGGCTTCGTGTACTGGGCCATCCCAGAGAATGTCTAGATCTTGAGTCTCTCTAAAAATATTCGATAATGACCAAGAAGAGGATTCCTGATGAGGATCTTTATTTTGAAGGATGTGAATAGCCACGGTGGAGGCCGTTCCACCAAAGAGAAAGGCTCTCCGACCGTGAAGTTTTGCAAATTCGCGAATGACTTGGATTTCAGAAATTCGCTCGATTCCTTTTTCGATCTTTTTTTCAATTGCCACGAGCTCGGGCCGTTGTTCGATATTCGAATGGCTGAGTTCGCTAGGAGTCAGATCTGTAGCAGACCAATTCGCAGAAGCTTGTAAAGAGATCCATCCTTGGAAACTCAGAAACAGAGCAATGCAGAGGACTATTTTCGCTCGATCACTACGAAAGAATTTTAGTCCTCTTTGCATATAACCTCCAGTGAGGGGCACTACCTCGGGCGAGGTGTACCTAAGAATTGAAACACCGTATCGCAAGTGGCCGCTTGAGGTATAGTAGGAATTGGGTGAGGACTCATTTTTGTCTGAGCTTCCTTCTCTAGTCGTTCTAGAATCCCTTGGGCTAAACCTTTAACGAAGGCGTAATTCTTTCCTGCTTTTTTCTGATTCCAGCGGTCATTCACTGATTTCATGGCCTTACGAATCTGTTTGATGAAATATTCATCAGCAGAGCCGAATTTGCTGAAATCGACCTTCTCTTCGATGTATCGATCCAGTTCTTCTTTACCGAGGTATTTCGACTGAATTAATTGATCATAAAGAGCTTGGAATTCTCCTGACTCAATTCCTTCCTGAATCAGGTGATCTGCCATCTCATCCAAGAGATCATTCAAAAAGTACTTTGCCATTTGTTTTTGATCATTTGGACTCGTTTCGGACAGATCTGGAAGAATTCGATTATTGATCATCATTTCGTGAATTCGATCGATCTTACCAATATCATCAGAGGGATAATCCTTCGGATCACGTGCACCGCCGCCATGACCACCTCCTGTTGCATACTGACCTCGTAAGAAAACCGCTCGATGCCCTGCTTGGAGCATGACCTGTTTCTTAATGAGATTGGACAGGTGGGAGATGTGGTAAAGCTCCTCTTCTGATGGACGTACAAAACCCAGGTAATCTTCGCCTGCAATTAAGCTAATGGCATCTGCTGGGTTTTTGCGTTTGAGAAGGACTTCGGTCATCCAGTGGCCATAGAGTTCATGTGTTGCTACGGCATGGAGCGTTTCTTCAGTGTATTTCAACTTGATTGCCGCAGGTAGATCCTCCAGTTGTGGTGTTCGGTTGGTAGAAGCGGGGCCAAAGGCCGAGACGTAACTCCAGTTTCGCTCTTCAGGTGAGGTATCCGATAACTTTGCTCCTTCGAGTGCAACCTCTTTTCCGTCAACTAACCAGTGCGTTTTCTTGTTTTCATCGAGGTTCATTTCGATTTTTTTGGCAAATGGAAAGTCTGCTCGAATCGCATTGAGTGGTCCTTTGACCCAATCATCAAATGCTCGGTTCACTTGACGCATTCCCAGTTTTGCGGTGGTCACACGTTCGATGAGTGACTGAAGCACAGCATCAGCGACTGAGATTTCTAAAGGAGTTCTCGAGTCTTTTTGTATTTTTTCAATCGATGCAGCCAGTTTTGCTTTTGCTACAGGTAGAGTCACTGTTTTTGGCTGAGGACCCAATACGTCGATAATCCCCAGTCGAGCTACTTTTGGAGGATCCATCCCGGCGCGCGAGAAATAATCCAAAATCTCTTTTTGACCGAGTTTAGATTTGATCTTTTCAACTAGTTTTTCAGAGTCAGGATCATCACCAATGCGATCAAAAGCTTCTTGTAATGAGTTTCCGGTGATCCCGATGACAAACCCTCGGGCATCATAACGGGTGCTTCCAAACCGAACGTAACCTTCATCGAGTAAATCATAGAGTTCATTGAAGGCTTCAAGACGAGAGGCAATTTCTGCTGGGCTTAATCCTGCAAACGAAAGGAGTTCGTCAAAGAGAATGACCCCTCCTCCTGCTTTCTGACGACTGAGGAACCAGCGTTCGAGATCAGTTTGTTCCTTTCCGCCTTGGATTCCCATAGGTGGTCTGAAAAAACGGCTCAAATCATATTTGCTCGTGACTCCAGAGATCGTAAAGATCGCCTGGTCATTATTATAGAGCGCTTTGGACAATGCTTTGAATCGTTCTGTTTTTCCGTTACCCGAAGTACCGATTAACGAAAACACGACGCGAGTATTCCAGTCAGATGCCTTGAGTTTGAGTTGAGCCTTCCAACGGTGAATGATCTCTTCGTTACCGCGAATTCCCAGAGAGTGGATGCGGGTAGAAAGATTGCGGATGCGATCCATGATATCGGGATTATCTCCCCAGGCGTTTTTTGCAGTCGGATCGACTGCTCCGAGTGGATAAGAGGTTTTTTCCTGATCTCCTACTTGAACGAGAAGTCGATAAGAAGGAACTGGGATTCCATTGACTTCTGCCCTGTAGTCTTCAATCGCGACTTGAAGGTTCTTTCCTCGTTCATGGAGGTGAGCCGTCAGATGCCTGAAGAGTTTATCTTCGAGCTGATCAATTACGTAGGAGTAACCCTTTTCGAATTGGTAGTGGTCGATATCGATAATGCGATCCACATCCGTTAAGGAAATCTCAAGTCCAATACCGTAATCTTTCTGAATTTCTTTGATATAACGTGCCACTCGAGAATGAGCGGCTTCGATCAGGTCATTACGACTCGGAGGCAAAGTGTAGATGGCTTTGTATCTACGTTTTTGTTTTTGTGCTTCCTGAGACACAGAACTCGTATCCCCATCTGGATTGGATTGCGTGACAATCGCTCGCACAAATTGTTCAAAGACTTCATCGAGAACTTGAGGTTTAACTCTTTCGCTCTCTTTTCCGTCTTTATTGATAAATTTTTCAGTTCCTTGGCGACGACGAGTATTGAACTGTTCCCAATCCATTTGATTACGTGCGTCGATAGGGATCATAATGTCCTGGCCGAGATTGGAGTTCATCCAAAGGATGTATTTACTGGTGTTCCATTCTTTGCCAAGGCCATCCATGAATTTCTTCTCGGTGATCATGTTCGTAAAAAGTCGGATGACATCTTCATGAAGATAATCCGCTTCTTCGATTTTAATCACGCCACCTTGAGGATGATCGATAATAAATTTGGTTAAAATCGCACGTTGTTCTTCAGATCCGACATATCCAGTAGTAGAGCCAATCAATTTATTGATAGAGGCGCTACCGTTGCTAGTGAATTCAGCACCATTGATCGTGAGCATGGCGTTGTCAAAAAAATGCTTAGCGATCATTTCGGCTCCAAAGCTTTTTCCGCCGCCTGGAGGTCCAAAGTTCACTAGGGCACTCATCTTATTTTTGTTCATTTGCCCAAAATGGCTTCGAATCAAATCTTCAAGAGTGTCCTTGACACCTTCATTTCCTACATAGTCTTCATTGAAGGATGTCCATCTTTCTTGAAATTTATTTTCAAATTCAGGATCGCCTGGGACGAGAGGAATTCCAAGATGATCGCGAATATAAAGTTGAATATCTTGAGCTTCTAACTGGAAAGGGCCGTTTTCGGTTCCTGCTCTTGAATTCATTTTAGAAACGATCGCCGCTTCTAAGAGTTCCTTAGTGCCGGTCGGATTTCCAGCATGAGGTTGTTCTTGGGTCGAATAGCGGTAAGCGTATTCGTAAGCATCATCCGAAATTCCGGTGAAACTATAGCCATGTTTTTTGTGATAACGTTTCCAGATAGGCTCATAAGTTTGTTTCATGAGCTGGATGGTTTGTTCACGGTTAAACTCAGGGACATTGACCTCTGTAAAACGTCGACTAAAAGCACTATCAGCAAGGAAATCTCGCGATTCTTGCGAAGTCGTTGCAAAAATGATGTGAACCTTGCCGTTATCTGGCATCGGTTCGATCATTGTGGATAAAAACCCTTTCATAGCATTTCGAGTATTCGAACTGCTGACATGGGCTTCGTCCACATAGAGAATAATGCGTCGATCAATGGCTTTAGATAAATACTTAGTGGCATTGATAAAACTTTTGATCGTAGTCGGATCGTGACTAACCACAGAAATTAAAGGAAGTTCAAGGATAATGGGTGTCTGCTCATCACGAATTTTGAGTTTGCCTTGAACAAGTGAGTCCGAAAGCATTTTGATCAAAGTCGTTTTTCCGACGCCCGCTTTCCCTGTGAGGAGAACATGTCCTTTGTCTAATTTGCTTAATGCATTCAGAAGTTCTTGAAGTTCTGTTTCTCGACCAAAATATTGAACAAATGTCTTACTTGGGTCTACGAGAGTTTTGACAGACTTGTCGAAATGATTTGCTTCAATTTGTTCTAAAAAATGGTTGTAATTACGAGCTTCAGCTTCAGATAATTTTTTTAAGGTGACGGCGCGAGCCAGGATTTCGGCAAGGTTCAGTTCGTTGCCGTACAGATATCGAATCGCTAGGTAAGCTTGAGAGGGAGGAGCTTCCTGAATCTTCTTCAGGAGGTCTTCTCTGATCTCTGCGGTATGAGTCGTAAAACCAGGCGAAAATCCTAATTTGATCTTTTCCTCATCCGAAGAAAAGTTATAGTTTTTTACAAATTCTGAAAAACGAGTTTTACCTTCATGATCCAGAAGACCTCTTTTTAAAATGTTTTCAATTTCATTGATCCCATTGGGTCTCTTAAATTTTGCAGGGTACCATCCTGTCTTATCTCGTGAGGAGCTCGTGTGTCCTCGACCTGTGTAAAGCAACTGCAAGGCGGAGAGAATCAACTTTTGGGCATGTTCAGGGCGCATGGACGCCTGGACGCCAGAGTTTTTAAGGAGTTTCTCTACTTCACCAATGATGGCTACGATCTGCGCGGGTTTCTCTAAACGTGGGATGAGGACCCCTGCCGAATTCAAAACCACGTCATTGAGACGATCTTCGAGTTTTTTGATTTCTTGGATGAGTGTGCGAGTATTTTCGAGTTCTACTCGAGAAAGTGGCGCTGATGATGCAGTGATAATATAATTTGCTTGAGCTTGAAGAGTAACCGGAGAGACAAGTAAAACGAATCCTATAAAAACAACGAATTGATTACGAAATAAAATGGAATTGCTTCGAATGCGCTTCTCATCAGACGCAGTTGAAGACAGAGAAAACCGCATAAAAGTCATAAATATTACCCCCCACTTTAAAAAACGACTTATTCTGCTCACTTAATTTTAAAAAAATCAGACTATTTCAGTCTGAGTAGTAGCTAAAAGGATTAACTCCTTCTGCATTTTTTCTGGTATTCGCTGTCGAGACCAAATTTTTTCAAAGCCTTTTCAAAAGCTTCTTCACGTACGACGACGTTATCATTGCGACTCATTTGAACAGAGGTTTCAAGGACAGCCGCCAAATTCTCTTTAGTTGTTTGAGACCAATTATTGATTCTTTGTTCAAGTACGGTCGGGGTCAGATGAAAAGTTCCGCCCGTAAAAGATAAAAGTTGAAAATAATTTTTAAGAAGTGCTGAATCTGCAGATGTTTTTGCGGTGATAGCAGATTGAATCAGTCTCTGAAGACTCGCAAATTCATTAGGATTGTCTTTAAATTCTCGAGTCAATGATTTCATTTGGTCACGAGAAAGTTGGAGTTTCGAAAGAGTGGCTTTTTCGGCTTGATAGCGCTGCAACCGTTCTAAGTCGGTTTCATTTCCATGGTTTGAGTTTTTAGATTTGTCAGAAGTGCGATCAGAATCTCTGGAAGTGATTCTAGAATCGATTTGAGAATTTCTAAATCTTCCAGCTCCTCCAAAGTTTGGAGCTGCAAAACTGGATATGGAAATTAACGATAAGATACTCAAAGTCAAAAGCTGACGTAAGATCATAGAAGGAATACCTCAATTATTATAGCTAACGCGATGCGGGCCTATCAGTGTCTGACTTTTTTGGCAAGCCCCTTAAAAAAATATGTGTTGTATCAATAGGCTAAGTCGTATTATTAATTCGTTGCGTTAGTTTTTAGGTTCTGTCGGATGGGGTATTTGGGGGTAAAAATCAGATGAGCCAAATGAGAGTGGCGAAGGAAATTTTACGACTTATATCGGTTTTTCTCGCACTTCATTCTCATGTTGTTCACGCTGTTTCTTCTAATGAATTAGATTCTCAAAGTTGTTCTTCTCTATTTTTGAGTGTTCAACCGAAAAAGCATTCTTCTAAAATCACTCAAGAAGAACTCACGGGCCATGTGGCTAAAAACATCGATCGCGTGCTGGAGTTTGCCTTTATTCGAAATCTTGCCCAAAAGATGGGCATTCGTGTCTGGCTCTTTGGTGGTACTGCTTCTAGTTTTCTCCATTATGTAAAGTGGGATTTAACTTCACTCAAAGGGATTCAGAGTTTACAGAGAGAACGTTTTGACTACGATTTTACAAATATTTTTCGAAGTACTCAAGATATTGATATTGTCGTTGACGCTACAGCAGAAGTCGCAAAGGCTTTTCAAAATAAAATCAGTGAAAGATTTCCTCATTTTTTAGGGGATAAATCTAATTCATGGGAAGTACGAACTCTTCGATATCGAATCGGTCAACCTGGTAAAGTGGGGTATAAAGAAGCACTTCTCGACGACCCTGATTTTCATGACCAAAATACTGATTCTAATTCTGTAGGAATGATTGAATTGACTCATCCCCCTCGAGGGGAGGCGATGGTTCGCGATCTTAAAAATTGGAATCAAGCGCAAAGTGTTTTTCTCGAGGATACATTAAAAGATCAAATTCATTTTTTTAGATCAGATCGGCATTTTTTAACATCGCGGGCAAAAGCAGGAGAAAATCCAGAAATTCTCTCGGTGCTTCGGATTTTAGTAAAGGCGTTTCAATATAATCTCAATATTTCTGAACAAGATTTGAAGCAAATTCTGATGATTGCTCAAGCGTTTAATCCGTCAGATGTAAAAAATCTCACGGCACGTCGTAGGATTCAGGATACTGCAAAAAAGCTGGTTTTTCATGCTGTTAATCTTGAGTATGCGATGAGTCGGCTCGAATCGCTCGATTTGAGGAGGAAACTGATCTCGATGGGAAATCGAGGGCAGAAGGAAAGCGTTTCTTGGTGGCTCAATCGAGAGCCCTTAAGATCGAAACCCGTCGGAGATGCTCCTTACGGAAAAACTGCTGCAGAACTTGGAATTGATATAGTTTCTCATGAAACAAATCATTTTCAGGCAAGTGAGTCGATTGTTCGTGCTCATTCGGGCGAGCCTAATGTTTTGATTTCAAGGCAAAGTGCACCAGGAGAAGCAGCTAGCTATGGTGACGGATTTTATACCGTTATCGGAAGTCGTTCGGTTCGAGGAACAGGTCTCACAATTAAATTTCGAGTCGATCCGCGCGCTCGTCAAGGTTATGATTTTAATGTTTACAATGGGTATGTGATTTTCAAGAATAAAAAAGCGCTCACAGTAATTCCGGAATCGTTAAATATTTCGTTTGATGATTTAATTCAAATTGCTGAAAAAAATCAGGAAATTGAATTGGATCTGTCTCAAGGGCGGTTGTTAGAAATTCAAAAAAGACGTCTTAATTCTGCTAAATTAATTGATGAGACTGAACCGTTGCTGCGTTCTGGAAATTTAGAAGACTTGGATCGATTGAATCGTCTCTTGATCGCGATTCATAGCCCTCTGAATAGCTTGCTTATTTCTAAGGATGTTCGTGAGGCTGTAGTTAAAAATATTTTTTCGAAAGTAGTCAGAACAGCTCAATCTTCAAGAGAAGATAAGAAATTCAAATATGTGCAAATTGTAGGAAGAATGATTCCTACGTTGGATTCTATGGGTTTGTATAAAATTTCCCAATTTGAAGACGATCTGATGAGAATTGTCCAGTCGAAGAGGGCGAGTTTTGAGCTTCGCAAAGAAGCGCTTTTTGAGTTTCTTTTATCAGGAAACCAGTTTGAAAATAAGTTGCACTTAACAGAGTTGTTTTCTCAAGCTGAATATCAGTCCCTGATTAAAGAAATTTGGAATTGGTATTCATCTTCTGATCTTCGTAAAGCCAAGTTTCTATACCTTTTAAATCAACGATGGAGCGAGTCGATTGAAAGAGAGGAGATTTCAAAAAATATCGTTCCATTGATCGAATCAGGTATTTTTCAAGTAAATCAGAAAAATGTGAGTGGGCTCTCCATTCTTCAGTTGGCAACTTATTATCAACAAAAAACGATTTTAAATTGGTTAATTGAGAATTCGGATTTTGATTTCAATGCCAAAAATGAGCTTGGATTAACTGAAGTAGAGCAATTACAGCTCAGAGATAAAAAAGAGTGGGTCGATGAGATTCGGAGACGTCGGCCAGAGGTTGAAGCTCGAACATTTGAATTGAAAGGTCGTGATTTCGAGCAGACGAACCAAGAATACCCGCAAGGTATGCCGATTATTGATTTTGTTCGGATTGAGCCTGGGACGTTTTTAATGGGGAGTGTGAAAAAAGTTTTTGTTACGATCACTCAGCCGTTTGAGTTCATGTCAGTTGATACCACTCAAAAAATGTACCGAACTGTACTTGATTTACTCAGAAATAAGCTAGGCGGTGAGTATCAGGAAATTCGACCTGATCCATCTAATACCCATTTTATTGGGGATCATTTTCCAGTAAACGGTGTTTATTATAACGAAGCTACTTTATGGATTGAAGGGTTGAATGAACTTTCTCGTATGAATGATCCAGAAGTTCAGAAAAGTCTCGAAGAAATCTTTCCCGGTCATCATCTAGGATCTCGTTATCGGCTGCCTACTGAAGCCCAATGGGAAATGGTATCGCGATTGGGAGGTTATGCTGAACGAGACTATTCGTTTGGAAAAAATAGCTTATTTTTAAGTGATTACGTCGTGTACGATGATCATGCTAATGTCAAATTATTGCCCGTAGGTTCAAAGAAACCTGTATTTTATCTAGGAAAGCCGATTTATGACATTCATGGTCTGATTTGGCGATGGATCATTGATTGGTATGGAAAGAGGATTATTGGGGGAGTGGATCCAGAAGGGCCACCTGCCGGTACCTACCGTGTTCTCCGAGGTGGAAGTTTTATTACCGGTTTTGCAGGCGTGACTTCTTCGAATCGATTTTATTCTCATGCGATGAGTGTGAATCCTTATGCTGGATTTCGCTTGGTGAGAACCGAGGTAGAGTAGTTGTAATACTCATTGAGGATTTCTAAAATGAGTTCCGCGTCAGAAATGCTGTGTAAAGCTAAGCCACATGCCGGAGTGTAAATGGCTTCTTTTAAGACTTTTTTGATAAGTTCGGGTTGATTTCCCCATGCATGATGAAAAGTATCAAGAAGTTGTTTAAAAATATCTTCGACTCGCAGAGAGTGCAGAGCTGAAGGTCGAGCTGTAGGGATGATGCCGAGTGAAAGGTTTCCGCCCGAACGGATAAATGTTTCTAAAACTTGATTGGGCGCACTGAGCAGGCTTTTGAGTGAGAGTTCAGTATCGATCGAAAGTGTGTTAAGTTCTAGCTTTTCTGGACCAATCAAGGCTTCCCAGTTCGCATTGCTGCAGCAATGCAGTCCTACTTGAGCACCTGCTTTTTTTAGCGAATGAATCAAAAACTTCAGCTCTTGAAGTGCTAAGATATGACGTGGACTTTCGATAGAAAGACCGTAAAGAGCGGGTTCGTCGATATAAAGAATGGGCTGAATCCCATTTTGTTGAAGTCTTCGAATCATTGCAAGGCTTCTTGCTAGAATGAATCGATAAATTTGACTGGTGAGATCCAGATCTATTTCTTTTTTAATGGGTCCGCCTTGAAGCAGTCGCAAAGACCATTGAGCCGTAATGGGGCCTGCGATTTGAATTTTGGCAACAGAGATGTTCTGTTCAGAGAGTTCCCAAATAAACGCTTGCCAGCTTGAAGAAACCGCTGCTGAAGGCTCAAAGCCTTCAAATGCATGGGCAAAAGTCGGGAGATCGTTTTCATTTTTTTTAAAGGCTTCGTTCAGACGAGTTCCAAAAGTTTTGGCGCGACTTGCCCAGATATTGAGATCGAGAGTCGCTGTTGCATCTTTTTCAGCTTGGAGACCAGGGATGTCCTCCAAGGCTTGCGCAATCATGAACTCCCAAGGATTCCGAATGGGGATCTGAGGAAGAAACGGGATTCCCATTTTAAAAGAAAACGCTAATGCCGCGTCGATATTATGATGGGGTAGGCTTCCAATTCCTGTTGTCCTGCGCTTAACGGTTGTCGTTATCCGCTCCCCCTTGGTGACCGACAGAAAAATAAGTTGCCTGAGGATGATGAAAAACAAGAGCGGAAACGCTGGATTCAGGGTCCATCATGAAGCCTTCGGTGAGTTGAACACCGATTTCCTCAGGTTCAAGGAGTTGCCAGAGTGTGCGCTGATCATCGAGCCTTGGACAGGCCGGGTATCCAAAAGAATAGCGTTTTCCAGGGTATTTTGCCTGGAATCGTTCGAGCATCGTCATTTCGGGTAAATCTGGAAAACCCCAAGCTTTTCGCATTTGTGAGTGCAAGAGTTCAGCATAGGCTTCTGCTGATTCTAAAGCAAGTGCTTGAACGATGTGTGACTTGAGATAATGGCCTCGGTTTTTGAGCTGTTCAGCTAAACTTCGGATGCCTCGACCCACTGTTACTACAAGGCAACCCACTGTGTCGCCTGCCTCGAGATGAGGATGGACGTAATCTGAAATACACAAACCTTCACTCTTGGATTGACGCGGAAAATGAAAGGTTGTTTTCCGACCGTTACAGAGAGTGAGGCTGTTCCCAGAACTATGGGCTTGAAGGAATTGATAGACTGCAGATGGAGCTAGGATGTCAGTGTCTTTGTACTCTTCTTTGACTTCTTCAACAGCACGCCAAATGGCGAGGGATTTAGAGTCTTCTTTTTCTAATATCTCGAAGATTTTACGGTCTTGAGATGCTTTTTCGAGAAGTCGTACGGTTCCCCCTTTGATTCCAAGGTGTCGGCCATAGAGCATGAGCGGATTGATGAACTTCCAAATTTGTTCAATGGGGGTGTTTCGCAGTACGTGTCGATCAGTATCAGGAGGGCTTGGAAGTTCAGAGAGAATAGAAACCGTATTTGATCTTAAGGCGGGGGCTTCTGAAGTGACGCGCAGATTTTGTTGTTCTGCCAAAGAGAGCTCTGCGCGCCGATGAGCGAGCTTTTGTTTTAATGCATCAAATTTTTCCGGATCAATAATGGATTTTGCGAGTTCTAATCCGTTCATGGCATCCGAAGCATAAACGACGGTGCCCGAAGTATAGGCTTTGGCAATTTGTTTATCGACAAAATTAGCCGAAAGTGCCGCACCTCCAACAATCATGGGAGTATTAATTTCAGCCTTAGAAAAGTCATCAGCTGTGATGACCATTTGTTGAGCCGATTTTACCAGGAGTCCAGAGAGTCCTACCATGTCGGGTTGGTGTTCTCGGATTGCTTGAATCAGCTGCTCTGGTGGAACTTTGATTCCAAGATTGATCACTTTAAAACCATTATTGGCAAGAATGATTTCGACTAAGTTTTTCCCAATGTCGTGAACATCCCCTTTGACCGTAGCCAAAATAATTTTGCCTCGACTGGCTGAGTCTGCTCGATCCATAAAAGGCTCGAGATGAGCCACGGCTGCTTTCATGGCTTCTGCTGATTGCAGTACTTCGGCCACAATCAATTGGTTCGTATTGAAAAGTCGACCCACTTCATCCATCCCCTGCATGAGAGGACCATTGATGATTTCAAGAGGGGTGAGTTTTTGAAGTGCTTCATTCAGATCTTCGCTTAGGCCATCTTTGGATCCTTCGATAATGTAATGAGGAAGCCGTTCCAAAAGAGGAAGCTTTTCTTGAGATTTTCCCGTATGGCGCTGAGAAGGATGGAGATCTCGAAAATAAGAAGCAAAAGCAGTGACTGGATCTTGCGTTTGGTTTTGGAGCTGTCCTGAGAGATCTTCTGAAGAAGAAGTTTTTCCAGTGTAAAAGAGGAGGTTTTCGGCCAGTCTTCGTTCTTCTTCTGGGATACTTGCGTAGCGCTCGAGTTTTTCAGCATTGACGAGTGCTAGGTCTAAACCTGCTTGAACACAGTGGTAAAGAAAAACAGAGTTTAAGACTTCTCGCCCTGCTGGCGGCAGACCAAAGCTCACATTTGAAATCCCAAGTACGGTTCTTGTTTTAGGGAAGCGTTGTTTGACGAGTCGAATTCCTTCGATCGTTTCAATAGCAGATCCAAGATAGTTTTGATCACCTGTTGCACAAGGAAACACCAACGGATCCCAATAAATGTCCTCAGGTTGAATTTCATATTTCTTTGTCAGAAGATCATAGGATCTTTCTGCAATTTCGAGTTTTCGTTCACGAGTGATGCCCATTCCTTGATGAGGATCGTCATCGATAGTGCCGACTACAAGTGCAGCCCCAAACTTTTTAGCGAGAGGGACGATTTTTTCAAAACGTTCTTCGCCATCTTCTAAGTTGATCGAATTGATGATGGCTTTGCCCTGGCAATAGGTGAGGGCCAATGCAATGACTTTTTCATCAGTCGAATCGATCATCAGGGGAGTGCGAATTTTCTTGGTAGCAAACTCAAGAAAGTTTCGCATATCCTCAAACTCGTCACGGTCAGGATTTGCAAGACAAACATCAATGATTTGGGCGCCATTTTTTATCTGTGCGCGAGCAATTTCAGACGCTTCTTCATAGAGTCCGTCGCAAATGAGAGTTTTAAATTTTTTACTTCCAATCACATTGGTGCGCTCTCCAACAATGATGGGTCTCATTTCTTCGGTGATTTCGAGGTAATCGATTCCTGAAAGAAAAGAACGAGAATGGATGGGCAAATTTCGAGGTCTGCTTCGAGCGGCAAGTTCTGCAAGGGATTGAATATGTCCCGCATGCGTTCCGCAGCAACCACCTAAAAGATTAATCCAACCTTGTTCCACAAAGCGCGACAGAACTTTAGAAACCATTTCCGGAGTTTCTAAGTAACATCCATTTTCATCGGGTAGGCCTGCATTGGGGACGCAGGCCACGCGAAATGGTGAGGATTTTGCCAAAGATCGGATGGCATCCGTCATAAATTCAGGTCCGGTGGCGCAGTTGAGGCCAATGTACAAAAGATCTAAGTGTGACACTGAAGCAAGTAGCGCTTCGACAGATTGACCTGCTAGCATTGTTCCCATGGGTTCGATGGTTCCAGAAATCGCGATGGGAATAGGATGACCGTTTTCTTGGGTGACTTCTTGAACTAATCGATCAATGCCAAGAATTGCGGCTTTAATATTGCGAGTGTCTTGACAGGTTTCTAGTAAGAAGTAGTCAACACCGCCTTTCATTAAGGCTCGAGCTTGAATATAAAAATTTTCGATCAATTCATCAAAAGTGATTCCACCAGTCACTGAAATGGCTTTGGTCGTAGGTCCAATAGACCCTGCAACAAAACGGGGTTTTTCTGGAGTCGAGTACTGATCTGCGATTTTACGTGCAATTTGTGCAGCGGCGAAGTTGATTTCGTGAGCCCGCGCACCTAGTCCACCATTTTCGTCTTCATACTCATTGAGTACGACAGGAGTTCCGCCAAAAGTGTTTGTTTCAATGATATCGCAACCTGCACGGAGATATTCTTCGTGAATTTCACGGATGATATCCGGGCGAGTGATGACTAAATATTCATTACAGCCTTCGAGTTGAGATCCGCCAAAATCTTCAGCGGTCAGGTCTTTTTTTTGAATGGCCGTGCCCATGGCTCCATCAAGAACGAGAATTCGATTCTGGAGCGCGTGGATTAATTTTTGAGTGCTTAAATGTTTAATCATCGAGCAGCGAGCTTTAACAAAAGCTCAATCGAAGATCGAGTTATTCTCCGAATAATTCCCGTAATCGACTTGTTGCCTGTTGCAACTGAACTTCTAAATTATGATTCAGGAATTGAACCAGATTTTCCATTCGTTCTAGGGGATGCTGAGCACTCACTCGAATACTAGGCAGAGGGCTGGGTTCGGCTGTTGGCGCAGCCTTAGATGCTTCTCCTGGAGAGACCGAAGGAGTAACTAGCGGAACTGCATTTTCCGTTTGAGCTTCAGGCGACTCAGGTCCACTTTCAATGGGCTGAGGGGTTTGAGTGATCGTCGGCAGGTCAAAAACTTCTGGGACATGCGGAGAAAGAGGTGCCTCAGAAGTAGCCGGGTTCTGAGGAGCTTCAGGAGGAGTAACTGGGTTCTGAGGAGCTTCAGGAGGAGTAACTGGGTTCTGAGGAGCTTCAGGAGGAGTAACTGGGTTCTGAGGGGCTTCAGGAGGAGTAACTGGGTTCTGAGGGGCTTCAGGAGGAGTAACTGGGTTCTGAGGGGCTTCAGGAGGAGTAACTGGGTTCTGAGGGGCTTCAGGAGAAGTGTTCGGAGTTTCTGGTTTGATCGATTTGAAGCTTCCTTTGCACTGGTCTTCAGAAAGGAATTCAATTCCTTGGAAAACAACACTGCGAATAAAGTTATATTTTGCTCGACCTTCGGATCCGAGCAGTTCTAAGAATCCGTGTGGATTAAAACGGTATTTAAGTACGGATTCAGCGAAATCTTCTCGAGGATTGGTTCTGCCATAGACAGAAGGGACAAAGGACGGCTTTGTTAAGTGGAATGGACCTAAATCAAATAATTGAGTATCATTATCTTCGGATGTCCAGCCGCTCAAGCGGTACCATTCTGTACTTTTATCAAAATAATAAAAAGAGGTTGTGGGAACGTCTGTTTTATCCGTGGGTATTTTGCTGAAATGATGGGCTCTTTCGTGAACCACAGAGATGAAACGATCTCGTTGGTTTTGCGTATTCCATTCGGAGTAGAGGCCGTTAGCATCCCCGGTTTGATGACCGAGTTGAGCATCTCTTATCTGGATGTCTCGATCATAATGAACAAAGGGATGATTATAGTATTGTTGTTGAATTGAATCTGGATAGGCAGCAAGTCCGAGTAAAACTTCGTCGAGTTCGTCAGTATACCATTGTTGAGCACGATCTCTTGCGAGGTGAGAGCCATTCACACCGAAGCGGGCTAGCATGTAGAGAAGTTGAGTCCCGGTTTTTTTTCCAAAAACATCTTCAGCAGCGCAAATCACTTGAGTGCAAGAAGACGAGAAGGGAATGGATTGTTTAGAGTCTCGTTCCAGCTTATATCCAGTATAAGTAACGAGGTCTTTGAAAAGCCGAATCAAGCTTGGGCTTTCATGAATAAAGTGAATTCCATTAAATCGTGTCTCTGCAACAGGGGCTTCTCCTTGTTGAGCATAGGCGGTGAGCCACGCGATCATTTCTTCCTGAGTAAAAGGTTCTTTTCTCAGGCAGGCAGCATTGGCTAATTCGCCTCCTTCGATCGCCCACCAATTGAGATTGATCGTTTTTTTGTGAGAACTATTTTTAGTTCGAGTCAAAGAGGCGGATGAATGGGGTGTATTTTTAGAGGAAGTTTTTTTTGTCGGGTTTTTTTGTTGATGACGGACTTTTTGCTTGCTGTGACGGACTTTCTGCTTGCTGTGACGGACTTCGTGAACCGCAGAAAAATGATCCGAGGCTGCTAGAGATGAGACTGAAAAACAGAATCCAATGAGGCTAGAGAGGGCTAGTGTGAGGGGGGACTTCCGATTTTGCTTCAACATAAGGACACAACCTTACTTTTGTATTTAATCGCACGGCTCTTCAAGTGTTCTAAATGAGCTCTAATGGATCCACGCATGGAAGTTTGCGACCGTACGACAAGGTATCTCAGTGGAGCGATAAAGTCAATTAATAACTTACTTATAAAGTCAGGAATCTTGGTTCTCCACACTGTGGAGTGGGTGTTGAAGTGGAGTGGGTGTTGAATGAAAAAAGCATAAGTAGACGACTCTGATAGAGTTTTATGTATCGAAACTAAAACTTCCATCGAAAGGACCTACTTATGCCTCTTGAGACCCTATCAAAATTCATC
>Ga0172367_10002054_pt1 | contig 28227 bp, 32 predicted proteins | sample Lak10m_FD_114542 | JGI IMG/M metagenome (GOLD analysis project Ga0172367, IMG submission 114542) | Freshwater microbial communities from Kabuno Bay, South-Kivu, Congo - kab_022012_10m | ecosystem: Environmental > Aquatic > Freshwater > Lake | place: Democratic Republic of the Congo: South-Kivu...
CAACTTCTCCATACACATCGCAGTTGGGGACACTCGGGGAATCAGATGATCGCGTTTCCATATCTCGCCCCTCACCTTATCTCTCCTCCCTTCAAATGTTACGCACTCTTGCCGAAAGGACACAGTGAACCAGATCTCCGAATGTCTGAATCGCCCCAATCACTCCGGGCACACCGTCGGAGCGTCCGCTCACCGTCTGGTAAACCGTGCAGAGCGTCCGCCAGTCCCGAGGTGCTCGGCCCGCTCGAAAAGCGGAGCTAACGCCATCTCTTTATCGGTCACTTATCGTCCGGTCTTGTATCGCCTTTGATCGAGTCGACAACTTAGCGTCAGGCCCGTGGCTGTCTTGGTGGGGCTAATCAATTGCACGATGGTTTGATAATCTGCCACAGGTAGGCCTCGCCAGAATCGCCGCCACTCGGTTGACAGCAGCATTCTTGGCTGCGACAGACTGTATGCCACTCAACACGGTTCAGCTCCGGCTGGGTGCGGGCCTGACGGGCCAGCTCTCCGGCGGCGATGGCGATGGTGCCTAGAGGCGAACTCAGCTCGTGCGCCGCGCCCGCGGCGAGCGTGGCCACGGCGCAGAAGCGAGGCGGCGGCGAGGAATACATCTCCTTTGATCTGGCGAAGGCCGAGGACTGGTTTGGTGCTGAGCCGGCAACGAGCGAGACGCCCGAGCGCAGTTTCGAGCGCCGCCGGGCACTCGCCGTGCTCGATGGGGCGCTGACCTTGCTCCGCGAAGACTGCCACGCAGCGGGCAAAGCCGCGCTTTTCGACCAACTCAGCCCTTTTCTCTCCCGCGAGCCCGAACCCGGCGAATACGCCGCCCTCGCCACCACGCTCGCCATGCGTGAGAACAGCATCGCCGTGGCTGTGCATCGGCTGCGGGCGCAGTATCGTGATGCTGTGAGGCATGAGGTCGCTGCGGGGATGAATGATCCCGCGCTCATCGAGGAGGATCTGCGTCACTTGGCGGAGTAGCTTTGAAGCGAGATTGAAAAAGCGAATGCCGAAACGGGAACATCGTCGTTCGTCATTCCGTTACGGATACCGCACGCGATAAAACCGCCGGTCTTCGTCCATGGCGACGCTGTAGGGCGGTTCTGCGCCATAGAGTGAGGTCCAGGGGCCGTTCGGATTCGGTGAGGTTTCGAGGATGCCGGTGGCACCGGGCCAGGAGAGCACGAGGCCGCTGCCTTGCACGACGTAGCCCACGCCATCGGGCTGGAGATTGACGCGGACGTTTTGAGTGAAGACTTGGTTATACACGTTGGTGATGCGCACGTTGTAGTCGCCTTCGTCAGCGGCGGTGACGGCGTTGATCTTGAGCGTGGCGGTGTTGGCTCCGCTCCAGTGGGCGTCGTCGAGGAGTAGCGTGTTGCCTTTGAACCACTGGTAGATCAGCCCGCGCTGCCCGGCACTGATGACGCGGAGGTTGATGTTTTGATTCGGGGCAAACATGACCTGCACGGGGAAGTGGACGGGTTTGACCTTGGCACTGAAATGCATCTCCAGAGTGTTGGCGGGTCTATCGAGGCGGAACTGCGCCATGTCCCACCACACAAGGCAGCGGCGGGCCGTGTCGAAGGCGAGGAGATCTCCTTGAATGGGGCCGGGCACGATGTCTTGCAGCGGAGTGGCCGGTGCTGGCTGCGGGATGGTGACTTCATTGATGAGGCTGGTTTCGCCACGGATGAATGAAGTGCCGTTCCAGTAGGCGACAAAGGGCGTGCTGTTTTCATCGCCGTAGCCAGCGGGGAAATTGTTTCCAACGATGGGGAAGCCAATCATGCGGCGCACAGGATCATAGAAGGGCGTGCCGTGGCCGGTGCCGGTGTCGGTGATGCGCAAGGCGCCAGATGGAACGATGCGAGCCCAGAGCGTGCCGTTCCATTCCCACACGGGATAAGTGTTGTCGCTGAAGACTCCAAGGATGACTGCTTTGCTACGTAGCTGATCAAAGGTGAAACTGTTCTGCGGGAACATGTAGTTGCCGTCGATGGTGGGCAGACTGGCGCGCTGAGTCCACTGCCCTCCGTTCCAGGCCCAGAGCTTGTGGTTTTCTACCTGCGGATCAGTGACGCTGGGAGGGTAGGCATTACCGCCGATCATGAGTGTCTCCCGGCGGACTGTGTCGTAGCACATGCGCGGCTGGGTGCGCGCCACGGGAGAAATAGCGGGCGCGGCCTGTGTCCAGTTTGTGCCATCCCATTCCCACACGGCATTGGAGAGCACTTGGGTGCCGATGCTGTAGTTCGGTCCCGGATACGTGTAGCCACCGAAGATGACGGTGCGCGCGCGGACGGGATCATAGGCGATGCCAAATCCGACCAGCGGTGGCGGGAGCGTGGCGGGATTTCGCTTCACCCAAATCTGGCCGTCCCATTCCCAGGTGTCATTGGAGGGATACTCGACATTAAAGGAATTCGCCGAGCGCAGATCTACACCGTAGGCGATGCCGCCGAACATCACCATCCTGCCGCGTCGTGAATCATACACCATCCCTGCGTCAGTGCGACGGTCAGGACCACCGCCGAGCTGGACGGTGAGATACGGCGGCGCTAGCGGCTTGAGGACGAGCAGAGTCTGATGGGTGATCTGCGAATAGGCCGGGCCGCTGATGTCGGTGACCACGCAGTCGTAGTAACCTTCGTCTTCATAGTCGGGCGTGTTCACGACGAGTCGCGAGGTCAGCGTGGTGGGTGAAGTGATGGTGTATTTCGGCCCGAGCACGAGGGGCACGCCTTCATGCCGCCAGACAAATTTCAGCGGATTCACCAGCGCATCTGGAGCCTGATGATTCGGATGCTCAGTGGGGTCGATCCCCGTCGTGTAAGTGCCGATTTGCGTGCCCACGCCATCCGCGCCGAGCGTCATGATCACGGGAGAAAAGCCCACACTCTCATCCGAGGGAGCCACTGGATCTTGAACGATCACCGGCCCCACCATCACCCGCGCGGGCACGCTGGTCACCGTGATGCAGCGTGTGGTCAGCGCCACGGTGTAGTTCCCCGAATCCGCCACCACAGCCGGTGATTTTGTATAAACAGGCAACGTGGCACCAGGGATGAGGATGCCGTTTCTAAACCACTGCACCGTGACCGGCAGCGTGGAGGTGTAGTGCACCTGCAATGAAAAACTCTCTCCAGGCACCACTCGGCGCAGCGCCGGCGGCACCGTGATCACCGGCGCTGCATGGACAAAGACCGGCGTGGCGGCGCTCGTGATCTGGCGGCCCGATGAATCCTCCACTACAAAGGTGTAGCTGCCTGTCTGCGCGGGATTCACATTCGTGAGCACGAGATTGAAGCCAGCCGTGATGGAGACAAATTCGGCATCACGATACCATCGCACCTTAAACGGTCCCACGCCCGCCACCGCGCCCGTGAGCGTGAATGACTCCCCCTGACAGGGCTCCAGCGGTGTGGGGGACAGATCGGTGGTGATGACGAACGGCACCGACGGATTTTCGACCAGCTCCCAGGTATCACCGGGCTCGGTAAGCGAGACTTTACCACCAAAGAAAACGGTGACACCGCGCAGCGTGTCATGCGCCATCGCGGGACGTGTCCGGTCGATTGGCAGCGGGCCAAATGAGCCACGGGTGATGGGATCAGGGGTGCTAGTATCCTTATATTCCGCCCACTCGACGCCGGTGAATTCCTCCGACGTGGGCCGGCCTGCACCAAAGGCTACCACCCGCCGCCGCACAGGATCATACGCCGCCACCACTCTCGTCGCCGACGAGGTGTAGAGATGCCTTGGAAAGCCGCCTCCCGCCACTGAGGTGATGCCGCCGATGTTCATCTCCCACGCCCCCCCGAGGTACAGGGGCGAAGCGCCGCCACCGTAGAAGACATTGGCCAGCGGCAGTCCGATCTGCGGGTATCTGCGCTCCGAGAGCAGCATCGTCTTCCCGCTCGCCGCATGGTGCGCCACCACACCGCCCGCAGGACCTGCCTTGACGAAATAGTCCTGATCATTTTGGAACGGGCCATTGATGTATTCCGGCGACGGTGGCCCGGCGCTCCAAGCCGCGCGATCCCACAACCAAGTCTCGCGCGTGGCAGGCACCACCTCACCTTGGGCGGAGCCAGCGGGGGGCGACTGCAGCGGCGTGCCTTGTTTGATCCCGCCCGTGACGATCAAGACATCCCGTCCTACATCAAAACCCACCGACGCACTGGTCCGCCCCGCCGAGGGCAGTGTTGCGAGCTGCACCCATGCGCCTGCCGCCTGACCGCTGAATTCAAACGCCCACAAGTCCCCCAAATACACACCGCCTCCCGCGTCGCCCCCAAACATCAGCACCCGTTCATCCACCGGATCATAGACCATCGAGTGCCCGTTGCGTGCCTGCGGCAGCGTGCCCGTGACCGTCACCCGCTGCCAAGTGGTGCCGTTGTATTGCCAAAGCTCGTTTGATACCATCCCCAGCACCTGTCCCGGCAGATACCGGTCGCCACCAAAAAGCAGCATCACTCCCTGCTGCTCATCAAACGCCATCGCCCCGCCCTCCACCAAACCGGGTGAACCCACCGTGGTTCGCTGCTGCCACACCATCGGCTCCTGGGCCGAAAGTGTGAGTGCTAAGCCCAGGACGAGGAAGATGGATGATAATTTCATGGCAGATGAAGGTTGGTTCATCTGCCTTCCACAGTTTTTCTCGGCGGCGATTACAGGAAAGTTTGCCGAATCACGGCCGAGTGATCCTCACGCGGTAAAACTTCGCTACCCCTGTCGCGCTGAGGTCGGTGATGGTGCGGACGTTGCCTGCATCACTAGTGGTGAAGTTTGTCAGCGGTTCCCAGTTGGCAGAAAGGCCGAGTGTGGGGCTGCTTTTGATGAGGTAGGCCACGCGCACAGTCGCGGGAGTGCTTGCAGGAACCGTTTCGCCGAAAGCGAGGCCTGTGCTGGACACATCTGCGGGTCCGCTGAGGACAGCGGAGACATTGTCCGTGCCGCCAAAGATCCACATGCTGCCCTGAGCCCACACGGCGGTGTGTTAATGATAGGAATTTGGTTTCGGATCGTAGTTCCACGATAGATCTTGGGGAGGGATTGAAGCAAGAAGGATCGCGGCCTACGCGGGGTCAGACACCTGCAAGGATTGTCATCCCGAAGCCTACCGAGCATGGCAGGGCTCTCACCACGCCCAAGCCGAACGAATCCCAAGCACCCAGCTCGACCTCTCAGCCTTCTCCCCAGCCAGATCCTTCACCAACCTCTCCCACGTGAATGAAGTCCGTGTTCAGGACGATCGACTCGTGGTCAAAAACAAAGGCCCGAGCGGTCTCTTAGAAACGCATCCGATCGATCGAGTGATCGGACATGCCCCACTCCGCCAGTTCTTTGTCCAAGCAGGCCCAGGACGCTGGCAAACTCTCGCGGCGTCGTTCGACCCTCGAACCCAAGAATGGTTCGATGTCCACGGGAGCGAAGATCGCCAATCTGGAGCTCAGACTCACCGACTCAAAAACCGACCGTGGATCCGCACCCCTACCACAATTCCCGCCAAGGTCACGAAGGCAGGCCAAATGCCCTGTCCTATCTGCACCAGCGCAACGCCCGGGCAAACCCCCGAGATCGCCCAGCCGATGCCGAAGATCAGCGCACCAGGAATCGTCCCAGAGTGAAACCGCACCGGCTCCAATCGGATCTTTCGACGCAGCAGCGCGAAGAGCACCACGCACAGGGTCACCGCCGTGCCAAAAGCCAACACCAGCCTCAGATCGCGAAACAGCAGCATGCGATGCAGCTCGTTGTAGTCCGCAAATCCCAATCGGCCTACCGTAAAACCCAACAAAAGTCCGGGAATCACCACCCGAAGTAAAGATCCTCTCATGACAGTAGTCCTTCGATCAAAAATGAAACCGCGATCGCAAATCCAAAAAACACCGCCGTCGCGACCAGACTTGCCGGTTGCAGCCGACCGCACCCACTCAACCCATGCCCTGAGGTGCACCCGCCCGACAGGCGTGTGCCCACACCCACCAAAATCCCTCCCACAAACAAGGCCACCCAACCGCCTGCACCGTGCCCATACAGTCGGTAAAACTCCGAGGCCAACTGGCCCCGCCCCCACGTCTGCCCACCCGCCCATTCAGCCAATCCACCCCCCACCGCCATCGAGAGCAGAAACACCGCGCTGCTCCGTCGCTCCGATCGTTGCTGATCGCTCGCACCAACGGTTGAATCTCCTGGACCACAGCCCGTTGATGCAGGACCACAACATGACGCGCCCGTGCCCAAGTCCGGTGTCGACTGCTGTTCACCTGCCTGCTGTGCTTCCCCGCAGCCGGACTCCGCCCTCGCCGAATCGTCAGTGCGATGACGGTACCGCCGCAACACTCGGCCCAAAGCACCCGACACCCCCAAAGGATCGCCCGTAAGCAACGGATACAAAATCGCCGTTAGCGCCAAAAACCCTCCACCCAACCACCAAGGCCAATAGTTATGCGTCATGTGTTACCCAAGAAATGAATCAATCCCTATTCCCATGAACCGTTGCCATCGCGACCGTCCACCGCCGCCAGGTAGGGACGCCCCGCCCTTCGTCCGACCGAAGCCAAGGCGAAGGCGGATGGGGCGTCCGCGTCCGGCGCCAGCCGGACGCTCCGGGGCTAGAAGTCTCGCAGCCCTCCAAGGCCACCACGCTCCTTGACACAAAGCCCGTTCCGGCCGGCCAGGGCCGACCGGGGACGGCGCAGCGCACCGTCCCTACCTACCAGGACTCCCTGCCCACCCGCCACCGTTAAGCCCCGGTTCATGGGAACAGTGCGCGACATTTGCGGTTCGAGGAAATCTGCTCTTGATCCCACCGATAGGGAGGCGATGTCCCCCCTGATCAACCGGTGGTGCAGAGCGGCTCGTTCCTTCACCGGACACGAGCCGCCCGTGTTCACTTCAGAACTTGTAGCTATACGCCAATCCCAGCGAGTTCTGCGACATGGAGATCTCTTCTCGCGTCCCCGGAGGCGCAAATCCTAAGGCCACAAATCGGCTGTCGCCATCAACCGAATGCTCAAACGCATGCATATAGCCGAGTGAGATCTCCGATCGACCAAAGTCAAACGTAAGACCCGCCGTCACGTGGTGCTGAACCACTCCCGGAGCCAGAATATTAAACGTGACGTCGGTGTCCGGCACCGGATTCTCGTTGTATCCATATCCCGCCCGCACGGTCCAATGCTCCGCGAGTTTCCAGTCCCCACCCACTTTGATCACGCTGATGCTTTCCCATCCAAATCCAGGACCACCCGCTTGGCCGAGCAACCCCGGTGTCGCGCTCGGCGTTCCCACCGGATCAATGCCCGCGTAATCGATATACCGATAATCCACACCCGCTCTCAGTGTCGGTGTGATCTGCCACCCAAAACCGACCCCGAAGCTCTGCGGAATATCAAATGATCCGTCACCCGCAAAAAGTCCTCGGTAAGCCTCCAAACGCTCGCTGAACACAGGTGAAGAATACGCCGCTCCCACCGCCACCTCCGGCGTGATGTTCCAGTAGTAACCCACTCGCACCCCCACACCCCAAGACGTCTCCACACCCACGTCCGTCAATGCCGTTGCGTCCTGAGACAAAGGCGCAAACGCTCCCAATCCATACGCCTTAAATCGTTGATACGCCACAATCGGCGCAAGCCCGATCGATTGGTCCTCCGCGAATTTCCACGAAACCGTCGGTGCCACCAAAAGCTGCGTCAGGTTCACTCCCAGATGTCCCGGGCCAGCGAGCAGATTCAAACCCGCCGCTCCCGGCCCCAGGTTCAACTGCCCGGCCGGGTAGTCGGTGTTCATCCCACCATTGCCGTAAATCGTCAACGCCACCGCCACGCTGTCACTCACAGCATGTTTGTAGGCCAACTCCGGAATAAAGAAGTGATCGCGCTCGCTCTGAACCGACGCGTTGAACGGCACCGCCGGACCTGTCCGCTCGGCCTTGCGTTCTGGGCTAAACCAATCCACCCCAAAGTCCACCCGGTTCTCCACCCACGCAATCGTGGCAGGGTTATTCGCGCCACCAAAGGCATCGTCGGTTTGCGCCAGTGACACCCCCGCTCGACCCTTCGCTTTGATACCGTAGCCGTGCGAAAAATAACCGCCGGTCGCCTGCAGGCTCAAAGCCCCAGCCGCAACCAAGGCCAACCCTATCGCTCGAGCCTCGTGCCGGGTCGCTCTCCGCTGAAATGGTTCTGTAGTCATGATCAGTTGTTATGAATTCGGTGCATGGATCGGCGAGTCTCGTGGTTCAGGGCCCATGGATCAACCTCGAAGACTTGAAATTCTGAGAAGGGAGTAGCGCTCTTGCACGGACTTTGGAACCGTCGGTATCCTTTCCCTCGAGCCGAGTTTTAATCGATCGTCGACTCCTCCCCTCATTGGCGCAAATCCCTCAAACGCCGGAGCACGCCCGTGATACGCACGCCAAACGCTCGTCCAACACCACCGAAAACCCTCAGCCCTACCGAAGCCAAACCCTCCAAACCCAAGGCTCAGTCCGTCCCTACGCCCAACTCAGCTTTCAGATCCCCTCCCCATCCAATCCCACCCCGGCCTCATGCGCCGTCAGCGGTGTCCCCTTCGCCACCTCCGCCAGCGTCGACCGGTCCATCAGGCTCGCCACATAATTGCGCGCGTCAAAAAAGACCCGACGAAACCGACACACCGATTCCTGCGAACACCGCGTATAGCCCGTCACCGACACGCAATCAATGGGTGCCAAAATCCCGTCGAAATGCCGCACGACCTCGCCCATGGTGATTTTCTCTGGAGCCTTCCCCAACACGTAACCACCCCGCGCCCCAGCTACGCTGTCCACCCATCCACGCGATTTCATATCAAGCATGATCTGCTCAAGAAACCGCTTGGGCGCATCGTTCCTCCGAGCCAGCTCTCGGATCGGAATCGGGTTGCCTCGATAATGGTCCACTAGCGTAAACAGCGCTCGCAGCGCATAGTCCGTCTTCTTCGAAACACGCATCGCCCTGCACGATAGGAACCGCTCCCATCAAGTCAACCGATCAATCGCGTCCTCGCCCGCCATTCAGCCCAGGGCTGTTCCAAGACCCCTGGGACCCCAGGCATCCCTACCGGCTCGCCTCAATGTTCGCAGCCAGTCGGCCCCTCGGGCTCAGTCCCCATGCTGTTCCATAGCGTCTCAAGACTTTGAAACAGCCCTACCCGCGCTCACCTTTCCCACCACGATGTGCTCGACCTATTCCACCGCCTGCGGTTCAATCTCCCTACGCGCTTGAACAAAGGCCCCGTCAAGTTACTCGTGTTCGCTCATGTGCCCCCGCCGCACCACGGCCAAAGCTACATGGTCAAACTCATGCTCGACGGCCTCCCCACTCACCCCCAATCCACCCCTGCCCCCCTCCAAATCTGGCACGTCGATGCCCGCTTCTCCACCGACGTCAACGACATCGGCGGCTTCCGTCCCCAAAAGGCTTTCCTCGTCTTTTCCTATTGCCTCCAGGCCCTCAAGCTCCGCTTTCGCTACGGAATCACCCATTTCTATTACGTCCCCGCCCCCGGCATGCGCATGCCCGTGTTCCGTGATTGGGTCGTCATGGCCCTTTGCCGACCTTGCTTCAACAAAATCATCCTCCACTGGCACTCCGTCGGCCTCGGTGAATGGCTCATCGATAACACCCCAACCTGGGTGCGTTGGATCACCTCCCTAGCACTGAGGCAAGCCCACCAAAGCATCGTGCTCTCCCGCTATAACGAGGCCGATGCTCTCAAATTCACACCCCGCCAAACGCGCGTCGTTAGCAACGGCATCCCCGACCCCTGCCCCGACTTTCCATCACACATCCTCCCTCTCCGCCTCGAACGCCTCGCCACCCGCCGTCGGTGCCTCCATCCTCACGCCTCCCACTCATCCGCCGACACCACCGTGATCCGAGTGCTCTTCCTCGCACTTTGCACACGAGACAAAGGTCTCTTCGAAGCCGTCGATGGCGTTCTCCTCGCCAATCAATACCTGCGCACTCTCGGCGCACGAGCGCGGTTCGTCCTCACGATCGCCGGAAAGTTTTACACACCCTCCGATGAATCCGAACTCCAAGCGCGGATCGCCAACCCCGAAGCACGTAACGCAATTCAATACAAAGGGTTCGTCTCCGGTGCTGAAAAATCCTCCTTGCTCGTCCAATCCGACATTTTCTGTTTCCCGACCTACTACGGAATGGAAGGTCAACCCGTGAATCTGATCGAAGCCATGGCCCACGGTCTCTCCATCGTCGCCACGAGTTGGAGGTCCATCCCCGAAATGTTGCCCGACCAATACCCCGGCCTCGTCGAACCTCGCTCCGCCCAACGGGTCAGCCAGGCTCTGCTCCAAGTCGTCGAACTCGAGGAGGCACAAGCGATGCGTCAGCGGTTCCTCGCGCATTACAGCATCGAACATCACCTCGCCTCCCTTCAGTCCGCCATCCTCGACGCGTGACCTACTCTCATGTCTCCATCTCCCACCACCGAAATTCTCGGGCTCGGTATTCTCGCGGTCTGCGTGAATGTCGTCCTCATGGTGGTCAAAATAGTCACCGGCATCCTCGGAAACTCCTACGCACTCATCGCCGATGGAATCGAGTCCGCCGGCGACATCTTCTCGTCCCTCATCACCTGGGCCGGTTTCCAGTTCTCGCTCAAGCCCGCCGACGACGACCACCCGTATGGCCATGGCAAAGTCGAAGCCTTGGCCGGCATGTTCTCAGGCTTCTCACTCCTCACCGCAGCCGGCGTCATCGGCTATCATTCGATCAAAGAAATCATCACCCCGCACCACCCTCCAGCTTGGTTCACACTCCCGGTCCTTATTCTCACCGTCGTCGTCAAAGAGGCGCTCTCACGCAAAGTCCAAGCCACCGCCGATCACCTCGATAGCAACGCCCTCAAAGGCGACGCCTGGCATCATCGCGCCGATGCCCTCACATCCGCCGCCGCCGCCATCGGCATCAGCATCGCTATGATCGGCGGCAAAGGCTACGAACCCGCCGACGACTGGGCCGCCCTCGCCGGGTGTGTGGTCATCGTGGCCAACGGTATTACAATCCTCAAACGCTCCCTCCACGACGTGCTCGACGGCAACGTCGATCGCTCCCTCCACGGGGCCATCGACTCCCTAGCCGCTTCGACGCCCGGCGTCGAAAACACCGAGAAATGTCGCGTGCGCAAAAGTGGCATCAGCCTCTTCGTCGAAATCCATGTGCGGGTCGACCCCTCGCTCTCCGTCGCCGATGGCCATCGCATCAGCCATGCCGTCAAGGACCGCTTGGTCGCCGCCCACGCCCCCATCAAAGACGTCATCGTCCACATCGAGCCCTCCAAACGGTAGGCGTCCCGCCATTCGCCCGAGAAAAGCCTCGGCGAAGAGCGAGCCATATCTATTCAGGATCTGGCGAGGGACTCGGAATGACTCCGTTGCCAGGACCCCGCGAGGTCTCAGGGCCAGCGGTTCCCTATTGCCACGCCTAAGCGGTAACGGACGGAAGGGTTGGGGAACCGCCCGTGAGTTCGATCAGTCTCAGGACCGTCGGATCCCGTGTTTCGCGACCAGGCGGGCCAAATAGGTTCGTTGAAGACCGAGCAACTCCGCAGCGTGGGTTTGGCTACCGCCAGCCTCGGCCAACGCCTCCTGCAGGATCCGGCGCCGGGCGTCATCCACCAATCGATGATATTTGGGGATCGTGCCTGGTGCTGTCGCCACGAGCGCCTCCGCGACTGCGGGCGGAAGCTCCTCCGGTTCGATCACGACGTTCGTGGAGAGCGTCACCGCCCGTTCAACGACGTTCTCTAGCTCCCTTACATTCCCGGGCCAGTCGTAGGCCTCAAGGCAAGCGAGCGCCTCGGCGCTGAAGCTCAGTCCCGCCCTCTTCGTTTCCTCCGTGTACTTGGCCAGAAAAAACGCGACCAACTCGGGAATATCGTCCCGACGCTCACGGAGAGGGGGCAACAACATGGGGATGACATTGAGGCGATAAAAAAGGTCGGGCAAAAACTGCCCCGCACGCACCGCCGCCTCCAGGTCCCGGTTGCTCGCCGCGATGATGCGCACGTCCGCTCGAATGGGTCCCAAGGCCCCAACACGCTCAAACAGACCTTCCTGCAAGACCCGTAGCAGCTTGTTCTGAAAGGAAAGGCTGGTGGAACCAATTTCGTCCAAGAAGAGTGACCCCCCACGCGCCAGTTCGAAGCGCCCCCTCTTCTGCCGTTCCGCCCCGGTGAACGCGCCCTTCTCGTGGCCGAACAACTCAGACTCGATCAGCATATCCGGAATCGCCATACAATTCACGGCGACGAACGGATTCTCGCGGCGCGCGCTCCAATCGTGAATGAGTTTGGCAAGGACCTCCTTCCCGGTGCCACTCTCACCGAGCAGCAGGATGGTGGCGAGGCTCGCAGCGGCGCGGCGCGCCATATCCAGTAGGGCGCTCACCTTGGCAGCTCGCCCGATAAACCGTGGCCGGTGCTCCCCCCACTGCGCCCGCCACGCAGACTCGCGCGCCCGCAACCTGGATCGCTCAAGGGCTCGGCCGAGCACCTGCTGCAATTGCTCCGGGCGGATCGGTTTCTGCAAAAAATCATACGCACCCTCGCGCATAGCCCCAACGGCCAAATCGACGGAACCGTGAGCGGTCAGGACGACGATCGTGGCTTCGATGTTACGAGTTCGGACCTCCCGCAGTAGGCTCAAACCACCACGACGGGGCAACCTCAGATCCAGCAGCACCGTGTCGTAGGAACGCCCCTCGATCATGCGCAGACCCACCTCACCGTCCATCGCGGTTTCGACCTCACACCCTGCTGCTCGCAGGCGGTCGGACAGGTTCTCCAGCAGATCGCGTTCATCATCGATCACAAGAATGCACGGACGCGCACTTTCGGTTTCAGGCATGGGCAGGAATATCAAAATGGAAACACGTACCTTCCCCAACGACGGAACGGACACCAACCCGGCCGCCGTGCAATTCCACCAAATGCTTCACGATCGCCAAGCCGAGGCCCGAGCCCATGGCCTTCTCCCCGATGCCGGGCACTCGGTAGAACCGATCAAAAACAAAGCGGATGTGCGGCTCCGGAATCCCCGGTCCGGTGTCGGCCACCTCGATCTCAACCCGATCACCTGCACCCCAGGCCCGAATAGTAATCCGGCCTCCGGCAGGTGTGAATTTCATCGCGTTCACAGTGAGGTTGGAGAGGATCTGGACCAATCGATCTGGATCAGCAAACACGGTCAACGTGGGCGGAACCTCCACGATGAGCGTCTGTCCCTGCTCATCCGACCTGAGCGCCACCGCTTCGGCCACCGCATGTGCGGAATCAAGCACATAGATCCTCGTGCGGTGCAGCCTCAGCCGCGACGACTCCAAAGTGCTCAAATCCAATAGGTCTTCGATCAGTCGACCCAAACGTCGCGAGTTGGCCTGGATGCGATTCAGGTACCGCCGCTGTCCCTGAGCGACGCTCCCGGCGATGCCGTCAGAAAGGTTCTCCGCTGCCCCCTGTATCGCAGCCAGCGGGGTGCGAAACTCATGGGATACGTTCGCAACAAACTCCGATTTCATCTGGTCCAATTCCGCCATCCTGCGGTTCGATTCTTCGAGGCCGCGATTGCGTGACTCCAGCGCGGCCCGCACTTCGTGGTCGCGAAGTTGGATCAAGGCATTCTGCTGACGGTTGCGGATCCAGAGACTTGCCGTGGCTGCGGTCAGGCACAGCGCGAACCCAGCACCCGCCCCCAAGATCCAAGGACTCGCATGCCACGGTGTGGCTACAACGAACGCCAGACTAACAGGCTTGGAATAGTTCAGGTCCCGGTCGACCGCCTGCACCCACAGTCGATGGAGCCCGGGATCTCTGGGCAAAAGTTGGAGTTCACCCTCTGGGATCGGTTGGCTCCACTGGGATGGATGAACCCCCTCCGGCAAGTCAAGCTTCCAACGAAACCTGCGTTTCCCTCGTGCCGAATGGAAATCGATGACATTCACCACGGTCTCGACCGAGCGCCCCGCGAGGAACGCAGCAGGTGCCGAGCCCGGGGCAACCAAAGGCCCACCCTGAAGTGTGTCAATCCGGACGACAGGAGTGCGTTCCTGCCTGCGGTAACAGGTGACACCACCGTCGCCACCCGCCCAGACTTGTCCCTTCCGGTCGATCGTAAGCGTGAACAGGGTGTCCCCCGCCAAGCCGTCCCGGGAATCGATGGGAGCCCAGCACTCACCGTCAAACTGAAGCAGTCCCCCCCAGGTAGCCGCCCACAACCGCCCATCCCCACCGCGCGCAAGTTGATGGATGAAAACCGGAGGAATCCCATGGGCCTGGTCGTAGTCGCGGCGACCACGCCCGTCGATCCGTACGATCCGCCCTAGCCCACCAGCCCAAATCGTCCCGTCAGCCTCGAGCAACATCGAAATGAATCCCACGGCAATTCCAGCCTCAATCGTACGTTCGGGCACACCACGGACCGTGTCCCAGCATGTCAGTCCGCCCCGCTCGCCCGGGTAGTAGGGACAATCGGTTGTCCAGACCTGTCCAGGAGCCCCGGGAACAAGGCGGTTAATATAACTGGCGGCATAAGTCGCATGCCGCAGCCTCTCGACGCCCACGCCAATCGAGCGCAAGATACCCTGATTGACGCTGCCCATCCATACAGAGCCGTCCCCAGACGGCCAGATGTCCGCCGCCTCCGACCGGGGGCACAACACCTCCCAGGCCCCGGCGGCTGTACGCCGTTGAATGCCTTCGCCATGCACGTTCGCGATCAATTCCTTCCGCGAATTCCACGCAAACGAGAATACTCCACGACCCAGAGTCAACCCTTCCACCGGCTTGAACGTTCTTTCCGCCAACGGCACCCGCTCGCTCAATCCGCCACGGCCAGAATGGCTCCACTGCCCGGCGTACATTACCCCCTCCGGTCCAAACCCCAGGCTGGTCACAATACCCTCACTCAACCCGTCCTCCCTTCCATATTGCTCCACGGCGGGATCCATGCACCACAGGTTGCTGAAATCGGTCGCGACCCACAGCAAGCCTCCCCTGTCCTCATAGATCGCCCGAACGGTGGGTGCCGCCAGCGAGGGTAGACCGCTGATCTCCGTGGGCGTGAAATGAACAAAGCCACCGCCATTGAACCGACTTAAACCGCCGCCGAGGATGCCAATCCAACAAACATCGTCCCCCCGCGGCAATAAACAGGTAACCCTCCCGGGCAGCATTCCATCCTCCTGCCCCAACCGACGAAAACCCATCTCCCCGGGACGCTTCAAGTAAAGTCCATCATCCAATCCCGCCCACACCGTGCCGCCGACAGAAACCGCCACGCAGTGGACCGGCCCACGCGGCACCCCTTCTTGTTCACCAAACCAGGCTTCCGAACGGGGCACCAACCCCGAAGCGGGCACCCGCAGGCGGCATAAGCCTCCCCGCGTGGCCGCCCAAACGACCGATTCACCCGGTTCCTTCCCACCTTCCACAGCCACGTGGTTAACCTGGTTTGTGCTCCACGAATCCATCGAGCCGATGCCCTGAAATCTCCATTCCCGAGAGGGCTGAGATCTGTCTAGTCGGTAGAGGCCAAAACGAGTTCCGGCCCAAACGTTGCCAGAAAAGTCCACGGCGAGTGCGTCGACACGGTCCTCCGGAAGCCCATCCGCCTTCGTGTAGATTCGCCCAGACAGTGCACCTCGGGGCTGATGACACACTCCGATTGAACTTCCAATCCACATCCCCCCCTCAGGGTCTTTGGCTAGGGCCTGAACCCTTGGCCTCTCTAGGCGATGCACCTCGGACACATATTCGAATCGGGCTCCGTCAAATCGGCACGCTCCGTCCGCTGTGCCCACCCAGAGGTAGCCATCCGCGTCCTGGTCGATGGCAAACAGCTTGTTCACCGGGATTCCATCCGTGTGGGTTAACACACGCCAGCGCCCCTTGCGGAACGGAGCGCACTGGAGTTGGACGGTCGAGTCCTGACCCTCACGCACGGCAACCACCTGATCGAGTGCCACCGGACCGTCCCAGGCATCGTAAGCGATCCTGTAATCCCCTGCCGGCATCAACCCGAAGCGGAAGGAGCCATCCGGACCGGTTCGCGCGCACCGCACCCCCTCGGGCAACCCGCCCCCAGTCACCTTGGTCAAGCGGATGATAACCGCGTGCTGACCATTCCCAGCGAAGGTCGTCAGCCTGCCCACAATCCCTCCACCTGCCGCAAGGATCGAGCAGCAACACACGCCATGCGCAACCCAAAGCACAGCGAGCGTTACCCGCCAACACCTCCGCATCGTTCGATGCTGTCGCGAAGCCACCCTAAGAGTCTGCCAGGTTGCCGACATCTTTTCCAGCCACAACTCCATCCCCCCCGTCAACCCGGGGATGAGCACGCCATGATTCCCCCCCAACTAGGCTACCGTTTGCATCCTACGGCGCGACCGATGCCTGCTCCCCACCCCCGAAAAGGATCGGCTCCCAGAGGGTTTCTGGAGGTTGCTCACGTGCCTGAGACCCCGAATGAGCGTGCTGCTTGGCCGACACCATGCTCAAGGCAGGAATCCGGCAAACCACTCCAGCGCGTTCCGCAGCCCGGCATTGAAGCAAGGCATGTCGTGGCCAAACACCGCAGGGGCCCCAGGATCAACCAACCCCACGCAGCACGCCCCGCGTTTCGAAAACTCCTCCAATGCCCGTTCCGAATGCACGAACCGCACGTCCACATCCCCCTTGCAGTGAAGCAACCGCATCGGTGCCTGCGGCGTCCAATCCAGCACTCCGTTCTCCTTCATCGCTCGACGCAGTACATTGTTGGCGTTCGTGCGAAAATCAGCCCGGAAATCAGCCCGGAACATTCGCGTCAAATCCGTGCCAGTCGGCATGGCACCCGATATCACGCTGTAATCCGTCGTGCCATTCAGAAGCCGAGGCAGGTTCCGCGAGAACGGAGGGTCGAGCAACTCGTCGAGGGTCGGAGCGATTTGATACAACGGCAGATAGCCCGCAACCTGGATCGGAAACACAAACCGCCAAGCCAAGCTCTCGTTGGGAGCGATCATCTCCTCCGCGAGATGCCCGCCATCATAGGGCCCGGCGCAGGGCACAGATGCGGTCACCGTAAACTCTCCCGAGTGCAACGCCTCAAGCTCCCGATGCGCCGCGATCGTCGCGTGGCCACCCTGCGAAAAACCAAACAGGAACAACCGACCACTCAACACAATATGGTTCGAGGCACAAAGAAGCCGAGCCGCTCGCAAACCGTCCACCACCGCTGTAGCCTCCGTCTTCGCATGCAGCAACGCCTGAAACCCGGGAGAGTCCCCCAAGCCAATGTAATCCGGCATCACCACCGCGTACCCACGCGTAGCAAACGCAACCCCCGCATAATACACTTCGTTCTCGCGAACCGCAGGGGAACGCGACGGCACGAGATTTTTCAAATCCGTGGCACCGTGCTGCACGCTCACCAGGGGCACCGGCCCGATCGCATCGACCGGCAGAATCACCGCACCAGACGCTAGGATGGGCAGCCCGTAGGCATCTACGGTTTCGTAGGTGATCTTAGTCACCGTAATCCGCCGATCTACGGTCACGAACCCGATCGAACCTGCAGTGGATAGTACCGACTTGATCTGATTCGTCGTCAGCGTACGTGGTGCGTCCTTCGAAAGCAGCACTCCGCGCCTAGCCACCGGCATAGCCTCGGCTACAACTCTGTAAAATCGAGGACCGCGCAGCGTGGTGATCGAGTCCGTCCAGTGGTTGAACGGAGCCGGCCATCGATAGCGCCAGGCGGCGTTCACCCATCCTCCCTCAGTCAAGGAACTGCGCGTCTGCACCGTGTAGGCTCGGGCTCCAGATTCGGGCCACCGCAAGGACAGACCGTTCGTGGTGGCCGCCACCGCAACACTCCCGGCCCCCGTTTCTATGGCAACACCAGCGAGCGTCCCGGCCATCCATACCCACAACGCGACCACCCAGCCGACTCCTCCCAGAATCGTCGCAGCAGCAGCGAGCAACGGGGGCTTCTGCTTCAATCGACCCGCGATCCCCGCAACACACATCCGCGACCAAGGAGGGGCTCCCTCGGCAACGCCGTCCCGCAGGTCCGGCGACGTTGAACGGAGGAACTCCCAGCTCGCGCGGAACCGGGAAGGAAATATCATTCGCCCGGATCGGAAGTTGAGCTTAGAGCTGTCATGTGAGGTGTGAGGATTCATAACCGCACGCCATAGCAATCCCCGCACCAACCTCCAGACGCCCTGCGCAACCGCGGCGACCCACTCGAAATGCGTCCCCGACAGGCCCGTTGGAACAACTACCGAAGCTCGAACAACCTCCGTGGAGACCGCCTCCCGCACTCGAATGCATCCGCACAGGTGCGCGACAGGGGGGCTAAGCCGATTCACCACTTCCAGGGCGCGCCCGGACTATGCCGTCCAGCGCAGTCGATCGGCTTCCTGCCACGCTGTATCGGGATGGATACACAGCTGTATCCGAACCGACGCAGCATCCAGACCAGCCACGGTAGTCGAGGGTAGGGATCACACGAAACAACCACAACCTTTCGCCCTGCGCACGCGCGACGGAGGTCTCTTCCTTGTGGTCGACGGGCTCCAGCTACACGAATCGACAGCTTCGAACATCTGAGCGCAAGCGCGTGTTTACCCGGCGCTGCCGCTTCGCCCCCGGTTGTAGGCCGTGTGCCCCATGATCGTTAACCTAATATTCTTGCCACCAAAATCTCCAACGGCAACCGAGTAGGCGACGTGGGTTCACACCACACGTCCAAGATAATGATCAAGCCAACCACCAGCAGACCGGGAATCGGCAAACCCACCGCACATCGCCAAAATCCGCGACAACGTTCACTAGCGTAAATCGAGACGCCAATATTCATTACCGACGCCACCAACAATACGATCCAGACGATGAGATCCACGTTGGACAAAGTCATTCGTTCAACTCCTCGCTGATCGCTTCATAGTTTCCCGAGCAAATCTTCCCGCTATCCGTCCAGTCGATGCTATACAGGACACAAACCCGCCATGGGCTCTTCTCCGGAGATTGAACTCGAACCTCGCTCACGTCGCCCGACAAGACCGTCGCCGAGTTGTACTTCGCGGTGAGCACCGGGTAATCATCCTGCACCGTGTCCCAACCGAAACCGTCCGTCCCACCACCTTTCGATTTGGTCTGAACTCGAACATTCCACAGCAACACCGTGTGCAGCTCCCGGTTGGTCAGTCGAAAAATGGCACCCTCATCCGTCACACGCGAGAACCGGATCGCAACTCGGTTCGATGCCGCTGCATTGGTGAGTCCAACAAAGTTCGAAGCACCGCCAGCCCGGACCTGGTAATTCTGAGGTGCCGTGCCCCGACTCAACAAGCTCACTCCACTCGGCGTTCCAGGATTCGGCTTCGAATCGTTCCCGAGTCCGGCCCCCAAGCATCCTACGGCAAAAGCCAGAAGCAGTGATGCAGTCAATGGAATCAGGTTCATAAGCCGAAGCGCTTTCTCAATTTCAATCAAGGTCAGAACCGTCCTCGACAGCGGCCGCACGATAATGGATGCCAACACGAACCGACCATATCCTACCCACTTTCTTGAAGTGGAGGGATGGATGTCGCGAATCGGTTTTGAGCAGCTTGTAGTTCTCATCCGCAAGCCTCCTGATCTCCTCAGGCAGTTGAGCATAAAACTGCCAGAACTTCGGGTTGGCGCGGTGTCTCACAAGTCTCGACAGCGCCCCTCTCGAAAATCACGAATGGCCTCGTCGGCAAGGGAGTCCAAATGTCCACCGGCAACGTCTTGCTCGAACTGTTTGTCCCACGCGGCGGCGTCAAATTCGGAGAACCAGTCCCGAAAGATCAATAGTTCCTGGCGAGAAAGCCTACTAACCGCGTTCTCAATCTCCTGCACGGTGCTCATGTCTGGAGAATAAACCGCTCGAACTCCCGAGCAAGCGCAGAACCGCGAACGCTCCAACCGCTTCCTCCGATGTCCCTCATCGTTGCCATCCTTCGATCTTAAAAATACGTTCCGCAAGCTTGCGCTCGGTTTTGCCCGAGTCGGCCTTGAACCAGACCTCGAAACGAGCGGCATAGGGCTTGCCCCAATCGCCTTCGTAGATCGTGAACCCGGCCTTCGCTCCGAATCGTTCCGAAGGTTCACTAGACCATCCCAACCGTGTTTTGGACGCCGCTTGAAGTCTATCAACCGATAGTGGCGTGCCCTTCGTAACTTCGAATGCCTTCAGATAAACCGATCCAGGTTCACCTGGATTGAGCGAGTATGCCACCCCGTAGATCCCTGGCTGCATTCCGGTGAGTAATCGGAAGGCATGACCATCCGCGCCTGCCAGACGACCTGCCAACTCTCGCGATCTGGCACGAACACGCTCAAGGGCGGCTTTCGGATCTCTCACGAACCCCGAAAACTCCTTCTCCAATGAAGCCACGGTGGCTTTGGTCACGCGCCGTTCGGGCTTGCCCGATTGCTCAAAGATCTCCACCCACACTCCACCACATTCGATCAATACCCGACTCTCGTGAAGGGGTCATTGCCCCGGGTCATCCGCGGTTGGACGGTGTTCTTTCCCTCCATCACATGCTGCACCGAATAACGACTCCACTCCTTGCGATCCAAGCAGAGTAGACAGCGGGTTTGGAAGCCCGAGTCGCCACCGAATTCCGAGATATAGCCGTGCAATGTATCCCGGGGTTCCCCCTGGTAACTCCAACGTCGTGACGCAAACCAGTTCCCTTGCTCCATAAACACATGCCAGTCAGGAGAGGCCTCGACGTACTCGCGAAACGTTCTGGCATGATCCGTCGCAGCCTTGGTTAACGATGGCATCTCAGGCGTGAATTCCGTGGCGTCACCGCCGGGCTCAGCCAAAGCCTTGCGCACGCTATCCTGCAGTTCATCAGTTCCATCGCCGCTGCTCGCCTCAACTGTATGCCTTGCCTCCAGCTCGGGCTCGGCAATCTGAATCCCCTCCGGAATGGTCAAGTTGTCGGCAAACCCGTCCTCCTCGGGGCCGAGCATGGTCGCAAGCATCAAAAAGCCAAATGTGAGAATAGCGGCCGCGCCACCGCCGATGGTAAACAGGAATCGGATGAACCCCCTGCCCGAAGGGTTCTTCGTCAGAGCCCAGACGGAGGAGGCAATGAGTCCCAAAAACGTGACCACCGCCATGAGGAAAAGCAGGACGGACAGAGTGGCCACCGACTTCGCAACCGGGATCGCCGCGATCGTCAAGCAACCCAGAACGCAGAGGGACACAAGGGCGGCTAGCCACCTACTACTTGAATAGTGTGTCAGAGGGTTTTTCACGATTTCGCCTCTACCGATCAGCTCACCGACGGTGGCTCATTCGAGCCCCTAAAGTCGCGTCCAAGCCCGAAGGCACAGTTCCAAGCTTACAGGTCCGCAATTCAGACCGCTTACTACGCAGCACCCGAGTCTCGATGTAGCCAGCCACGAACAACGCAACCCGGCGCTCTTGCCAAAGCCGTGCCGTGGGATGGTCAGGGGCCATCTCCGCAGCTATCATCAGTCCTCTTCACTCGAGGTCAGGCGTCGGATGATCCTGCGGGCAAGAAACTCGTTGATCTCACGGTGACGTGGAACAGGCTCCGATCTGCCAGTCTTCGAGTTGTGGTAGATGTCGTGCCCGCCGCCGTGCCGAATGAGAACGCATCCGGACTGCTCCAACTTCCTGACGAGGTCGAGTCGCTTCACGCGACCTCCAGCTCCTCTACCTTTCGAATTCCGGGTATCTCCTCCGAACGGAACGTGTGGAATAAGTCCTTCAAATGCTCCTTCAGGTCATCCAGGTTCTCACCTTGAGTCCAATGGTCCGGGTAGTCGTTGAGGTAACCGAGGTACCGCCCATCACTCTCCTTCCAATACGTAAAGCGCGCTTTCATGCATTGCCCATTATCAAAAGGTATTTAGCAAAGCGAGTAGCGGTTTTCAGCGAACGCACATACTTCACCCGAGCGGCGGGGACTTTCATGGTTGAGGGCAGCAGGGTTCATTCAGCGTGCGTACGATTCCAGATAACCGCACTCCGGGCACCGAAATGCGCGAACTTGGAATTGTTGCTTTCCAGATGTCTTCGTCCCCGTCCAAAAAGATGGCTCCGGCTCACCCTCGACCCTCGTCGTAGGTGCTCGGCTGGTGTGGTCTGCTCGGTCGATGATGAAACCGACACCCATTTCGGTGCGGCACGTTGGGCATTTTGGAGCGTTGTTCATAAGCCAGGGCGGATTGCCGCCTGATATTTCAGCTGTCGGCGAACCGTAAGCCACCGAGGCCATCCGTTTCAATCAACGTCTCGCCACAAATGGCATCAATACGCTTCCACCCCGAGCCCCCGCTCCAACCAGCCGCTGCCAACCATGACGCCCCAAGTCCCGCACGTCCTCAACCCGAACCCCAAAAGGAGCGCGGACATTCTTGTACGCTCAGGGTGGCCCTCCCGCCACTCATCCCAAAAGCCAAGGCGCGCGGCATTCATGCCGCTTCAACGCACGAAGTTCGAGCGTCCTCGAATCACCCAACACGCTGGATCACCGAACCCCCAAGTGGCGTGAACGTCGCGCTCCGGACTTCAGCCCTCTCGCCCCAAACCAAGCCCCTTCACGATCCTAGCCCGAATGACCTCCATCCTGGCTCCCCCGCCGGATGCCGGATACGCAGCAGGATACCCTCTATTTTTCGCCTCCAGCTCCCTGCCCATGAACCGCTATTTGCGCCCCGCTGTGGGCCGTGTGCCCTCACACGGCGTTGGCCTCCTCCCTCCGGTTCATGGACCCAGTGCGCGAGGTTTTAGCTTCGAGGCAATCTAGTCATAAATCATCATTCCTATGCTCTTGACGACATATCCATCCCGAACCAAGGCAGAACCACTTTCGCGACAAGGAGGTCCCACTGTTAGGGCTTCGGCCTGACGAGCTGAACGACGACCTCAACGATCCGTCGAAATGATTCGTCTCGAAGAACCCCGATTTGAGAGAAAATCAAACTGTCATGGGCCGTAAAGAGCTTTAATGGTCGAGCGTAACTCACGCACCGCAGCGACCCACTCTGAAAATCTGAATCGGAGATCTGGACCGCTTTAGGATCACCGTATGCATTGCTGGTGACCTGGCAAAGAAGCCAATCCCCCCGACCCGAATCTGCAATAACAACCGCAGGGCGCAGCTTGGTCTGCGAGAGATCCGAAAACGGAAACCGGACGAGGACTACTGAACTGGCTGCAAATGAGCCCACGCACGATCCTCCTCGGGTAGGTTCCAGTCTTGTTCGAGCGCAGGCTCACTGAGGAGTGACGTCTCGGAACGATGTGCACTCCACGGTTCCTCCAGAATGGTAACCAGGGCTCGGCGCGAGGTAGGTAGTTGAACATCCTCGAGCAGCCGTATCGTGCCGTGCTCGTCGATGATCGCCTCAAGCGTCTGTATCATTTCCACATCCTATCGTGCTTCCACGAACCGACAAGCTCCGAAACAGGCCCAACGATAGAGCCGTCTGAGGTGAGCGGGCAACGATGTCCCAAGCTCAGCGACCCCGGCCCTCGGGACGCGTGGATTGAAGCCGCGACACTCAAGCTGGGTTAGCCTTTGCGGAGGCTGTCATTGGGTGTCCGATGAAATCTCCCTCAGCAAGGCTTGAAGGTCGAGATGCCGCGTGAACATCTCCAACCTCCCGTCGGGCGTCCGCGGCCAGTCTGACGGTGGCCGGTCCCAATACAACTCGACACCGTTCTGGTCTGGGTCACGAAGGTAAAGAGCCTCGCTCACGCCGTGGTCGCTGGCACCTTCGAGCGCAATGCCCGCCTCCATCAACCGCCGTAGCGCATCAGCGAGCGCTGCACGCGTCGGATAGAGAATGGCCAGATGGAATAGTCCCGTGGCACCTGCAGGCGGTGGCGAGCCGCCCAAGCTTTCCCAAGTGTTGAGGCCGATGTGATGGTGATAACCACCTGCGGAGATGAAAGCCGCGCCGGAGCCGTAACGCTGCGTTAACTCGAAGCCCAGCACGCCGCAGTAGAAGCGCAGCGCACGCTCAAGGTCGGCGACCTTGAGATGCACATGGCCGATGGAGACTTTCGGGTCAATTGCTGGGCGGCTCATAGAGCTTTTCGTTACTCGTGACATCGAGCGAATTCATGACCAATCAATCGACTGCGCAGCGGAGCCTGGACGTCTTGATCAAAAATCAATGAAGAATATCGCGGACAAACTGCCGTGCAAGTGTGGCGTTTGCCCAACGGGCTCTGCGACCGGGCACAAAGGACGCGAGGATTGCCAACCGCAACGCTTAGGCCGGATGGAACTAAGCCTCAACGACTCAGAAGAGTCTTAGCGCCAAGCGCAGCGAGTAGGGTTGGACGCCCTCGAGAGATGGGATGCGGTAAATCGCGTGATACAGGGTGGTGGTTTACCGCATGAAGGACGGCGGTGCCGCGCGAAGATTCGGAGTTGGCATTCAAGTGCCGTAATGAAACCTCATCTGTGCGAGTAAAATCCCGCCGTCGACGACTCGATAAACCAGTCGGTGCTCCGAATCGATGCGACGCGACCAATAGCCTCGCAAAGCGTGCTTGAGTGTTTCCGGCTTGCCGATGCCTGAGTGTGGGCTGCGAACAATATCGTTCAGAAGCAGGTTGATACGAGACACCATCTTTGGGTCGGTAGCCTGCCAGAAAGTGTAATCCTCCCACGCCTGCGGCGCGAAGCTGAGATTCATGCGTTGAGGTCAATGTCGCGCACGACCCCTTTGCCGCTTTCGAGGGAGTGGATGGCTTCAAGTAGTCGCTTGGCGTTGGTGGGGCTGCGCATGAGGTAAGCGGTCTCCTCCAAAGATTCGAAATCCTCCAGCGAGAGCATGACCACCGATTGGTCGCGGTTGCGGGTAATAATGACCGGCGTGTGGTCGGCGCAAACCCTGTCCATCGTGGAGGCGAGATTCTCACGGGCAGCGGTGTAGCTGATTGCGTTCATGCTGGACGTGATACTGTCCAGCTATCGTTTCGTCAAGGGGTGGTTGCACACAATGCGATGACGCTAGTAGTCCGGCTCTGTCAGAAACTCAGACCTCCGCAATAAGGGACTGCAAGCGCATTGAGGAGGGGGATGGTCCGCGCTCGAACCGACGGTGGAGAGGCCGCTCGCTGCAGCGCCCTGATGTCAGGCGCTTCGTTCGATGCGATGACGCCAATACCCCGGCTCCCTGCTACAGTGCATGACCGCAATGATGAGCACGTAATCGGACTCGATGGAGTAGAGCACGGCGGAAGGAAAGACATGAACAAGACACCGCCGCACATCCTCCTCGAATTGGCGCCAGCGTCTGGGTGCCTCGGAAACCTATTGAAAGGCCGATTCAACGCACGCGATGAACCGAAGCTCTAGTCCTGGCTGACAACCGGCATAGAAACGCGCAGCGTCCTCAAACTCGTCGAGAGCTTCGGGATGAAACTCATACCTCATCGCGCCACAGCGCGACGCACGCGAGCAAGAGCCTCATCGCTCGGAATGGTTTTAACGCGCCCGCTGCGAACATCATCACGCCGACGCAGAGCCTCGGCAGCCCAGAGCTGTCGGATGTAGCCGTCCTCCGCAGGATCAAGACTCTCAACGAGGCGGTCAGCGAGAAGCGCCCGCGCCTCGCTGGGAAGGGAAAGCGCCTCCTCTGCGATTCGTTCAACGGTCATGTTCACGTGCGGAGAATACGTGGCGTCGCCGGAAAGCTCAACCCAAACGCCGGTCGATTTCAAGAGATGCCCAGAAGCGCCTAACGGCCCAATAGCTCAGCGACCCGGCCCGCGGGGCGCCACGATTGCAACGGCGACGCGATGGCCGGGCTCGCTGCAGTGCATGCTAGGCGTCAATGTCTCAATCCAACTCATTCAATCTCTCCGTCAATCGGTCGTGCAGGAACTCGTCGAGGAATGTGCCAATGTCCTCTGCCAAAACCTCAACATCGCCTGCGATGACGTCTGCGGTGCGCTCGTGATGCGCGAAAATAACGCGACCCGACGGAAAATGGAAACTCACACTGTTGCCGCCGCCGTCTCCCGCGATGGCGAAATAACCATGCGGAAACAAATCGGAATCCGGCGAGCCCTCTCCGAAACCCGCGTCGCGAATCTGGCGGAGCGTGGCAACCCAAATCCCTGATGCCTCGTAGCTCTCTGTCGGCGTCAACGTGGTGAGATACTCGCCGAGTAACGGGTGCTCCGCAGCCGCCTCAAACCTCTGGTAGAACTGCTCGTGCATCTCAATCGTCGAGGGGTCGTAGCCATCCCGTCGCATCGCGGTTGGGTCAAAACCAAAATATCCGCGCAGGGCTGACGACTCGCACCGCACAACTGGTGCTCCCGACTTCTGTTCGATGAGCGTTTGGAGATGGGCCAAAGCTGGCATGGCGCACGATGACGGCTAACTTCAAGCAATGTATCCCTCCGGTGGCCGAGGACAAGCGTAGGTTTACGGGTGTGGTGTTGGTCGGCCATCGGAGGGTGGTCACACGCTTGATGAGGAGTCCAATCGAATCGGGGACCCCAATGAATACGTATCCCAGCCCGGGGGACCGATCCTCGTAATAAGCTCGTATCGCCTTGAGATCCTCCTCAAGGGCAGGATGGTAATGCACCGTCATCGACGAAGTCTCGCCATCATTTCTGTGTGGCTCACAGGCCGAACCTCGCCTGCCTCGATCTGTCAGTCACGTTCAATGGCGAGAGCTACACTTTCCACATCGTCGGTCTCCACGACAACGTGAAACGGGTCCGTTAGCTAGCCACGTTTCGTTGTCGAAATATTAACACGACAAAAACCGCAGGAGGATTGTGCCCGCGCCAAGCATCGTTCCCAATCCGAAATCACGTCTCAAAGACCAGTTCCACGAGGTGTGCCGTTTCCGTCACCTCGCAGTTCGAACAGAGGAGGCTTACTGGGGCTGGACGGTGCGATTCCTGCGCTACCGCAAACGGGACGGTGAATGGAGGCATCCCAAGGACCTCGATTCAACAGAGATTGGGAGCTATCTCACCTACCTAGCCACGCATCGGAACGTAGCGGCATCCACACAAAACCAGGCACTCAACGCACTCGTCATTCTGTTCCAGCAGGTCCTCGGACACCCACCAGAGGCTTTTGGAGAATTCGAACCCGCCACCCCCCCCCGCCGTTTACCCACCCCCTTCCCCCTTCCCCCTCCTAATCCTACTCTTAATCGTAATCCTAATCCTGCCCCTAAAACCCCGAATTTCGAGGCCATGGGACGTATAGGAGGCCACTGGGGATTTAGGACATTAGGTGAGGAGTTTCGATTAGGATTAAGATTATGATTAAGAGTAGGAGTCGAACCGAGCATGTACGCGCGAAGCACGGGGCCACCGAGCTCTGAAGGACACTGATCCTAGTCACCCTTCCCACCGCTCCCCGACCCCGCTCCCTCGTGCAATCGGTAGTTGGAGTTGGCCTGTATCAGGCCGACCAACATCGAAACGATACTCCTCAAGCGATCCTTTCCGCCCTGAACCTCCTCACCAGAACATCGCCCTTTGGCCACAAGCACATCCAAGGCGGCGGCAGTTTCCAGGGCGGAGCCACGGGCATTGTCGAAGTATCGGCAACGATCCGCTCCAGTGAATTTCCCGTTGCCTTCGGCGATGTTCAGGGGAATCGAGGTGCTGGCACGGTCCAACTGATCCGTCACTGCGAAAGACTTAGGCAACTTCTGCAAGATAGGCTCAAGCCACACGAGGAAAGCCACGGACGCTTGGTAGACCTCAAGCTTCTCATGATCAAATTTCGGGGGCATGGGATGTCGCTGCTGCATTGGAGCTCAGAGCTGAGGACGTTGGAGTAGGATTAGAATTAAGATTAGAAATAAAGCCGAGAATGCAAGCGCGAAGCACGGAGTCGCCGGGCTCTGAGCAACAGACCGAGGTTTGAACGCTACGGAAACATTGCCCTCCCGCTTTCCCTTCCCCCTCCTAATCTTACTCGTAATCGTAATCCTAATCCTGCCCCTCCCCAAACCCCGAATCTCGAGGGCATAGAACTTACGGCATGCCGCCCGGGGGTTTTAGGGCATCAGGCTTTAGGAAATTCGATTAGGATTAAGATTATGATTAAGAGTAGGACCGAGCATGTACGCGCGAAGCACGGGAGCCTCCGCCTGAGCTCTGAATGA